>Ga0105251_10002776_pt1 | contig 13318 bp, 11 predicted proteins | sample KBSS64metaG_FD_80424 | JGI IMG/M metagenome (GOLD analysis project Ga0105251, IMG submission 80424) | Switchgrass rhizosphere microbial communities from Kellogg Biological Station, Michigan, USA - KBS S6-4 metaG | ecosystem: Host-associated > Plants > Roots > Rhizosphere > Soil | place...
AGTGGGGTGGCGACACAACCACTTGAGGAACGGAGACCCAGATGAATGCCATGACATACAGACTCGACATTGCAAAACGGGTGTTCAACTGATCGGATGCCGGGTTAAACAAGGCAGCGTCGTCTTCGCCGTCGCCTGATAACTTGCATACCCTCAAGCGCCCAGGTTCGCCCACCCAACGTTACTGTATCGGCGGAACTGTGCCGAGCTTTTCCGCGAGCATCCGCTCATAGACGCCAAAGTGGAGGTCGACTTCCTCCTGCGTGACCGCCTCGACAAAGATGTTGATCTGATCCGGCATGAGGCCCATGACGGTGGCTATCGCCGCTTCAAGCTGCGGCGCGCACACGCGGTCGTCCGCCATCGTGGTGCCTATCCTGATGTCGTATTCCTTCTCTTGCCGGAAGACGATCTCCACGATGCGCGCCCGCGCGCTCATGTTGTGATCAACCGCGAGGCGAGTGACCTCCGCTACCCGGTGCATGATCTCGCTAGGGAAGCCTTTCGTTGAGCGCAGTTTGATGCGATGTCTTCCAAGGGTGATCCAGTCCGTATCGAATTCCACGACTTACCTCCTACGAGCTAGGTGGCAGGATTGTATGGTCCGACAGGCAGATTTCAAGTGAGATTACCGGCATATGACCGCGAGGCAACCGTGGACATTGTCGAAGGCGCGCACGTGGTCACCCTTCAGGCTGACCTTCCAGGTGTATCGAAAGATTGACCGGAAAGTTAAAGCGCAAGACGCTCTTGCCAAGCTTGTCGCGGCAACTTTCGTTTGGAAATTCGGGTCAATCGCGGCGAAAAAACGGTCGCCCCAAGTGCGGACCAATCTGTCGCCCAAAACGGCCAAGTTCTCGAGTCGCCCGAGCTCCAACGATCAGACGTTACTGCCTGTTTCATCAAGTTACAGACACTTACGGAATATTTGAGTTTCATTCAAGCACGGCGCCTGTCGATTTCCAACCCAGTGACTTGTCTCTTCATCGTCGGCAAACGCTGACCGCCCGCGTGCGCGCTCGCCTGCCGATCGGTCGTACGCATCAGTCCCCGAATGGAGCGAAGAACGCAATCGGCATCGCCGAGCGTTTCAAAGACCGTCTGGTCGTTGAGCAGGATCCAATGCAAAAGTCCCTCCTCTCTTTCTCGACGCTCGTTCTCGCGCTTGCCGGTTGCGGCGGCGGCAACGACGTTAAAGCTCCTGATGCTGCGGCCGCCAGCGCAGATGCCGTCGCGCGGGCCGTCGCCCACGCAGACGCGACACGCCAGATTGCCTGCGTAGCACCCACGACCGCGCCGGCGTCCAGCAGCGGCGGCCTGATCACCGTCGATACGCCGAACTCCGACGGCACGCGCATGTACCCGATCGATGCCCGGATCGACGTCGCGATCACCACGCGCGCGAGCGCCGATGACACGCTCGAATGGACCATCGCCGATGTGCTCGGCAACACGGTCGCGAGCGGCGATTTCGCCGTGCCCGCCGGCGCGACGACGAGCACGCTCGCATGCACGTCGACGCTCGCCGGCTATTTCCAGGTCTCGGCGACGCTCGACAGCGCGGGCGGTCAAGTGCGGGAATCGGGCACGCGTCCGGGCGGCTTCGCGAGCTTCGGCGTGGTCCCGGATCTCGCGAGCGCGATTCCCGGCGTCGAATACACGAAGCAGGACCAGCATCGCTTTGGGATGGAGGGCTTCAACGGCTGGGGCGCGGCGCTGTCCGCGCTTGGTCTCTCATGGACGATCGATGATCGCTCGATGGGCGCGATGGAGCCCGGCGAGCGCTTCGAATTCAATCCGTCGGCTGACAATCTCGACCCGTTCTACAAGTCAGGCAAAGTGATGCGCTTCGTGCGCCTCGACGGCCTGCCCGGTGGCGCGAGCATGCACGACCTCAACCCCGACCACAGCTATATCCCGAACGACCTCGGCTATTACTGGAACTTCATGACGCGCGTCGGACAGGAAACGGAATCGATCCGCGCGAAATACTATCCGACCATGTCGGGCAACTATTACCAGGTGACGTGGGAACCGGAAGTCTTTTGGAAGGATTCGGACAAGAATCTCGTCGCCCTTTATCGGCATGTATACGACGGCCTGCATTCGACGGATCCTCGCGCGGTGGTCATGGGCCCGACCGAGTCATTTCCGATGCACACGACCGCGCGTCTGGAATCGCTCGCGTCGCTCGGTTTCGCGCAATACCTGGATGGCGTTACGACGCACGGTTATTACGATGTCGACGGCTCGTCGCCGTCGCATCCGCCAGAGCGGCTATACACCGACGACAGCAATGCCGCGAGCTCGCTGCTCAACCAGATGCGTGGCCTTCGCGCTGAAATGCAGCAGGAATACAAGCCGAACATGAAGTTATTCGTGACGGAAACGGGCATCGAATACGACCTCGGCACGAGCTATGGCCCTGACTATCCGACGCCGAATATCCTTTTCGCACAAGGCGCGGTCGTCGCACGCACTCACCTCATCCTTCTCGGTGAAGGTGCGGATCAAACTTACGTGTTCTACGGAGCGGACTATCCGGGCGAGATCGGCTACGGCACGTTCTTCGACCTCGACAACGCAGAAGGCTCGCAGGACGCGACGAATATCGCGCCGAAACCCGCTGCGATGGCGATTGCCGCAATGACACGCATCCTGGACGGTACGATCACGCTCGGTCCCGTAAATGACTTGCCCGCCGGTGTGTATGCGTACGGCTTCCAGCAGTTGAACGGTGGCCGCGTCATCACCGCGCTGTGGACGCACAACAACGACGTGTGGCCCGCGTCGAACGGCGACTTCAGCACCAAGTACAGCGTGAACTACACGCTCACAGTCGATGCGGACGGCAACAGCGGCTCGGTACAACTGATCGACGCAATGGGCAACCTGTCGAGCGTTCCGTACACCAACGGCGCGGTGACGCTGACGCTGACGGAATTGCCGCAGTATGTGGTCTCGACGAACGCAGACGTCGCGATGAGCAACACGACGAAGCCGGTCGGTTACGTCGGCATGTAGGGACCGGTCTGACGACCGGATCGGCGGGGCGCAGATGGGCTGCCTCGAGAGCGGTCATCTTTTGACGAGCCGCCTGACGGTGGGCTGGACGGATAGCGGGAGCCTTGATAAAGCCGCGCGCGCGATGCGATGAAAGACATAGTTCGTCAAGACACGAATCATCGTTTTATCGAGGACCAGTGAGTTCAGCGTGGTTTTTGGAAAGACTTGATAGTTTGATGGCTTTCCAAAGCCCAGAAACATCGAGATCTGATCATTCATGTTCGTGATGAATTCTGTGTTGACGATGATCGGCTCCGACTTCTGGATTTCGCTGTCTACCTGGAAGAAGACGCTCTTCCTGACAAAGTTCTTGTCCTTGACGGGTCTTGCCCGGTGAATTCCATATGTGTTGTAGATCAGCAAGGAACCTTTGGGCATCTTAAAGCTTCTGATCGCCGTCCCATAGTTCTCTTCGATGAACCCGTCAGTGTAATCGCTATAGGCCTTATCGCCGGACCAGCGATGAGAGCCTTCGATATATTGGAATTCACCATCCTCGACGTCCGATACATAGAAGATGAAGATGATTCCGGGAATATGCGCGAATGCCTTGTCCGTCTTGTTGTCCGTATGCCACTGCATGTGGTGTCCGCCATATGTTTCATAGTAGCGCAGTGCTTTCAGTCTAAATTGATCACCCAGATACCGCTCGCAGACATTGAACACGAAGGAAGACGTAGCAAAGTTGTAGAAGGCCTTCGACACAGCGAGCAGATTGGTCAGGTAGTACTGCTTCTCGGAATATACGCCGCTGATCGAGTTCTCATTCAGTCCTAGTCTCGTTTGCGTCGCGTCGCGCTCGATGGCTTTCAGCGTGTCTGGCGATATGGCCGAGGGAAAGGCGTAATAGCCCTTTTTGTTCAGGTCCCCGATGATCTGGTCCATGTCGACGGCCAGAAACTCACCGACAAACAGTGTCGTTTCGTTCCGTCTGTCATCGACTCTGACGCGACTCGCGCTCGCCGACGTCTCATCGACGCTCATTTCAATGGCGCTGCGCGAATCGCCATCATTCAGGGGCACGCTTGCCATTGCTTTCTCCCGAGGTTGTTGCGAACGGCCACCGCCGTCGACCGAATCGAGATGGATGTTAGTGTCAGCAGGCGGCGTAGAAATCACGAAGGCGGAAGACGACAGGCTCTTGGCCGGCTGATACCCGCGCCTCCACCGTTGGCGCGGGTTGAAAGTGCGCAGCGCTCACCGGCCAATCACTTGGCGGAATCGGTCAGGAGTGACGCAAGGTTATTGGTTCGACATAGATTGAGAAGGATTCACGAGAGACTATGGTCATCGCTGCAATCGTCGAATGGCCAAAGATGTCCTGCATCAAGAGCAGTGCTTGAACAGTCCGCTAAAGTGCGTTCTCGCGCACCGGTCTAGTGAGTACCTTGAGGCCCATTATGTACAAAATACTTAGTCCGATTGGAACTGAAATTGAAATTCCAGAAAATGCGGCCCAAAACTCGACCACGTTCGATCTGATCGAACTCGCCGGAGCAAGGCAATACTACGATGAAAATGGCTATGTCGTCGTGCGCGGCGTGGTGGACCCGGTTCTGTGCGACTCTATCCGGAACGCGTTCGAGACTACCGTCAAGAGCTATCCTGGGTACATATACAGGCAGGCGACCGCGAACCCGGAAAAGAACAGAATCAATGAGTATGGCTTCGTAATGAATTCGCTACTCAACCTTCAGTCTCTTAGTGAGGTGAGATTCGCGCCACTCAAGAAGCTGACGGTGAAGGCGTTTGCGAGTACACCTATCAAGCGCATCACGCGGGAAATACTCTCGGAAGACGGCAAGCTCGTGCAGAGCATGTACTTCGAAGGGAACGCGGAGACGTGGCCACATCAGGACACGTATTATCTCGACAGCGAGAGGATCGGCACGATGGTAGCGTGCTGGTACGCCCTTGAAGATATCGACGCGGGTGCCGGACGTTTCTTCGTCGTGCCGGGCAGTCACCGCATCGACATGGTGAAGAACGGAAAGAACTTCGACGTGGCATTCAATCACGGACAATACAAGGAACTGGTCAAGAAGATTCTTTCTGAACAACAACTCGAATTCCGCGCGCCATTCCTGCAAAAAGGTGACGTGCTTTTCTGGAATTCGAAGACGATCCACGGTAGTCTGCGCACGACGCGCCCGCAATTCTCTCGCAGTTCTTTGACGTCGCATTTCATCCCGGTTTCTCACCGCTTCCTGCAGTTCCAGTCGAAGATCAAGCCACTGAATCTGCGCGAGTTCAACGGTATGGCGTTCCATTGTCCGAAGGACATGGAGCGGCTGTCCAGCCGGGTCGTGCTGGGGATCGAAACGACGTTCCCCAAGTCATTTCAGATGGCGAAGAAACTGGCCATCAAAGCCCTGGTTAAGTGATTCTCCCGCCGCAGCGTCGGTCTGAATGTGCCGGTCCAGGATAGAGCGAAAGAAGTTGACAACCGACGACCGCGCCGCGAATCCGAGGCGCATGGTTGACGTTCCCCTACATCCCGCTCCTGCGTTTGCTCATGCGGCGCCCTTGCCGCGCTTGCATTCCACCTTCGCCCGCCTCGGCAAGCACCGTTTCTCCGTCTCGAATCCCCAACACATGCATGGCCGTGTTTAGCACGCGCGCCATAAAGAAATTAGCCAGCAATTGCGGTGGTGTAACGAAGACCTTGACGAACAGCACTTCATCAGCGTAACTGAGGGAGAAGGAATAGTGACTCTCCACGGCTCTCACCACGAGGAGTACTAGCAACATGGCCAAAGACGCGATCAAGATGACGACGCACGTGTAGAGGGCGTACATCGCGGATCGGACAAAATACTGTCCCCGGTTTGAACGAAATACCAATAGTCGAGAAGCAGAGAATACAGCGACGGCGGCGATCACTGAACTGAGAAAATTCGCTTGGAACACGGGCAAATTCAACCATTGGGTGAACAAGAACAGCAGCGAACAATCAAGCAACCAACCGACACCCGAAATTGCACCAAATTGAAAAAATGACTTCATAGTCGCCCTTGAGATTCATTTCGCATGCCGACCAGCGCAACTACACCCGAGCTGCCTTTCAGGTGACGGTGAAATACTTGGGAGCAATTCCAAAGCGATCCAGTGCGTTGAAGTCCGGAGATGGGTTCTGAAAGATGAAGCTAACGATACTGTCGCTGCGGAAGTTCAGCTTCATGCCGACTGTTTCTGTCGCCCTGAGCGCAAGATACAGCACACGCCAAGGCACGGGAACGAATATCGGGTGCCGACCGAGCTCACCCGCGATGTACCTCAGCAAGGCTCGAAAGGTGATGCTTTCGGGCTGAGCGATAGTCAGCGGCTCGTTCGCACCATCGAAGTCCCCGACAACAGCGCGACGCACGACATCCGCCAAGGTATCTTCGTGCAGCAGATATTGCGGGGCGCTGCCGTCGCCGATCATTGGAACAAAGCGCGCCTCATCGACGATTTGCTTGAGGCTTCCGAAGACACCTCGCTCATTGCCGCCATGGACGAGGCCAAGTCGCAAAACTACGCCTCCCGCCTTTAAGGCCATCTGCTCGACCGCCAGCTTCGACCGGCCATAGACCGACCGCGCACCGGGAAATGCGCTTATCGTCGAGATAAAAATGATTCTCTTAACACCGGCTATCCTGGCGGCATCCAAGAGTCTTGCCGACCCTTCCACGCAAGTGCTTTGTACCTCGTCCATGCTGTTTGCCTTCATGTCCCAGGCTGCATGAATCAGATGGGTAACACCGCGCCGGCGCAGTTCGAGTGCAACCGTGTCCGAGCCGGCATCCAGCGACCACTTAGTCTCCCCCGCTTCAGAAGGCATTCGAACGAGTTTGACCAACTCCGCGACCGGACGCAAAGCGCGAACGATGATCGAACCCACATAACCATTGGCACCGGTTACCGCAATGACAGGAACGGAAGAGGTCATACCCGTAGCTCCTGAGCGCCTGAGGATACGAATCGGGCGACCGATTCGCCGATGCGATAAGCGTTCGCCATGACGGTCAGCGTTATCGTCGTCGCTGGAATACTCGGAAGCACCGTCGCGTCAATCACATGCGTATATGACATACCATAGGGACGCCCGACGGTATCGGTCTCGCCGATCTTTGGACGGACCGCCATAGGGAAACTTCCCCCAGTGTGGAACCCGCGCCCCGGTTCCGTCACCTGCAACATGCGCTCAATCGGGAAGGCTCCGAAGCAGTCTGAAAAAGCCCGTAGCTTGTCTACCACTTGGGAAATTTTGACCGAGGTTTCGGGGTTGAGTGATTCCGAAAGCTCAAATACATCATTCGCGTTGGAGCGCCGCAAGACGCCCTCGATTGCACCGGAGTGCTTCGAATGCAAGTAGGCCTGGACCAGCAAGAGGCGACCAAGAGCCAGATTCTTGGGGAACGCGTGGCGCAGTAACCCCAATTTTTGATTTAGCAACTGCGCCAGATGGTCGTTGTAGCTGTAAACCTGTAGATGAACGGTGTGAGGGCTGATCGCCGGGTCCAATACTTCAATGAATGCCTGGCTCAGCGTATATAACTTTTCATGTACTACATCCGGTGCAGCTTTCGTCTGCAGCATGGGAAAAAGAAAGTACTGAGAGTCCTTGAATCGTATCGGATGATCGTAAAGCCCCAGTGAACGCATCAGTATCACAGTAGAATTGATCGTGCCAGCGCCAAGAAACAGCCGGGCTCCACTCAACTGAGACACGGTGCCGTCAGGGTTCTGAACTTCGATGACGACGCCCGCTTCCGTCTCCCTGAATGAACGCACGATGATATTGGGCTGATAGTGCACATTACCCGCTTGCAACAGCTTTTCCAGCGTGTGGCGGCTGGAATACACGACATCGCGCGGGCAACCATGCAAGCAGTAGCCGCAGTAATTACAGCCCTTAGCGCCTTCCCCATTCGCCGCCGCAGTTACCGCAAGGCGTGACCGGCCCACCCGGATTCCCCCGGCGAGCAATCGCTTTTTTCGACGGGTGGCGCGTCCAAGGAAATCGCGGATTTGTCGACTTGGCGCAAGGCCAGACATCGATGCCGCCGGCATAGGAAAATGCGCGGACAAATCATCCTCGTGCCCTGCCACCGGCAGCAGACCCAGAACGGCGGCATAACTGCTTGCCATGTCCTCGTACGCAACGGGCCAATCACGGATGTCCTCGGCACTGTACGGCAACAGCGCGGCGCCCCACACATTGCTCAGACCGCCTCTCGCATAAGAAGCCCGGATTTTGAGCTTCCCATAGCGGATATCCGGCGCCCCATCGGGACGCTGATAGGGATAGCTGGAACCATGAACGAGCTTGATGGGCACGTTGCCATCTTTATGCACCGTCGTTTTCAGAATTGCGATTTCCTCACGCGTCCATTGCTCGCGCGGCCTGTCACCGGCCGCGCGAGCAATGGCCTCGCGCTCCGGTTCAAGCCCGAACCCTACGTCCAATATCGTTACCTCGTGTCCATTGCTTGAAAGTGCGTGCGCGCATGCAACGCCCGCCGGACCGGATCCGACGACGTAAAACATCGACGATGTCTCTCTCGTTTGCATAGCGGCGCTGTCGAACTCCGTGGACCGTCTCGATGCCGATCACTCGCAAGGCAGGGTTGGGCGTTCACACTATCGAAGACTCAGGCGGCACCATTGATAAACCTGCACACCTTTGCCGATTCCAGCTTTGTAGGGAACGCAGGACTCAACGTCCAGGTCGAAGCCGTTTCTTTGAAAAATCCGCACTGCCTCTGCCGCAAAGACATGATTCTCGGGAGGCCGGTCAGAGGTCCATGCTTCAAGCCTGCACTTCTCGCCCGGTTCCTGCCCTTCAATCATGTTCGCATGAGATCCGAGGTACGACGCTATCCGTCGTATCGTGTCACAACCCTTCTGGCTTCTGTTAATGCCGAACCGCGCGAGGAAGCTATTGACGCTTTCCATGCGAGCCACGCGTGCGTCGAAAAAATCTGTCGAGCTACCGGTGATCAACCCGAATGCGGGGCCACCGCGCTCTCGTGCCATCGCGCGCATACGTTCGCGATACAAATCGGTTGCCGGAAAGTCTACATGAGGCGGGCCACTTTCGAGCTGAGTGAAGGCCACCGTATCGGGGAAGCGCGTGGCGATCCATGCCCAAGCCGCGTGTCCGCCATACATAACAACCGTGGTTCGCTCCGGCTGCGAAAGAGTTGGTACTTCCGCATGATAGAGCGGATCTGCCCACTCTTCATGCCCCAAAGTACGCGCTCCAAGCGCGGCGACAAACGCCGACGCGACCGCAAGAAGGATGACGGCCATACGCCGGGCCGGCCGCTCAGGCATGAGGTACTGCAGCAAAAGCAGAAGCATGATGGGGGTCAATACTTCGATCGTCACGATATAACGATAGACGCTGAAGACTTTCATCCAAAAAACGAAGCCAAGGCAAACAAACAGGATGATGAACAATTGCTGCGGGGCGAGCGATCGCTCGCGGACTCCTGTTAGGCGTCGTTTTATGAAGACTACGATGGCACAGCAGAGCGCTACGTAGACGAGCGGCCAGATGATCTGATGAATCGTGACTTCGCCGACCCGATGCGAATTCGCTGTGATAAGGAACGGCCAGAACAGCATCTCGAGCAGTCCTCGGGGCACGTACTGCACATCCGTCACGATGGCTCCGGGCTCCGTCATCGGATTGGGGAACATGGAGCTGAATTGCGGATAGAGCGGATTGCCGAACAGCCGCCACATGTGAAACATCCAGTATCCGCCGGTAACTGCGAATCCTCCTAGAACTCCAACTCCAAACAGGAAGCTGATCCGTACCCGAGCGAAGAACGTGCTTGGGTAGATAAGGAAGCTCAGACAGAGGGCGGCCGCGTAAATGCCGTTCGTAAGTTTCAAACCGGCACCCAGTCCGACCAGCAGTCCGCTTGCCACCACTGCGACGACTGCCGGAAGGGAGAGCCTCGCAAGACGCTCCCAGTTTTTGAGCGCAACAACGACTCCCGCGAGGATTAGAAGTGCGGTCGTGTCGTCACCCATCGAGTTACCGAGGCCGGACAAGAAATTGGCGGTCAGGCATCCAGCTGCCGCGAGCAGAATAGGCAGGCGATAACGATCGCCGTCTGGCAAGGTCGGCCACACCTGTCGCGCGATCGCGACCAACAGGACGAATGTCAGCCCGTGCAGCGCTCCCATAAGAAAGCCGGCCACGCGAGAAGGCAAATAGGCGTTTAGGTTGTATTGAAAGACGTCAAGCAGCGGATTGAAGTACGAAACAGCGCCCGCTGGAGCGAGGTCGATGAGGAGCTTGCCGTGTAACCACGCAAACGGGCTATAAAGGTGATAATTTTGAAGATCCCAGTTTGAATCCGCGCCGAGCCAGAGCGAATAGAGCCCAAAGAGAAGCGGCACGACCGTGCACGCTAACGACATCGCTAGGGGTGAGTTCAGATCGAAACGTCGCGGTAGCGAATTTGATGCCGCCGCCGCGGGCTGCAAGGTTGATTTCATCATTCACTCTCAAGAGCGCTTCTTGAATACCCATAGCCTGGCACGGTCAAAATCACAGCCGGGCCAGCCGCCACGCCGATCACCGGGAAGTAGCCGGCGCTCGATGGGAAGGCATAAAAGGGACCAATATCGGCAGCAAAGCCGACAATGCCTGCAAACGAAAAAAGAAGAAGAATGCTCGCGTCCTTTCCGGTCGGGATCAGCGCGTTCAGCACTCGAAGACTGCGTCCGGAAACGCGTGACGACCGTTCCAGGGGCCTTGCGAACGGAACCGGCTATGAGATTGTCGATATGCATTGACTGATCGTCGGCGCGCACTGACGGATCGTCGTCTCCTGATCCAATTCATACGGCGTTACGCGGAACCGACAGGCGGTGCCAGAACTGTCAGGCACAAGTAATCATAGTCGGGCCGCGTCCATGAGCCGCATTACTGGGTGGGCATATCCATTTCGAGCACAGTCGATAAGAAGCTTGTGAAAGCCAATTCGAGGGCCAGGGCGATGGCAGTACCAGAGATGATGAGAACACGCACGAGTTCGCCATAAGGGAGCGGTCCTAGGTGCGCTTTGACCCAGACGTGGATTGCATAGCCGCCCCCCGCCAGGCCGCATGCGAGCAGAATGCCGGCAAGCATAAGAATGCGTTCAAGGGTGAGCGCGGTGGCCAATCCCTTCATCCTGTAGTCTGCAGGTAATAGGCCCCTCAACGCACCGTACTTGCGCGCAACGATTGAGAAGCCGACACATTGGGTACCAATGAGGACGCTCAGGCATCCAACGACGACTGTGTGTACGTCGAGCGAGACACTAGGGGTGATCTGAACAGGACCGGGCAGCGCAAGCAAAGTGAGCAGCAGGCCGATACTTGTAATCGCAATGCCGGGATAGAAGAACAGCCATCGTGGGCAAAAAATAAGCAGGAAGCGAAGATGTCGCCAACCATCTCGCCAGGTACGGAGATGGGGTGGCCGGGAGCGTCCGTCCTTGCTTAGGGTGGTTGGCACTTCTGCTATCCGATAGCCCGCCAGCGCTGCCTTAACCACCATCTCACTTGCGAATTCCATCCCACGGGTGTTCAGTTCGAGCGAAAGCATGCTGTCGCGATTGAAGCCGCGCAAGCCGCAGTGAAAATCGCCGATCGGAATGTTGAAGAACAGCCGGCCGATGAAGCTCAGTACTGGGTTGCCAAGATACCTGTGCAGAAACGGCATCGCGCCAGGTGCAATGCCGCCTTTGAAGCGATTGCCCATGACGAGGTCATACCCCTGCCGGAGCTTCTCGACAAAATTCCCCAGGCGCTGGAAGTCATAGCTGTCGTCCGAATCACCCATGATCACGAATCGTCCTCGAGCCGCCGCAATGCCGCGGCTCAAAGCTGCACCATAGCCGCGGACAGGAACATGCGTGACACGTGCTCCGTGCGTCTCAGCAATCTCGATAGATCCATCCGTGCTACCGTTGTCGGCGATCAACACTTCGCCTTCAATCTTGAAACTGGCAAAGAATTCCTTCGCCTTGTCGATGCATACAGCGAGCGTTTCCCTTTCGTTCAGACAGGGCATCAGGATGGTCAATTCCATGGGACACCCCAGGCTCGAAGCGCCCGTTGTGACGACAGAGGTTTCGATACTGTTCCTCATTCGCAGTCTCCGGAAACTCTGACGGAACGTGACCCATTCATCACTGTCGACGCGCGTCGCTTCGAGAACATCCCCACCATCACCGATCAAGTACTGATCACGTGTGGACATGCCGGATCATAGACGTTCGTAGTCAGGCCTTCGGGGCTCTTGGCTGAAAGCGGCAAGCGTTTGACTGATGCGTGAAAGGCGCGGGGTTGTGGCGAGCCCGTGCACGAAGCCAGACACTATCTCTTTCTCGAAATTGAGGTTGCCAGGTGGTCCGCGCCGCTGAGTTCGCCGCCCATTCACCTTACGCTATCAAGCACTTCGAAGCCGCTGGGATCCAGCGCTAACTCGACTTCCGGCTTTAATACGTGACGCACCACGTGCGTCTCACGAAGGGTCTCTGCGCAACGCGCTTGCAAAACAACGACCAATAAGCGTTGATGCCCCGCGGTCCCTTGAAGATCGCGTCGATGCCGCCCGCGAATCCTTCCATCCGTGTGACGGTAGCCTGCAACAGCGAGACGTGAGGGATAACGACCATATGAAGCAGGCAATGTCCTATAGGAACGTCTTCATCATGTTTCGGACCGCAGCGACGGCCTGATCCTGCTGCGTCTCGGTCAGCGCAAGCCCGCTCGGCAGATAGAAACCGCGGCGACCCATACGCTCGGCAACGGGATAACGTTCTCCCTCGAACAGACCTTGCTTGCGAAACACGGGCTGCTCGTGCATAGGCCAGAAGAACGGCCGCGCGCTGACGCCCGCGTCGGCCAATATGGCGCGCGCTTCGTCGGCATCGATCGGCAACGCGTCATCCAGCATGACGCCAAAGACCCAATAGATATTCTCTGCAAAGGCGCACGTCACCGGCGCCAGTTCCAGTCCCCGCACACCGCGCAGCAGCGCGTCGTAACGCCGCCCCAGCTCCCGTTTTCTGGTGACATGCGCATCGAGCTTCTCGAACTGCGCGAGACCTACCGCCGCCTGAAGGCTGCTCATGCGATAGTTCCAGCCCAGTTCTTCATGAACAAAGCGCCTTTCCGGCTTGAAGCACAGGTTTCGCAGACTTCTTGCGCGCGCGGCGAGCGCGTCGTCGTCGCAAAGGATCATGCCTCCTTCGCC
>Ga0105251_10002785_pt1 | contig 13292 bp, 15 predicted proteins | sample KBSS64metaG_FD_80424 | JGI IMG/M metagenome (GOLD analysis project Ga0105251, IMG submission 80424) | Switchgrass rhizosphere microbial communities from Kellogg Biological Station, Michigan, USA - KBS S6-4 metaG | ecosystem: Host-associated > Plants > Roots > Rhizosphere > Soil | place...
ATCGAGACGCGCATCCCGACCGTGGAAGAGCTGAGCCTGCCGCCGATCATCAAGACGCTGGCGATGACCAAGCGCGGCATCATCCTGTTCGTGGGCGCGACCGGTACCGGCAAGTCGACCTCGCTGGCCGCGATGATCGGCTACCGCAACCTCAATTCCACCGGGCACATCATCACGATCGAAGACCCGATCGAATTCGTGCACAAGCACGAAGGCTGCATCATCACCCAGCGCGAAGTCGGCATCGACACCGACAGCTGGGAAGCTGCCCTGAAGAACACGCTGCGCCAGGCGCCGGACGTGATCATGATCGGCGAAGTGCGTACCCGCGAAGGCATGGACCATGCCATCGCGTTCGCCGAAACCGGCCACCTGGTGCTGTGCACCCTGCATGCCAACAACGCCAACCAGGCGATGGACCGCATCATCAACTTCTTCCCGGAAGACCGCCGCAACCAGCTGCTGATGGATCTGTCGCTGAACCTCAAGGGCGTGGTCGCGCAGCAGCTGGTGCCCTCGCCGGACGGCAAGTCGCGCAAGGTGGCGATGGAAATCATGCTGGGCACGCCGCTGGTGCAGGATTACATCCGCGACGGTGAAATCCACAAGCTCAAGGAAGTGATGAAGGAGTCGGTGCAGCTGGGCATGCGCACCTTCGACCAGAGTCTGTTCGAGCTGTACCAGGCCGGCGAGATCAGCTACGAAGACGCGCTGCGTTACGCGGATTCGCAGAACGAGGTGCGCCTGCGCATCAAGCTCTCGCAGGGCGGCGACGCGCGCACGCTGTCGCAGGGCCTGGACGGTGTGGAAATTTCCGAAGTCCGCTGAGCAACCCAAGGGAATGCACATGGAACTGCATGATCCGTACCGCGCCCCGTCGCGGTCCGCGGGCTCCGACGATCCGGCGTTGCCGGTGGACATGTCGGGCATTACGTTCACCAGCGACGGCAGGGTTTCTACCGCGGCCACCATCGCCGCGGGTTATACCTCCTCGATCATCGCCAACCGCTGGATGGCCACCCTCCTGGATTTCGTGGCCCTGGGGGTGACGGTGACCGTGGCGATGGGCGCGCTGGACGGCCGCTTCGCACAGGTGGCGATCTGGCCCTGCCTGGCCCTGCTGGTGGCGTATTACCCGGTCATGGAGACCTGCTTCGGTGGAACGCTGGGCAAGCTGGCCACGGGTATCCGGGTGGTGAACATCGACGGTCGGCGGCCGGCGTGGTGGCAGTCCATCGTGCGCACCCTGCTGCGCCTGGTCGAAGTGAATCCGGTCCTGTTCGGCGCGATTCCCGCCGGCCTGGTCGCGCTGTTCACCCCCCATCGCCAGCGCGTTGGCGACCTGCTTGCCAGCACCTACGTGCTGCGCACCGCCGATATTGGTCGGATCCGCCCGGCCGGCCTGCCCCGGTCCGAACCGGTGTGGAACGCGGGCCGGGTGTCGGCGCCGCCGCCGCTGCCACCGCCGTTGCCGCCGGTCGGGTGACACCCCGCCATTCATCGAATCTGCTCATGATGTCGTGCAGTCTGCCCGTGTAATCCGGGCGGGCAGCAGGCGTATGGTGGGGCTCCCCACGACAGGAGCTTCCCATGCAGACACGAATCCTTGGCAACAGCGGCCTGCGCGTTTCCGCGCTGGGCCTTGGCTGCATGGGCCTCACCCATGCCTATGGCACCGCGCCCGATGTGGCGGACGGCGTCGCCCTGCTGCACGCTGCGGTGGAGCGCGGGGTGACCTTCTTCGATACCGCTGAAGTGTATGGGCCGTTCCGCAACGAGGAACTGCTGGGCCAGGCGCTCGCCCCGTATCGCGACCAGCTGGTGATCGCGACCAAGTTCGGTTTCAAGGGCGGCACCGCCGATGCCGGCCTGGACAGCAGCCCGAAGAACATCCGGGCGGTGTGCGAGGCCAGCCTGAAGCGGCTCAAGACCGACCGCATCGACCTGTTCTACCAGCACCGGGTCGACCCGAACGTGCCGATCGAAGAGGTGGCCGGCGCGGTGAAGGACCTGATCGCCGAGGGCAAGGTCAAGCATTTCGGCCTGTCCGAGGCGGGCGAAGCCAGCATCCGCCGCGCCCACGCGGTGCAACCGGTCGCGGCGCTGCAGAGCGAGTACTCCCTGTGGTGGCGGGAGCCGGAGCAGAGCGTGCTGCCGGTACTGGAAGAGCTGGGGATCGGCTTCGTGCCCTTCAGCCCGCTGGGCCGTGGCTTCCTGACCGGGGCGATCACCGCTGATACCGAGTTGGCCGCCAATGACTTCCGCAGTTCGCTGCCGCGCTTTGCGGTGGAGGCCCGCCGTGCCAATCAGGCGCTGGTGGAGGCGATCGGCGCCATTGCCACCGCCCGCCAGGCCACCCCGGCCCAGGTGGCGCTGGCCTGGCTGCTGTCGCGCAAGCCGTGGATCGTGCCCATTCCCGGCACCACCAAGGTGCACCGGCTGGAAGAGAACCTGGGCGCGGTCGATCTGGTGCTGAGCGCGGACGACCTGGCGCAGATCGCGACCGCGCTGGACACCATCACCATCGTCGGCGACCGCTACAACGCTGAACGGCAGAAGCAGGTGACCCGCTGAAGCCTGTGGCGCAGGGCGTGTCGATTCCCGGGCCGCTGGCACGTCGTACTCAGTGAACCCCACCCGCGAGGAAACGGTCATGAGCGCTGCACCCCCGGTAAAAGGCCCGGCGTCGTACTTCCCGTCCATTGAAAAGACCTACGGGCAGCCGGTAGGCCACTGGCTGGCGCTGCTGGTGACCCAGGGCGGCCTGAAGCACATGGCGCTGGTCAACTACCTGAAGGACGCCCATGGCGTGGGCCATGGGCACGCCAATGCGCTGGTCGCCCACCACCTGAAGGGCCAGCAGGACTGAGGCGGGCCAGAACGGGGGAGGGACACGACGAAACGTTGCAGGATGAATCTATTTCACCTGCAACTGTCACGCCGATCGTGTCTAATACCGCTCCCCACGTGTCTGGCCCCACCCCCATGTCCCTTGAATCCCATGGCCCTGCGCCGTGCGACGACGCTGACGGCCATCTGGTCACCGCCGGCCCGCTGACCCCGCCGCCAGACAGCGCCGGTACCCTGGCCGACGAAAGAGCACTGCGCCACTCCGTGGCCGAAGACGTACAGGGCATGATCCTGGCCACCCTGGTGGCCTCGCTGGGCCTGGCCATCTTCGCCAAGGGCGGGCTGATGATCGGCGGCATGGCCGGGCTGGCGTTCCTGGCCCATTACGCCTTCGGCTGGAATTTCGGACTGGTGTTCGTGCTGGTCAACCTGCCGTTCTATTGGGTGGCGGTGCGGCGCATGGGCTGGGAATTCACCCTGAAGACCTTCGCCGCGGTCACCGCCTGCGGCGTGCTCACCGACCTGCTGCCGCGCTGGGCCGACTTCGCCCACATGAGTTCGCTGTATGCGGCGCTGGTCGGCGGGGCGCTGGCCGGGCTGGGCATCCTGTTCTACATCCGCCACCGCGCCAGCCTGGGCGGCATCGGCATCCTGGCGGTCTACCTGCAGCGCACGCGCGGCTGGAGTGCCGGCAAGGTGCAGATGTCGTTCGACACCCTGCTGATGGCCGTGGCGTTCTTCGTGCTGGCGCCGGACAAGGTGCTGTATTCGGCGATCGGCGCGGTGGTGCTCAGCCTGGTGCTGATGTTCAACCACCGCCCAGGCCGGTACATGGGCGTCTGAGGGTGCCGGCGACCACCAACGGTGGCCGCCTACCGTCGGGACCGCGCACCCGGTAGGTGCCCACCGTTGGTGGGCACGCGATCACCCACGGTGATCGCCTACCGGGCGGTCTTCAATGCCTGCAACCGCTTGTAAACCGGGCAATCCGTTGCATGCGCCCCCGGTAGATACCCCAGGCTCATCAGGAACTCGCCGGTGATCTCGCCACCGGTGAAGCGGAACGTCTTCTTGAACAGCTTCACCCATTCGGCCTTGTCGCGCGGGTGGTGCGCGTCCAGCCATGCTGCGAAACTGCCATGGCTGGCCCGAAGCTGCTGGATCACCTGCGCGTTGTGGATCGCCGCATGCACCTTGAGCCGGTTGCGGATGATGCCGGGATCGCCGAGCAGGCGTTCCACGTCGCGCTCGCCGTACGCCGCGACGGTGTCCACGTCGAACTGGTCGTAGGCCGCGCGGAAGCCTTCGCGCTTCTTCAGGATGGTTTCCCAGCTCAGCCCGGCCTGGTTGATTTCCAGCAGCAGCCGTTCGAACAGCTCGCGTTCGTCGCGCTGCGGGAAACCGTATTCGTGGTCATGGTAGTAGCCGTGCACCGGGTGGCCCGGGGCGATAAGGCAGTATCCGCTCACGGAACCTCCTGGTGGGGAATCTGGTCGATGTATCGCGTGCAGGCATCCTAGCCCAGGCTCACTCCCCTGTCCGGACGCAGCGGGTAGAATGGGCGCATGTCCAGGTTGCCCACCACACTTGCCCATCACCTGCTGGTCGCGCTGCCATCGCTGACCGATCCCACCTTCGCGCGTACGGTGGCGCTGATCTGCCAGCACGACGAAAACGGCGCCATGGGCGTGCTGGTCAACCAGCCGTCCGAGTACACGCTGGGCGACGTGCTGGCGCAGATGGAAATCCAGACCGACGACGTGGCCCTGCGCGACCAGGTGGTGCTCAATGGCGGCCCGGTACACCCCGAGCGCGGCTTCGTCGTGCATGACGATGCCAGCGCGTGGGATTCGAGCCTCCAGGTCGGCCAGGGCGTGTACCTCACCACGTCGCGCGACATCCTTGAAGCCATGGCCCGCGGCGAAGGCCCGCGCCATGCGCTGGTCACGCTGGGCTGCGCTGGCTGGACCGAGGGCCAGCTGGAAGCGGAGATCGCCGACAACAGCTGGCTGACCGTGCCGGCCGATGTCGAGCTGCTGTTCGACACGCCGCTGGAACAGCGCTGGCAGGGCGCCGCCGCGCGCATTGGCGTGGACCTGTTCCGCCTCACGGATTACAGCGGCAATGTCTGAGCCGGCCACCATCCGTCGCGATGGCACGGTGCTCGGCTTCGACGTCGGTTCGCGCCGGATCGGCGTGGCGATCGGCAGTTCGTTCGGCACCCATGCCCGCGCGATCGCGGTGGTGGACGTGCACGGCAACGGGCCGGACTGGGCGGCGGTCGAACGCCTGATCAAAGAGTGGCGGCCCGACGGCCTGGTGGTGGGCGACCCGCTCACCCTGGACGGCCAGGACCAGCCCAACCGCAAGCGTGCGCAGGGCTTCGCCCGCCAGCTGCGGGAACGTTTCAAACTGCCGGTGGTGCTGGTCGACGAGCGTTCCAGCTCGGTCGAAGCCGCCCGCCGCTTTGCCGTCGAGCGCGCTGAAGGCCGAAAGCGTCGTCGCGATGCGGCCACGCTGGATGCCGTGGCCGCCGCCGTGATCATCGAGCGCTGGCTGTCCTCGCCCGACGATGCCACTCCCGTTTCCTGACCCCCAGACCCTCGCCATGACCGCCTCGCAACTCGATTCCGACGGACGCCTGCGCCACCTGCTGACCCTGGAAGGTCTGCCACGCGAAACCCTGCTGCAACTGCTCGACCGCGCCGGCCAGATCCGCGATGCGGCGGTCGGCCGGGTGGGCAACAAGCGCCACGTGCTGGCCGGCTCGGCGGTGTGCACGCTGTTCTTCGAACCCTCCACCCGCACCCGCAGCTCGTTCCAGCTGGCCGCCCAGCGGCTGGGCGCGGACGTGCTGAACTTCGACGCCTCCACCTCGTCCACGCGCAAGGGCGAAACCGCCTGCGACACGCTGAAGAACCTGGAAGCGATGGGCGTGCGCGGTTTCGTGGTGCGGCATCCGGACGACGGCGCAGTGGCCGAGCTTGCCGCAGCGGCAGGCGAGGGCACCGCGCTGATCAACGCCGGCGACGGCCGCAGCGCGCACCCGACCCAGGGCCTGCTCGACATGCTGACCCTGCGCCAGGCCAAGGGCGCCGATTTTTCGAAGATGAAGGTGGTGATCGTCGGCGACGTGAAGCACTCGCGCGTGGCCCGCACCGACCTGCACGCGCTGCGTACGCTGGGCGTGGGCGAGATCCGCGTCTGCGGTCCGCAGTCGCTGCTGCCGGACGATGAAACCCTGAAGGGCTGCATCGTGGGCCAGGACTTCGACCAGATGCTGGAAGGCGCCGACGCGCTGATGATGCTGCGCCTGCAGCGCGAGCGCATGGAAGAGGGCCTGGTGCCCTCGATCGAGCAGTACCACGCGCAGTACGGGCTGAACGTTGAACGTCTCAAGCGCGCCGGCCAGGATGCCGCCGTACTGCACCCGGGCCCGATCAACCGCGGCGTCGAAGTCACCGACGAGGTCGCCGACGGCCCGCAGTCGTGGGTGCTGCGCCAGGTCGCCAACGGCGTGGCGGTGCGCATGGCGGTGCTGGAAACCTTGCTGGGGTGACGCACCGGTAGGCGACGACCGTTGGTCGTCGCACGAACCCTCCGACCACCCCGGTAGGCTACGACCGTTGGTCGTCGCGGGTATCGACCAACGGTCGATACCTACCGGAAATCGTCCTCCAAAGGCCATCGGCACCATGCGTGCGGGTACTCGCCGAGCCGGCTCGCGAGTCCGGCCCGAACGGGGTTCTCCATCACGTAGAACGCATGTCGGCGGAGTGATTCATCCGAACGCAGGCAATGGTCGTGGTACCCGGTCTGCCATACCCGGCCATGCCGCTGGTGCAGGCGATTAAGCAGCAGCGCACTGCGTGATTTGAATCGTTGTGCCACATACGACAGCGGTCGATCCCCAAGCTGGAACAGCCAATGGACATGATCGGGCATGACCACTCACGCGATGGACTCCGTAAGCTGCTGTTGGTCGATGAGCGGGAACAGTTCCGCGACGATTCGGGCGGTGGCGATGTCATTGAACCAGCGGCGACGTTGGTCACAGACGATGGTGAGCTCGTACGCGTGATGGATCATCGATACGCGACCGATACGGAGGCGTGGGCTGTTCATGCAACGATTCTTGCCGTTGCGAAGCAGTGGCGTTATCGGTGCTCGCCTCATATGGGTATCGGTAACTGGCGCGCGCGGAGGTATCGACCAACGGTCGATACCTACCAGGACGACCATGGTTGGCCGGGGTGTCCGCGCAATGCGCTGTATCGACCAACGGTCGATACCTACCGGTAGGCGACGACCGTTGGTCGTCGCACGACCCCCCGACCACCCGGTAGGCGACGACCGTTGGTCGTCGCACGACCCCCCCGACCACCCGGTAGGCGACGACCGTTGGTCGTCGCACGAACCCCCCGACCACCCGGTAGGCGACGACCGTTGGTCGTCGCACGAACCCCCGACCACCCGGTAGGCGACGACCGTTGGTCGTCGCGCCCTTTTCGTCAGCGCCTCTGCGCGAACAGCCATTCCCACATCGCTGCGTCCGCATAGGTCGCGTCCCACGCGTTGTGGTTGCCCTGCGGATACTCGGTGTACCGCACATCCGTCGCACCGGCCGCCTCGAACGCGGCCTTCAACCGCCGGTCGTCTTCGGGCAGGACCACGTCATCCAGCGCGCCATGGAACATCCAGATCGGCGTGGTCTTCAAACGTCCGGCAATCGCCGTGTACGGATCGGCTTCGTCGGCCACCGATTCCACCAGCAGGCTCGCACGCACCGCGCGCGGTGCCAGTACCGCACCACACACCGGGACGATGGCGGCGAAGCGGGTGGGGTGGTCCAGCGCGATGTTCCAGCTGCCGTAGCCGCCCATCGACATGCCGGTCAGGTACTGGCGTGCGGGATCCGCGCCGAATTCGGCCATGGCCGCATCCAGCGCGGCCAGCGCGATGCGGTTGTTGAGGCCGGACCATTCCTGGTCTTCGGGCACCTGGGGCAGCACCACCAGCGCCGGGAAGTCGCGGGCATGGCGGCGCAGGTGCGGGCCAAGCCCGGCCTCGGTCTGGCGGCGGCCGTCGCTGCCGCGTTCGCCGGAACCGTGCAGGAACAGCACCACCGGCAATGCACCCCGCTGCGCCGCGGCGTTGACAGGCACGAACACCTGGTAGCGTGAGGTATGCCCCTCGAGCGTGATCGTGCGCTCCACGAAGTGCCCCTTGTCCGGCGAACGGGTCGATGCGCATGCGCTCAGCATGACCATCGCCAACACTGCCCACCACCACCCGCTCGGCTGTCGCGCCATTGCCCGTCCTCGACTGGAATCGTTTTCAGTCTAGGCGCGCGCGGGCACGCAGGCATCTTGCAGTGCATCAGTCGGGGCGCGGGGCCGAGGCCAGGATGGCGAGCTGTTCAATCGCTTCGGGGTGGCCTGCAGCTGCCGCTGCCTGCACCTGGGCAAGGCTGGGGTGCACCACCAGCAGGATCGGGTTCTCGCACTGCGGGCAGTCGAACTCCGCCTCGTCCTCGTGGAGTTCCATGCTCATCTGGCGCGCGCTGCCCTGCCACTCGCAGGCGGGGCAGGTATGCGGCTGGTCGCGCCAGCCGGGGGCGAAGTAGTCGTCGAGGGTCAGTGCCACGCAGGAGTCGCTCAGTGCAGCAGGATCAGGGTGGCCAGGCCCAGGAAGCTGAAGAAGCCCATCACGTCGGTGACCGCCGTGACCACCACGGTACCGGCCACGGCCGGGTCCACGTTCATGCGCTTCAGCAGCAGCGGCAGCAGTACGCCGGCCAACGCCGCCGCACAGAAGTTGATGATCAGCGCAAGCGTGATCACCAGCGACAGCAGGAAGCTGTGGAACCACAGGTAGGCGATCACGCCGACCACGGTGCCGATCAGCGTGCCGTTGATCAACGCGACCCGCGATTCCTTCCACAGCAGGATACGCGCATTGCTCTGGCCGACCTGGCCCAGCGCGATGCCGCGCACCATCAGGGTCAGCACCTGCACCGCCGCGTTGCCGCCCACCCCGGCCACGATCGGCATCAGCACCGCCAGCGCGACCACCTTCTGCAGGGTCAGCTCGAACTGGCCGATCACGCTGGCGGCCAGGAAGGCGGTGCACAGGTTGATGCCCAGCCAGACCACGCGGCCACGCACGGCGCGCTTGATCGGCGAGAACAGATCTTCTTCTTCGTCCAGACCGGCCGCGCCCAATGCCTGGTGCTCGGCCTGCGAACGGATGATGTCGACCACGTCATCGATGGTGATGCGGCCGAGCAGGATGTTGTTGTCGTCCACGACCGGCGCCGAGACCCAGTCATGGTCGGAGAACTGCCGGGCGACTTCGTCGGCGCTTTCGCCAACGTCGATGGCCGGCTGTTCGTCATCGATCAGGCGGTTGATCGGGGTGTTGTCTTCGTGGGTGACCAGCGCCGCCAGCGACAACCGGCCCAGGTACTGGTGGCGGCGGCTGACCACGAACAGATGGTCGGTATGGTCGGGCAGCTCGCCGCGCAGGCGCAGGTAGCGCAGCACCACGTCGACATTGACGTCGGCGCGGACGGTCACCACGTCCGGGTTCATCAGGCGGCCGGCACTGTCCTCGGGGTAGGACAGCACCTGCTCCAGCCGCTCGCGGTTCTCGCGGTCCATCGACTTGAGCACTTCGTCGATGACCGTGTCGGGCAGGTCTTCGACCAGGTCGGCCAGGTCGTCGATGTCCAGGTCTTCGACCGCGGCGATGATCTCGTCCGGGTCCATGTCGGCCAGCAGGCTTTCGCGCACCTCCTCGCCAACGTGGACCAGCACCTCGCCATCGTCTTCCGGGTCGACCAGCCCCCACACCACTTCACGCTTGCCCGGCGGCAGCGATTCCAGCAGGTTGCCGATCTCGGCCGGCGCCAGCGTATTGACCAGCCGGCGCACCGGACCCAGCCGCCCGCTGTCCAGTGCATCGGACAACAGGCGCAACTGGCGCGCCGTCTTGTCGTGGCGTACGGCTTCGGCCATGCACAGCTCCCGCGGAAAAAGTAAAAAGGCCGCTATCCCGTACAGGATGCGGCAGAGGGGGTGGTCACCGCGTCATTATCGCTTGGATTTGTGTCACCCCGCGATATCGGGAGGGTTCGCGTATAGACCAACGGTCGATACCTACCGATGGATATCGATCCAACGTTCGATACCGCGCCGGTCGCGGGCGGCAAGCAGCTTCGGTGCTGCGGCCTGCAGCTCGCCGAGGTGGCTGTCGCGGACCGCGCGGCGTACTTCCAGCAGGGTGCCGGGGTGCAGGCTGAACTCGGTGAGGCCCAGCGCCAGCAGCAACCGGGTCATGCGCGGGTCGCCGGCGATCTCGCCACACACCGCCACCGGCACGTTGTGTTCGCGGCCGGTGCGCAGGATGTGCGAGAGCAGGCGCAGTACCGCCGGGTGCAGCGGCGAATACAGCTCGCCGACGGCTTCGTTGTTGCGGTCGGCGGCCAGCAGGTACTGGACCAGGTCGTTGGTGCCGATCGACAGGAAATCGACCAGGTCGATGAAGCTCTCCAGCGCGATCGCCGCGGCCGGCACTTCGATCATCGCCCCGAACGGGATGTGCTCGGCGACCTCGTGACCTTCCGCGCGCAGCAGCTCGGCCTGCTTGTTCAAACGGCGACGCACCGCCAGCAGCTCCTCGCGGGTGCTGACCATCGGCAGCAGGATGCGCAGCTTGCCGTAGGCGGAGGCGCGCAGGATCGCACGCAGCTGGGTGTCGGCGACCTTGGGCCGCGCCAGCGACAGGCGCACGCCGCGCAGGCCCAGGGCCGGATTTTCTTCGTTGCTCAGGGTCAGGCCGGTACGGTCGGCCTTGTCTGCGCCCAGGTCCAGGGTGCGGATGGTGACCGGTCGCCCGCTCATGCCAAGCGCCGCGTCCCGGTAGGTTTCGAACTGTTCCTGCTCATCGGGCAGTTCGTCGCGCTGCAGGAACAGGAATTCGGTGCGGTACAGGCCCAGCCCGTGCGCGCCCAGCGCGTGCGCTTCGGTCACGTCTTCGCGGGACTCGGCATTGGCCAGCAGCGCGATGGTGACGTTGTCGCGGGTGCGGCTGGGCTTGCTGCGCAGGCGGCCCAGCTCGCGCTGCTCGCGGGCCTGGTCGCGCAGGCGGGCGCGGTAATCGCGCAGGTCCGACGGCAGCGGGTTGATGGTGATCTGGCCGGTGCTGCCGTCGATGCCCAGCACGTCGCCGTCGGAAATCTTCTGCAGCGCGTTGGGCACGTTGACGATCAGCGGCAGGTGCAGGCTGCGTGCGAGGATCGCGCTGTGCGACAGCGCGCTGCCGGCTGCGGTGACGATGCCGACCACGCCGTGCGCCTGCAGCTGGGCCAGTTCGGACGGCGCGATGTTGTCGCAGACCAGGATTTCCCCGGCCAGTCCCTTCACGTCCGGTGGGCGCTTGTGCAGGAACGCATGGATGCGCCCGATCACATGGTCCAGGTCGTCCATGCGGCTCTTCAGGTAGGCATCGTCCATGCCGTCGAAGACCTTGGCCAGGCGGTCGCGCTGCACGCGCAGCGCATAGCTGGCGCTGTAGGGGCCGCTGCGGATCAGCTCATCCAGGCCGAACAGCAGCTCGGGGTCATCCAGCAGCAGGGCGTGCAGGTCGAGGAATTCGCCGACCTCCTGGTTCAGCGCACCGCGCAGCCGATGGCGCAGTTCGTGCATTTCATCGCGGGCCGCTTCGACTGCTTCGTGCAGCCGGTGCAGCTCGGTGGGGACCTGGGCGGGCGCGATGCGCTGCTCGGCCACTTCCAGCGCGTGTGGAAGGCGCACGTGGGCGCGACCGAGCGCATTGCCGCGCGAGGCACCGTGGCCGGTGAGCAGCAGGGCGCCGGACGCGGTCCGCGCGCTGCTGGAGCCCGGTCGCGTCGGTTGCCCCGGCATGCTCAGCTGTCCTCGTCGAAACGTCGCTCGAACAGGGCCACCACGGCGTCCATGGCGGCGGCTTCGTCTTCGCCGTCGATGCGCACGGTGACCGGGGTGCCCTGGCCGGCGGCCAGCAGCATCACGCCCATGATGCTCTTGGCGTTGATCTCACGGCCCTTGGCGGCCATGGTCACGTTGCAGCGGAAGGGTGCCAGCACCTGCACCAGCTTTGCAGTGGCGCGGGCATGCAGGCCCAGGCGGTTGGATACGGTGAGTTCACGTTCAAGCATCGTCGACAATCGCTCCATTGCGAGTGCCCGCCGCCGCAGTGGCGGGCAGTTGATCCAGTCCCTGTTCCGGATAATTCATCACTCGCAACAACATCGGCAGGCTCAGCGCCGAGACCCGGCGTGCCGGGGTGCCCAGCCGGGCCAGCTGCGCTGCCAGATTGCTCGGGCTGGCGCCATACAGATCGGTCAGGATCAGCACGCCCTCACCACTGTCGACCCGGCGCAAGGCGGCCGAGGCGAGCGGGAGCAGGGCATCCAGGTCTGCGTCGAACGGTACTTCGAAAGCTTCGGTCTTCAGCGGCAGGTGCCGCAGCAGCCGGGTAGCCACGTCCAGCAGGGACGTGCCTACACCGGGATGAGTTACAAGGAGAATGCCACAGGTCATTGTCGAACGTTAACATCCCAACATGAATTGGGGATACACCGGCTGCGGTGTGCTGCCACGGGCCGTTGGCCCGTGTCTTCAATCCAGTTCCCGATGGAAGGTCGCCACCTCGGGCCAGCCCTGGTCCCGCGCATGCCGCGCCAGCCGCTCGGCCAGGTACACCGAACGGTGTTTTCCGCCGGTGCAGCCGAAGGCCACGGTGACGTAGCTGCGGGTGTCGTTGCCCAGCCGCGGCAGCCAGGTGTCGAGGAAGTCGACCAGCTGCTCCACGTACTTCTGCACGTCCGGCTGGGTGTCCAGGTACTCGCGGACCGGCGCTTCGCGGCCGGACATCGGCCGCAGTTCCGGGTTCCAGTGCGGGTTGGGCAGGACCCGGGCGTCGAACACGAAGTCGGCCTCGGCCGGCACGCCGCGCTTGTAGGCGAACGATTCGAACAGCAGCGACAGCTTGTTGCCATGGCTGAGGGCGAATTCGGTGACCACCTTGCGGCGCAGCTGGTGCACGTTGAGGGCGGTGGTGTCGATCACCGCATCGGCGGCCCGGCGCAGCGGCGCGGTCAGTTCGCGTTCGCGCGCGATCGCTTCGGGCAGCGACAGTCCGAGCTGGCTCAGCGGGTGGCGGCGGCGGGTGTCGGCGTAGCGCTTGAGCAGCGCTTCGTCAGTGGCATCGAAGAACAGCAGCTGCGCGTCCAGTCCGGCCGCTTTGGCGTCTTCGCGCCAGTGCGACAGCTGGCTCAGGTCGCTCTGGCCGCGCACGTCGATGCCCACGGCCAGGCGGCGCGGCGCCGCGGCATCGTGGCCGGCCAGCAGGCTGCGCACGAAGTCCGGCAACAGGTTGATCGGCAGGTTGTCCGAGCA
>Ga0105251_10002788_pt1 | contig 13272 bp, 11 predicted proteins | sample KBSS64metaG_FD_80424 | JGI IMG/M metagenome (GOLD analysis project Ga0105251, IMG submission 80424) | Switchgrass rhizosphere microbial communities from Kellogg Biological Station, Michigan, USA - KBS S6-4 metaG | ecosystem: Host-associated > Plants > Roots > Rhizosphere > Soil | place...
ACCGACACCGATCCTGCGGCCCATCTAACGATTTTTCTCCCCCGTCCGCTTGCCGCGCATTGATTTCACTGGGCATTGCGGGTATAACCAATAGCCATTTAGCAGCTTAGACGTCTATACGGATAAATTATTATGCACTCACCCGCTCCCGCCGCAGGGCAATTCAAACGCAGTATGAAGACTCGGCATCTGGTGATGCTGTCGCTGGGTGGCGTGATCGGTACCGGGTTGTTCTTCAACACCGGCTACATTATTTCCACCACCGGCGCCCTCGGCACCCTGTTGGCCTATCTGATCGGCGCGCTGGTGGTGTATCTGGTGATGCTGTGCCTGGGGGAGCTGTCGGTGGCCATGCCGGAAACCGGCGCCTTTCACGTCTACGCTTCGCGCTATCTGGGCCCGGCCACCGGCTATACCGTCGCCTGGCTGTACTGGCTGACCTGGACGGTGGCGCTGGGCTCCAGCCTCACCGCCGCCGGTTTCTGCATGCAGTATTGGTTCCCGCAGTCGCCGGTGTGGCTGTGGTGCCTGACTTTCTGCGCGGCCATTTTCCTGCTTAACGTGGTGACCACCCGCTTCTTCGCCGAAAGCGAATTCTGGTTCTCTTTGATCAAGGTGGTGACCATTCTGGCGTTCATCATATTGGGCGGCGCCGCCATGTTCGGCCTGCTGCCGATGAAGGACGGCACGCCGGCGCCGTTCCTGCACAACCTCACGTCCTCCGGCTGGCTGCCAAACGGCACCCTGCCCATCCTGATGACCATGGTGGCGGTGAACTTCGCCTTCTCCGGCACCGAGCTTATCGGCATCGCCGCCGGCGAAACCGAGAACCCGGAAAAGGTCGTGCCGCTGGCGATCCGTACCACGGTGGTCCGCCTGATGCTGTTCTTTATCGGCACGGTGTTTATTCTGGCGGCGCTGATCCCGATGGATCAGGCCGGGATCGTCAAAAGCCCGTTCGTGCTGGTGTTCGAGCGCATCGGCGTGCCCTACGCCGCCGATATCTTCAACTTCGTGATCCTGACCGCCATTCTGTCAGCGGCCAACTCCGGCCTCTACGCCTCCGGACGCATGCTGTGGTCGCTGGCCAACCAGCGCACCTTGCCGGCCTATTTTTCCCGCCTCAACCGGCGCGGCATCCCGATCAACGCGCTGACCTTCAGCATGCTCGGCGGCATATTGGCGCTGCTGACCAGCGTGATCGCCCCCGATACGGTGTTTGTTGCGCTGTCGGCCATCTCCGGCTTCGCGGTGGTGGCGGTGTGGCTGAGCATCTGCGCCGCGCATTATGCCTTCCGTCGCCATTATCTGCGCAGCGGCCAGCCGATAGACGGGCTGAAGTACCGTGCGCCGGGCTATCCGCTGACGCCGATCCTCGGCTTCGCGCTGTGCCTGCTGGCCTGTATCGGGCTGGCGTTCGATCCGGAACAACGCATCGCCTTGTATTGCGGGCTGCCGTTTGTCGCTCTGTGTTACGCCGCCTACTACCTGACCCGCCGCGTCGGGCAAAAAACCTCTCTGGGAGAAAACCATGCCGGTTAACAACCCCGTCGCCCAATTGCTGGCCGACCACCCTACCTTGATTCTGGACGGCGCCCTGGCCACCGAGCTGGAGGCGCGCGGCTGCGACCTCAGCGATCCGCTGTGGTCCGCCAAGGTGCTGATTGAAAATCCCGAACTGATTTATCAGGTGCATCTCGACTACTTCCGCGCCGGCGCGCAATGCGCCATCACCGCCAGCTACCAGGCCACGCCGCAGGGCTTTCTGCGCCGTGGCCTGGATCACGCGCAGTCGCTGGCGCTGATCGCCAAAAGCGTGCAGTTGGCGCAGCGGGCGCGCAGCGATTATCTGGCGGCCCAGCCGCTGGCGGCGCCGCTGCTGGTCGCCGGCTCGGTGGGGCCCTACGGCGCCTATCTGGCCGACGGCTCGGAATACCGCGGCGACTACCGCCTGCCGCAGGAGGAGATGATGGCTTTCCACCGCCCGCGCATCGCTGCGTTGGCCAAGGCCGGCGTCGATCTGCTGGCCTGTGAAACCCTGCCGTCGTTCAGCGAACTGCAGGCGCTGCTGGCGCTGCTGCGAGAATTCCCGACGCTCGGCGCCTGGTTCGCTTTCACGCTGCGCGACAGCCGGCATCTCAGCGACGGCACGCCGCTGGCCGAGGTGCTCGCCGCGCTGCACGGCAACCCGCAGGTGCTGGCCATCGGCCTCAACTGCATTGCGCTGGAGCAGGTTGCCCCGGCGCTGCGGCAGTTGGCCGTGGAGGCGGATAAACCGCTGCTGGCCTATCCGAACTCCGGCGAGCATTACGACGCGGTCAGCAAAACCTGGCACGCCTGCGGCGGCGAGCATGGCAGCCTGGCTGAACGGGCCGGCGAATGGCAAACCCTCGGCGCACGGCTGATTGGCGGCTGCTGCCGCACCACCCCGCAGGATATCCGCGCCATCGCCGAGCGCTGCAGGGCATAAAAAAGCCCCCTGCGCCGGCCGCGGCGCAGGGGGCGGGTTATCGGCTACGGCTTATAACGGTTCGGTCTGGGCTTCCACCACCGCCAGCGCCACCATATTGACGATGCGGCGCACCGAAGCGATCGGCGTCAGGATGTGCACCGGCTTAGATACCCCCATCAGCACCGGCCCGACGGTGACCCCTTCCGAACAGGAAACGCGCAGCAGGTTGTAGCTGATGCGCGCCGCTTCCATATTCGGCATGATCAGCAGGTTGGCTGCGCCTTTCAGCGGGCTGTCCGGCATCAGGTCGTGGCGGATGCTCTCCACCAGCGCGGCGTCGCCGTGCATTTCCCCGTCGATCTCCAGCTCCGGCGCCAGCGCATTCACCAGCTCCAGGGTTTTGCGCATCTTGCGCGCCGCCGGGCAGTCGGAAGAGCCAAAGCTGGAATGGGACAACAGCGCCACCTTCGGCTCGATGCCGAAGCGGCGCACGGTTTCCGCCGCCATCAGGGTGATTTCCGCCAGCTGTTCCGGCGTCGGATCGTCGTTGACATAGGTATCGGCGATAAAGGTGTTGCCGCTCGGCAGCAGCAACGCGTTCATCGCCCCGGCGACGTGCGCCCCTTCGCGGAAACCGAACACGTCTTTCACCACGTCGTAGTGCTCATGGTAGCTGCCGATGGTGCCGCAGATCATCGCGTCCGCTTCACCGCGATGCAGCATGATGGCGGCGATCAGCGTCGGGTTGCCGATTACCGCGCGGCGCGCCTGCTCCTGCGAAACGCCGCGGCGCTTCATGATCTGGTAATACTCGCCCCAGTATTCGTTGAAGCGCGGATCGGATTCGTTGTTCACCACTTCGAAATCTTTGCCCGGCGTCAGCTGCAGACCAAGCTTTTTCAAGCGCATCTCGATCACGCTCGGGCGGCCGACCAGGATCGGATAGGCCAGCCCCTGCGACACCAGCTCCTGCGTGGCGTGCAGCACACGCTCTTCCTCGCCTTCCGCCAGCACCACGCGCTTCATCTCTTTGCGCGCCTGCGAGAAGATCGGTTTCATGAACAGGTTGGTTTTGTAGACGAACTCGGCCAGCTTCTCCACGTAAGCGTCGAAGTCTTCGATCGGGCGCGTCGCCACGCCGGAATCCATCGCCGCCTTGGCCACCGCCGGGGCAATCTTCACGATCAGGCGCGGGTCGAAAGGCTTGGGAATGATGTATTCCGGGCCGAATGACAGATCCTGATCGTCATAGGCGGAAGCCACTACGTCGCTCTGCTCCGCCAGCGCCAGATCGGCGATGGCATGTACGCAGGCCAGCTTCATCTCTTCGTTGATGGTGGTGGCGCCCACATCCAACGCGCCGCGGAAGATGAACGGGAAGCACAGTACGTTGTTCACCTGGTTCGGGTAGTCGGAACGGCCGGTGCAGATGATGGCGTCCGGACGCACCGCTTTGGCCAGCGGCGGCAAAATCTCCGGTTCCGGGTTGGCCAGCGCCATGATCAGCGGATCGCGCGCCATGGTTTTCACCATGTCCTGCGTCAGCACGCCCGGGCCGGAACAGCCGAGGAAGATATCGGCGTCAGGAATGGCGTCGCCCAGCGTGCGCTGGCCGTTATCCTCGATGGCATAGGCCGCTTTGGTCTGCTCCATGTTGGCCTCGCGGCCCTTGTAAATCACCCCTTTGGAGTCGCAGACGGTGATGTTCTGCTGGCGCAGGCCCAGCGCCACCAGCAGGTTCAGACAGGCGATCGACGCCGCACCGGCGCCGGACACCACCAGGCGCACGTCGGAGATGTTCTTCTTCACCACGCGCAGGCCGTTGAGCACCGCAGCGGTGGTGATGATTGCCGTACCGTGCTGATCGTCGTGGAACACCGGGATCTTCATGCGTTCGCGCAGTTTCTGCTCAATGTAGAAACACTCCGGCGCCTTGATGTCTTCCAGGTTGATGCCGCCGAAGGTCGGTTCCAGCGCGGCGATAATGTCGATCAATTTGTCAGGGTTATGCTCATCCACTTCGATATCAAACACGTCGATACCGGAAAACTTCTTGAACAAAACGCCCTTGCCTTCCATCACCGGTTTGCCGGCCAACGCGCCGATATTGCCCAGGCCCAGCACCGCGGTACCGTTGGAAATCACCGCCACCAGGTTGCCGCGCGCGGTGTATTTGTAAGCCGCCAGCGGATCTGCGGCAATTTCCAGACAGGGTGCGGCGACGCCCGGCGAATAGGCCAACGCCAGATCGCGCTGGGTGGCCAGCGGTTTGGTCGGGGAAACCTGGATCTTCCCTGGGACAGGAAACTGATGGAAATCAAGGGCACTCTGTTTGAGCTGTTCGTCCATTATGGATTCCTTTGCTTTTTGCTTTTATGTTGAGGTAAGGCTTGTCAGATCGATAAGGCTTAAGGCTAGACCAGTATAGTGAGAGAAACCTCACAAACTTTGAAGCGGGCCATAACCTTGGTCGAAATACTTTTATAAAAGTAAAAAAAGAAGTACCACAGGACGGGAAAGAAAAACACTGCCGTCAGTGCGACGGCAGCGCGGCGCGCCAGGCGTTGAGCGTCGCCACCTGGCCGGCGCAGATTTGTAACGAGGTTTGTAACGCCAGGGTATAGCCCAGCGCATCCCCCCAGGTATTGCCCGGCAGCGACGGCAGCTCGCAGGGGGCGAACACCGATTCAGGGGGCAACAGCGCCACCGGCGGCGCCGCCGGCGGATTGGCGCAAGAGCTCAAGCACAGCGCCAGGCATAGGCTGAGTGGCGCAGGGGTCATTTTTAATCGCTTCACGGTATTTCCTCTGGTAGACGTCGTTCTGCTGGCGCAGCTGCTGCTCCTGGCGCTGCTGCGCCGCCATCAGCGCACGATTTTGCGCATCCTGCGTCTGCAGCGTGGCGATCAGGCCGGCCTGCTGCGCCAGACTCTTTTGCTGTTCCGCCGCCTGCTGGCGCGCCAACGCCAGCCGGTGCGACAGCAGCGAGCTGTAGCCGCCCAGGCAGATGGCCGCCAGCAACAGCAGCAGCAACCCGCCCTGCGTCAACCGCTGCAGCCAGCCGCTCATGCCGGGTAGTCCCGCTGGCTGAGCTGGAAATGCGGCCCGTCTTTCAGCGTTTTCCACTCCCCGCCCCACTCGACGCTGACGCCGCACTCGCGCGCCGCGCGCCGTACCGCCACCGCAATCTGCGCGTAATAATCCCACTCCCAGGAGACCACCCCCGCCGGCATCGCCACCACGTCCACCGCGTGGCCGGTCAGGTGGCGGCTGCGCAGCGTCTGGCTTGTGCCGGTGCGCACCATCTCGCGCTGGCGCGCCATGCTGCGCAGCCCCTCGCTGACGGAAAACGGCACCAGCGAATAACGCAGCGCCAGGCGGATCACCCGCACCAGATCGGGATGCACGCCAAGCAGGTTCGTTTCGCTGCGTGCGGTAAAGCGAATATCCTCAATTTCATTTAACATTTTTAAACCCCGTTTTTTTACCAATGAATTTTTTAATTAAGGCGCTGATATAATCCGCCCCCAAAAAACCGATCAACACGCTGGCCAGATTCGCCCACTTTAATTCCAGCCCCATCAATGCCAGGGCGTCCCGCACCGTCAACGCCAATAACGCGCACATCGCCGCATTCAATAAGCGCCGCCGAATCCCCACGTTGCGGTAGGCACCATGCAATAGCGCCATTGCGCCGGCTAAAATGGCATTCATTACCGGCTGCAGATATTCACACACTCGCTGCATAATTAAGCCAACAGCGTCTGGCTCTAAGCTGGACATAGCTTTTCTCCTGTTTTAGTTTTAATTAAATGCCAATCACGGCCGGTAGGTCATCGGATAGTTTGAATCTAGTTAAGGATGCTATAACAAAGCAAATGAATAAATATATGGCCTAAAGTAAAATTGATTCACGCTGACTGCTGACACAACAAATAACACCACGCCGCTGGCCTGATTAATAAAACTCACGCCTATCGTGATTTATTTCGACTTCTCTTTCGTCTAAAAATAAAGGCTAATAACGGCGGGAGATATGCTCTCATTATAAAACAACCCACTTTGGAGAAAGTCTATGTCCGCACGTAAAGCCGTTATTGGTTATTATTTTATTCCGACCAACCAAATTAATAACTACACCGAGTCCGATACCGCTATCGTGCCGTTCCCGGTTTCGAACATTACCCCCGCCAAGGCCAGGCAACTGACCCATATCAACTTCTCGTTCCTCGACATCAACAGCAACCTGGAGTGCGCCTGGGATCCGGCCACCATCGACGCCAAAGCGCGCGACGTGGTAGGCCGCCTGACCGCGCTGAAAGCGCATAACCCCAGCCTGCGCATCATGTTCTCCATCGGCGGCTGGTACTATTCCAACGATCAGGGGGTGTCTCACGCCAACTACGTCAACGCGGTGAAAACCCCGGCCGCCCGCAGCAAGTTCGCCCAATCCTGCGTGCGCCTCATGAAGGATTACGGCTTCGACGGCGTGGATATCGACTGGGAATACCCGCAGGCGGCGGAGGTGGACGGCTTTGTCGCCGCGCTGCAGGAGATCCGCACCCTGCTGGATCAGCAAACCCAGGCCGACGGCCGCCAGGCGCTGCCTTATCAGTTGACCATCGCCGGCGCCGGCGGTGCGTTTTTCCTGTCGCGCTACTACAGCAAGCTGCCGCAGATCGTCGCACAGCTCGACTACATCAACCTGATGACCTACGATCTGGCCGGCCCCTGGGAAAAAATCACCAACCATCAGGCGGCGCTGTTCGGCGATCCCGCCGGGCCGACGTTCTACAATGCGCTGCGCGAGGCCAATCTGGGCTGGAGCTGGGAAGAACTGACCCGCGCCTTCCCCAGCCCGTTCAGCCTGACGGTTGACGCCGCCGTCCAGCAGCACTTGATGATGGAAGGCGTGCCGAGCGCCAAGATAGTGATGGGCGTGCCCTTCTACGGCCGGGCGTTCAAAGGCGTCAGCGGCACCAACGGCGGCCAATACAGCAGCCACAGCACACCGGGAGAAGACCCCTTCCCGGGCACCGACTACTGGCTGGTGGGCTGCGACGAATGCGTGCGCGACAAGGATCCGCGCATCGCCTCCTACCGCCAGCTGGAACAGATGCTGCTCGGCAACTACGGGTACCAGCGCCTGTGGAACGACAAGACCAAAACGCCCTACCTGTTCCATGCGGAAAAGGGCCTGTTCGTCACCTACGACGACGTGGAAAGCTTCAAATACAAGGCCAAGTACATCAAGCAGCAGCAGTTGGGCGGCGTGATGTTCTGGCATCTGGGGCAGGACAACCGCAACGGCGACCTGCTGGCCTCGCTCGATCGCTACTTCAACGCGGCGGATTACGACGACAGCCAGCTGGATATGGGCACCGGCCTGCGCTACACCGGCGTTGGCCCCGGCAACCTGCCGATCATGACCGCGCCGGCCTACGTACCGGGCACCACCTACCCGCAGGGCGCGCTGGTGGCCTATCAAGGCTATGTCTGGCAGACCAAGTGGGGCTTTATCACCTCGGCGCCAGGTTCCGACAGCGCCTGGCTGAAGGTGGGCCGCGTGGCGTAACCCATAAAAAAACCCCGTAGCCTGGCGCTGCGGGGTTGTTTACTCGGTTAAACGTTTAATAATCGCATCCCTTCGTTTTTACTCCCTCAGTTGTTACACCAGGGGTAACCGCCATCCCGCACCACTTCGCGCCCCATCAGGCTGAAAACGTCGCTTTTCCGCGTCAGCCGTTCATGCCACCAGCTAAAACCGGCTCCCTTGCTGGCCGGGTGCCACGCCAGCCAGATCATTTCGTCGCCTTTTTGCATCTCCACCGGCACCGTCACCAGCTCGCCGCTGGCCAGTTCTTTTTCAATCAGCGCCGGCGGCAGGAAGGCGTGGCCGATACCGCGTTTGAGCAACGCCAGCTTGCTCTCGACGTCGCACACCACCAGTTGGCGCTGCAGCGGCAAAGTGCCATGATTGCGCTTGGGCAGCTCGTGGCTGCTGTCGGCAATCACCACCACGATGTCGTTCAGCCGCTGTTTCTTGCACACCGCCTTTCTCTGCGCCGCAAAAGGATGAGAAGGCGACACGCACAGCACAAAGTTAAGCTTGCCTAACATCAGGGTTTTGGCCTGCACGCTGTCCGGGATCTGGCCGATGGCGATCACCAAATCGGCGCGGTTGTTTTTCAACGCATCCCAGGTGCCGTTCAACGCCTCCCGCTGCACCGAGATATTGGCGTTCGGGCTGTGCTGGATGTAGTCGCGAATATCCTGGGTGAGGGTCTCCAACGGAAAGAACTTATCGACCACAATGCGAATGTTATTGTCCATTTTAGGGATATTCCTCACCCTGCTTTCAAGATCCTGCACCGCATTTAATATCCAGCTGCCTTCCTGCAGCAGGAATTCCCCTTCATCCGTCAGGGTAATCATGGGGCCATTACGATGAAAAAGTTTCACGCAGAGTTTGCTTTCAATATTTGAAACGCGATAGGAGATCGCCGAAGGCGTTTTATGCAACGCCTCGGCCGCCATGGAGAAAGAACCGGTACTTTTTATGGTGCTGATTATTTTAATCGCATCCAGGGATAATCTAGTCATACAAATTCCTCTTTGACATAAAATAAGAAAAAGTGACACTAAATTCCCAGGCGGTTGGCGCGCAAAAATCGATCAAGTCCTGCAAAGGTTCTTCAAGCAACAAGCAATATACTCCATAACGGAGAGCGTCATCTGAAAGACTATTCATCAACACTTTAAATAAAATTCATCATGACGATGCGATTTTAGACAGCAGAAGTTAAATAAATTCAACCTATCACTCAAAGTTAATCATCATAATAATTTTAGTTAATAGCCTATAAAACATTCCGCTCTACGGCACGACACGAATGATAAAAATAAAACAAGCCGGCAAGAATGATTATTTCATTTTCGTTATTGCCCTCTCATTAGGCCGGCGAGAAATACATTCATTTCACAATATAACTTCAGTCAGGAGTGACTTATGAACAAGACTTCCCGTACCCTCATGTCTCTGGGCCTGCTGAGCGCCGCACTGTTTGGCGTTTCACAACAGGCTAACGCACACGGCTATGTCGAAACGCCGGCCAGCCGCGCCTATCAGTGCAAGCTGCAGCTCAACACCCAGTGCGGCAGCGTGCAGTACGAACCGCAGAGCGTTGAAGGGCTGAAAGGCTTCCCGCAGGCCGGCCCAGCTGACGGCCATATCGCCAGCGCCGACAAGTCCACCTTCTTCGAGCTGGATCAACAAACGCCGACCCGCTGGAGCAAGATCAACCTGAAGACCGGCGCCAACAGCTTCACCTGGACGCTGACCGCGCGCCACAGCACCAGCAGCTGGCGTTATTTCATCACCAAGCCGAACTGGGACGCGTCACAGCCGCTGACCCGCGCCTCCTTTGACCTGACGCCGTTCTGCCAATACAACGACGGCGGCGCCATCCCGGCCGCCAAGGTCACCCACCAGTGCAACATACCTGCGGATCGCACCGGTTCGCACGTGATCCTCGCCGTGTGGGATGTAGCCGACACCGCCAACGCCTTCTACCAGGCGATTGACGTCAATCTGAGCCACTGATTTCGGAGGTAAATCCAAAGGGTGCAGTTCATTCACAGCTGCGCCCTTTACTATTGTCTTGCCCCCTTCGCCACCCCGGCATCTCGCTCAACGCCGCGCCCCGCCTGAGTTGATTAAACGCTCATTGTTCTTATCCATCGCAACAATCAGAAAAAGCGTATTCTCTTTATCACCCTGATGAGGCACTGTGTGCCCCCTATGATGAAAAAGGTTCTCATTTCCCTACGTTGAAGCTTGGTCAAGGAGCTTATAAATGAATCAATTAGACGCACTCAAGCAGTTGACCACGGTGGTCGCCGACAGCGGCGATATCGAATCCATCCGCCAGTTCGAACCCCAGGATGCCACCACCAACCCTTCACTGATCCTGAAAGCCGCCGCGCTGCCGCAGTACAAATCGCTGATTAGCGAAGCGCTGGACTATGCCCGCCGCCAGGGCGGCAGCAAGGAAACCCAGTTGATCAACGCCAGCGATCGGCTGGCGGTCAATATCGGCCTTGAGATCCTGAAAAGCGTGCCGGGCCGCATCTCCACCGAAGTGGACGCCCGCCTGTCGTTTGATCGCGGCATGTGCGTCGCCAAAGCGCGCAAGCTGATCGGCATGTATCAGGAGCAGGGCATCGATAAATCGCGCATTCTGATCAAACTGGCCGCCACCTGGGAAGGCATCAAAGCCGCCGAGGAGCTGGAAAAAGAAGGCATCAACACCAACCTGACGCTGCTGTTCTCCTTCGCGCAGGCGCGCGCCTGCGCCGAGGCCGGCGTGTATCTGATTTCACCGTTCGTAGGCCGCATCTACGACTGGTACCAGGCTAAGCAACCGGCCGCCGCTTACGACGCCGAACAGGATCCGGGCGTAAAATCGGTGCGCACCATTTATGAATACTACAAACAGCACCGTTATCAGACCGTGATCATGGGCGCCAGCTTCCGCAAGGTAGAGCAAATTCTGGCGCTGGCCGGTTGTGACCGCCTGACCATTGCACCGAACCTGCTGGAGCAGCTGAAAAACAGCGAGCAGCCGGTCGAGCGCAGGCTGACTCCGTCGACCGAAGGTTTCTACCAGCCCGCCCCGCTTGCCGAGGCCGAGTTCCGCTGGTTGCATAACCAGGACGCCATGGCGGTGGAAAAATTGGCCGAAGGCATCCGTCTGTTCGCCGTCGACCAGCAGAAGCTGGAAGACATGCTGGCCGCTGAACTGTAATGACTCTGGAGCACCGTTATGTCTTCTCGTAAAGAACTCGCCAACGCCATCCGCGCACTCAGCATGGACGCCGTACAAAAAGCAAATTCCGGCCACCCGGGCGCCCCGATGGGCATGGCGGACATCGCCGAAGTCCTGTGGCGTGACTACCTGAACCACAACCCGACCAACCCGCACTGGGCTGACCGCGACCGCTTCGTGCTCTCCAACGGCCACGGCTCCATGTTGATTTACAGCCTGCTGCACCTCACCGGCTACGACCTGCCGATGAGCGAGCTGGAAAACTTCCGCCAGCTGCACTCCAAAACCCCGGGCCACCCGGAATACGGCTATACCCCCGGCGTTGAAACCACCACCGGCCCCCTCGGCCAGGGCATCGCCAACGCCGTCGGCTTCGCCATCGCCGAACGCACCCTCGGCGCTCAGTTCAACCGCCCGGGCCACGACATCGTCGACCACCATACCTACGCCTTCATGGGCGACGGCTGCATGATGGAAGGCATCTCTCACGAAGTCTGTTCGCTGGCCGGCACCCTCAAGCTCGGCAAGCTGACCGCCTTCTACGATGACAACGGCATCTCCATCGACGGCCACGTCGACGGCTGGTTCACCGACGACACCGCCCTGCGCTTCGAAGCCTACGGCTGGCACGTGGTGCGCAACGTCGACGGCCACAACCCGGACGCCATCAAGGCGGCGATTGAGGAAGCCCGCAGGGTCACCGACAAGCCGTCCCTGCTGATGTGCAAGACCGTCATCGGCTTCGGCTCCCCGAACAAGGCCGGCACCCACGACGTGCACGGCGCCGCGCTGGGCGCAGCCGAAGTGGCCGCCACCCGCGAAGCTCTGGGCTGGAAATACGCCGCCTTTGAAATCCCGCAGGACATCTATGCCCAGTGGGACGCCAAGGAAGCCGGCCAGGCCAAAGAAGCGGCCTGGAACGACAAGTTCGCCGCCTACGCCAGGGCCTTCCCTGAGCTGGCCGCCGAGTTCACGCGCCGCATGAGCGGTGAGCTGCCGGCGAACTGGAAAGCCGACGCGCAGAAATTCGTTGAGCAGCTGCAGGCCAACCCGGCCAACATCGCCAGCCGTAAGGCCTCGCAGAACGCGCTGGAAACCTTCGGCAAGGTGCTGCCGGAGTTCCTGGGCGGCTCTGCCGACCTGGCGCCGAGCAACCTGACGATGTGGTCCGGCTCGAAAGCGCTGAACGTCGACCCGGCGGGCAACTACATCCACTACGGCGTGCGCGAGTTCGGCATGACCGCCATCACCAACGGCATCGCGCTGCACGGCGGCTTCCTGCCGTACTCGGCGACCTTCCTGATGTTCGTGGAATACGCGCGCAACGCGGTGCGCATGGCGGCGCTGATGAAGCTGCGCAACGTGTTCGTCTACACCCACGACTCCATCGGTCTGGGCGAAGACGGCCCGACGCACCAGCCGGTGGAGCAGCTGGCCAGCCTGCGCGTGACCCCGAACATGAGCACCTGGCGCCCGTGCGACCAGGTGGAATCGGCGATTGCCTGGCAGTACGGCATCGAGCGCAACGACGGCCCGACTACGCTGGTGTTCTCGCGCCAGAACCTGACCCAGCAGCCGCGCAGCGCAGAGCAGCTGGCGAACGTGTACCGCGGCGGCTACGTGCTGAAAGACTGCGCGGGCACGCCGGAGCTCATCCTGATTGCCACCGGTTCGGAAGTGGGCATCACGGTGGACGCGGCGGACAAGCTGACTGCGGCGGGCCGCAAGGTGCGCGTGGTGTCGATGCCGTCGACCGACGCGTTCGACAAGCAGGATGCGGCGTACCGCGAGTCGGTGCTGCCGGCGGCGGTGAGCGCACGGGTGGCGGTGGAAGCGGGTATCGCGGACTACTGGTACAAGTACGTGGGGCTGAACGGCGCCATCGTGGGCATGACCACCTTCGGTGAGTCGGCGCCGGCGGAGCAGCTGTTCAGGGAGTTCGGCTTCACCGTGGACAACGTGGTGGCGCAGGCGCAGGCGCTGCTGAAGTAAG
>Ga0105251_10002790_pt1 | contig 13269 bp, 10 predicted proteins | sample KBSS64metaG_FD_80424 | JGI IMG/M metagenome (GOLD analysis project Ga0105251, IMG submission 80424) | Switchgrass rhizosphere microbial communities from Kellogg Biological Station, Michigan, USA - KBS S6-4 metaG | ecosystem: Host-associated > Plants > Roots > Rhizosphere > Soil | place...
ATGATCTGCCAAAGCCGTGCGGCCCAGGTTTGGCCTCGCAACGATCATCATGAAACGCCCCGCAAGCCTGACTGACCATTGTCTGGGGACGGCCCCACGACCTTTCGAAAAACTGCGGGACGACCCGCAACCCAGTTGAGGCGGACACCTGCCGTCTTTAGGGGTTTGTATGTTCAACACGCTGTTAATAGCTAACCGAGGGGCTATCGCCTGCCGGATTTTGCGTACATTGCGCGAACTCGAAGTCAAAGGCGTTGCCGTCTACTCGGAAGCAGATGTCGCCAGCCGTCATATCCTTGAGGCAGACCAGGCGCTGAGCCTTGGTGAAGGCGCCGCCGCTGGAACCTATCTCGCTGTAGACAAGATTCTCGCCGCGGCGAAAGCCAGCGGCGCTCAGGCTATTCATCCAGGCTACGGCTTCCTTTCTGAAAACGCGGCGTTTGCTGAGGCCTGTGAAGCTGCTGGCATCGTGTTCGTTGGACCGACGCCCGAGCAACTTCGCCTGTTCGGACTCAAACACACAGCCCGGGCACTGGCACATGAGCAGGGTGTATCCCTGCTGGAAGGTACCGACCTTCTGGACAGTGTTGAGGACGCCTTACAAGCGGCAACCCAGGTCGGCTATCCGATCATGCTGAAAAGCACCGCCGGCGGCGGCGGTATCGGGATGCGCGTATGTCGTTCGGCCGATGAGCTGCATGAGGCGTTTGAGACGGTCAAGCGTTTAGGTCAGAACAATTTCAGCGACGCTGGCGTGTTCATCGAAAAGTACATCCAGCGTGCTCGTCACCTTGAAGTTCAGATCTTCGGCGACGGCGCCGGCGAGGTCTTGGCCTTAGGGGTTCGGGACTGTTCGGTTCAGCGACGCAATCAAAAGGTACTCGAAGAAACCCCAGCCCCCAATCTCCCGGATGGCATGGCTGAGGCACTTTGCGAGGCCGCGATCAAACTCGCGAAAGCCGTTAATTATCGGAGCGCAGGGACCGTCGAGTTCGTCTTTGACAGCGATGAGCAGCGCTTCTACTTTCTGGAAGTGAACACCCGCCTGCAGGTCGAGCACGGCGTGACAGAGCAGGTCTGGGGCGTGGATCTGGTGCGCTGGATGATCCAGTTGGCTGCAGGCGACTTGCCCCCGTTGAGCGAGATAGGTGCGCACCTGGTACCTAGCGGCCACGCTGTACAGGCACGGCTCTACGCCGAAGATCCGGGTAAAGACTTCCAGCCAAGCCCTGGCCTTTTGACGGTTGTCCGCTTCCCTGCGGCAGATGGCAAAGCCTTGCGCATCGATACGTGGGTGGAGGCAGGATGCGAGATTGCGCCCTACTTCGATCCGATGCTTGCCAAAATCATCACGTGGGCCCCTGACCGGGCAGAAGCCCGTCTGCACCTGCATAAGGTACTCGGCGAAAGTCAGCTATACGGGGTCGAGACCAACCGCGACTACCTTCGTCAAATACTGCTCGATAAGCCCTTCACCAGCGGTCACCCTTGGACACGCTGCCTTGAGGGGCTGGTTTACCAGGCCGACACCTTGGAAGTATTGAGTGGCGGCACCCAGACCAGTGTTCAGGACTACCCTGGACGTTTGGGCTACTGGGCGGTCGGAGTACCGCCGTCGGGCCCGATGGACAGTCGAGCCCTGCGCTTGGGCAATCAGCTCCTGGATAATCCTGAAGGTGCCGCCGGATTGGAGATCACCATGAGCGGCCCTGCCCTTCGGTTCAATACCGATGCGGTAGCGGTTGTGACGGGCGCAGTAGTGCCGGTGACGCTGGATGGCGCAGATGTCGCCATGAACGCTGTGATCCTGATCAAATCGGGTTCAGTCCTGAGCCTGGGCACGATAGCGGGTGCCGGTGCACGGAGTTACCTCTGCGTTCGCGGCGGCATTCAGGTGCCGGACTATCTCGGCAGTAAAAGTACCTTTACCTTGGGTCAATTCGGCGGACACGGTGGTCGTGCGCTGCGTGCAGGGGATGTTTTGCACCTTGCACCGCTGACAGACAAAACTGTCGGGGCAGTGCTTCCTGAGCAACCCCAACTTGGGGCGCTTCGCCACATCAGGGTGATCTATGGCCCCCATGGCGCACCGGAGTATTTCACAGAGCACTACATAGACACGTTTTTTTCCACCGACTGGGAAGTGCACTTCAACTCGAGCCGTACCGGTGTTCGCCTGATCGGGCCGAAACCTGAGTGGGTTCGTGCTGACGGCGGGGAAGCGGGGCTTCATCCCTCCAATATCCATGACAACCCATACGCCATCGGTGCCGTGGATTTCACCGGGGATATGCCCGTAATACTCGGCCCAGACGGCCCAAGCCTGGGCGGTTTCGTGTGCCCTGTGACGGTTATCGAGGCAGACCTGTGGCAGCTGGGCCAACTCAAAGCCGGCGACAAGGTTCGCTTCGTCCCGACAGATCTTGCCCATGCCCGTCAGCTTGCCACTGCGTCATTACTCGGCGCACAAAGCCATGCCGTGTCAGTCGAGTCCATCGTACTGCAGTCTCCAATCGTCTTGGATATCGGTCGCGATGACACTCGCTTGGTGGCACGGGTAGCGGGTGATACGCATCTTCTGTTGGAGATCGGGGCTCCCGAGCTGGATCTGGTTCTGCGCTTTCGTGGCCATGCCTTGATGCAGGCGCTGGAAGCCAAGCAGCTGGCTGGGGTGATCGATCTGACTCCCGGTATCCGTTCGCTGCAGGTTCATTATCAGCCCGAGGCATTGTCGCTGGCGGCCCTGCTTGAGGCTGTCGCAGGCGAGTGGGATGCAGTGTGTGCCGCTGGTGACTTGCAAGTGCCTTCGCGCATCGTGCATTTGCCTTTGTCCTGGGACGACCCTGCGTGCCAGTTGGCGATTGAAAAGTACATGACCACGGTGCGCAAAGATGCGCCGTGGTGCCCGAGCAACCTTGAGTTCATCCGGCGTATCAACGACCTGCCGAATCTGGACGAGGTTCAACGAACAGTATTCGACGCCAGCTATTTGGTCATGGGGCTTGGGGATGTCTACCTGGGTGCTCCAGTGGCGACTCCACTGGATCCCCGGCACCGGCTGGTAACGACAAAATACAACCCGGCACGCACCTGGACAGCAGAAAACTCTGTCGGAATCGGCGGCGCATACATGTGCGTTTACGGCATGGAAGGCCCGGGTGGGTACCAGTTCGTCGGCCGTACGCTGCAGATGTGGAACCGCTACCGAGAGGTGGCCGCCTTTTCGGGCAAACCCTGGTTGCTACGCTTCTTTGACCAGATTCGTTTCTATCCCGTCACTGCCGAGGAACTCCTGCGCATCCGTCGTGATTTCCCTCTTGGTCGCTTCGACCTGCAGATCGAGCAAAGCCAATTACGACTGGCCGACTACCAGGATTTCCTGGCGCAAGAAGCAGAAAGCATCCTGTCATTCAGAGGCCAGCAGCAGGCAGCATTTGCAGCGGAAAGGCAGCGCTGGATCGACAGTGGCCAAGCGCATTTCGAGAGCAATGAAGCGGTGGCGCAGGCTACTGAAGAAGCACTCCTGCCTCCTCACCAGACAGGTGTCGAAAGCCCCATTGCCGGCAATTTATGGCAAGTCCAGGTAGCCGTCGGTGATGACATCACAGCAGGTACGGCTTTGGTGGTACTCGAATCGATGAAGATGGAAATCCCGGTGCTTGCCCCATGCTCCGGCATCGTTCGCGAAGTGCTGGTGGAACCTGGCTCAGCGATACGTGCGGGCCAACGGGTAATCGTTCTCGAACCGGTGATGGTCAAAGGAGAGAAAGCATGAACAACGATCTGAGACTTGATGTACTGAGAGAGCGCTACCTGAGCGGCACATGCTCCCCACGCAGCCTCATTCTGGCGCTCCGAGAGCAGGCAAAGACGCTGAATCCTGATTTCAACCTGTTCATCCATCTTCTCAGTGTCGAGGAGCTGGAGCCTTACCTGGCGGCGCTTGAAACCCGTCAGATCAAAGACCTGCCGCTGTACGGTGTTCCATTCGCCATTAAAGACAACATTGATCTTGCCGGCATCCCGACGACTGCGGCTTGCCCCGCTTATGCCTATACGCCAGAACGTTCGTCGACCATTGTTCAGAAGCTGATCGACCTTGGCGCGGTTCCGCTCGGCAAAACGAACCTTGATCAATTCGCAACCGGACTCAACGGCACCCGCTCGCCCTTCGGCGCATGCCCCAACAGCGTGCTACGCGAGTACCCATCCGGTGGCTCAAGCGCCGGATCGCCTCTGGCGGTCGCTTTAGGATTGGCCACTTTCGCGCTCGGCACCGATACCGCCGGATCAGGCCGAGTCCCGGCCGCGTTGAACAATCTGGTAGGGCTAAAGGCGACCAAGGGGCTGATCTCTACAGCCGGTGTTGTTCCCGCATGCCGCACATTGGATTGCGTCACTACCTTCACCGCTACTGCTGCGGAGGCCAGCCGCCTGCTGGCGCTCACTGCAGAGCTTGATCCCAAAGACGAATACAGTCGCGCCAACCCAAGCTGGAATGATGAATCTGCATTCGGGCACATCAGAGCATTCCGATTCGGAGTGCCTCGCGCTGAAGACCTCCAGTTCTTCGGATGCCCCGAGGGCCCAAGCCTGTTCTCGGCAGCCGTAGAGCGGTTAAAGGCGCTGGGCGGCGAGCCGGTGGTTGTGGATCTCACACCGTTCCTGGAAGCGGCGCGGCTGCTATACGAAGGGCCTTGGGTCGCTGAACGTTATAGCGTGGTGGGAGAGCTGGCACGCGCCCAGCCAGAGGCCGTTCTGCCAGTGATTCACGCCGTTCTCGCCAAAGGCCCGGATGTGACAGGCGTGGATACCTTCCGCGCGCAGTACCGCATGCAAACGCTGAAGGCCGAGTGCGACCGCGTGATGGCCGGGCTCGACTGCGTGCTGACTCCGACCATAGGGCGGCCAGTTACGCTGGCAGAACTCGCCGCAGAGCCCGTGCTTCGCAATTCGGAACTCGGCTACTACACAAACTTCATGAACCTGCTCGATTACGCCGCGGTGGCCGTACCCAGTGGTTTCATGGCCAACGGTTTGCCTTGGGGGGTAACGCTATTTGGCAGGCCGTTTACCGATCAATACCTTCTGAGCCTTGCCAACGCCTACCAGGCGGGTAAGGCTCCCGATAACCTTGCACGCAACGATCAAACCCGGTTGGTCGTATGCGGAGCTCATCTCGACGGCTTGGCGCTCAACTGGCAGCTCAAGCAACGTGGCGGCACCCTGCTGGAGGCCACGGCAAGCGCGCCTCACTATCGGCTGCATGCGCTTGCGGGTGGGCTGGTGAAACGTCCAGCCATGGTGCGTGTCGCTGAGGGCGGCGTTGAAATCGCGGTAGAGGTATGGCAACTGCCGAGCGCAGAGTTGGGTTCTTTCCTGAATGGAATTCCCGCTCCTTTGGGCTTGGGCAAGGTAGAGCTCAAGGACGGCCGCTGGGAAACCGGCTTCATTTGCGAAGGCTATGGGTTGGTGGGTGCTACCGATATCAGCGATTGGGGTGGCTGGCGAGCCTGGTTATCGTCTTTGGACTGACGTGCTGTAAAGGAATGCCAGAAATCTTGTGTTCGGGCATCCCCTGAGTAAGAGGTGCATGTCGTTGAGACCGTTCCCAACGAGTCATGCATCTACGTAAGCCGCTCCAACTGGCTGGCCATATCAGGGGAGCGGCCGCCTCAAAGAGGGATTGCCGCTACTTACGCGGCTTGGCCCGCGCCGTCGCTTCCGCCACCAGCGGGTCATCCGGCCAGTAGTGCTTGGGGTAACGGCCCTTGAGGTCCTTCTTCACCTCGGCGTAGGTACTGCGCCAGAAGTTTGCCAGGTCCTGGGTCACCTGCACCGGGCGCCGTGCTGGCGAAAGTAGATGCAGCTTCACCACCTGCCGGCCACCGGCCACCCGTGGCGTCTCGGCCAAACCGAACAGCTCCTGCAGACGTACCGCCAGAATCGGCGGCTGCTCGCTGTAGTCCAGGCGGATCGACGAACCCGAGGGCACGCTCAGGTGATGCGGGGCGAGTTCATCCAGACGCTGCGGCAACGGCCAGGGCAACAGGTTGTGGATAATGTTGGCCAACTCCAGATTGGCGAAGTGACTGAGCCGCGAGACCCGCCCCAGGTACGGCGCCAACCAGTGCTCCAGGCTCGCCAGCAGGGCCTGGTCGCTGACGTCCGGCCACTCGCTCTGACCCTTGTCCACCAGGTCGAGCTGGCGCAACAACGCCACCCGCGCCTGCCATTGGCGTAGCTCCGGGGTCCAGGGCAACAGCTCCAGACCCTTGCGTCGTACCAGGTTGACCAGCGCCTGGCTACGGGCGGCCTCGTCCAGACCGGTCAACGGCTCGCGACTGAGCACCAGTTCGCCGACCTTGCGCTGGCGTTCGGCGCGCAGCACGCCTTCACGTTCATCCCAGTCCAGTTGATCGACGTTGCTCACCTGCTCGGCCAGCACGGTGTCGAACAGCGCTGGGTCGAATTCGGCAGCCAGATAGATGCGCTCTTCGCGTTGGCCCTGGCGACTGCCCAGGTCGGCGATCACCAGCCAAGGCTGCTTCATCAGGCTGTCGGTTTCGCTGAACATCGCCGCCCGGCCGTTGGCGAGGCGATATTCCGCACCACCGGCCCGTCGTTGTTGGGCGACCCGATCCGGGTAAGCCAGCGCCAGCAACGCGCCGAGCCAGCGCGCATGTTCGGGATCGGCCACCGGTTCAGTGGCCTTGCCGCGCAGGTAGCCACGGTATTGCCGCGCCAGTTGCCGGGCTCGTTGCACGCCCCCCTGACCGCCTCGGGAAACCCGTTCCTCGCCCGTCAGCAAAGCCAAGCGGGTATGCAGGTCGGCACCGCCGCCGCGCTGGATATCGCGCTCACCGAGCAGGGCCGCGACATCGCAGGCCATGTTCGCCAGGCCCAGTGCCTGTCCGCGCAACAGCAAATGGGCGATACGTGGATGCGCCGGCAATTCGGCCATCGCCTGGCCGTGCCGGGTCAGTGTTACCTCTTCTCCCGGCTTGGCCGCCAGAGCCCCAAGGCGCTGGAGCAGGTCGCGGGCCTGAGCATAAGCCGCAGCCGGAGGGACATCGAGCCAGACCAGTTGCTCGACCGACACACCCCAGCGCGCCAGTTGCAGGGCCAGCCCGGCCAGATCGGCCTGGAGAATCTCGGCACTGCCGTAGGCCGCCAGCTGTTCATGCTGGGCCTCGGACCACAGGCGATAGCACACGCCGGGCTCCAGGCGCCCGGCCCGTCCGGCGCGCTGGGTAGCACTCGCGCGGGAAATGCGCTGGGTGTCCAGACGGGTCATGCCGCTGCCCGGATCGAAGCGCGGCACCCGCGCCAGCCCGGCGTCGATCACCACCCGCACGCCATCGATGGTCAAACTGGTCTCGGCGATATTGGTCGCCAACACCACCTTGCGTTTGCCCGCTGGCGCCGGCTCGATGGCCGCGCGTTGGGCCGTCAGATCCAGTTCGCCATGCAGCGGACACAGCAGGATATCCGGCAGACTGCCCAGGGCTTCTTCCAGTTGCTGATGCACGCGGCGAATCTCGGCCTGTCCCGGCAAAAACACCAACAGGCTGCCGCTTTCATCGCTGACGGCCTCAAGCACGGTCTGCACCACGCGCGGCTCGATGAATTCGCCAGGCTGGAAGGCCCGGCCCCAACGGGTCGTCACCGCAAACATGCGGCCCTCGCTGCGCACCACCGGCGCATCACCGAGCAGGCTGGAGAGGCGCTCGCCTTCCAGGGTCGCCGACATCAGCAGAATCTTCAGCGGCTGTTCGTCGCGAAACATCTCCCGGCCATTGAGGCTCAGGGCCAGGGCCAGATCGGCGTCGAGACTCCGCTCGTGGAACTCGTCGAAGATCAACAGACCGACACCCTCCAGCGCCGGATCGTCCTGCAGGCGTCGGGTGAGAATGCCTTCGGTGACCACTTCGATCCGGGTGTTCGGGCCGACCTTGCTCTCCAGCCGAATCCGGTAGCCGACCGTTTCGCCCACCTTTTCCCCCAGCTCTGCTGCCAGCCGCTCGGCCGCCGCCCGGGCCGCCAGGCGCCGGGGTTCGAGCATCAGGATGGTTTGCCCGGCCAGCCAAGGCTCATGCAGCAGCGCCAGTGGCACGCGGGTGGTCTTGCCCGCGCCGGGCTGCGCTTCGAGCACGGTTTCGTCGCGTTCGCCCAAGGCTTGGCGCAGTGCAGGCAAAACTTCATCAATCGGCAAAGAAATCATGGTGGCTCCAGAACTGGCCGCCGAGTATAACGGCGAACCGAGCGGCATTATTCAAGGTCTTATCCGTCGACCCTTGTATAGTTTGTCTTTCCCTTCAGGAGATCCTTGCATGCGTATTCCTTCGCGCCTTATCGGTGGTGTAGTGGTTGCCACCTTGCTGACCCAGTTGACTGCCTGCGGCTCGATCTTTTTCCCCGACCGTCGCGGCCAGATCGAAGGCAAGATCGACCCGCTGGTCGCCGGCCTCGATGCCATCGGTATCCTGTTCTATGTCATCCCCGGGCTGATCGCCTTCGGTATCGACTTCGCCACCGGCGCCATCTACCTGCCCAACGGCACCACCGCGCAGATCGCGCCGGACAAACTCCATGAGTCGATCGGTGCCGACGGCCGGGTCGATAATCAGAAACTGCAGGCCATCATCCAGACCGAGCTGGGCCAGAGTCTGCCGCTGAACGATCCACGGCTGATCCAGCACAAGGGCAGTCTGCAGCAGTTGGCCCTGTACGGTCTGCGTCCTTCCGCCTGATCCCCGAGGAAAGCCCCGCATGAGCAGCAGCCCCGAACACGCTCGCCTGTTACGCCTGGCCACCCGGGCCTCGGTGGCGGTCGCCAGTATCCTGATCGTGACCAAGGCCATCGCCTGGTGGCTGAGCGGTTCGGTGAGCATGCTCGCCGGCTTGACCGACTCGGCGCTCGATGGCGTGACGTCGTTCCTCAACTTGCTGGCGGTGCACTATGCATTGCGCCCGGCGGATGACGATCACCGTTACGGGCACGGCAAGGCCGAGTCTCTGTCGGGCATGGCCCAGGCACTGTTCATCGCCGGCAGCGCCGTGCTGATCGCGGTGCAGGCGGTCGACCGGATCCGTCAGCCGGAGCCGGTCGGCGCGCCCTGGTTGAGTATCGGCGTGATCGTGCTGTCGCTGGCGCTCACCGCCGCGTTGCTGGTGCTGCAACATCGGGTCATCCGTGAAACCGGCTCCACCGCAGTGCGCGCCGACTCCCTGCATTACCGTTCGGACATGTTGCTCAACGGCAGCATTCTGTTGGCACTGGTGTTCGCAAGCCTCGGGTTTGCCCAGGTGGATGCCTGGTTCGGCCTGGGCATTTCGGCCTATATCCTGTGGAGTGCGATCCAGATCGGCCGCGAGAGTTTTGCCGTGCTGATGGATGAGGAACTGTCCCCCGAAATCAGCCAGCACATGCTGGAACTCGCCAAGAGCGTACCGGGCGTGTTGGGGGCGCATGACCTGCGCACACGGGTGTCGGGCAACCACTGGTTCGTGCAGTTGCATCTGGAATTGCCGGGAGAGTTGACGCTGTCAGTGGCCCACGGCCTCAGCGACCAGGCCGCCGAGGCGATCCATGCCGTGTACCCGAAGGCCGAAGTGCTGGTGCACGCCGACCCTCGGGAAGTGGTGAAACACCGCGATTGATCAGTAGTTGACCTGATAGCCGCGGCTGCTCAGGCAACTGCCCTGGGCCTGGCGATAGGTCTGCACGACTGCCGGGTCGGGCGCATAGGTGACCCGGGCCGGGTCGAAACCACTCTGCTGCACGGCCCAACGGTAGCAATCCTCACCATCCTGCTGCACCTGTTGCGGGCTCTGGCCGTTGGCCGGGTACGCCACCACGTCATAACCGTTACCCGAGGGCGGCGGTGCCACCTGCGGCGCGGCGGTGGGCGGGTCGACCACCACGTAGTCCTGGGTATCTTCCTGGTAGAGGTAATAGGCCCCGGCCGCGAGGAAGAACAGCGAACTGCCGACCCAGACCTCCCGTGCATAATCGGGCAGATAGCTGACGCGGATCCCGCGCGGCGGCGCCACTACCACGTAGCGTGGTCCCTGTGGGCGATACCAGTAGCCGCCAGAGAAGAAATAGTCCTGCCCACGGTACGGCACGCGCCAGTTGCGGTCAGGGAAGCGGTCGACCACATAACCGGGACGATACTGCGGACCTGGCCCCCAGCCATTGCCGTGCCCGGACGGGCGCCCCGGCCAGCGGTGGTCGTTGGGGTGATCGAAGTTGCCGCCGGGACGACCATTGTTGCCGCCAGGCTGCCAACCCGGGTTGTAGCCATTGCGCCGAGGAATGTCCGAGTAGTTGCCGCGTAACGGTTCCTGGGTCTGGCGCACGGTATCCGGCCGCCCCTGGATCGGCAGGTTGTTCTGCGGCTGCGGCGCCGGCCGACTCTGCTGGTTGGGGTCGTTCTGGGGCGGACGCGGCTGCCATTGCCCACCCCCATTCGGCTCACGGCGCTCGAAGTGCTGATTGTTTTCCGGACGGGGCTGATTCGCCTCAGGACGGAACTGCGGTGCCTGTGGCCGACCCTCCGGCGCCTGTGGACGCGGCTGGGGAGCCTCGGGCCGTGGCTGAGCATTCTCCGGACGCCGCTGATTGTTTTCCGGCCGTCCCTCGTGACCACCCGGGCGCCCTTCGGGGCCACGCTGATCACCGTTCGGGTGCGGACGTTGCGGGTTCTCGTCACCCCGATCTTCAGCCAGCGCTTGCACACCGACACTCATACAGAGCAAGCCAACACCTGCCAGACGCCAGATGCGCGATTTCATGCGGTTCCTCACTGCGGTTCAGGGCATAGCCATAAGACTGGGAAAGCGGATTGCGGTTCTGCAACACTCTATCAGTCACGAGACTTATTTTACGCGCAATAAAAAAGGGAGGCTCGTCAGCCTCCCTTTGGGGAATTTCGTCCGTGCTCGGCGCTTTTGACGCCGGCTCACCTCACGCCGTCTTCTGGACAGTGTGTAGCCCGGGGGCCTGCACAACCCTGTCGGGTTGCCGGCCGCGACGCGCCTGATTCGGCGGGCCGCTGTGGACTGGATGTCCGGGCAGTGATTCTTGTTGCAGTGATTCTGGTGATAAGAATAGGCCGACAGCGGCGACAGGCGATTGCTAATATTGCTCAAATAAACATGACTTGCGCAATATTTCACTTCAGATAGATAATTCAGCGCAATAGTTAAGAAAAAGGCCTGAATGATGAGCAAACTCGATCGATATGACCTGAGCATCCTGGCGGAATTGCAGCGTGATGCGCGTATCTCCAACCAGGAATTGGCCGAGCGCATCGGCCTGTCGCCATCACCCTGCTCGCGGCGGGTCAAGCAGTTGGAAGACGACGGCTACATCTCGCGCCAGGTTGCCTTGCTGGACCGCAAGAAGCTCGGTCTGAGCCTGACGGCCTACGTGCTGATCGGCATGGACCGACACACACCGGAACGCTTCGAGAACTTCGAGGCGGCGATCCGCAGCTTGCCGCAGGTGCTGGAATGCAGCCTGGTGACCGGGATGGATGCCGACTACCAGTTGAAGGTGGTGGTGGCGGACATGGATCACTACCAGAAGCTGCTGCTGGGCCATCTGACCCGTATCGAAGGCGTAACCAGCGTGCGCTCCAGCTTTGTGCTCAACCAGGTGCTCAACAGCACCGAGCTGCCGCTGAATCATCTGCGCAGCTGACCCGGCCCACAGGAGCAGCGTGCGTTTCACGTCACGCAGAGAGGCTGCGGAACTGGGCTGAGTCAAACCGACGCAGGTCAATTTTGCCTGATCATCGCTGGCGTATACTCGAGGGGCTTTTTACCCCCCGCGTGTGCTGGAGAATTTCGATGGATCCTGCCGTTTTCGAAGAGTGGATGATGACCGTCCTGGTCAGCATCCTGATCATTTTCATGGGTTTCATCGTCTGGGACCTGGCGAAAAAGTCCAAGGCCGGACGCTTCGGTACCCTGATCCTGTTCTTCGTACTGGGCCTGGGCGTGGCAGCGTTCGTGATCAAGAGCGTGGTGATCGGCCTGATCGAATCCGGCACTTTATAAGCGCGCCGGGACTTCCTTCCACTGGCCCTGGTCGAGGCCGTCGAGGGTCCAGTCACCTATCCGTACCCGCACCAGACGCAGAGTCGGCAGCCCCACTGCTGCGGTCATCCGCCGAACCTGGCGGTTGCGGCCTTCGCGGATAATCAGCTCCAGCCAATGGGTGGGAATGCTCTGGCGAAAGCGCACGGGCGGATTGCGCGGCCAGAGTTGCGGCTCATCGAGCAGCCGGGCCTGGGCCGGCAAGGTCATGCCATCGTTCAATTCGACTCCCTTGCACAGGCGCTCGATCTGCTCCGGCGTGGGAGTGCCCTCCACCTGCACCCAGTAGGTTTTCGCCAGCTTGTGCCTGGGGTCGGCAATACGCGCCTGGAGCTGGCCGTCATTGGTCAGCAACAGCAGGCCCTCGCTGTCGCGGTCCAGGCGGCCGGCCGGGTAGACGCCCGCGACGTCGATGAAGTCCTTGAGCGTCGCCCGCCCTTCGCCGTCGCTGAACTGGGTCAGCACATCGAAGGGTTTGTTGAACAGAATAAGCTTGGGCTCGCTCGGTGGCACCTTGGCGACACGGCGGGGAGCTATAGGGCTTTTCGCCGCCGAACGGCGGGCGACGGGACGCGGGGGACGAGACATGGCGAATGTGGACATCTGAGGATCAGGAGCCGTCATGCTAGGGCGTGCCGGGAATTATTTCCAGGCGGGCCCTGACAATGGCGTTTTTGAGGACGCTAAAAGCTTCGCGGGCAAGCCCGACTCCTACAAGTACTGCATCGTACATAACATCTGTGAACGACATTGCCCTGTAGGAGCGCGGCTTGCCCGCGAAGAGGCCAGCATGGACGACCCAAGATCCCCGGCCGCCCACGCCATCCATATCAGCGGAACGGCGGCTCGTCGAAGCTGCGCAATTTACGCGAGTGCAGCGAATGCAGCTCGGTGCGCAACAGATCAACTGCGGCGATGCCGATCTTCAGGTGCTGGCTGACCGCTCGCTCATAAAAGGCGTTGGCCGAACCCGGCAGCTTGATCTCGCTGTGCAACGGTTTGTCCGACACGCAGAGCAAGGTCCCGTAAGGCACACGCAAACGATAACCCTGGGCAGCGATGGTGCCGCTTTCCATGTCCACCGCCACAGCCCGGGAAAGGTTGATCAGCGGACGCTCCTGGGCCCAACGCAGCTCCCAGTTGCGGTCGTCGTAGGTCAAC
>Ga0105251_10002791_pt1 | contig 13269 bp, 11 predicted proteins | sample KBSS64metaG_FD_80424 | JGI IMG/M metagenome (GOLD analysis project Ga0105251, IMG submission 80424) | Switchgrass rhizosphere microbial communities from Kellogg Biological Station, Michigan, USA - KBS S6-4 metaG | ecosystem: Host-associated > Plants > Roots > Rhizosphere > Soil | place...
ATGGCGGTGGGTGAGGGAGCTCGTCAGAGTATTCTTGCGGAAATTAGCCAGCTTGGCACCAGCACACTTGAGATTCGTCCAGGTCTTGGGTGGGATAAACCGCGTCCGGATTTTGAACGTGCACTGTCGTTGGACGATGTGACAATGATTGGACAAGCCAATTACGTTGATAGCATTTCTCCTGAGGTGAGCAAATTTACGCGGGCTATTCGAGGTGGCAAAGAATTGATGGTATCTGTCTCAGGTGTCAGCAATGGCTATTTTCGCGTACAAGGACTTAATTTTCGTAGTGGTAATGGCTTTACCCAACGTGATCTTGATGATCGCGAACCCGTCGTGATCCTTGATCCTCAACTGGCAAAAACACTGTTTCCCAGTGATGAAGATCCCATCGGTGAAATTATACAAATGAGTGGTATCCCATTACGTGTGATCGGTATCGCAGAGAAAAAAGGACCAAAATCTAGTAACACAATACCTGGTGCATGGATTCCATATACCTCCTTATTAGTCCGCATGTCGGGTGATACACCTGTTGAAGCCATTAGCTTCCGTGTACGTGACGGTTTTTCACTTATCGAGGCACAAAAGGACGTTGAAAGTCGTCTTGACAGAGCGCACGGGCGGCGTGATTTCTTCACTTTAACTAACGATCAAATGACGCAGACAATTCAGAAAGCGTCCGCTTCTATGCGCCTATTAATCACTGTTATCGCCGGGATTTCTTTGCTGGTTGGCGGCGTGGGAGTGATGAATATTATGTTGGTATCAGTCACTGAACGTACTCATGAGATTGGCATTCGTTTATCAGTAGGCGCGCGTCCGATTGACATTATGCGTCAGTTTTTAGTTGAAGCGATGGTGGTTTGTGCCCTTGGAGGAGTCATTGGAATCGTAGGATCGATGCTGGCAGGAGTGATTTTCTCTTGGCTGACGACAGAATTTACGATGGCGTTTACCTGGCCGCCAGTTGTACTGGCTTGCGGTTTCTCCGCTTTAATTGGCTTGGGTTTTGGCTTCTTCCCTGCGCGCAACGCAGCACGTCTTCATCCGACCGAGGCTCTGGCTCGCGAATGAAAAAATACTCTTTTGCGTTATTGATACTTCTGACACTCAACGGTTGCGGTACTTGGTTTAAGAGCGATTATCAACGTCCGATGATGTCAGTACCACCTGCCTGGCGTGTGCAGGACAGTGGCGTTGCTTGGCTTAAAAATAGCCCGCACTGGTGGGACAATTTTAATGATCCTTTACTTTCGAACACTCTAAACCGTGTACTCATTAGTAATAACGATCTGGCAAAAGCAAGCCTACAACTTAAGCGAGCGCGTATTGAAGCGGGGTTAACCAATACCAACCTGACCCCTGACGTGACTGTCGGGAGTAGTGCCAGTAATAGTCGTAACCTCAACCAGGATACAACGCCAGTTGAAAATTATGGTGCTTCACTGGGACTTAGTTATGAACTGGATTTGTGGGGCAAACTTGCCCGCACCCGTGAACAGTCCGAATGGCTGGCGAATGCCACAGAGCAGGACCGGCAAAATACTGCACTGACGCTTATCGGTACGACGGCAGAGCTCTACTGGCAAATAGCCAATTTTAACCAGCAAATTGCAAATCAACAGGAGGGGATCGCTATTTCACAGGAAACTCTGCGCCTGGTGCAAGCACGCTTTGACGCAGGTTCCGTTGGGCGTATGGATTTGCTGCAGTCGCAACAGTCACTACTCAATCGTCAAAATCAATATTCTGAAATGCAGCAGCAACGGGAGAAGGCACGTAACGCATTTGCTCTGCTTTTCAACCGTTCGCCTTTGGACAGGCAACCAGAACGTTCAGCGTTAGATACCACACAAGACGTGGCAGTCGCGCAAAGCTTACCCCTGGAAGTTATCGCACGTCGTCCTGATGTACAGGGAGCTGAGTGGCGTTTGCGTGCTTCTCTTGCCGGATCAGATGTTGCACGGTTGAGCTTTTATCCGACCTTGTCACTAAGTGCCACATTAAGCGCTGGAAGTGCCATATTCCAGCAATGGTTTAGTAACCCTGCGAGCTCTTTGGGCAGCGCTGTGGCGTTACCTTTTGTTCAGTGGAATACCGTTCAATTGACAGTGGCGAAGTCAGACATTGATGTGCAGCAAGCAGCGATTGATTTCCGTAGCACTGTGTATAACGCACTTGCAGATGTGGATAACGCCCAGTCACAGCGTTTGAGCTATCAACAACAACGGCAAAATCAACAGCAGGATCTGCAGTTTAGCCAGCAGCGACTCAAGCTTGCTGAGATTCAATATCGCTCCGGAGCCGTTCCTTTCCAGACACTCCTGGATGCACAAGATTCCCTATTAAGCAGCGAAACAAATCTTTCGAATCTGCAATACAACTACCTCAATGCGACGATGAAGCTATGGCTGGCCATGGGCGGTGGAGTCGCTAATGATAATCATGAAAAAGGACTACATGATGAATAGTTTGCTTTTGAACCGTCGTGTCGTGGTCACAGGTTACGGTGCCGTGACGCCACTTGGCATGACAAGCACAGAAAACTGGTCGGCGATTATGGACTATCAGGTGGGGTATCGCTATCACGACTGGACGGATATGGGGATCAAGGCTCGTTTCTTCGGGCTTATAGATGAAGAACCAAACCTGAAGAAAATACCTGCAGCAATTCGACGTCGCTTACCGCGTTTTGCTCGTCTGGTGATTTCGGCTGCGCAAGAAGCGATGGCGATGGCTTTTCATCAGGGCAGCCCGACCGATTATTACGATTCGCTTGAATGCGGCACAATTATTGGTAGTGGCTGGGCTGGACAAGATGAAACACACATCAATTACGAAGATTACCTCAGTACAAAGTTGGGTTCGCCGTTTGGCTGCATTTTGTCGATGCCGAATGCTGCGACAGCCGCATGTAGTCTGAATTGGGGATTACGTGGTTATCAAAACACACCTATTGCCGCATGTGCTACGGGCACAATTGCAGTTGGCGATGCATTTGAAGCGATTCGTAGCGGGCGAGCATCCATGATGTTGGCCGGTGGTGGTGAGTCACTTCGAACATCCGCTGCCGTCTGGAATATTGATGTGTTAGGTGCTTTGACTAGCGAACAGGCTGAGATTAGTAAAGCGTGCTGCCCGTTTAGCCTTGACCGAAATGGTTTTGTGCTCTCTGAGGGAGCTGCTGTGTTGTGTCTGGAAGAGCGAGAAGCAGCAATCAGTCGCGGGGCTACCATCCTTGGTGAAATCAAAGGGTACGGTGCCTATTCTGATGCTTTTGATTTCACTGCTCCTGCAGAGGACAAAATAGCACGGGTGAAAACCATCCAAAGAGCGCTGGTACAGGCAGAGCTTAAGCCTGAGCAAATTGACTATGTCAATGCACATGGCACCTCTACATTGCTTAACGATCTTAATGAAACCGAATCAATCAAACTGGCATTTGGTGATGCCGCGTGGCATGTACCAATTTCCAGCACGAAATCCTACTCGGGCCATTTAATCGCGGCGGCGGGCAGCTTTGAATCGATTGTTTGCCTGCAGGTATTACAACATCAGATCATGCCTGCGACACATCATCTGAATAATCCCGACCCACAGTGCGATCTCGATTATATCAGTGGTGAACATCGTCCCGGCAAGTTACGAAATACTCTGAACCTTAGCTTTGGGTTCGGTGGGGCCAACGCCGCATTAGTCATAGGTATGAGCGAGTGATGATTTGCCAATACTCTCTTAAAGATGCCAATGCGTGGGCGAATTTTTCCGGTGATTACAACCCGATTCACTTCAATTTGGAACACGCACGAAGTGTACAGAGCGAACATATTGTGGTGCACGGAATGCGCGCCATGCTAGATATGAAACGCTCGTTAAGTGAATCTCTGCTTGGCTGTTTACCTATGGCGGACTTTTTCCGATTCAGCGCTCGGCTGCGAAAACCTATGCATTGCGATAGACCCTATCGATTGTGTGTGACAGAGGCGGGTGGTCGTTTCAACGGCAAGATGCAGGATATACACGATAACAGTGAATGTTTTAGCGCCCGGCTGTTCCCAGTAACCCCACCCAGTAAAACGCTAACCTTCCAGGCGGATTCGCATTGGATTTCAAGTGTTGAAACGCTTATGGAATTATTTCCTGGTTGTGCTGATTCACCTGAAGAGCACTGGAGTTTTTGGGATGCGGTGCTTTTTCAGCATCTGCTTGCTGCACCGGAGCTACCGCTAAAAATCAATGCAGTCGAACCTGCTTTTAAAGCGGAATCGCTGGTGGAGATTTTTTCAAGGTTCCCCATGGTACAAACTCACCATGAAGTGCTTTTCAGTGCGGAGTTGCTATCACCTAACCCTAAGTTGCCAATGCACTATGCAATTTTACCCATTCAGATAATAGGTAATAAAGAGAATGGGATGATTATGCATGCTGAAATTCAGGCGTGGGGACAGCAGCAACAGCCGCTGATTTCTACTGCTATAACACTTAAGACTTGGCCGATGAGTCAGGCGAAACACTAATTAACAAGGATGAATATTATGAAAAAATATACAGATGCTTATGCGCTGGTTTGCGAGATGTTATGCGATGCCAAAGATTTGGAGATCGATGCACTTAAGCCAGAGATGCTGCTACGTCATATCAAGCTCGATAGCCTTGACTACGTTGAACTGATGGTTTTGGCGAAGCGTGAATTTGGTTTTGTGCTCACTTCTGAAATGTTTATTGATAGCCCGGATATGACGTTGAGTGAACTATGTCACTTGTTGGTGGGTGAGAATAAATAAGATGATGAGCCGACAATGGGTGTTAGTCACTGGTGGCAGTCGTGGCATCGGTCGCGCAGTAGTGGAAGAGCTCGCACAGAAATGGAATGTTATTTTCACATGGCATAGTGACGCACAGCGCAGCGATGCTGTTGTTTCATCCTGTAAGGGTTCGCTTGGTTGGGTTAAAGGGTTGCGCTGTGATGGTACTGATACGCTTGAGGTGAGTGCAGTTGCAGCGGAATTACTGGCGTGTTATGGCGCACCTTTTGCCATAATTCATAATGCCGGGATAACTCAAGACGATTTACATATCAAACATACCGCGCTTAGCTGGCAACAAGTCATTGAGACAAATTTAAACGCGATATTTTACTGGAATCACCATTTATTACCTGCAATGGTAGAAAGTGGAGAAGGGGCGATAGTATTAATGTCGTCCGTTTCAGCTATTAAAGGAAATGTCGGGCAAACCGCGTACGGAGCTAGTAAGGCTGCGATGATTGGGATGAGCCGTTCACTTGCACTAGAATTGGGCCGTTTTGGAATACGAGTAAATTGCCTTCTACCAGGATTAATTGAAAGCGATATGACTCGTGCCATGCCGGTTGCGGAATTAAAAGAACTACGCAAAAAAGTGCCATTACGTCGCTTAGGTAAAGCACAGGAAGTGGCACAAGCTGTTTCCTTTATGATTGGTGATGGAAGCCGTTATATGACAGGACAAAACCTGGTGCTTGATGGTGGGTTGACTGCATGAATATTTGTGTAGCAGAAATATACAAAAACTAATTGTTGCTTTTTTATTGTGGTAATTAATTTTTCTTATTGAGGGAATAGGTGTCTTATTAATCATCTCATTGTTTTGGAGATAAAGTACATTAAGTAAAATGTTGATTTTTCTATTTTTGCGATGATGATTCCATTTGACATTAAACGATGCTGTTAGAGGTTTAACTATCATGGAATTCTGAAATAATGAAGTGATACTATATGTTTTTCCTGTTAAATCAATGTCAATGGTTATTTTTTCCATTAAAGGAGCTGTTGCTTTTTTATTTTCAGCCTATCCTTGAGGTACTATTATGCACGTGCCGTTGTTAATATTTATTTCTTTGTCTTGGGAAGTTCTGTTCGAGCGAAGATATTGATTAATGGCTTATTGCAAAAAAATGAAGATATCTAATTCTGGTAATGTTTATATCCAGGGAAGATAAAGGATGGCATAGCATATGTGCCAAATAGCTAAGTGCATAATTTTAAGCACAAACGTTTGTTTTAAGGATAAATATGAAAAACAATCTGATCGCTGCCACTGTGCTGAGCGTTGCACTCTCATCCACGGCTTTTGCTGCTGCAACGAATGGTGATGGCAAAGTTAATTTTACCGGTTCAATTACTGACACGACATGTGTTGTTGACACTGACTCTTTAGACCAGACCGTTGATCTGGGTACAGTGTCTAAAAGTTCATTGGCCAGTGCTGGTTCAACAACGGGTGCCAAAAAATTTACACTGGTATTATCTAGCTGCCCAGCAACTGTTACCAGCGCTAAAGTACGTTTCGATGGTATTCAAATCCCAGGCGATAACTCTCTCTTGGCATTGACCGCTGGAGACGATACAGCTGAAGACGTTGGTATTCAGATTTCTGACTCTAGTAACAACGTTATCAATTTGTTCCAGGATTCTGCTGCATACGCGCTAACAACTGGTGTTAATAACCTGGACTTCACGGCTCGTTACTATGCTATTAGCGATGCAGTGACAGTAGGTGATGCCAATGCAGTAACTGAATTTACCATTATTTATTAATAACCTCTTTATCTGAGATTCAGAATAAATAAATTTAAGCCAGAGGAGGTGAGAACTTCCTTTGGTTTATTCTCACGGATTTACCTTGCAGGTACAAACAATGAACGTTTGGCGAAAGACGCTGTTCGCAGCATTATGGATAGTGATAGTTGTACCAGCTCAGGCTGGTATTATAATTGGTGCCACACGAGTGGTGTTTGATGGAGGTAAAAAGGAGTCGACTTTAACCATCAGCAATCCAGATCAAGCCCCATTTCTGATCCAGTCTTGGGTTGATGGAAAAGAAGGAGATACTAGCAAAGTACCTTTTATTATTACGCCACCTATTTTTAGACTAGATGGTGGGCAGGATAATCTTTTACGAATTATTTCAACTACAGATAGTCTTCCGTCTGATAAAGAATCGTTGTACTGGATAAATATTAAATCAATTCCATCAGCAGAAAAAAAAGACAATACTTTAAAAATTGCTGTGAAATCACGCATAAAATTGATTTATCGCCCTCGCGGCTTACCCGGTGATCTTAATAGCGCAGCGGCCACGTTGAAATGGCAGCGTAATGGAAGTAATTTACAGGTTAATAATCCTTCTGCTTATTACATGACTTTTTTTAAAATTAAAATGAACGGCACACCACTTAAAGACGTGACTATCGTTGCTCCGTATTCAAGTACGCAAATACCATTGCCTTCCAACAATGGTGGTGTTCTTAATTGGCAGATAATAAATGATTTCGGTGGTGCAAGTCAGGTATTTAACGCCACATTGTAATAAATTTAAATACAAAGAATAGATTAGACCCTGAACAGGATTTGCAGGGGTACCATTTGTGTTGATAACACAGCTACATGGAGTGATATGGATGAAAAAAATAACGCTGAATAAGTATTCTACTTTTAACCGCACTCCAATAGCTATTCTGATTAATTGTCAGCTTGCATTTCTTATGGGTTATTCCGGTATTGCGCAAGCTCGTGATTTTTTTGATCCTGCTTTTTTGGAAATTGGTTCTCCGTCGCAACATGGCGCCGATTTATCTGTATTTGAAGATGGGAATACGCAGGCTTCAGGCCTATACCGCGTAGATGTCTATCTAAACAAAGAAATGGTAGATACCCAGGATATCCAATTCCAGTTGACGAAAGGGATTGATGGTAAAGAGAGTTTGCAGCCTTGTCTGAATCGGAACGCGCTGAAGCTCCTTGGTGTACGTGTGGATGCATTCCCTGCGATTACAGCCGAAGCTGCTGAGTCATGTATCAATCTGGCACAAACCATTCCTGATGCATCAGCGACATTCCGGTTTAATCAGCAGCGACTAGATCTGAGCATTCCGCAGATTGCCATTAACAAGCAAGTCCGAGATTATATTTCCCCTGAAAAGTGGGATAACGGGATCTCTGCATTGTTAGCAAACTACAGTTTTAGTGGAGCAAATGACAGAGCCCGCAGTAGTAGTAGCAAGGATAGTGACACCTATTATCTGAACTTACGATCCGGCGCAAATCTCGGGGCATGGAGGTTGCGTAACTACTCAACCTGGAACCGGGATGCTGAGGGGCAACAACATTGGGATTCGATCAACACCTTTTTGCAGCGCGATATTATTTCGTTAAAAAGCCAACTCACGCTCGGCGATAGCGTTACGTCCAGCGATGTCTTTGATAGCGTCCCCTTCCGCGGAGGGCAGCTTGCTTCCGACGATGATATGTTGCCTGACAGTATGAAGGGTTATTCACCAGTCGTTCAGGGGATTGCCAGAAGCAACGCCCAGGTCACTATTCGGCAGAATGGATATGTGATTTATCAAAGCTATGTGGCACCAGGGGCCTTTGAAATTAAAGACCTTTATCCGACAGCTGGTAGCGGTGATTTGAACGTTACTATTAAAGAAGCCGATGGCAGCGAAAGGAATATGGTGGTGCCTTTTGCTTCTGTACCAGTACTACAGCGTGAAGGCCGTTTTAAATATAGCGTGACTAGCGGTCAGTACCGTTCCTCTAACAGCGACGTGAACAGTACGCCTTTTACTCAGGTTGTAAGTATCTACGGTTTACCTTGGGGAGCAACGCTGTACGGAGGAATCCAGGGTGCCAGCAAGTATCAGTCTATCGCGGTGGGTTGGGGGCAAAATATGGGGCTTTTGGGAGCGCTGTCTGCTGATGTCACTCAGGCATGGGCTAAACCTCAGGATGCGGGTAAAGAAAGTGGTCAGTCGTGGCGTTTACGCTACGGTAAAAGCTTTGTCGAAACTGGCACAAACTTCAGTCTGGCTAGTTATCGCTACTCCACCCGTGGTTTTTACACTTTCCAGGAAGCCATGGAAACCTACACTAGTGGCTCAAATAATTTTCAGTCGCACAAGAAAAATCGCGCTGAGCTGACGCTGAGCCAGACGCTGTGGGAAAACGCTGGATCTCTTTCGGTTAGTGTTGTGAGCGAAGAGTATTGGAACGATAACCAACGTAACCAGTCCGCAAATATTGGCTACAACAATAATTGGGGAGGGATCAGCTATGGGGTGAATTACACCTACAGCAAAAATGGTTATGACAGCAGCGGAAATCATATCAATGACACTGACCATATTGTGTCTTTCAATGTCAGTATTCCGCTGAGTCGGTGGTTACCGAATAGCTACGCTTCTTACAACGTAAGCAGTAGTCGCCGTGGGAATACTTCTCATAATGCAAGTCTTGGCGGCACCATGCTAGAAAATAATAACCTCAGTTATAACATCAGTCAGGGCTACACCAGTCAGGGACAAGGGGCGAATGGTATGGCCAGTCTTGATTATAGCGGTAGCCAAGGGGAAATAAATATTGGGTATGGCTATGACCGAGATCAGCAACGTATAAATTATGGAATACAGGGTGGTTTATTAATTCATGAAAATGGACTGACATTGTCGCAACCTCTGGGCGATACAGTAGCTTTAGTAAAAGCGCCCGGTGCAAAAAATGTTCGTGTTCTGAATCAGACGGGTATTGAGACCGATTGGCGTGGTTATGCAGTAGTGCCTTATCTCTCAGTTTACCATCGCAATATCGTTAGCCTCGATACCACGACACTTGCTGACAATGTTGATATGACATTGAGCAGCCAGACGGTTATTCCTACACGTGGAGCTGTAGGCCGAGCAGAGTTTAGAGCGGATATTGGTCAGCGCGCATTGTTAACATTATTAATGAGAGATAACCAGCCAGTACCGTTTGGTGCAAAAGTAACCAACATGGTCAATACAACTAACAGTGCAAGTTTTGTTGGGGATGGCGGTGAAGTATATATGTCAGGCCTTGCAGACATCGGGAAATTAAATGTGAAGTGGGGTAATGAGGCTTCACAAACGTGCCAGGTAAACTACAACCTGAATAATAAACAAGAAAACACCGGGATTGCCATGATCAATGGCCAATGTTTATAAGGATATTGTGATGACATTAATTAATCGGTTTCCACTTATAGCAATGCTGAGTGTTGCCGGAATGTTCGTAGCCCCCCAGGCTTTGGCTGTACCAGCAGGCCAGTGTAGTAGTGATCAGGGTACCATGGATTATCCGTTTAATTTTACTGCAGCAATAACAATTCCTGAGCAGAATATTGCCGGTAAGGTTGTTGAAAATGCCGCCGGTGATAGTTGGAATTCGAAAACGAACTATAAGGCTACTTGCGGATGTACAAATATGACGGCGGCCTATGCTACTGCGGTTTCGCCTTTGGTAGAAATCGATCATACAGATGGTGCTATCACCTATTATACTCTTGATGAGTATCTTGCTGTAGGCAGCCTGGTTTATATTGGTGGCAGTCGACAGCAGTTTGTACCAGCACCATTTACTAATGAAAGCAACGGCTCATCGGCTTCCGGCCCTTGTACTAGCCAGCCATATACCAGTGGTGCAAAGGGGCAAGTAAACCTTTATTTTCGTCGCCCCTTTGTTGGGCAAACTATTATTCCAAACACGAAATTACTTGATATTTATCTCTCGTCTACTAGCGGCGTGAAGAGTTCAACTCCTGTCTCAAGTGTTTATATGTCGGGCACTGTAACCGTTCCGCAAAACTGTGAGATTAACCCACAGCCAGTAAATGTGGATTTTGGCGATATTCTAGTCAACAAATTTAAGACAAAAGGCGCTAAACCTGATGGTTTCACACCTATAAATAAACAATTGACAGTGGCCTGTCGCAATATTTCTCAAGGTGTGGTAATCAGCCTATCATTCCAGGCTACACCTGATATTAACGAACCAATGGCATTCAAAACCAGCAATGATGATATTGGTGTCATTATTGAAGATCAGAATGGTAATAAAATCACCCCCAAAAGTGGGAAATTACCGGTAACGATGGATTATGACGCTCAAAGTGGGACTACGGAAATGAATGTGTATCCTATCAATACTACTGGAAATACTTTGGCAGTAGGGGAGTTTAATGCAACTGCGACTATTAGAGCCGAAATACACTAACACCCATGGATAAGAGTAACATGCTGATGAAAAATAAAACCAGGATAATGAAAAATATATTGATGCTGGTAACAGCGGCAAGTATTAGCTTGAGCGCGGGGGTACTGGCTGACACACAGTTAAATATTAAGGGGATGATTAAAGCCTCGCCATGTGTTGTTGATAGCGCTGAAGGAAATGATATCAGCGTGCCTCTTGGTGACAATATTAAAGCATATAATCTTTCGGATGCATCAAGCTCCAGTGACTGGGTAGAATTTACTATAGATCTGAAAGATTGTCCGATAACGGCATCTTCGGCTATAGCTACCTTCAGCGGCACTGAGGCAACTGAATCGGCCACTTTGTACGAAAATCTGGGTGACGCCACCAATGTACAGATTGAGCTACAGAGCCAAGCTGGTACCAATTTGGGGAATGGTCAGAGCATGACTCAACCTGTTGACAGTGACAACCATACTGTAACGTTCCCTCTGCAGGCCCGGGTTTACAGTTTCGCCGGGGGCGCAACGCCAGGAAGTATCATAGGTACGGTTTTGGTTAACCTTACCTATGAGTAAGGCTTTAAGCATCCACAATAGCAAGAGTGTTAATGATCAAAACCATCAACACTCCAAAACAGCGTAAGGTGTAAAATAAAGGTTAGATACTGCAGAAAGGGTTTTAATTTGGTGCTATTTTCAATGTATGAAGTGTAGGTAAATTATTGCTTTAGTTTCCCCTGTATTTTAATTATTTTTAATAAAATATTTTTACGGCTAATATTCACGAGGAAGTTTTTCCATATGAGTGAGTCTTCCTCGTTTTATCTCTATATAACCACCTGTTTTCAGACCTAATAATATTTTCATCACCCTGCTTCGTGAAAGTGCTGTTTTACTCTCAATGTATGTACTCAGTGATTGAGTGTTCTTTATTTCATTCGGTAATTCATGATATTCGTAAATGCAGTTTCTAATAAGCCCATAAGTTGTATTTCCTACCATCATCAAATCACGATATGCCAAATACTTTATATAATGAGATAGCAGCTTTGTCATAGCCGGCCACGCGCTATTTTTATCGAGAACTGTTATTACATCTTTTGCTGTTATTGTTTTAATAGTGCAGTCAGTTTCTGCTTTGAAATAATTTAGAGCGTTAGGGGAAAACAACTCTGCAATGCCAAAAATTGAAACTGGAGAAAGATGTGTTATCAGTAAGTTGTCGCGATTTCGATAAAGAGCCGCTTTGCCCTCAACAAGGATAATAAGTTTTCTATGTTCATTCATGCTGGCTGAATCAAGTTTGATCTTTATTTTAGCTTTGACCTTTCGTTCTTCAGAAAATGGTTCGAATAATTCATAAAGAAATTGTGTTTCTTCAATAGGTTTTGATGAGGGTTTTATATAATTCATCATAATCTTCCTTGATTACTAGATTATTAAAAATGGTTTAGTGACATTTTATATGGGGGGGATAATACATGGCTTTATATCCTTAATGAATAATTAGCGGGGTATTATTAATTCCTCATTGTCCTAAACCTGTTATTTATATGAAAAACGATAATAAGTTTTTAGGATGGGCGTGACAAGGGAGTTGCTCCTTTTTTGGACAAAAAAATTAAATAGTTTTAGGTTTACTAACGAAGGTTCGTGTCACTGCCCGATAGGATTTTTGCCGAAATGATCTAGATACATAAAGAGGATACAGGGGGATTTGATATTTGCCAGATCGGTAAGTAATAATTCCCCGGCTGTTGCTGCAAGCGGCAACACTGTGTCGCAATGCTCTATTCGAGCCTGCTGTAGCTTCGAACTGTGTATGATTTGATTCTGTCTTTCAGAAACGAAAAAAGCGCCAAAAGGCGCTTTTTTCTGAATTTGGTGGGGCGTGCAGGATTCGAACCTGCGACCAATTGATTAAAAGTCAACTGCTCTACCAACTGAGCTAACGCCCCGAATGGTGGGTGATGACGGGCTCGAACCGCCGACCCCCTCCGTGTAAAGGAGGTGCTCTACCAACTGAGCTAATCACCCAAACTTCGGTACTACTTCGCACTACTTAAGAATTGGTGGGGCGTGCAGGATGATTCGGCCTTTGGCCTCACCCTTCGGGTCGTTGCTATGCAACGCTGTTTCGCTTTCGCTCAACTCGAACCTGCTGCAGGTTCAAACCCTTCACGACTCACTTACTTCGCACTACTTAAATATTGGTGGGGCGTGCAGGATTC
>Ga0105251_10002795_pt1 | contig 13249 bp, 12 predicted proteins | sample KBSS64metaG_FD_80424 | JGI IMG/M metagenome (GOLD analysis project Ga0105251, IMG submission 80424) | Switchgrass rhizosphere microbial communities from Kellogg Biological Station, Michigan, USA - KBS S6-4 metaG | ecosystem: Host-associated > Plants > Roots > Rhizosphere > Soil | place...
CTGGTGTAATAAAGCCAAATCCTTTCTCATCATTGAACCACTTAACTGTTCCAAATTGTCTTTCTGCCATATAAATCTTCCCCCTAAAGTATCAGTATTTTTTTATTCTGATAATGATCATTACGTAAACTAAGGTTGTATAGCGCCTACAGCATAAAAAGAGAAAAACTCCTACTATAAGTATTTGTTATTTTCAATGTAGAAAAGTCCCGAAGACGACAAAATCATATAGATTAATTTATATTTATAATATTCCATTCACACTTATTAAAAAGGAGTGAAACAATCTATGTCTACAAGTGAACATGTAAATAATAATAATATCGAACGCTTTACAGGTTTTGCTAACCTTTACGATCGAAATCGACCTAGTCCTCCTCAGGAAGTGATAAAAATTTTACATACTTACTTAGGGGGAAATCCCAGAAACGTTGTAGATATAGGATGTGGAACTGGTCTTTCTTCATTCTTATGGATGAATGAATCTGTAAATATTATTGGGGTAGAGCCTAATGATGATATGCATAAAGTAGCTATTACCAATTGGGAAAGAATAGATAAACCATCTAATATTCACTTTACCAAAGGTTTGTCTCATCAATTAGCACTAGCATCAGAATCTACAGACATTATAACCTGCTCTCAATCTTTTCACTGGATGGAACCCCAGAGTACTCTTCATGAGTGTGCACGTGTACTACGTTCGGGAGGCATATTCGCTGCTTATGATTGCGATTGGCCGCCTGCTTTTAACTGGATAGTTGAAGAACAATATAAGAAGTTAATTAATCTTGCTGAGACACGTGCAAGACAATTAGCAGACGTAGAAAAACATCCCCACAAGTGGGATAAAGAAAAGCATCTTCAGCAAATTGAAGAGTCAGGCTTATTTCGATTTTCAAAGGAAATCGTCTTTCATAACTGGGAACTATGCGATGCAGATCGATATGCAAATATCGCATTAAGTCAAGGGGGATTACAAACTGCTTTAAAAAATGGAGCGACTGAGCTTTATAAAGAAGTTGAACATTTCAAAAACAATGTAGCAGAAGCATTTGCTAAAAAACTCAAAATGTGTTATTTAGTTACCGAGTGCGCCTAGGTATAAAATAATAATGAACAGCTTATACCAAAGTGAATGATTATCACACATAAACCTGAAGATACTAAAAAAACCTTTAAGAAGGGATTATCTTAAAGGTTTTTTAGTAAGCAATCGAATAGATTCAATGGTCTTCTTGCACATATTTAAGTTTTTTATCAGTAGTTTCAGCATATAGCTTGTAAGTTATATGCTGAATTGAGCTTGATGTAATTTGCTATAAGCTCCTTCAGTGGCTAAAAGTTCCTCATGTTTCCCTTGTTCAATAATCGATTTATTTGCCACTACAATAATCCGATCTGCATTTTTAATCGTTGCCAAACGATGTGCAATAATCAAAGTTGTACGACCTACTGACAGTTTTGATAATGCTTCTTGTATCGCATTCTCTGTTTCTGTATCTAGAGCAGAAGTAGCTTCATCTAAGATTAAAATAGAAGGGTTTTTCAAGAACATTCTAGCAATAGATAACCTTTGCTTCTGCCCCCCGGAAAGTTTTACACCTCTTTCACCAATTAATGTATCGAGGCCTTGAGGAAGTTTTAATACAAAATCCTCCAGCTGGGCTTGACGTAATGCCTCTAAAATATCTTCATCTTTTGCATCCAACTTACCATATTGGATATTTTCTCGAATCGACCCATCAAATAAGAATACATCTTGTTGCACAATTCCAATATGTGAACGTAAGGAACTCAACTTTATTTCACAAATATTTATTCCATCTATTAATATCTCCCCTTGGTCAACATCATAGAACCTTGGTAATAGATTGCATAAGGTGGTTTTGCCTGCTCCAGATGGACCAACTAAAGCAACAGTTTCTCCTGGTTGAATAGACAAATTAATATTCTCTAAGATTTGATCATTTTTATCGTATCCAAAAGTTATGTTATCGAAGATAATCTTTCCTTTCAATTCTTCAATATCCTTAGCATTTGGTTTATCTGATATATCTGCTTTCGTTTCAAGAAGGTCCAAGAACCTTCTAAAACCTGCAATCCCCTTAGGATATATCTCAATTACTGCATTTATTTGCTTAATTGGAGTTAAGAACACATTTGATAACATGACAAAAGCGATAAATTCCCCATAGGTCATATTTTTTTGGATAACAAACCATGAACCACATACAAGAACAAATAAAGAGATAATCTTCATCAACACATAACTAATGGAAGCATTCCATGCCATTATTTTATATGTCAATAACTTTGTTTTGCGGAACTTACCATTGCTTTCGGCAAACTTCTCTATTTCATACTCTTCATTAGCAAATGCTTTAACTACTCTAATACCACTTATATTATTCTCTACACGAGCATTATAATTGGCAATATCACTAAACATTCCTTTAAATGCTTTAGACATTTTTTTACTAAAATAGATAGATAAACAACTAACCAACGGAACAATAATAAATGTTAGGATAGCGAGTTTCGGATTAATACTAAACATGATTCCAAAGGCACCTATTAAGGTCATAATAGCTATAAATAAATCTTCGGGACCATGATGCGCAATTTCACCAATATCCATTAAATCATTCGTCATTCTAGAAACAAGATGCCCTGTTTTATTATTGTCAAAAAAACGAAAAGATTGCTTTTGCACATGATTGAATAATTGTTTACGCATATCTGTTTCAATATTGATTCCTAATTTATGTCCCCAATAAGTAACCACAAAGTTCATACCTGCACTAATTACGTAAATCATTAGTAATCCAATACAACCCCATAAAATCCAAGACCAGTTACCACTTGGCAACAAATCGTCAACTACCCTGTTTACAGCCAATGGAAACACTAACTCCAACAATGCAGCTAGAATGGCACAACAGAAATCTAATAAAAATAAGTATTTATATGGTCTATAGTAAGAAAAAAAACGCCGTAACATCAGCATCCCCCTATTCGAAAATTCATATCTTCCAACACAATGTAAAAAGAAAAAATAACCAATACTTTTTAGAAAAGCGTTGGTTATTTTCCGTTTTAATTCACTCATATCTTATATGAATGTAAACAATCTAAATCTGATTTATAGTTATTCAACTAATAATTGGTTTGATTTTCAAAATGTTAAGTGAAGAAAAAACAAGATTTGTGATTATTTAATAGTTTTTAGAACATCATCAATAATTTGATCATTTGCAATAACCCCTGTATACAGCCAACTAGAGGATCTAGGAAATTCAGCTACATGATTATTTTTCACTGCAGGGATGTTTTTCCAAATAGAATTACTTAATGTGCTAGCTCCATTTTTATCACTATTTACTAAGAAGATATAATCTGCATCTAAATCAGCTAACTTTTCTAAAGAAATTGGATTCCAATTGTTTTCTGTATTCTTGGATATTTCTTCTACTACCTTTGGTACTTTTAAACCCAAATCGTTATAAAGAACGTCCCCACTCGATAGGTCCTTCGAAGAGATAAATAATTTATTATTTACTAGCCAAACAGCTGCTGCAGAAGGAACCTCTTTATTTTCAGCTAATTTTGCTTTTGCATCTTTTACTTTTTTATCATAATCGTCAAGAAGTTTTTGTGCATCGTCTTTTTTATTCAATACTTTTCCTACTTCTTGTAATTCTTTACGCCAATCATTATTTTTATCTTTACCAACTACATATGTAGGTGCAATTTTACTATATTGGTCGTATTTTCCTCCCTCTACCATGCTAGACGAATCCATAAGTATTAAATCTGGTTTAGTCTTTTGAACAGCTTCAAATGGTAAATCGTAAGAGATTTTAGGCACATTCTTTAGATCATCTTTTAAATAATCTTGAACACCGTTACTGACAGACCATTGTGCTACAGGTGTAACACCTAAAGCTACCAGTGGATCTTCTAGATAAGATCCTAATACGCGTTTTGGGTTCGTTGGAACTTCTATTTTATGTCCAACTGCATCAGTTACCGTACGATTTTCTGAGTGCTTTTCAGAAGATTGGTTGTCTTGACATGCAACCAAACCAACTGACAATAATCCCACACTGCAAATTTGAAGAACTCTTTTTATTTTTACACCATACTTCATTTTAATCCCCCTATAACTATGTTAAAATATTATCTGTCTGATTCATTGATAATAATTATCACTATTAATTAAAGCGAATTCATCCTATAATGTCAATGGCTATTACTATGTAAAATTAATTAATATTCATTATCTAGTACATTTGGTTTCGCGTTCAGGAGGAAAGAATTTATATGGATAAAACAAATAAAATGGATGATGAACTCCAGGGGGAAGCTAGTTACAAAAAAAAGATAGGGATTACTATCATTTTATTTGGTTGGATTGCTGTATTAATATCAGTTATTTTTTCTATTCATTTTGGTGCATCTCATGTTACCTATCGTACGGTTTGGGAGAGTTTATTTTCTTATAATGATAATAATTCAGCACATGTCATTATTCATGATTTAAGATTACCTCGAGCATTAGCAGCTGTTTTTGTGGGTGCTGCTTTAGCTGTTTCGGGTAGTCTTATGCAAGGCATGACAAGAAATCCTCTTGCCTCGCCTTCTATTCTAGGTGTAACAGCAGGAGCTTCTTTTTGTATAGCTCTCGCCTTTGCTTTCTTCCCTGACATTACCTACGGTAAATTGATTTTATTTTCATTTGTCGGAGCTGGTTTTGCCACAGCTTTAGTATTTGGTATCGTCGCTATATCGAAAGGCGGAAATACATCAGTAAAATTGGCCCTTGCTGGTACAGCAATTAGTGCATTATTTACTTCATTATCTACTGCAATTGGTCTTAAATTCAATGTAGCGAAGGAAATGAACTTTTGGTATGCCGGAGGAGTTTCAGGTATTCAAATGAATCAATTAAAATACGCTATACCTGTCATAATAATAGGAATTGTTATTTCTATTTTTCTTTCACGCTCTATTACAATTCTCAGTCTTGGAGATGAAGTTTCAACTGGGCTTGGACAAAACACTCGAATTGTACGTATTTTAGGCATGATTGCTGTACTATTATTAACCGGTGCAGCTGTATCAATTGCTGGAATGATTGGCTTTATTGGATTAGTTGTTCCACATATAACGCGCTTTATAGTTGGCATCGACTATAGATATATTATCCCTTGTTCAGCTATAATAGGAGCTGTTTTATTGTTAGCTGCAGATATTCTTGGAAGAATGATTAATCCACCATTTGAAACTCCCGTTGGAGCTGTAACTGCTCTTATCGGTGTTCCTTTCTTCTTATATCTAGCTCGTAGAGAAGGGACGAACTTATAATGATTCAATTATTAAATAAAAGTAAACATGGATATAAGCTGTTATGCGCAACCTTACTACTATTACTGCTTATAATTTTAATTGTTAGTATAAACGCGGGATTCATTAAGATTCCTCTATCACAAGTTTGGTCTGCTTTTTTCGGGAATGATATAGGGAATCAAAGATTAATACTGTTTAATTTTCGCCTTCCTCGAATTGTACTAGCTATTTTAATTGGAGCAGGTATCGCTGTATCTGGAGCAATTATGCAGAGTATTTCTCGAAATGAGTTGGCAGATCCAGGTATTCTAGGAATCAATGCAGGTGCAAGTTTCTCCGTTGTACTATATATGTTTATTTTTCATGGTTCTAGTTTTTTAACAGGCGTTTTGTCAATCTTTTTGATGCCCTTTACAGCTTTATTAGGCGCATTTATAGCTGCGGCTTTAATTTATGGATTTTCTCGGAAACGGGGTAAAGTAACCCCTATTCGACTAGTTTTAGTAGGCATTGGAATCAACGCTGCTTTTGCTTCAAGTACAATGGCCTTACAAATGAAAATGGAACCTCAAGATTTTATGAAAACTTTAACTTGGATATCGGGTAGTATATGGGGTACAAATTGGTCATTTGTTATATCCACTTTTTTATGGCTAATTATTTTAGTACCAATCGCTGTATATAAATCGCGTTTCCTTGATATCTTAAGCTTTGGTGACGAAGTTTCTATTGGGTTAGGAGTATCTATTGAAAAAGAAAGATTAAAATTATTGCTTATTGGTGTTGGCTTGGCAGGAGCTTGTGTTTCTGTTGGAGGAGGAATTACATTTCTAGGTTTAATTGCACCGCATATCTCTCGAGCATTAATAGGACCCAATCACAAAAAAGTTATACCATTATCTGCTCTTTTAGGCTCATTAATATTATTAGGAGCAGATACAGTAGGACGTATTGTGATGTCTCCTACAGAAATGCCCGTAGGGATTTTAGTCTCTATTTTAGGAGCTCCGTATTTTATCTATCTATTGATGAGGACTAAATAACTTAAAAGATATTTCATTATTAAACTTTGTATATAAACAAATGAACATAAAGCTATACTAATCAATCATAAAAAGGAGCAATAAAATTGGCTATCCTGGCTACTGAAAATTTAGATTTATCTTATGACGATATACAAATTGTGAAAAAGCTTAATTTACAAATACCTACAAGTAAGATAACTGCTATTATTGGTTCAAATGGTTGCGGGAAATCTACTACTTTGAAGGCTCTTGCACGTATTTTAGCGCCTAAAAATGGAACTGTTTACCTTGATGGAAAAGCTATTAGCAAACAATCAACAAAAGAAATTGCTAAAAAAATGGCCATTCTCCCTCAACGACCAGAGGCACCTTCTGGAATTACTGTTTTTGAACTTATTACGTATGGAAGATTTCCTCATCAAAAAGGATTTGGAAAACTATCTGATCAAGATAGAAAAATTATTGAGTGGGCTCTAAATATTACTGAAATGACTTCCTTTAAAAATAGACCTATTGATGCTCTATCCGGTGGACAAAGACAACGTGCATGGATTGCAATGGCACTGGCACAACAAACTGATTTAATTTTATTAGATGAGCCCACTACCTATTTAGACTTAGCTCATCAGTTAGAAATACTTAAGCTTCTTCAAAACCTAAATAAGCAAGAAGGAAGAACTATTGTAATGGTATTACATGATTTAAACCTTGCAGCAAGGTTTGCTGATTATATAGTGGCTATGCGTGATGGAGTAATTGTCAGCGAGGGAAAACCTGAAACAGTTATTACTTCACAAGTATTGAAGGAAGTTTTTCAAATTGACGCTGAGATTGTAAAAGATCCGAGAAATGATACACCTGTCTGCCTTACCTATGACTTATTAAAAGGTCTGCCATCTAAATAAAGAAAATATAGGTGCATGAGAATGAATAATGCCTTGAAGGATAATCTATTTTCATGCACCTATTTCAAATATTATAATAAATGAAAGTTAGCAGACTTTTTGTGAATCTTTTTTATGATATTTTGTTTCATATAATCCTGCTACAATGTAGTTTTCATTTTCATTGCATATTCTCCAGCCATGTCCCCGAACAAAATCGCAGGAAACTAGTTCTTGATTCTCAAGATATACGCGGAAGATAGTGCTGTATCCTGCTTCGTTTTGGCTTGAAGTTGTGTACAGAATACCGTTATGAGCGCAAACATCTAAATAGCTCCGATGTCCATCATTACTGTAACACTTATTCCAATTTAATTTGTTTTCGTGTTTAATACTGTTTAATGAAAGAAATTCTAATGATCCATTCTTTCCACGGCATGCTCCACTCACTGTTACTAATAGATGTTTGTGTACCAGCATAGATGAAATCATTCTTGAGGTTTCTACCTTTACCCTTCTTACTTCGTTTGTGAATAAATCAACCATCCAAACACCCCCATTTTCAGGGTGAACCTTTGTTCCAATAAATAAAGTATTTTCATATAAACATAAGGAACGAATAGAAGGAGGATTAGAAACCTCAAACGGATATAAAGTATTCCAAGTCTCCCCATAGGTAGTGGATATGTAAATTACTTTTTCTCCATGTGCGACTACAAGACCTTTCGAATTACAAGAGATACTCCATACGCTTGCCTTTGTTGGAAAACGCTCCATTCTCCAAGTTTCACCTTCGTCAGTACTTCGAATGAAGATTCCTTTATCTCCAACGCCATAAATGATTCCACCAGTACATTTTAAATCACGAATGTGATAGTTTAATTGAGGTAAGGTATTCTTCCATATACCATTCTTTTCAATGAAAAGGCCTTCGTTCATAGTAGCCACAACGAAACTATTGTTTTCAGTTCTAGTCACAGCTGTTGAACTGAACATATTTTTCATAGTGAAGATTCCTCGAGCCTTTTTGAAAAGCAGATTGCAAAGGAATTACATTGTTCAATGTCTTCTTCTGCTTCCGGAGCAAGCTCGATTTTTAATCCTTTTTGTACAATTTTTGCTCCAGAAGATTCTAGTTTTTCCTCCAGTAAATCAACAGCTGCACAAAACTCAGGATAAGAACGATCACCAGAACCGAAGATCGCAGCTTTTTTACCCGTTAAATCAACATTTTCAATCTCATCATAAAAGTCTTCAACCTCGTATGGAAGGTCCCCGTTTCCCCACGTATATACACCTAATAAAATACCATCGTACTCTACTAGTTTTTGTACATCTAAGTGTTCAATTTCCTCTATGTCTATATCGTAACCAAAAGGTTCAAGATTTGATTTTATGAGTTCAGAAATCTCTTCAGTATTTCCTGACATGCTTGCGTATGCAATAAGAATTTTAGCCATATTGTTTCTCCTCTTGAAGTTTTTCAGCTTGTTTAAACATTCTGCACATGAGCATAGTTCATTTTACTCTTTACCTGTTGTACATGGTGTAGCTCATTAGAAAGAGAAAGAAATGCCTCTCTGTCGTGCGTATCGAGTGCTTCGTTTATTTTAAAGTTCAAATGATTAATCTTTAGGTCTAAATCCCAAACAGAGCAAATGCTCCCCTTAACATGTAATTCCTGAATATCATCAACATAGATAAAGAACTGAAATTCGTTATTAATATCGATTAAACAGTACCATCCTAAGCTATCGACGTACTTCCGGTTGTTTGTAATCGTCCAAACATCTCCTTGACGAAAGTTAATCATATGTTGATGCTGTTGTTCTGGACAGCAGCATCCTACTTCATGACAAAATGGTTTCATTATTACAAATTGTTTATCCATAGATGAGTCTCCCCCTACTTCCTTCTATTTTTTAAAATTTTCTTTTATTAAAACACTATAATTGACATTGATAATCATTGTCATTTTATATGAAAATGATTATCAATGTCAATTATGTTCCGGTTAATCTTCTCTTTTCTTGTGCAAGAATCCATTAATAGAGATGCAAAATGTATATGGTACGTCTGTCAACGAGGTAGAAAATACGGTGCACTCATACAGAAACTTGTATAACAATGAACAGTTCTAAAGAAATTAAAAAACCTAAGTCCTTCTTAGAATAGAACTCAGGTTACATAGTCAGCTTTTTATTTTTATTAAAACTGTTTATTACCTTCACCACTGATAGTAATTAATCCATTCAGCATGTGAACCTATAGAGAGATGATTCACTTTTCTTTTTCTAAAACAACTTAAAAATTGGTGTTTTTTCTTTATACCTTTTAAATAACCTTCTTCTATTTGTTTATCAGTAAATACACACTTTATAAACGGGTACGTTTCATAAAAATAACGTATCTTTTCTAAATATAAATCATGTATGAAGATAATAACCTTCCTCTTCGAATCGAATATCCCTTGCTTAAATGTAGAAACTTGGGTAAAAGGATGAATTAAATACCTTAAATGTTCTTCATTCACTACAGCATATATATAACAGCCTAGGGGATATATACGTTGAATGATGTTAAAGAAATCATATTCTTCTATTTCATCTTCTAAAAAAATTTTATAATGTGTCATTTTAGGTTTCTCCCATTACATTTTCCATCCCTATTCATGTAAAGTCATTCTTATATCTGTTGTATTATTTTAAGATATTCTTTTTCCAATTCTGTTAGTGTTAACTCATAAAGTTGTTTGGTTCCCTTTTTATAAATACCTAAATCTAATAAAGAATCGATAATAATATGTTTTTGGGAGTCCATGTCAGATTTGTATTGCTTACCCACACACTCACCACCTAATTGATAATGATTATCGTTATTGATTATAATCCATCTTGGTTCTTTTTTCAAATTGAATATTCCCCTAGAACTTTGTCAAGGAAACAGAATGTGATTTTTAATAGCATTTTTTATTTACGTTTCATTTTAATTTACTCGAAAAGAATTCAAGTAATCGCTAACCTTAAATATTACATCTAAGAACTAGACAAAAGGATTAAATGAATGATATAATTATTTCAATTGATAATGATAATCTTTATCAATTGAAGTTACCCTTCAAACTTTAGTTTCGACTGATCCCTATGACAGTTGAATATAGGAGACTTCCCTTTAGTCTCTTTTACCCCACTTCTGTGTAAATGCAAAAACCTACTCAATAGAGTAGGTTTTTGCATTTACTAGTTATAAAAGAAAACTATGATATATTTTGGCTACACAGACTATACAAAGAAAAGAAGTATTTAAATATATAGAGCTTTATTACAATACCAAAAGAATGCATTATCTTTCTCCTATTGAATACGAAAAAGCTTATTCATCATAGTAGCCTAACTTAATGTCCAATAAATATTGACAAGTCCAACCACCAATTATTAGTTTTTGTCTAACAATTGGGGTGCAGTTCAATTTAATCAGTGGTTTTCTATCCTTGTAAGGAAACTAAAGAATTATTTTGAGATGCCTCTCGGCTTCTTAAGTAGTTTACTCTAAATTATTAATTTTAATTAGTTTATCTCAATATACTATGAGCGTTCTCTAGATAATGTATTATCTTTTACATACATTTCATAATGTCCATTTATATAACTAGATACTTTTAAATTAAGTAAAAGAGCCTTTAAATGAACTATTGCCTCTGTTTCTAATCCGCAGTTTTTTGCTATATCTTCAATCCTCTTTTTACTAATTTGGATGTTATTTTCCAAGTCAGTTATAGTCTCTTTACTGTATTGGAATGGAACTTCCTCTACAACTTCTGTAATTAGTTGATTTGGCTCTTCATGCTCCAAATTCCCTTTAATTGCCGCATGTTTTCCAATTAATACAGCCTGCTCTTTTATATCTGAGAGAAGAATCATTAAGTTAATTCGTTCATTCATAGGAAAATAATGCTTGTCAAATATAGAAATAATTTTTGTTTGATAGTCATCCATTGTTGTATGTAGTTGATATTTAGCCTCTCGTATTACTTCTTCACTATTTTTAATAAGTATCATTTAAAAATTCCCCTGCAATGTTTATGTATTTTTGAGTAGTTGGATAGTTAATATTTTCACTTCGTTATATAAACTTATAGAAGTTCAAGGTTAACTTATCGTCTATTTTAGCATAGAGCACCTTATAAAATTACTTATATTTGAATATGAAACTAAAAATTCAAAAATGAAATAAATTTGTAAAAAAATAAGTGTTTTCGAACTATGTTAGTTCCATTTTTTAAACATTATAGAGCTAAGAAAGGAGTTTTGTGGAATTAAATATTTTTTACAATTATTATAAACGAGTCTTTAGAACTGAATAGTTTACTCATATAGTTAGTTATTAAACATATATACCATTAGGGAATCACAGAAGTCAGACTTTTAATATCAAAGAATGGTTTGGGATCTAAAATGGTTAGGTGGGGTTTTTACACACCTGAAAATAGGGACGAACAATGGCATGTAATAATAGATAACAGAAGTTTTGATCGATTGCAGGTAATTGTAATATTTATGAGTAGGTCTATTTAATGGACTCGGTTCACTGTTTGGACTATTATCAATACTTATCATTAAAAAAGGTTACGAATTAGGTAGATTTATATATTTGTAATGCTTAATATTTTAGGTTAATTAATTTATTATTTTACAGGAAGACGAATCCTTTTTTATAAAAAGTATGAGGATTTTTATTAGAAGTCCATTTCAAATTTTATTTCTTTGTTTCAAGGTTCTTTGTTATCGTAACTAAAATAAACTATTTTCTTATAAGAGAAATTTTGAAACTTATTTTTCATCTAAGTTTCATGATTTGTTAAGTAAATAGTAAAGAACCCTCTGTATTATTAAAATTTAATCATTCACTCTTACTAGTGAAAAATGACGATTCTCACTTCTTATTATATACCATTCTACCTTCTTCCCTCTTTTTAAGAAATTACTATATTTATGATAATCTATAGTAAAATATATAATCATTTAATATTATTGTATTTTAAATAAAATAAATTTAATTAAAAATACAATATCAACGCATTTTATATAAAGTAGTAAATGTATAAACTAACTTATAAAAATTATAGTTTTACCTTTTACTCTAATTGACGACAAATATGGGCTTTTTCTACAAGGTGTGTAAATGATATAACTATTTTTAATAAAGTATTTTGCTATTTACTTAACGTTATATATTTATCATATAATTTTCTCTTTATGATCTATATAATTATTTCAATGTTCTCTTTAACTAGTATAATCTTAAAGTGTAGTGTTTTTGACTACAATATAATCACCATGTTCACCTGCAGTCTGTTTTACAATGGATTGTTTGCCAAAGGGAAATAGGAACAATTCATAATTCAATATCTATTTCTTTTTTATTTCTATTTTGATCATGCTCAGATATTGGGATTAGGTGTAACCGATGCGCATTGTAAGTTGGATATGAGAGTTTATCCCAGTCCACACCACAAAAGGATGTTCAAGTGATACAATGTCTATAATATGTTCCATTGAATTATATTTTTGATACTGTAACCCTTTCAAAAAACATGAAGCCAGGATTTCTCCATAACTAATAGTAATAAAAAAGCCCTTTTTAAGACTTAATATCTTAAAAGAGCTTTTTCACTTTCTTGGAAATTTCATATTATTTTACTAATATTTAAAATAACACTAAATACGAATAACTTATATTTTTTTTATGAACTAATATTAAATCCCCAGCATTTTAACAATAATTGGACAGCATCTTCTAACTCATCTTCAGGAATTCCAGCAAAACCAAAAACAATATTAGGAGGATTTTCTTGTTTTTTTTCAAATGAATAAGTGGATAATGGATATACCTTTATAGCTTCATCACCTGCTCTTCGAACCAATTCTTTTTCATCCATCCCATTATTAACCATAAGAACGATATGAAGGCCAGAATGCCCCCCAATAA
>Ga0105251_10002798_pt1 | contig 13231 bp, 9 predicted proteins | sample KBSS64metaG_FD_80424 | JGI IMG/M metagenome (GOLD analysis project Ga0105251, IMG submission 80424) | Switchgrass rhizosphere microbial communities from Kellogg Biological Station, Michigan, USA - KBS S6-4 metaG | ecosystem: Host-associated > Plants > Roots > Rhizosphere > Soil | place...
AAAGATTCAAGGTGAACGCGCCGCCCGCGCCGCCAAACGTGAATCCTCCGCCGTGGAAGCGCTTGAGGGCGGCGACCTGGGTCCCGAGCAAACGGGCCTGGTGATCGCGCACTTCGGTGTGCAGGTCGAAGTCGAGGCCACCGAAGGCGATCACGCCGGCCAGGTGTTCCGTTGCCACCTGCGCGCCAACCTGCCTGCGCTGGTGACCGGCGACAAGGTGGTATGGCGTGCCGGCAACCAGGGCATCGGCGTCATCGTCGCCCAGCTGCCGCGTACCACCGAACTGCGTCGCCCCGACAGCCGTGGCCAGCTCAAGCCGGTAGCGGCCAACGTCGACATGATCGTCATTGTCTTCGCGCCACTGCCCGAGCCCCATGCCAACCTGATCGACCGCTACCTGGTAGCGGCCGAACACGCCGGCATTCGCCCGCTCTTGCTGCTGAACAAATTCGACCTGATCGACGCGCAGAACGCCCCGGCGCTCAACGCGCTGCTGGCGGTGTACCGCACCCTCGGCTACCCGGTGCTGGAAGTCTCGGCGCATCACGGCAATGGCATGGAACAGTTACAGACCGAACTGGATGGACGCATCAGCGTGTTCGTCGGCCAGTCGGGTGTGGGCAAGTCGTCCCTGGTCAACAGCCTGTTGCCGGAAGTCGAAACCCGTGTGGGTCCATTGTCGGAGCTGTCCGGCCAGGGCACCCACACCACCACCACCGCGCGATTGTTCCACTTCCCGGGCGGCGGTGAACTGATCGACTCCCCGGGCATTCGTGAATTCGGCCTGGGCCATGTGAGCCGTGCCGATGTTGAAGCGGGTTTTATCGAGTTCAACGACCTGATCGGCACCTGCCGCTTCCGCGACTGCAAACATGACCGCGAGCCGGGTTGCGCCCTGCTCAAGGCACTGGAAGACGGCCGCGTGCAGCAGCAGCGAATGAACAGCTATCGCTCGATCATCGCCAGCTTGCCCGAGACCACTTACTAAGCTGCGAATCGGTGCCGTGCCATGCCTTGAAACACATAAAGCATGGCACGGAGCCCCCATCCCCATTGATTAAATCAAGTCAGCCATCAAGAATCCGCTGCAACTGGGCGGCCCATGATGCAAGCCAGCTTGAATTCGATTTTCCCAATGCTCATACTCGCTCCGTCACCAGCGCAAGCTGGCAGGAGTCTGGATCCTTTTCGGGGTTGATCCAGCGGCGCAGAAGGGGCGAAGCAAGCTCCACTGCGTGTCGAATGAAGCCGCCTTCGGGCGGCTTTGCTTTTTCCGGGGAATCGACGATTGCCTCTCTACTACCATCCTAAACAAGGCGATGTTCTTCTATGCGACTTCACACGGGGCTTTGTGGCTCCTGAAATGCTGAAGATCCGCAAAGTCGTCGTCATATCGCCTACTGCCACACACAAGCGCAAACTGTGCACAGTGGTCCCGATCTCCTCCACTGCTCCCGACATTCAGTACGACTGGCACCATTTGTTGCGGATCAATCCACTGCACACCGATGGCTATAAAGCGCTATGGGTGAAATGCGACATGATCTACACCGTCAGTTTCGAGCGACTGGACAAGCTGCACAGAAAGACCAGGACCACAGGGCGAGAGTATTTTGTACCGCGTCTGGGCGCAGAGGATATGCGAGGCGTGATTGACGGCGTGAAAGCTTATCTCCCGATCTGATACATCGATCAAAAAAAATGCCCCGAGAGTTCGGGGCATTTTTTAATGGTCGAAACAACACTCATGAACCCGTCGCAGGCTGAGTCGGATCCTTCACACCGCCATCGTCAAACAGGTTCAGCTTCTGCCGCAGCTCATGGGCTGGCAGCGGCTCCTGCTCGGGCGGCAGTGCGTTCGGGTCTGCCGGCACTTCGCCCGGCGCGCCTTCACCCTGGGTCGGCGCCGGTGGCGTCGCAGGCGGGTCACCTTCAATCGCCCGCTGGGCCTTTTTGGTCAGCACGACGATATCGATGCGTCGGTTGATCGGGTTGAACGGATCCTTGGGATCAAACAGCTGCGAGGAAGCAAACCCCACCACCCGCGCCACTTGCGGGTCCGGATAGCTGCCAGCAACCAGTGCACGGCGCGCGGCATTGGCCCGGTTGGCCGAGAGCTCCCAGTTGCCGAAGTCGCCCTGCCCTGCATACGGCTTGGCGTCGGTGTGGCCACTGATGCTGATCTTGTTCGGCACCGCCTTGATGGTGTCGGCCATGGCCAGCAGGATGTCTTCAAAGTACGGCTTCAACCGCGCGCTGCCAGAGTCGAACATCGGCCGGTTGGCGGCGTCCGTGATCTGGATGCGCAGGCCATCGGGCGTGATCTCGAAGGAAATCTGGTCCTTGAACTTCAGCAGTTGCGGGTTTTCCTCAACCTTGGTCTGCAGCTCTTGCAGCAGCAATTCCAGGCGCTCCTGCTCGACCTGTTCGGCCATGCTCTCAACGGTATCGCGCTCGATCGGAATTTTTTCCTGGGGCGAATCGGTCTTGACCTCAGGATTGATGGTGCGCTCTGGCGCCAGTTGCGGCGAACCACCGAGGTCGATCACAAAAGGCGTGCCGCTCTCGGAGAAACCGATGGGGTCCTTGAAGTACCCGGCGATGGCGATCTTCTGTTCCGGCGTAGCGGTGGACATCAGCCACAGCACCAGGAAGAACGCCATCATCGCCGTCGCAAAGTCGGCGAAGGCGATTTTCCAGGCGCCGCCATGGTGCCCCGCAGCGAAGCGCTTGACGCGCTTGATGATGATCGGCTGGTTGTTTTCCATGGCTTAGCGACCGCGAACCGCTTGTTCCAGCTCAGCGAAGCTTGGACGGTGCTTCGGATACAGCACCTTGCGCCCGAACTCCACCGCCAGCGATGGCGGCATGCCGGAAGCCGATGCCACCAGGCACGCCTTGATGGCTTCGTACAGATTCACTTCTTCCTTGGCATCGTGGGCCAGGGACGTGGCCAGCGGGCCGAAGAAACCGTAGGCCGCGAGAATACCGAAGAAGGTACCTACCAGCGCCGCACCTACGTGCATGCCGATGGCAGCCTGATCGCCTTCGCCGAGAGAGGCCATGGTCACTACGATCCCGAGAACCGCCGCAACAATACCGAAACCGGGCATGCCGTCAGCGATACCGGTCACGGCGTGGGACGGGTGCTCCAGCTCTTCCTTGAGGCTGAACAGCTCCATGTCGAACAGGCCTTCCAGCTCATGGGGCGCCATGTTGCCGGACGACATGATGCGCAGGTAATCACAGATGTAGGCAGTCATGCGCTCGTCTTTGAGCACCGCCGGGTACTTGGCGAAAATCGGGCTCGCCGAAGCGTCCTCGATATCACCTTCAATGGCCATCATGCCTTCGCGGCGGCTCTTGTTGAGGATCTCGTAGATCAGCCCCAGCACTTCCAGGTAGAAGGTGTGGGAGAAGCGCGAGCTGAACATGCCCAGCGACTTCTTGATCACGTGCATGGTCATGTAGCCAGGGTTGGCTTGCAGGAATGCACCGAACGCCGCACCGCCGATAATCAGCACTTCGAAGGGCTGGATCAGCGCCGCAATCTTGCCGTGGGAAAGGACGTATCCGCCGAGCACGCTCGCGATGACGACGATGATGCCGATAATTTTAGCCATAGGGGATGAGTACTTGCGCCGTCGGGTTCAGGGTCATATTCGCCAGAGTTGAAAACTCTTGTTCTACTTATCGGCAAATCTGCGCCAGACTATAGCTCGTTATGGCGAAAAACCAGTTCGGCCCGTCCCGGGCGTGTTGACCGCAAGTGATGATCGCGCCCCAATCATGGCAAATGAAACGACAGTCCCAACTCAAAAACCCACGACGCTGGCCGCTTGGATAAAGCGTCTGGACGATGTGCTCTTGCCTGTTCCACAGGCAAGCCACGACCGTGTCTGCAAGGCCATCGCCGATAACCGCAGTTCGTTGCGCGATATTGCGGATCTGATGCAGAACAGCCCGGCACTGGTGCTCAGCGTGATGCGCGAGGCGAATAACCAGGCCCACGGCAGCCTCGCGGAACCGGCAGAAAACCTCGAAGTGGCGATCAATCGCCTCGGCCTCAAACGCACCGAGGAACTGCTGTCGCGTTTGCCTTCAGTGCCACTGAATGAAATCCCCGTGGCCCTGCGCCAGTTGCAGATGATCAGCCAGCACGCCTCGCAACAAGCCAGCGGGCTCTTCGCCAGCCGCCTGGCGCGATTGTGGCAGGACATCCACTGGGGCAGCCTGCTGTTTCTTTCGCCGCTGTGGCCGATGGCGATTGCCTACCCCAAGCTGCTGGAAGCATGGGAACTGCGAGTGATCCATAAGGGTGAATCGGCCCGCATAGTCGAACAGGAACTGTTCGGTGTGCGCCTGCTGGACCTGTGCCTGGGATTGACCGAGGCCTGGCGCCTGCCGATCTGGGTGTCCCAGGGTTATACGTTACTGCTGAAGGAAAAGCGTTTGCTGGCCAAGGCGCTGCGCATCGCCCGCGCAGACGAGCCGTTGCGCCAACAGCAGTTGCTGGATGCCGACCCGAACCTGCGCCGCTGGCTGAATCAGCCGGCGAATACCGTGCTGTTGGCCAACGGCCTGGCGCTGGCGGCGCAGGAGTCGTGGACCTGCCCGCACACCCAACGCTGGCAATACCTGACCGCGCTTTACCTGCAACAACCGCTGGCCGAGGTGCAACAACAGTCTCACCAACACGCAGCGATCAGTGCCCGCAACACCCTCATGCGCGACCTGTGGCACCCGGCGTTGTCGTTGATCTGGCCCTGGGATGTGCAGCGTGCTCACCACGGGTTGCTGCCGGCACCGCCGCCCACCGCCGAATCCCTGGCAATCTGGCGCAAGCGCTGCACCGAATTGCTGGTAGAGCCGAACCGCTTTGCCAACGCCATGCACCTGACCACCTGCGCCAAGGAAGCCCTGGTGGCCTGCGGCATGCAACGGGTGATGCTGCTGATGGCGGACAAAACCCTGAGCACCTTGCGCGTGCATCAAGTCGACGGCCTGCCCAAAGACGCCGACCACATGAGCCTCGACGCGACACAAAGCACCCTGCTGCAACGCCTGCTGGCCAAGTCCGCTCAGGTGCGCCTCAACCCCGACAACCATGCTCAGTTCTCGGCGCTCCTGCCTGCGCAACTGCGCCGCCTGTTCAAGGGCGAGCATCTGCTGCTGCGCTCTCTGAGTTGTAATGGCCGGGTGGTGATGCTGATGGTGGCCGACCAGGGCGGCGGGCCGTTCTCGGAAACCACCGTGCAAGCCTTCGGCAAAACCGCCCAATGCATCGAAAAGGCCCTGCACAGCTTTACCAACCGCAGCGCCTGAAGCTTGCGCTACAATCGCCCTCCTTTAGCGCCCAACTTTTATGCCCAGGAGACCTCACATGCCTGACTTCTCTGGCTTGCCGCTGGTTATCGAGGCCAGTGACCTGCTCGGTCGCCTTGATGCCGAACACCTGATCCTGGTGGACCTCACCAGCGCCGCGCGTTACGCCGAAGGGCATATCCCCGGCGCACGCTTTGTCGACCCCAAGCGCACCCAACTGGGCCAGCCACCAGCGCCGGGCCTGCTGCCGGGCAAGGCTGATCTGGAAAAGCTGTTCGGCGAACTGGGCCACACTCCGGATGCCACTTACGTCGTGTACGACGACGAAGGCGGTGGCTGGGCCGGGCGATTCATCTGGATGCTCGACGTCATCGGCCACAAGAAATACCACTACCTCGACGGCGGCCTGCTGGCGTGGCTGGAAGAAAAACACCCAGTGTCCACCGAGGTACCGGCCAGCGCCGGCGGCCCGGTCAGCCTGACGTTGCATGAAGAACCCACCGCCACCCGCGAGTACCTGCAAAGCCGCCTCGGCGCTGCCGACCTGGGCATCTGGGATGCCCGCGGCCCGCTGGAATACTCCGGGGAGAAAGTCCTCGCGGCCAAGGGTGGACATATCCCGGGCGCGGTGAACTTCGAATGGACCGCCGGCATGGACAAGGCGCGCCAACTGCGCATCCGCCGCGACATGCCGCAGATCCTCGAAGACCTCGGGCTGACCCGCGACAAAGAAATCATCACCCACTGCCAGACTCACCACCGTTCTGGCTTCACCTACCTGGTGGCCAAGGCGCTCGGTTATCCGCGAGTCAAAGGTTATGCCGGTTCCTGGGGCGAATGGGGCAACCACCCCGACACTCCCGTTGAGATTTAAGGTTTAAGGACAGTTAATGAAAAAGCAGTTGTTCATCCTCAGCCAGTACTTGCTGCCCCACCACCTGCTGTCGCGTCTGGCCGGTTGCATTGCCGAATGCCGCGTACGCTGGTTCAAGAATGCGTTCACCACCTGGTTCGCCAAGCGCTATCAAGTGGACATGTCCCAGGCCCTGGTTGAAGACGTGACCGCTTACGAGCACTTCAACGCCTTCTTCACCCGCGCCCTGAAAGACGGTGCACGGCCGCTGGATCAAACTCCAGGCGCGGTGCTGAGCCCGGCCGACGGCGCTGTCAGCCAGTTGGGCCCGATTGAACATGGCCGGGTGTTCCAGGCCAAGGGCCACAGCTTCAGCGTGTTGGAATTGCTCGGTGGCGATTCGGCGGTGGCTGCGCCATTCATGGGCGGTGATTTCGCCACGGTCTACCTGTCGCCGAAGGACTACCACCGGGTGCACATGCCACTGGCCGGCACCCTGCGGGAAATGGTCTACATCCCTGGCCGCATCTTCTCGGTAAACCAGACCACCGCCGAAAACGTGCCGGAGTTGTTTGCACGTAACGAGCGTGTTGCCTGCATTTTCGACACTGAACGTGGCCCGATGGCCGTGGTGCTGGTGGGTGCAATGATCGTGGCGTCGATTGAAACCGTATGGGCCGGCCTGGTTACGCCGCCGAAGCGCGAACTGAAAACCTTCCGCTACGACGAAGCTGCCCGCGGGCCGATCCATCTGGAAAAAGGCGCGGAACTGGGACGCTTCAAGCTGGGTTCGACGGCGATCGTGCTGTTTGGGCCGGACCAGGTGACATGGTCGGAAGAAATGCGCGCGGGGACGCCGGTGCAGATGGGCCAGGGCATGGGTTTACCGAAAGCCTGACCACCTAGCGATCATTCCCACGCTCCGCGTGGGAATGCATCCCGGGACGCTCCGCGTCCCAACCTCAAAATCGGACGCGGAGCGTCCAGGGCGGCGTTCCCACGCAGAGCGTGGGAACGATCTTCAGAGCTGACCGTCGCGGTCGCGGAAGCCCAACAGGTACAACACCCCATCCAGCCCCAAAGTCGAAATCGCCTGCTTGGCCGATTGCTTGACCAGCGGCTTGGCACGAAACGCCACACCCAACCCGGCAATCGCCAGCATCGGCAAGTCATTCGCCCCGTCGCCGACCGCAATGGTCTGCTCCAGACGCAACCCTTCCTTGTGTGCCAATTCCCGCAGCAGGTCAGCCTTACGCTGTGCGTCGACAATCGGCTCTACCGCTACGCCCGTCACCTTGCCGTCCACCACTTCCAGCTCGTTGGCGAACACGTAGTCGATACCCAGCTTGGCTTGCAGTTGCTTGGCGAAGTAGGTGAAGCCGCCCGACAGGATCGCAGTCTTGTAGCCCAGGCGCTTGAGTTCGGCGAACAGGGTTTCGGCGCCTTCGGTCAGGCGCAGGGAGGCGCCGATGGAGTCCAGTACGCTCACATCCAGGCCCTTGAGCAGCGCCAGGCGCTCCTTGAAGCTGGCACGGAAATCCAGCTCACCGGCCATGGCGCGCTCGGTGATTTCCGAGACTTGCTCGCCCACACCCGCAGCCTTGGCCAATTCGTCGATGACTTCGGCTTCGATCAGCGTCGAATCCATGTCGAACACCGCCAGGCGGCGATTGCGGCGGAACAGCGAGTCTTCCTGGAAGGCGATATCGACGTTCAGCTCCTGGGCAACGCTCAGGAACTCGGCACGCAGGGCCTGAGGATCTGCCGGCTCACCGCGTACGGAGAACTCAATGCAGCCCTTGCCCTTGTCCGCTGGCGTGTCCAACGGCATGCGACCCGACAGACGGTCAATATGGTCGATATTCAAACCGTACTGAGCCGTGATCGAACTGACACGCTGCAGTTGCTCGGCTGTCACCTTGCGGGTCAACAGCGTCACGATGTGGCGTTTCTTGCCCTGGCCGGCCACCCAGCTCTGGTAATCCTCTTCGGACACCGGCGTGAAACGCACCTGCTGATCGAGCTTATACGCCGTAAACAGGATGTCCTTGAGCACGGACGAGGCCTGCTCGGTGCTGGGAATTTCCACAAGGATGCCGAACGACAGCGTGTCGTGAATCACCGCCTGGCCGATGTCGAGAATGTTCACACCACCCTGGGCCAGAACACCGGTAATGGCTGCGGTGAGACCCGGACGGTCTTCACCGGTGATGTTAATCAGGACAATTTCGCGCAAAGCGCACCCCCGAGCTGGAAAAAAACCGCATTCTACCCACTTTCAGTGACCATCGGGCACAGCCAGCGCTTTGCCGGTCTTGGGCCTGTCGCTATACTGCGCGTCAACTTCACGGACTAAAGAGCCGAGCTTAAGTGAACCGGCCCACGCCAGTAAAAACCGACAACTTCTTCCTGCTGATCTTCCGGGCACTGCGCCACCGCCGTGTACCGATCGCATTACGCATTGCCAGCCATAACGTGATCCTGGTCGCCCTGGCCCTGGTCATCTACGCCTGCGTGATGGGTTTGCAGTTCAAGCAGGCCATGCATGAGCAAGCCGACGCCCTGGGCGAGAGCCTGACCACCCAGACCGCCACCTCGGCGACTGAGTTGTTGGTGTCCAACGACATCCTCAGCCTCAACGTGCTGCTCAACAACCTGACCAAGAACCCGCTGGTGGCCCACGCCGCTATCTATAGTGTGGACAACCGGATCATGGCCGAAGCCGGGCAACGCCCGAAAAACGGCCTGCTGGGTGAAGCCGAAGGTCTGTACCAGAGCAATATCACGTTTCAGGACGTGAAGGCCGGCCAACTGCGCATCAGCCTGGACATGCAACAGTTCCAGCAGCCGATGACCATCAGCCTGCAAAGCATGGGTATCTTGAGTGCGATCCTGCTGGCACTGTCCCTGGCCTTGAGCCTGCGCCTGGGCCGGCATATCTCCACGCCACTGATGCAACTGCGCATCTGGCTGCGGGATATCGACGAGCACACCCCGGCCACCGACCGCCAGGACGAAATCGGCGACCTCGCCCGCCAGCTGCACACCAGCTTCGCCCCGGAGCCCGTGGTGCCCGAGGTCGAACCCGAGCCTGAGTTCGACGACACCGAGTACGAAGACGACGAGCCCGAGTTTGAGGTGCGCAACCTGCGCGACCCGAGCTTCGACGAGTCCGCGCCTGTGGCGGGTCTCAAGCCGGCAGCCCGGCATGTGATCAAGGCCGAAGAAGACGAACTGGACGAAGAAGACCCGTTCGCCGATCTTCGCGACAACTCAGCGCCAACGACCACCGTGCCGCAGCCGGCCCCCGTGCGCAGCACCCAGCCCCAGCACAGCGCCGTATTGGCCGTGCAGTTGGGCGCACAGGACCAACTGCGCCGCTTGCCGCGGGCACGCCTGACGGAGTTGCTGGAGCGCTATCGTGATTGTCTCGACCAGGCGGCCTCGCTGTATCAGAGCGAGCTGCACACCCTGAACGATGGCAGCACGCTGATGCTGTTCCACAGCGAAGACAGCGGCGAAGACTACCTGACCAACGCCATCTGCTGCGGTGAGCTGCTGCGGGCCCTGGGCCATGCGCTGCAGATCGAAGTGGCCGACAGCGGCATCACCTTGCAGCTGCAATTGGGCCTGACGGTGGGCGACGATCTGTATGGCATGAGCCAGATTGATCTGCTGCTGACCGAGATTGCCCAGGACGCCCTGGCCTTGTCGCAACACAGCCGCAACCTGCTGCTGGTGGAACGCAAGATCAGTGACGACGTGCTGATTCGCCAGCGTGCGCGGATCCGCCCGATTGCCAGCCCTGAGGGTGCGTGCTGTGTGGAGCGGCTGATGGAGCCTTACCCGTCGATGCTGGAGCGCCAGCTGGCGCGGATGCATGAGACGCGGGCGAAGAACTGAAGAACAACGCTGAACCCCTGTGGGAGCGGGCTTGCTCGCGAAAGCGGTGTATCAGAAACACATTTGGTGACTGACACTCCGCTTTCGCGAGCAAGCCCGCTCCCACACTTGATCTGCGAACGACTCAGATCCCGCATAAACAAAAAGGCCCGCTCATCAGCGGGCCTTTTTGTTGGTCTGTATTCAGGTCAGAACCTGAACACTTCCATATCCGTACGAATCGGCACGGCCATCGGCATCTTCGGCTTCTCCGGTGCCGCAGCCTTGGGCTGCGCCGGGGCCTGTTTGCGTGGTGCCTCTGCAACCGCCGGCTGATTGGCCAATGGCTTGAGGGCCACCGACAACTGCTCAGCCAAACGCTGCAGCAACACACCCTGAGCCTGGACCTGGGACGCGGTGCTGCCGGCGTGTTCTTCCTGCAAGTGCACGATGCGGTTGTCCCGCACCTGGCCACGGCGGTCAATCAAGCGCCACTGCGCGTCGAGGATCGCGGGTTGCGAAACGCCCGAGTCCAGCCGCGTAATGGTCAGCAGCACCTGTACGTCCGGGGCAAAACCCAACGGCGCCGGGGCCAACACCACACGCTGGCTGTCCAGATGGCCCGCCACCTGGCGCAACATCAACTGATTGATGTCGGACGACAGGCTACCGGCCCAGCGGCCATCGGTGGAACCTTGCAGGCTGCCGTCGTTCTGACGTTGCAGCAGGGTTTCACGTTGCAGGTAGTCGGCCACCACAACCGGGCCAAGCAATACGGCCATGCCGGCACTTTGTGCAGGCTGAGCCGGACTTCCACTGTCCAGCTGATACAGCGACACAGGTTGATGTGTGCTGCAACCCGCCAGGCCCAAAACGCCAGCGAGCAACAAAAATAAAGGAAGGCGCGGAGCAGTCATCATCCCATCCAGGTGGCTGCCACAAGGCGAACCACAATGTAATACTCAAAAATAACCTAAACGCGCTCAGCCACGCCGGCGCTGGAAAGGCCATATCATCCGTGAATATGCGCCATGACTCCAGCGCGAAAGCGTCGATCTACGGGTTAAATCGTAGATCGGGCGCTCTATATCGCGTTAAACCGGCGTTTCCACCAGTAAAGCGTCCACTCGCTGGAAGCCGCGCGGCAGTTTATTGCCGCGACGACCCCGCTCACCCTTGTAGTGCTCAAGGTCGTCAGGGCGCAGTGACAACGTGCGCTTGCCGGCCTGCAACACCAGGGTCGAGCCTTCCGGGATCACGGCGATGTCGGTCACGTACTCTTCGCGACTGGCCACCCGCTCCCCGGGGATACCAATGATCTTGTTACCCTTGCCTTTGCCCAACTGCGGCAAATCGCTGATCTTGAACACCAGCAGGCGCCCCTCGGTGGTCACCGATGCAAGCCAATTGCCTTCACGGTCTTCCACCGGACGTGGCAGGATCACCTTGGCGTTGTTCGGCAGGCTCAACAACGCCTTGCCCGCCTTGTTCTTGGCCTGCAGGTCTTCACCCTTGACCACGAACCCGTAGCCCGCATCGGAGGCGATGACGTACAGCGAATCATCGTCCGGCAGCAGCACGCATTCAAAATTCGCACCCGGTGGCGGTGTCAGGCGCCCGGTCAACGGTTCGCCCTGCCCCCGCGCCGACGGCAACGTATGCGCCGGCACCGAATAACTGCGACCGGTGGAGTCGATAAACACCGCAAACTGGTTGGAACGCCCCGCCGCAGCGGTTTTGAAACCGTCACCAGCCTTGTACGACAGGCCGGTGGCGTCAATATCATGCCCCTTGGCCGAGCGAACCCAACCCTTTTCCGACAGAACGACGGTAATTTTCTCGTTGGGCAGCAGCTCGGTTTCGGTCAGGGCCTTGGCTTCGGCACGCTCGACAATCGGCGAACGGCGATCGTCGCCATAGGTTTCGGCATCCTTGATCAGCTCGGTGCGCACCAGCTTCTTCAGCTTGGCTTCGCTGCCCAGCAGGGCCTGGAGCTTGGCTTGTTCCTTGAGCAGCGCGTCCTGTTCATCGCGCAGCTTCATCTCTTCCAGCCGCGCCAACTGACGCAGACGGGTGTCGAGGATGTAGTCAGCCTGGATCTCGCTGAGCTCGAAGCGCGCGATCAGCTCGGCCTTCGGGTGCTCGGCAGTACGGATGATGTGGATCACTTCATCCAGGTTGAGGTAGGCAATCAACAAACCGTCCAACAGGTGCAGGCGGCGCTCGACCTTGTCCAGGCGGAATTGCAGGCGGCGACGAACGGTCTGTACCCGGAACTCCAGCCATTCCACCAGCAATGCCCGCAGGTTCTTCAACTGCGGCTTGCCATCCAGGCCGATGATATTGATGTTGACGCGGTAGCTGGACTCCAGCTCGGTGCTGGCGAACAGATGCTGCATCAGCACTTCGTGGTCGACCCGGCTGTTGGTCGGGATGATCACGATGCGGCACGGGTTTTCGTGGTCGGACTCGTCACGCAGGTCGGCGACTTGCGGCAGCTTCGACGGCTTGGCCTGCATCAACGCGGCAATCTGCTCCAGCACCTTGGCGCCGGATACCTGGTGCGGCAGCGCGGTGACGATGATGTCGCCGTCTTCGATGTGGTACACGGCGCGCATGCGCACCGAGCCTTTACCGGTCTGGTAGATTTTCAGCAGATCGGCGCGCGGCGTGATGATTTCCGCTTCGGTCGGGTAGTCCGGGCCCTGAATGTGCTCGCACAACTGCTCGACCGTAGCCTTCGGCTCGTCCAGCAGGCGCACGCACGCGCTGGCCACTTCCCGCAGGTTGTGGGGCGGTACGTCAGTGGCCATGCCCACGGCGATGCCGGTGGTGCCATTGAGCAGGATGTTCGGCAAACGTGCCGGCAATACCAACGGTTCGTCGAGGGTGCCGTCAAAGTTCGGGCCCCAGTTGGCCGTGCCCTGGCCCAGCTCGCTGAGCAGTACTTCCGAATACCGCGACAAGCGCGCTTCGGTGTAACGCATGGCGGCGAAGGACTTGGGATCATCCGGCGCACCCCAGTTACCCTGGCCATCCACCAGCGTGTAGCGGTAGCTGAACGGCTGGGCCATCAGCACCATGGCCTCGTAGCACGCCGAGTCGCCGTGGGGGTGGAACTTACCGAGCACGTCACCGACGGTACGCGCCGACTTCTTGTGCTTGGAGTCA
>Ga0105251_10002799_pt1 | contig 13231 bp, 13 predicted proteins | sample KBSS64metaG_FD_80424 | JGI IMG/M metagenome (GOLD analysis project Ga0105251, IMG submission 80424) | Switchgrass rhizosphere microbial communities from Kellogg Biological Station, Michigan, USA - KBS S6-4 metaG | ecosystem: Host-associated > Plants > Roots > Rhizosphere > Soil | place...
AACATGTGAACGTAGGCGCGGGAGCAGATCACCTCGCTGTCGACCAGCGTGCCGTCACAGTCGAAAAATACTGCTTCTGGTTGGGTCATGTCGTTTCCATTTTAATAAGTTAACGTTTTCGTCATGCTGATTGGTGAGACGCAATCGTTGCCGTATAAGCAAAATCAATGAAAAAAAGTATCTCACAACCGCCCCTATTGTCGCATTTTGGTATAGGATAGCGACGAATTTTCCCTCCTTTGTTCGGAAACCGATAATGAGTCAACAACAAACCAGCCAGTCATCTGGCCAGGGTCTGCTGGAGCGCGTGTTCAAATTGCGTGAACACGGCACCACGGCCCGCACCGAAGCGATTGCAGGTTTCACCACTTTTCTGACAATGGTGTACATCGTTTTTGTTAACCCACAGATTCTCGGCGTGGCGGGTATGGATACCAGCGCCGTTTTTGTCACAACCTGTCTGATCGCCGCATTCGGCAGCATTATGATGGGGCTATTCGCTAACCTCCCGGTGGCGCTGGCGCCGGCAATGGGCCTGAACGCCTTTTTTGCGTTTGTTGTGGTACAGGCAATGGGCCTGCCATGGCAGGTGGGGATGGGCGCTATTTTCTGGGGCGCGGTTGGCCTGCTGCTGCTGACGATTTTCCGCGTACGCTACTGGATGATTGCCAATATTCCGGTTAGCCTGCGCATCGGCATCACCAGCGGTATCGGCCTGTTTATCGGTATGATGGGCCTGAAAAACGCCGGCGTGATCGTCGCCAATCCGGAAACCCTGGTGAGCATCGGCAACCTGACGTCCCACAGCGTGCTGTTGGGTATCCTTGGCTTCTTCATTATCGCGATTCTGGCTTCCCGCAATATTCACGCCGCGGTGCTGGTTTCTATCGTGGTTACCACGCTGCTGGGCTGGATGCTGGGTGACGTTCACTACACGGGCATCGTTTCCATGCCGCCGAGCGTGACTACGGTGATTGGTCATGTTGACCTGGCGGGCTCGCTGAATCTCGGCCTGGCGGGCGTGATCTTCTCGTTTATGCTGGTGAACCTGTTCGACTCCTCCGGCACGCTGATCGGCGTGACCGATAAAGCCGGTCTGGCCGATGCGCAGGGCAAGTTCCCGCGTATGAAGCAGGCGCTGTTTGTCGATAGCGTATCGTCCGTTGCCGGCTCCTTTATCGGCACCTCTTCCGTAACCGCCTATATTGAATCGTCCTCGGGCGTTTCCGTGGGCGGCCGTACCGGCTTAACCGCCGTGGTCGTTGGGCTCTTGTTCCTGCTGGTGATTTTCCTGTCGCCGCTGGCGGGTATGGTCCCGGCCTACGCCGCAGCCGGTGCGCTGATTTACGTTGGCGTCCTGATGACCTCCAGCCTGGCGCGCGTGAAGTGGGATGATTTAACCGAATCAGTGCCTGCGTTTATTACCGCCGTGATGATGCCGTTCAGCTTCTCCATTACGGAAGGTATTGCCTTAGGCTTTATCTCTTACTGCGTGATGAAGATTGGTACCGGCCGCCTGCGCGACCTCAGTCCGTGCGTGATTGTGGTTTCGCTGCTGTTCGTGCTGAAGATTGTGTTTATCGACGCGCATTAATACCTGCGCCGCCACACTCGCCCGTTCTGGCGAGCGTGACGGCGTCTGTCAGGCCTTAACCCGCTGAATGTACTCGGCAAAAGCGCTAAGCTGCCCGCTCAGATGATCGAGCGTGCTCTGATCGACGACTTTCCCCTCCTGCGGATCCACTTTGTTCTGAATCACGCCGCCCATAAATTCGGGCTTATTCATCACCATTGCGTCGAGGAATACCAGAATCTGGCGCAGATGGTACTGACAGCGCGCGCCGCCAATAGCCCCCATCGAACTGGTTTGAATCAGTACCGGCTTACCGGCCAGCGGCTGTTCCGGCAGACGAGATAGCCAGTCGATGGCGTTTTTCAGGCCGCCGGGAACCGAATAGTTATATTCCGGCGTCACGATGACCACACCGTCGGCCTCGCGAATTTGCTGCGCGATATCCTGAACGCTTTGTGGGAATCCCTCTTCCTGCTGGACATCGGCATCATAGAGTGGAATATCGCCAATGGACGGTAACGCGGAAACCGCCATACCTGCGGGCGCGATGCCGGGGAGGGTACGCGCGACCATGGCATTAAAAGAGCCTTTGCGCAGACTTCCGAGTAACGTAACAACTTTCAACGTATCAGACATGATTGCTCCTTTGCATCATGATGGCCGGGAAAACCGGTCAGTTGAGGGAGAAGGCTTTTTCTACCGGTAAACTGGTGAAGCGCATCAGCCGGGCGGACGGTTCTTTAGCACGGGCCTGAGCGTCAGGCAGGCTGCGCCAGCCCTCGTTACCATTATATTCCCAGACTTTCAGTTGACCGATATCCGGGCTGGCGGCGATAGACCAGACCAGCACCGTTTCGGCGTCGCACACGGCTTCGATTGCCTGCGTCCCGCTTGTGCGTAACCGCCCGGAGCCCGGAAGAAGCTGTAGGTTAACGGCGGTTTCGCCGGTCAGTTTCATGACGCTTTTGCGCAGCGCGTCAAGCTGAGCGCGAGCTTCGTCAGGATCGTGCTGATTGCTAATCCATACACGCTCATTACTGTTAAAAACGTAGCGGTCGGCGTCGTGCGGGGAGTGTAAACCGCGGGAGGCGTGCGGTAATTCCATATCCAGGCCGCAATCGCCTTCGGTGGTTAACGCGACGCCGACGATATTTCCAGCATAGGAGATGGAGAAATGCGGGAGATGTTCGTCGCGAAAAGCGGGTTTTCCATTTTCTTCATCAATAATTTCGGGAAGTTCGCTGATGCCGTACAGCATAAAGAGGAGTTCTGCGAGGAGTGACCGGGATGCGCGATAGCGGCTTTGTCGGTACTCAGGCAGGCGCCTGGCGGATTGATGGCAGGCCGCTGACAGGCGTGTTGATAACGGTTCTCGGGTGTTAAGTATCCCTCTTGCAAAATGCGTTGCCATTCGTCGCTCCGTGATTAATGGTCAATGATAGAAATTGCGAATTATATTATCGCTCAGAATTGTCAGGTTTTAATGCGGAAATCACCCGTTGAAAAGAGAAATTGCATGAATTTTACAATTTATTGCGCAAGGCGGGCTAACCCAGCGCTATAGCGGTTCAGTGTAGAGCTGTCTCAGCGTTTCTCGCAGCCAGACGATCTTCGGGTTGTAGCTGTTGCGCTTATGCCACAGGAGGGTAAAGGGGACGCGTATTTTCTCCAGCTGCGACGGTTCCAGCGGCAGCGGCAGTGAGACCAGCGGCAGATGATGCTGCTGATTGTAGCGCTGGCCAACATCGTATGATGGGGCTGGGCCGCCATAAACAGCGACTGTTCAAAGCCCGGAACGGTCAACGCCACGGTGCGTTTATGCCCCAGGTCATGCAGAACATCATCCAGCGCCCAGGTATCGCTTTGTTCCCAACAGATATTGATATGCGGATAGCGTAAAAAAGCGTCCAGACTCCACTCATCGTTCAGCGCGGGATGATCGGCGCGCAGCCATACCTGCGGTAGATCGGTAAACAGGATTTCAAAATCGATATACCAGGGCAGCAGGCTGAGCTGTTCACGGGAGCGAGGATGGGTTTCCCGGCCGCAAAAACCGATGTCGACTTCGCCGCGAATAATGGCATCCAGCGAATCGTAATCCCAGTTGCGCAGGCGGATCAGCGCCTGCGGATAGCGTTGGTAGATCCGCTGTGAAAGCGAGTTCAGCAGGATCATCAGCAGGGGCGACTCCGCCGCCAGCTCAAACTTTAGCCCGCTTGGCATGGTGTGATGGGGCTTGTCGAGGATCTGATTACCCATCTGCATCCAGTCCGCCAGATCCTGCTGCATACTGCTCATCAGCGGCGTGGGCGACAGTCCCAGAGGCGTTTTGACAAATAGCGGATCGTCAAACCAGGCGCGCAGTTTAGCCAGCGACTTGCTCACCGCCGACGGCGAAACGTTCATCCGCTTCGCCGTGCGGGTAACGCTGAGCTCCTGGGTTAAGAGCTGCAGGCACAGCAGTAAGTTAAGATCGAGACTCGACAGGGGTTTTTTCATAGCGTTGCGCGGCCCGCGCCGGAGAGGCGACCATAATCAGAACAATACTCACTATGCTACAGGCAATAAGTATCCCGATCAGCATATTCATCGCGCTGAGCCCGATGATAGCCGCCAGCCAAATCCACAGTGAAGAGCCGCAAACCTGAGCAATCCCCAAAACTGAACTCGCCACGCCAGCGCGCAGGGTAAATGGCCCCAGGGCCTGGCTCATCGCCACGCCAAAGCCGGCGGAGAACCCGGCGCAAATCAGCCCCAGCCCTAGCATCGTTATCGTCTGGCTGGTGGCAAAGCTCAGCAGCGCGCCCGCGATAAAGAAGAGCACCTGCGAGGTCAGCATCAGGGTGCGGGGCTTAAAGAGCGTCAGAGCAAACGGCGTCGAGAACGACACCACCATGCTCACTAGCGCCATGAGCGCCATCGCCATGGAATAAGTCCCGCGATCGAAGCCCATCACTTCCATCATCAGCACCGGGGAGACGTTAACGTAGGTCAGAATCGCCGTCACGCTGAGGGTGGTCACGATCGTTCGGCTGAGGAAAAAGCGGTTAAGCAGCGATTCGGGGGCGACATTTTGCTGCGCCGCCTGCGGAACGGATGTTGGACGCGTTTCCCGCAAGATAAATATCGACAGCAGCCCCACCAGAACGCCCATGCCGGTCATGGTATAGAACAGGCTCTGCCAGGGGTATTTCAGCATAATCAGGTGGCCGAGTACCGGTGCCAGCACCGGAATAATGCAGGTGATGCCGTTAAGAAGGGAAAGCACCTTCGCCCGGCGGCGATCGTCGAGGGTATCGCGCAGCACCGCAAAGGCGACGACGTAGCAGCTGCCCGCGCCAATCCCCTGAATAAAACGCCCCGTCAGGAAGTGGGCGCTGACCTGCGCCTGCGAGCAGATAAGGGAGGCGAGTATGAAAACAACGGCGCCGAAAATCGCCACCGGCTTACGGCCTGACTTGTCGGCGATACGGCCAGCAAACAGCATGGCTGCGGCCATCCCGGCCAGATAAACCGAGAAGGCGATGTGCAGCTGCGCTTCACTGGCCCCCAGATCCTGCGCAATGCGCGGCAGGCCGACCAGATACATATCAATACCGGATGGATAAAGCAGAACCAGCGCAAAACTGCAGATAAGAAAGCGTGCCATAGAACCCTCGCATAAGATTGCCGTACAGCATAGAGGGGTTCGTGCGGTAGTACGAGTTGCCATTTGGACAACAATGATTTCCTGGGAGGAAAAGCGACGAAGCAAGCGTCGCTTTGGCGTTGGGAGGCCATCCCGCCAGGACGCATATCTGGCGGGCGAAGTAAGTGACTCAGACAAGCAGCGCGCGGTTAACTTTAATTACCGCTTTTTTTATCTCCATGCTCGCTGCGCCCTGCACGCCCGGCTTATGCGGTTCGCCAGGGAAAAAAATGGCGAACATGCCAGGCTTCAGGGTCACCTGCTGCTGGTCGGCGATAGCTGCGCACAGCTGGTAGTCCTCTTCTTTATGCCAGGTGTCGCACTCACGGGCGCTATCGGCCACGCCGCAGTGGATTGTCTCCTCGCCTTGCAGCAGGATCTGAATATCAATAAATTTTTCGTGCAGCTCCGCTTTTTTACTTTCCGCCGACTGCGTGGCGAAGCGCATGACGTTCATATAAATATCATCGCCCTGCAACTCATAACGCCCCGGTTCACGCTGCTGCGGCTGAGCCTTAACGGCCAGCCTCACGGCCTCAAGCAGAACGGGTGACAGTCCCGCGCATTCCGGGTGATGGATATCGCCGATAATCATAATGCTTTGTCCTCCGCTAACAACGCCGCGCCAATCAGGCCGGCATCATGCTGATAGTGTGCGGCTACAATCTTCGTGTGATAGACCGCAGGTTCCTGCGCCAGATAGGTCTCAACCAGCGGGAGATAGCCGGGTGCCAGCCCGATGCTGCCGCCCAGTACGGCACACTGGCAGTTAACGCTGGCCTTCATGTCGGCAATCAGCCGGGCGATGGTTTGCGCCGAACGGTGGACTAACGACGTTGCCTGCGGATGGCCGCTCTGCGCAAGAGCAAAAATGGATTTGGCCGTCATCCCCTGCAGATCGTCCGTCGCCAGCGCGGCGATCCCTCTGCCGGAGGCAATAGCCTCTACGCAGCCGGTGCGACCGCAGCCGCAGCGCGGACCGTGCGGATCGGCCAGCGTGTGGCCGATATGCCCGGCCAGCCCTTCGTTCCCGGACAGGAGCCGACCGTTGCAGATGATACCGCCGCCCACGCCCGTTGAGATGGTGATGAATACCATCTCGTCGGCATCGACAGACAGGGCGTGATATTCGGCCCAGGCCGCCGCCTGCGCATCGTTCACGACCAGGCACGGTCGCCGCGTCAGCTGCGCCAGCGTCTCCCGCAGGGGAAACTGCGCCAGTCCGCCAAGGTTATCCGGATTTAACGCCGTCAGTACGCCGTGACGAATGATTCCCGTCGAGGCGGCCGCTACCCGCCGGGCCCGCCCCGCGAAAGGCGCGACCAGCGCGCTCAACGCCTCCGTCAGCGCCGCCGGCGTTTTGCTGGCGGGCGTCGGCAGCGCTCGTTTCTCCAGCAGACGATGCTGCGTGTCAATCAGCGCGGCGGCCAGCTTGGTGCCGCCGATGTCTATCGCCAGCGTTGTCATAGCGCAACCTCAGCCAGCGCATCGCGGTACCACTGGCAAATGTGTTCAATACGCGTAATCGCGGAACCGACGGTCACCGCCCATGCGCCTTGCTTTATGGCCTGCGCCGCCAGGGCCGGAGAGTTGAACCGCCCTTCGGCAATGACCCGGTATCCTTTGGCGCTCAGCGCCTGCACTAGTGGGAAATCCGGCTCATTGGGTACTGCTTCCGTGGTATACCCGGACAGCGTAGTGCCGATAATTTCTGCGCCCAGAGCGTGGCAGCGAGTACCGTCTTCAAGGTTCGAGCAGTCTGCCATCGCGACGCAGCCCTGCTGATGAATGCGCTCGATAGTCGCCTTCACGCTGGCCGGACGCGGGCGATCCGTGCCGTCAAAGGCGATAATATCCGCACCTGCCTGCGCCAACGCGTCCACATCCTCAAGGAACGGCGTGATGCGCACCGGCGAGTCCGGCAGGTCGCGCTTGATGATGCCGATAATGGGTACTGAAATAAGTTCGCGCGTGGCCTTCAGGTTATTAATGCCTTCAATACGTACCGCGACCGCACCCGTCTTGACCGCCGCCAGCGCCATCGCCGCGACGATTTCAGGCTTATCTAACGGGCTGCCCGGCACCGGCTGGCACGAGACAATGAGTCCGCCCAATTCTTTAACCTTCACATCCAAAGTATCAAATAAAGACATAGCGCTATCCCTTACTTCCGTTTGCGCCCGACAGCGCCGGGCGCATGAATTTAATGTTTACTGCAAAGCGGTGCGTCCGCTTTGTCGTGACGAACCTTTGCCCCACTGAATGGTTTGCCATCAATGGCGTCATGGGTTCGCAGCGCTTCCGGGCGAATCCAGCGCTGCACGCGGGACGGCATATCGAGGCCAATCAGCAGGATCACCACAAACGTCAGTCCGAAGGAGAGCGACCCCAGCGCCGTACCCAGATGCATATGCTGTGCGACCAGCGCGCCGAGGACCGGCGCCGCCGCCCCGCCCAGAGCGCCGACGTTGTAGGTGAAGCCCAGACCGGCAGCGCGCTGATCGGTGTCGAAGTAACCACCGATCAATTTCGGTAGTATTCCCGCGATCCCCTGGCCCAGCATCTGCTGGAAGAAGAGCAGGAGACCCAGGCCCCACAGGCTGGCGCCGCCGATGGCGAAAACAGGGATAATCAGGACCTGCGAGGCCAGCAGGCTGTAAACATAGGCTTTACGCGTGCCCAGCCAGTCGCCGAGGAACCCGCCGACGATGCAGCCGACGGCCGCGCCGAATCCGCTGAAGAAAAGCACCTTCGCCACCGCTGCCGGATCGTATGCCAGCTCGGTTTTCAGGTAGGTCGGCAGCAGCGCCTGGATAGGCCAGGAATAGAGGAAGGCGAACAGAACGACAACCATCAGCATTACGCCGGTCGGCCAGCGTTTTCCGCTGCTCTGTACCATAAAGCTGATGAAAATAACGGTGCAAACGAGCGCCAGCGCAATCACTACCAGCGGGTTGTGCTGATTACCTGCGAAGCAGAACCACAGCGCCGCCGTTGCGATCAGCGTCGTTGCTATATTCATGGCGCGGTATTTACCGCGATAGAGGATATCCACCATCGTCCGTACTGGCGCTTTCTTCGTCTGCCGCTCTTTCCAGTCTTCCGTTTCCGGAATATTTTTACGCAGCCACAGCGCGAAAATAATCGGCAGAATGCCAAGGAAGAATAAGGCGCGCCAGCCCCAGAGGGGCACCACCAGGCTGTAAACCTGCGCCGCCACAACGGCGCCGACGGAAAAGCCGGATATCAGGAAGCCGCTGGCTTTGTTACGCAAATGTTTTGGCCAGCTTTCAATAACATAGGTTGCGCTGGAGCCGTACTCGCCGGCCATCCCCATTCCGATCACCATTCGGGCAATAAACATCGAGGTGTATCCCGGCGCAAAGCCGCAGGCCAGCGTACCGACGGAGAAAAGAATAATACTGCTGACCATCGCCAGGCGGCGGCCATAACGGTCGCCCATCGCCCCCAGCAGCAGGCCGCCGAACCAACGGGAGATAAACGCCGCGGAGATAATACTCGCCGCCTGGACCGTGGTGAGCTGAAATTCGCTTTGTACTTCAGTGAGCACCAGAGCGATTAAAACGAAATCAAAACCATCCAGTAAATAGCCCAGCCAGGCTGCAGAGAAAGCCCGCCATTGGGACTTATTGAGGTGCTTATACCATGGTTTGGTACTTATTATTTCACTCATATGCTCTCCTGTGATGAGCAGCGTTTTTATGCTGTCGGGCCTAAAACAGCAGGGAGGCGCACAGCCAAACGAAGTTAAACTCCATTTAATATATTTTTTAGAAGTTAAACACCACAAGAGCATTTCATGAAATGTGTGAACAAGATCATGGACACAGAAGAGGAGAAACGAAAAAAGGCGATCTGACTCACGCCATGAGACGTACAATGTTTGCGCCGCTCAGGATATAGCCGCGGCGTCACGGCGTTTTTAAAAATCCATATTGCCTGGTGATGCGCTGTACTTCATCATTAGCGCCTGATAATCGCGTAAACAGTAGGGAAGAGATGACGACTCCGACTTCGCCGGTCAAAGCCGGGAAAATACTTGATACCCTGGGAGCGATGCAAAGCAGTATGACCCGCGTCGGGAAAAGCATTGCGCAGTTTGTGATGACTTCCCCCCACAAGGTGACGCAGCTTTCCATCGCCGACCTCTCAGAGGAAGTGAACGCGGGCGAAGCGTCGGTGATCCGTTTCTGTCGACAGCTGGGCTATAAAGGCTTTCAGAATTTCAAAATGGAGCTGGCTATTGAGCTGGCCATGACCGATACCGATGACAACAGCACGCTTCTGGAGGCTGAAATTCAGAAAGCCGACGATGCGCACACCATTGGTCTCAAGCTCCAGGGCGCTATCTCGACTGTTCTCTCGGAAACGCTCAACCTTCTGGATATGGAGCAGGTTGAACGGGTCGTGGAGGCGCTGCATAGCTGCAATAGCACCTTTATTTTCGGCGTCGGCGCCTCCGGGCTGACCGCCGAAGAGATGAAGCACAAGCTGATGCGAATCGGGATGCGCGTCGATGCCTTAACGAATAATCACTTTATGTATATGCAGGCCGCGCTGCTCAAGGCTGGCGATGTCGCTATCGGTATCAGCCACTCCGGGCATTCGCCGGAAACCACCCACGCCCTTAGTCTGGCAAAGCAGGCCGGAGCCGTCACCGTCGCCTTAACGCATAACCTCGGGTCACCATTGAGTAAAGTCGCGGATATTACGCTGATTAACGGCAACCGCCAGGGACGCCTGCAGGGCGACTCCATTGGCACCAAAACGGCACAGCTTTTCGTACTGGATCTCATTTATACGCTGCTGGTGCAGAAAGACCCGGAAGCCGCCCGAGCCAATAAACTGCGCACGATGGATGCCCTGTCCACGCTCAAATAGAGCGAGTTTTGTGCGATTCATCACAATCTGCTACTCCCGTTTTCCTCCCTGCCGGTATCCAGTTGCAACCGGCATGGTTACCTTTTAGAGTGGAGTAATACTTCAAAATAAATTTATTTAAGAAGAAAAACACCACCAGAGGTTTACATGACAAAGCTAACCGGCCTTATTGCCGCTCCCCACACGCCTTTTGATGCTAATGGCGAAGTCAACTATCCCGTTATCGATCGAATCGCCGAGCACCTGATTCGCCAGGGCGTTAAAGGCGCTTACGTCTGTGGGACAACCGGAGAAGGTATCCACTGTTCTGTTGAAGAGCGTAAAAAAATCGCCGAGCGCTGGGTCGCGGCAAGCCAGGGACAACTAAGCATTACGCTACACACCGGGGCGCTCAGCATCGCCGATGCGCTGGAGCTGAGCCGTCATGCTGAAACCCTGGATATTTTTGCCACCTCGGTCATCGGCCCGTGCTTCTTTAAACCGTCTACCGTCGACGATCTGGTGGAATATTGCCGCATTATCGCCGCCGCGGCGCCGTCAAAAGGCTTCTATTACTACCATTCCGGCATGTCGGGTCTCAGCCTCGATATGGAGCAGTTTCTGATCGCCGCGGCGGATAAAATTCCGAACCTGTCCGGTATGAAGTTTAACTCCGCGGATATGTATGAGTTCCAGCGCTGCCTGCGCGTCAACAATCGCCAGTTCGATATTCCGTTCGGCGTGGATGAGTTTTTACCCGCAGGCCTGGCCTGCGGCGCCGTCGGCGCGGTGGGCAGTACCTATAACTACGCGGCGCCGCTCTATCATCGTCTGATCGAGAGCTTCAACCGGGGGGATCATCAGGACGTTGCCGCCTGTATGGATAAAGTCATCGCGATTATTCGCATCCTGGTTCAGTACGGCGGCGTGGCGGCCGGGAAGCTGGCTATGCAGCTGCACGACATTGATGTCGGCGATCCGCGCCGCCCGCTGCGCCCGATGACCAGCGAGCAAAAGCGCGTCGCGCTGGAAGCTTTTCGCGCTGCCGACTTTATTAAATCCTGATAGCATCACCGGCATCCGGGAGACGCCGCAGCCCCGGATGCTTCTTTACCAGCGAAGTTAATTCCAGACCTTCGCCATACCCTCACTTTCCGGCATGACGCTGGAAAACCCAAATTTTGCGTACAGCTCGGGAACATCCGCCACCAGCGAGACGTATGCCCCTTTAAACGCGTTGCCATCAAGCCAGGCGACGATTTTCTGCACGATCTGGCGACCGAGACCTTTTCCCTGATGGGCCGGGTCCACGGCGACGTCGACGATTTCAAAGTTCAGGGCGCCGTCGCCGACGATGCGCCCCATACCAACGGGCACGCCCTCATAGAGAATATGCACGCCGTAGCAGCTACGCGGCAGGCCAGCACGGGCGCCTTCCAGCGGTCGCGGCGACATACCTGATATGACGCGCAGGCGGCAAAAGTCTTCTGCAGAAGGAACGGTATCAATAAAGGTGTAATCGATGGTCATGGTTGCATCCGGTACGTTAAAAGCGGCGATGCCGATAAGGGTAATAGATAAACCAATCTACCGTGAAGATTATAAATAAAAACCCGCTTTAACAGGATGTTAAGGCGGGTTAGTCAATGCTCACAAACGGAGCTTACTTACCGATACAGAAACTGGAGAAAATGCGCCCCAGCAGGTCATCAGAGGTAAACTCGCCGGTGATTTCGCTCAGGTTCTGCTGGGCCAGGCGCAGCTCTTCCGCCAGCAGCTCGCCAGCCCAGGCGCCCAGCAGCTGCGCTTTCCCCTGCTGCAGATGCTCTGCGGCGTCCGACAGCGCCTGCAGATGGCGGCGGCGCGCCAGAAAACCGCCTTCCATATTGGTTTCAAAGCCCATGCTCTGCTTGAGATGATTGCGCAGCACGTCTACGCCCTCGCCGGTACGTGCCGAAAGGCGAACAAGTGAGTGGTCATTTACTTCGCTCAGCCCCAGCGTTTCGCCAGTGATATCCGCTTTGTTACGCACGACGGTAATCGGCAGGTTTTTCGGTAGACGGGCAATAAAGTCCGGCCAGATATCCGCCGGATCGGTCGCGTCGGTGGTGGTGCCATCGACCATAAACAGCACGCGGTCGGCCTGTTCAATCTCCTGCCAGGCGCGCTCGATACCGATGCGCTCAACCTCGTCGTTCGCATCGCGCAGGCCGGCGGTATCGATGATGTGCAGCGGCATACCGTCGATATGGATATGCTCGCGCAGCACGTCGCGGGTGGTACCGGCAATATCGGTGACGATAGCCGCTTCCCGGCCCGCCAGCGCGTTCAGCAGGCTTGATTTGCCGGCGTTCGGCCGCCCGGCAATGACGACCTTCATCCCTTCGCGCAGCAGGCTGCCCTGGCGCGCTTCGGCGCGCACGGCGTCAAGATCGGCGATCACGTTGTTGAGCTGGGCTTCGATTTTGCCATCGGAGAGGAAGTCGATCTCTTCGTCCGGGAAATCAATGGCCGCTTCCACGTAGATGCGCAGGTGCGTCAGCGCTTCCACAAGATGGTTTACGCGAGTAGAGAATGCGCCCTGCAGCGAATTCAGCGCAGAACGCGCCGCCTGCTCGGAGCTGGCGTCGATCAGGTCGGCTATCGCTTCAGCCTGGGCTAAATCGAGCTTGTCGTTCAAAAACGCGCGCTCGGAGAACTCGCCTGGCCTGGCGATGCGCACGCCCGGCAGCGTCAGAATGCGTTTCAGTAACAGGTCGAGGATAACGGGGCCGCCGTGGCCCTGCAGTTCCAGCACGTCTTCGCCGGTAAAGGAGTTCGGGCCGGGGAACCACAGCGCAATCCCCTGATCCAGCGCGCTGCCGTCGCTGTCTTTAAACGGCAGGTAGTCGGCGTAGCGCGGCTTCGGCAGCTTGCCCAGCACCGCCTGCGCAACGTCGCGCGCCTTCAGGCCAGAGATGCGCAGAATGCCCACACCACCGCGTCCCGGTGGGGTTGCCTGGGCGACGATAGTGTCGTTATGGCTCATGGTGACTCTCTATGTAGATGTAAAAAAGGCGGTCTATTGACCGCCTTCTCTGGCATTAACG
>Ga0105251_10002801_pt1 | contig 13221 bp, 7 predicted proteins | sample KBSS64metaG_FD_80424 | JGI IMG/M metagenome (GOLD analysis project Ga0105251, IMG submission 80424) | Switchgrass rhizosphere microbial communities from Kellogg Biological Station, Michigan, USA - KBS S6-4 metaG | ecosystem: Host-associated > Plants > Roots > Rhizosphere > Soil | place...
TACCTTCCTGAACCAGTTGATTACCCAGTTCGCTGTCGCCGCCATTACGCAGTGTGACTTTAATGCCGGTTTCTTTGGTGAAACCGTCAACCCACGACTGAACCAGGTTTTCATGCTGTGCGTTATAAACCACGATTCCTTCGTTGTTATCGGCCGCACCGGCAAACGGTGTCAGCAGAACAGAGGAAGTCACCATTGCGATTGAACACAGGGACGATACGCCAAATTTCATAAGTTAATCCTTCATAATAATGAGTACATAACACCAGAATGCATAGCGAGGCGGATTAAACCACAGCAAAATGGTAATGCTAATGAAAATTGTTATCATTTTTAAACAAAGGTGAGAAATGTGGCAGAACGAAACTTTACTAAGATAAAAATCCTGATTGGGCAGCGAGGGGGTTATGAAGATTAAAAAAACCTTAAGGTGAGATGCTTTACATGCATGCCCAGCCTCTATGGTGGCATGTATGGCAACATTGCCCACTTCGGCTGGTGAGATCCATAAATTACGAATAACCATAAAACTAAATCCGTAATGTACTGTGTGTAATTCCCCTGTTTATAAATCAGTCTAAAATCAGAACTCGCTTTATCGTTGTGGTTATTTTTAATCCCGATACAGATATTGCTACTGATATTCCCTAAGCCAAGGGCCGAAAAATATGACTAATGACATTAAATCGCTGTCGTTAAATCTATTTTGTTAAGGGACTATTATTTTTAAGTTTAACCCATTGTAATTAATTGGGATGGTGCACTATGGACGAAGTAAAGGTTATAACAAGGAAAGGAAACTCTGCGGTATTAATTGACCCACTCTCTAATCCTTTTATTATCGCAGTTGCAGTGGCAATTGCCATTATTCCCCCACAACCACTTTATGCGGCGGAGTCTTTACCAGAAATATCCAGCGTAGTAGCCGGACAGGTTCAGATATCAAAAAATGGGCAGAGTATGCAGGTTGATACGCAAACCACCCGCACAGTCATAAACTGGAAAGATTTTAGCATTGGTGCTGATAATAAAGTTCATTTTAAACAGCCTGATGGTTCTTCTGTAACTTTGAACCGTGTCACCGGCAAAGATCCCAGTAATATTTTTGGCGTACTGACATCCAATGGCCAGTTAGTTTTACTTAATCCCAATGGGATTTGGTTCGGCCCAAATTCAAAAATAAATACTCAGTCGCTGGTCGCAGGTGCTGGCATGATTACTGATGAACAATTAAAAAAATTTGAGCAATCAGGAAAACTGGATATTTCTCTAAGCGGTTTGATAAATAATGCCGGGAAAATTACCGCCGCCGATAACGGAATGGTCACGCTATTAGGTGCACAAGTTGAAAATAGTGGTGTTATTCAAGCCCGCCAGGGTAAAGCGATACTGGCAACCGGTCCTGCTGCCACCCTCGATTTCCATGGCGATGGCCTGATTAATATCGCCATCACCCAAACAAGCGACTCAAACACTCAGGTTAATTCTGGGCTTACAGGTGGGGTGCACAATACCGGCCATATTGATGTGGGTAGCGGTGTGATTACCATGAGTGCCCAACGTGCGGCCGGGCATCTGGATTCGGTGATTAATCTGGGCGGAACCGTGGTTGCAGACTCTGTCTCAGAACAAGGTGGGACCATTGTTTTAGGCCATGTTGAGAAAACGCTGGTTTCGGGAACTGTTTCTGCAAAGGGCACTCAAGGTGGTGAAATCCATTTACTGGGAGAAAATGTCACGCTCGCTCCCACTGCGCGTATTGATGCTTCTGGTTCCGTTGATAAAGGTGGCCGGATACTAGTCGGCGGTGATTACCAGGGCAAAGGCTCTGTACCGCGCGCTAAAACTGTTTCGGTTAATAAAGGTGCTTCTTTAAAAGCCCAAGGAAAAACAGATGGAGGCACTATTGTTGCCTGGTCTGAAAATCAAACGCATTTTGCCGGAAGCGCCAGTGTAAAAGGTGGCGAGCGTGGTGGAGTGATTGAAACATCCGGGCGGCAACTCAATGTCACTAAAGATGCCGAAATTGATCTATCGGGCGCAGTGGCCTCAGGTAAATGGCTTCTGGACCCAGAGATTGTCACCGTCAGTGACGACACCAATGCCTCACATAATATTCCGGACGCCACTGATATCGGGAACTGGACCGTTTCCAATCTTGCCGTTGCCAGGGCACTGGAACAACAGGGTGTGGTTGAAATCACCGCTTCCGCACGGATCAATATTAATGCACCGATTGTGGTGAAACAGGTCTTTGAGGCAAACGGGACCGGTGCCACGCTGTCATTAATAGCATCAGGAAACCCAACTCAGGGGAAGAGCTACGCAGGCAAGGATCTGCATGAAGAGAGCGGCAGTGTTTATATCAATGCCCCGATTATTCTCCAGGGCGGCAATCTCTTTATTGCAGCGACCGGTGATGTAGTTTTAAAAGATAATGCTCCAGGACAAACCGGGGAAACGGCGTGGAATAAACGCGCGATTATTGATTTGGGAAGCGGTATTGCCTGGATAAAAACCTCCAACTCAGGTTCTATTTTCCAGGAGAGTAATACTGCACTCAAAGCCGCGCAAGTTGCATTACAAGGGGCTAGTGTGCGCATGGACAGCGAGCTGAACTATGCGGAAAAACTCGCTGGTCGTGCAACCAACGGGATATTTACTTATAGCCAGACCAATGCAACAGGTAATACGGCCTACGGGGCAGATATTTTGATTAACTCCCCTCTTACCGACAACCATGAAACCCTGGCAGGCATCTCCAGTGAGCAGCTAAAGTTGGTGGGTGAAAAACTGGTTTCAGCAGATGAATATAATGATAGCGGCATAACACTTAGCAGTAATGAAGCTTTTGATTACCTCGTTTTCTCAGCTGAAAATTATAAGGTCATCGATAAAGACGGTCATGTTATTACGCTACCCGAAGCAGAGTTTATCAAATTCCTTGATTACTCTGATTACCTGGTGACGGGCATTACGTTCTTAGACAGTAACAAACAGAAATGGACAATTAAAGCTAATGCCAATAATCCTGAGCTATCAGATGTTTATTTAAATGATGTATTCACTAACTCATTACCAGTAGGTTTCGCATTCCATGCCAACAATGGGAAGCATACTGCAATCGAAATAGACTACAACGGAAAAGTAAATGGCTGGGGCGTAAAACGTTATCAGGGCCAACAAATTAATGGCGCTCTTTTTGATGAGGAAATCCAGTATCACCCGGAAAGTAATCGTAGCCAGCAACTTATTATTAACCTCGGAACTAAAACCAATGAAGTCCAGGCAAACTTAGGATTCTTAATGGATGATGCTCCGTGGATAGCCAAAGAAAACAATCCTAATAGTTATCGCAATCTTTACGAGCAAGCGAAGATCTATATGTTGTCTTCAACAAAAAATGTGGCTGACTCAATACAGGTAACAACCTATCAGGCTAAAGTTAATGCTAATTCTGAAGATGCGACACGTATTTATGGTGACAGTAACCCTGCAATCATAGAAAGCCGAATAAATAATGATGCGATGAATAAAATCATCGAGGTCGATAACTTTATCGCCCAGCAATTAAACGATGAAAACCGCAATACTTTTACTGTTAATTATTCCCGGCCCGCACTAAATAGTAATATCGGCCAATATGGTGTCGAAAAAAAAATCAGTGGTGGTGCCGACGTAGATAAACGTTATGCGGTTGAACTTAACACATCCACCATGACAATAACTCCGGCCTCGTTGGTTGTCGTTGCCGATAATCATACAAAACAAGTGGGTGAAACTGACCCAACATTTACTTTTACTATCGATGAGCGCCAGTGGAAATTTGCGCAAGATAAACAGGGCGTCACGCTGGGCCGCGAGGCTGGGGAAAATATTGGCAGCTATAGTATTGACCATGCTAGTCATACTATTAGCGCTAACTATCTGGTGACCGTTATTAATGGTGAGCTCAAAATTCTGGGACCGACTTCTGATCCTACGCCTCCCGTTGATAACAAACCTATTGATAATAAACCAGTCGATGTTAAACCCGGAGATAATTTACCCGTAACTGACGACCCTGTTATTGATAATCCCTCTGCGCCACCAGTGGATAATAAGCCAACACCTACAAATCCAGGCGTTATTGCTGTGCGCTCTACGGGCATTTCCCTAGCGGGGGGAGCAAATGGTGAGCGCTGCACCACCATAGAGTCCCCTTCATCGATTATGGCCAGCGATACTGCAAGTCCTGCAATTGTCCGTGCATGGTCGGTACAACTAATTTGCAAACCCCGCAGTTACGGAGAACCTAAGGAACAACTCCCTGCTCGTGAGGAGGTGATTGGCTATATCACGAATGCCATTGAGGAAGGCAAATTCCGCATCCCGGACTGGAATCGCACTTTAATTCCAACCGTTAAGGATTTAGAAAAAAATAGAGAGGGAAATTAAAATGAATAGCCTAAGAAAAATCATCCTGGTACCCGGCCACTCTTTGAAGATATTGGGTGGAACCATTCTCGCATCGGCATTTATTGCACATTGTGAAGCGGCATCTGTTTCTATATTCAAAGCCAACGATCCCAGCCGGATGGAAGTTCCTGATGCTTCCGGGAGAAAAGTCAGCAGCGGCGATTTATCTGGCCCTGATGGCGAGCTGATTGATGTCGATAAGACCCCCAGAATGTTAGATATGAAAGAGGCGAAGCCTCTATTTTCATCAGCCACCTCGCGGCCATTCCGTGTTAATCATATTAAACTAACGGGAGTGACGGTTTATAGTGCAGAGCAACTTCGCCCTCTCTATGCTGCTCTTGAAGGTAAAGATGTCACTTTGCAGCAAATTAATAGTGTGGCGGCGCAGATAACCCATCGTTATCGTCAGGATGGTTACCTGCTGGTCAAAACTGTTATTCCTGTTCAGCGTATTAACAATGGGTTGTTAGAATTGCATGTCACCGAAGGCCGTATCAATAATACGAATATTCAGGGAGATACCAATCGCGCGACTGAACGTTATGCAGAAAATGTTCGCAATGATGTTCCGTTAACCGCAACAGAGCTTGAAAGAAATATATTACTGATGAATGACCTGCCGGGAAATGAAGCCCAGGCAACGTTGAGCCCTTCCTCTGAAAAAGCAGGTTCTGATCTGTTAATTAATAACAAGTTGAAGCGTTGGGACGGATTTTTAGGGCTTGATAATCGAGATAGCCGCCATTATGGATCATGGCAAGGTTACGGTGGTGTCAATCTGAACAATCCATTAGATATAGGTGATCGTCTTTCATTTCGCTATGGTCACTCTTTTGAAAGTAATTACATGGCGTTTTATGAAGGGCAATATGAAGCACCAATTAATCGCTATGGCACCACCATGAGTATTCTGTATCAACATAACGATGGATACCCGGATACTTATAGTTTCTTAAATGCTAACAGTCATGGCGATAATATCATCGCGCGTCTTAACCACCCCTGGATGAGATCGCGGATGGAAAATATCAATAGTTCTGTTGCCTTCACCTGGTATAACGGAACCTCTGAATATTTTAACGACCCCGATAACTCCCCATCCAGTGACGACCGTATTCGCGCATTGCGAGTGGGCACCAGCTGGGATTTCGTCGATAGCCATGGCGGCAGTAACCTGGTAAAAGCGGAGTTAAGCCAGGGTCTCCATGTAATGGGAGCCAGCCATGAGGGGCGTAATAACCCTTCACGTGAAGGCGGAAATACTAACTTTACGAAGCTGCAGCTCGACCTGCAACGATTGCAGAATCTGGACCCGATTGCTCAAGGCCTTGCAATATATATGGCGATGTCCGCCCAGACAGCATTTGGCGAAGCTTTACTGACACCTGAACAATTTGGTGTTGGCGGCAGCCAGTTTGGCCGAGGATATGATGCTTCTGAGATCTCCGGTGATAATGGTATTGCTGGTAAGCTTGAGCTGCAATATTCCAAATTACATGTGATTAATGAATATCCCATCCCCGTACAATATTACAGTTTCTGGGATTTGGGTAAGGTCTGGAATAATGAACCCCGTTATACCGATAGTGAAAGTCTGGCTTCGCTGGGCGGTGGGGTACGGATTAATCCCTATAAAGATCTTCATATAACCGGCGAGGTTGCCTTCCCGCTTACCCGTTCCGTGGCATCGGAAGAGGCTTATGGCTATAACGGCAACAAAGCACGTTTCTTCCTGAATGTCCTGAAGATGTTCTAATTAATATCTTTGTAGAAACCTTCACTCTTTATCATTAATGCCCTGTCTCTTTGGCAGGGCTATATTTAAATAACTGGATTAAAAATGAGCATTTCCATCGAAAGACTTCAGGAGATAATAAATCTCACTCTTGATGAATACGCAGATGATGCCGGCCAAACAGAAATTTATGAGATGGCAAAACAGCTACTTGCATACCGCCTGTCTGACCTTGCCCCCAAGGTGTGGCAATACCGTGAGGCAGGACGAGATGGAAAATGGTCTGCGTGGTGCCATATTACTGAAAAATACTTCAACCAGCATTTAGAAGCATGGAAGGGGTGTGCCGGAATATATGAAGGTGCAAAAGCAGAAATCAGACGTCTTGGCGTAATTAAATCGACTGTTGTCAATATCAACAAAACGGCGCCAATCAATAAGCATCACCTCAATTTTATGTTCAACAATCATCTTTTACCCGGCAGACAGCAGGCATTGATTGATAATGTTCACGGAAAATTTGCCGGCAAGTGTTAAGGCAGAATACACGCCGGAGTTGGGCTCCTTACAAGTGCCAATTCCGGTATGTCTTAGGATGTTATGCGTTTAAACCAGCACCCATAAGTTCTGACATCAACAACCGCTCTTACAGCCCCGACCTTTATCCCGAAACTGCAAAGGAGATAGCTGGACATGATTCTTAAAGAATCGTGAGTAAACGGAATGCGAAGAGAACCCCAGGCAGTCGCTGATTTCCTGAATCGAGAGCGTCGATTCACGCAGCATACGCATCGACAGTAGCAACTGCTGCTGATTTAGAAGCTGAGTGAACGTAGCAGACTCGAGTTGCAGGCGGCGGTTGAGCGTCCAGCGGCTAATCCGCAGATCCTGGCATACCTTTTCCAGTATTGAATTTGCTGATGTTTCCTGCCCTGACAAATAGCACTGCTCAATCAGCGTATTTACTGCCGTCGTCAGCGGCGGCTCTTTGAGAATTTGTTTTTTGAGTGCGCTGACATGGCTCTTTTGTAATCGGTTCAACAGCGGGTTAAATGAGCTATTTTCGCAATCCAGATAGCGGTTTTCCAGAATAATGGCGTCGTGCTCCTGGCGCAGCAAACAGGTTCTGTTAAACAGATCGTTCACCAGCGTCTGATGATGAACTGCTGAGTCCGTAAGCTCTATTTGCATACTCATACCTGGGGAGTAACTCTTCAATATGCTGCCAAGCAACACCAGATTAAAGATGGCTGAAGGGTTATTAACAGAGTGTGGCGCACGATTTTTATATCTTATGCGGGTATGTGACTGCCCTTTTTCTATAAAAAGATCATCACAATTACCAATCAGAAACCGGTTATCTGAATAACTCCATAATGCTGATTCCAGTGTTTTTTCATTCAGGCACAGACCTATTAACTCTGGAAAAATAGCGTGGGAATGTTCAACACTATTAATGTAAATAGTTTCCGGAATTGCACTTCCATAGAGCGTTTTGTTAAGTCCACTGATTTTTGCCATTAATTGATAATGGTTATGTTCAGTAATACGCCCGTAGGGTTTGTCTATTTCATGAGTTGACAAACCCAAGCCCCCCAACAAGTTATTTGTGTCAATTCCTTTTTGACGTAAATTATTAAGACTTGTCCTATATATTGAATTAGATACGCTTCTGGTAAGCATGTGGACCTTGCACAAAGTTGAACGTTAATATTGTTTTTGTAATGTTAATGTATTGTAGCATTCTGCATTATTTTGAGATACCACTCACAAAAAAACGCCCTGCTCCCAGGAGCACAGAATTAGCTTTCCATTGCAAAGTCGCCCGCCGTTTATCTGGTTATTATTCCGCTGCTGTTGATGTACTTACCTTTGCGAAACCTGGATATATACCCTACATAAATAAGGCCAATAACAATGGAATCCTTAAGCGTTAAATCAAAATTGAATACCCTGACAATCTGTCTCACCCTGGCATTAGCCGGGATGGTTTCTGGTTGTAATGACGACGATGATGACGACAACCAAGAAGAACCGCCTGTCTCACAAGTAAAGGACGCTGCGTATTACCAAAAAATGGCCAAAGAAGCCGCAGGTAAAATGAGCGTTGAAGAAAAGCTTAATATGGTGGTCGGGCCAGGAATGGATCTTGGCAATGGTGAATTCCCGGCAACCAATAATAAAAATGATGTATCCGGTGTTGCCGGTTATATCAATGGCGTAAAAAGCGACAAGCTGGATATTCCTGCGGCAAAATTAGCCGATGGTCCCGCCGGATTGCGCATTAATAGTACTCGTAACGGCAGTTCTGAAACTTTCTATGCCACCGCCTGGCCAATTGGTTCTTTACTGGCTTCATCCTGGGACACCAAATTAGTGGCTCAAGTGGGTAAAGCGATGGGCGAAGAAATTAAAGAATATGGCGTCGACTTTATTCTCGCACCGGGTATGAATATTCAACGTAACCCGCTGAATGGGCGTAATTTTGAATATTACTCTGAAGACCCACTGCTGAGCGGGAAAATTGCCGCCGCCATGGTAGATGGTGTGGAGTCAAATGATGTCGGCACCACCATTAAACACTTTGTTGCCAACAACTCAGAAACCAACCGTAACTCCATCGATACCATCGTATCGCCGCGCGCCATGCGTGAGATTTATCTGCGCGGTTTCCAGATAGCTGTAGAAGAAGCGCAGCCGTGGGCGGTGATGTCGTCATATAACAAATTAAACGGCACTTACACCAACGAACGCCGCGACCTGCTAACCGATATTTTGCGTAATGAGTGGGATTTTAAAGGGTTGGTGATGTCCGATTGGCTGGCAGGAACGCCGCAATTAACGGGCTGGAAACAGCTAAAAGCGGGTAATGACCTGATTGAACCCGGTGGATTTACCGACCCAGTAACCGGTGCTTTCAACAATACTGGTGTGTTGGCCGCACTGAAAGACTCTTATAAAAAGGGGGATATCAGCGAAGCAGATGTCACGGTTAACGTGGAACATATTCTCTCGCAAGTCTTCCAGTCCCCTTCTTATAACAACTACGCCGCGTCCAATAAACCTGACCTCGAACAACACCGTGTACTGGCACGCCAGGCTGCGGCAGAGAGCATGGTGTTGTTAAAAAATGACAACCAGGCGCTGCCATTAACGCCGCGTTTGAAGCTCGCAAGTTTTGGGGTTAGCCAGATTGAAACCATCAAAGGTGGCACCGGTAGCGGCCAGGTTAACAATGAAGCGACCATCATGCTGTCCGAGGGCTTGCAACAGCAGTACACCGTTGATGAGTCGCTAACCTCCTTCTACCGCGATTACTACGCGCAAAATAAAGTTGAGCACCCGGGCTTTGTGGCCTCGATCGGCACCTACTTTACCTGTGACGACCCGGCAATTGACCCGGCAGTGGTTGAAAGTGCTGCGCAGAACAATGATGCAGCACTGATCACTATCGGGCGAATCGCGGGTGAAGGTGTGGACCGCACCAATACCCGTGGCGACTACCTGCTAACCGAAAATGAACTCAATTTGATTCAGAATACGTCTGATGCATTCCATGCTGCAGGCAAGAAAGTGGTTGTCGTGCTGGATGTCTCTGCCATCGTCGATACCAGCGAGTGGGCCGATAAAGTTGATGCCATTTTGCTGTCGTATCTGCCAGGCCAGGAGGCGGGCTTTGCCATCACCGACGTTCTCTCAGGCGTCGTCAACCCTGGGGGCAAACTGGCACAAACCATTCCGCAGTCTTATGCCGATGTCCCTTCCGCAACCACCTTCCCGGGCAAAGACACCAACGGCGACGGCACACCAGATGAAATCTCTTATAACGATGACATCTACGTGGGCTACCGCTACTACAGCACCTTCAGAAAACCGGTTGCCTGGCCGTTCGGCTACGGCCTTTCCTACACCACCTTTGGTTATGACGGCGCGGCAGTTGAGTCGAACACCCTGGGTAATGGCGCAAAAGGTGGCATTACGCTGAGCGTTTCGGTGACCAACACCGGGAACGTTGCCGGGAAAGAAGCAGCCCAGGTCTATATCAACGCACCAGAAGTTAAGCTGAAAAAACCGGCTCTTGAGCTTAAATCTTTCAGCAAAACAGACAGCCTGCAACCAGGCGCAAGCCAGAAGCTTACCTTCACTATCCCTGCCAAAACGCTGGCAAGCTTCGATCCGCAAAAGAACCAGTGGATTGTTGAGCCAGGCACCTACAAGGCCTGGGTATCTCCTTCTTCCGACGTAACGGGTCGTGAACCTGTGACCTTCAACGTTAGCGAGGAAATTGTGGTCAGCAACACCACTCCGGGTGCGCTTGCACTTCCGGCGGGTGTGAACGCCGCTGATTTTGTCACCGTAAGTCAGTAAGTCAATCCAGGGCGAGTTCGTTCTCGCCCTGGTTAATAAGGCAATAAGTGTTAATGAGCAAACCGGTGTTCAGGCTGAGTTTTTCTCAGCCATTTTTAGCGCAGATGGTGACAGTGGTATTGCTCTGCGGCCTTGGCTATCAGTTGGCTGTGGCTACATGGTGTATTGGTGAAATGCTTTATCCGCAAGCACCACTCCCGGCTCAGGCACACAACGCTAACCCGCAGGCCACACCTGCTGAAATCAGGTTTAAGACGCTATTCCCAGGCGGGGGTAAAGAGATCGCACCAGTGGCAACACTCTCCTCACTAAAAGTACAACTGACCGGGGTGATAGTCAGTAGCTCATCTGAAAGTTCACTGGTGATAATTGAGCAAGGTGGACATCAAAATAGTTACGGTATTCATGATGTTATCGACGGAACACAGGCGAGTGTCATCGCGATTAAAGATGACCATGTTGAACTGCTTAACGGGGGGCAGCATGAAATCCTACGGTTGTATGACGACGGTGCCGCAAGCGCACCTGACGCACTTGCGACTACCCGGAATCAGTTACTGAAAGAGCCGAAAAAATTGCTGGAGATGGTGGCAATCACTCCGGTGAATAAAGACGGTGTGATGCAGGGATATCGCCTCAATCCAGGCAAAGAGGCCACGCTTTTTCAGCAAAGTGGATTACAGCCCAACGATTTGGCAATCGCCATCAATGGCTTTGACCTACGCGAGCCGCAAGAGGCCGCAAAGTTTATGGGCCAGCTCAGTGAATTGACGCAGCTTGATATCACTATTGTGCGTGATGATGCTGAGAAGAACATTTTTGTAGATTTATCAATAAAGTAAGGTCGGGTATGTCATTACAAATAACAAGAATTGCCCAGAGCCTCACTCTGCTGATGGCTCTCTTGCCTGCTGCCTGGGGAGCCAATTACAGCGCCAGTTTCAAAAGTACCGATATTCAGGAATTTATTAATATCGTCAGTAAAAACCTGCATAAAACCATCATTATCGATCCCGCTGTGCGCGGTGTGGTCAACGTTCGTAGCTATGACTCGCTCAATGATGAGCAGTATTACCAGTTCTTCCTGAGCGTGCTGGATGTGTACGGTTTCGCCGTGGTGCCAGGAGCCAGTGGCGTGCTGAAAGTGGTGAAAGCCGCCAATGCCAAAACCGCAGCTATCCCGCTGGCAGATGATTACCATGCGGGAACCGGAGACGAAGTGGTGACGCGTGTTATTCCGGTGTCAAACGTCGATGTGAAAGAACTCGCCCCACTTTTGCGCCAGCTTAACGATAACGCTGGGGCCGGAAATGTGGTGCATTACGAATCCGCCAATGTGCTGCTGGTGACCGGTCGTGCGGCGGTTGTGAATCGTCTGGCAGAAATTGTGCGCCGCGTAGACTCAGCCGGTAATCAGCAATCGGACATCATTAAATTAAAGTACGCCTCTGCACGTGAGATGGGCTTAATCCTTAATGGCTTAAATAAAAACGACCGTAAAGGCAGCGGTCTGGCACCGAACGTGGTGGCTGATGAACGCACCAACAGCGTAGTGATTTCCGGCAGCGCGCAGGGCCGCCAGCACTTAATCACTATCGCCCGTCAGCTCGACCGTGAAGAACAAAACCAGGGGAACACCCGCGTTTTTTATCTTAAATACGCCCAAGCGAAAAATCTGGTTGCGGTCCTGAGCGGTGCAAATTCATCGCCATCCCAACCAGCCAAAGGTGAAACCGCGCCTGCCAGCACGGGTGCCGGTGCCAGCAGCAGTACATTTAACGGCAAAGAGGTCAGCATCGTTGCCGATGAACAAACCAACTCACTGGTTATTACCACGCAGCCTGATGCCATGCAGGCGCTGGAACAAATCATCAATCGTCTCGATATCCGCCGCGCCCAGGTGTTGATTGAGGCAGTCATTGTAGAAATGCAGGATGGTGACGCGCTCAATTTCGGTGTGCAGTGGTTTAACGAAAATGGCGGCGCAACCCAATTTACCAGCACCGGGCTGCCGATAAGCGCCGTGGTCGCCGCCGAAAACAGGAAAAACGGTTCGTCTGGCAGTGCTGCCTTACTCAGCAGTTTTAACGGTATCGCCGCCGGTTTTTATAACGGTAATTGGGGCGGGCTGGTTACAGCACTTGCCAACAACTCACGCAGCAATATTCTCGCCACCCCAAGCATCGTTACGCTCGATAACAAAGAAGCGGCCATAAACGTTGGCCAGGAAGTCCCGGTCATTACCGGCAGCCAGGCCAGTACAACCGGTAGCGTGTACAACACCGTCGAGCGCAAAACGGTGGGCACTAAGCTCAAGGTTATCCCGCAGATTAATGACGGTGAAAGCGTGCTGCTAAATATTGAGCAGGAGGTTTCAAGCGTGGCCTCTGCCAGTTCCGTTGACTCATCCTCAGCCGGGAGCGATCTGGGTGCCACGTTTAACACCCGCACCATCAATAATGCGGTAATGGTCAGAAGCGGCGAAACCGTGGTCCTCGGCGGCCTGCTGAACAACCAAACCACTGAGAGCGTCAGCAAAGTACCGATCCTCGGTGATATTCCGCTGCTCGGTTATCTGTTCCGCTACAACAGCACCAGTACCAGTAAACAAAACCTGATGGTGTTTATTCATCCGGTCATCCTGCGCGATGGTGCCA
>Ga0105251_10002804_pt1 | contig 13213 bp, 5 predicted proteins | sample KBSS64metaG_FD_80424 | JGI IMG/M metagenome (GOLD analysis project Ga0105251, IMG submission 80424) | Switchgrass rhizosphere microbial communities from Kellogg Biological Station, Michigan, USA - KBS S6-4 metaG | ecosystem: Host-associated > Plants > Roots > Rhizosphere > Soil | place...
CGTTCGGCGCAGCGATCGAGGCGGCGGTGCTGGTCAGCGGCATCAGCCTGCGTTGCGAGCCGTTCGCCGCGCAGGACCCCGACTTCCTGGGACGGCTCGATGACGGCGGCTTCCTCGCCGCGGACGGCGCCCGCACATTGGTGATCGACGTGCCGGCGGGCGAGCCGGCGCTGGCCAGCCGGCTGATGCCGCATGCCGCGGTCCACATCTGCCCCCTGACCGCCTCGCCCGATTGCCTCGCGCTCCTGCCGCAGCTGCTGGAGCAGGACGAAGCGACGGAGGGGAGCGGGACGGCCTACGTCATCGGCAAGCTCGACGAGACCCGCCGCCTGGCCCGCCACGTCGCCGCCTTCATGCGCGAAGTGCTGGGCGATAAGATCATCGCCAAGATCCGCCAGGACCAGTCGGTGCCCGAGGCGCTGGCGATGCTGCAGCCGCTGTCGCGCTACGCCCCGGCGAGCGCCGCGCTGGCCGACGTGCGGCAGATGGCCGATGTCGTGCGCGGCATGCTGGAGATGCCCACGGCCGCCGATCCGGGCCAGACCGACAGCGATGGCGCCGCGCTGACGCGGCCGGCGCCCGGCGCGAGCCGCGCGGCATGAAGCGGCGTCTACCCTCCTGGGCCAACCCGCGCGGCCTTGTGGTCCTGCCGCTCGTGCTGATCGGCGCGATGGTGATCGGCGTGCCGCTCGACAATGCGGCGCAGTGGATCTTCGCTGGGATCGTGATGCTCGGGGCGACTGCGCTCAAGCGCTGGAAGGGCCGCAAGGGCTCGATGGCGGTCGGCATCCTCGCAGTGCTGGTCTCGACCCGCTACATCTTCTGGCGCACCACCCAGACGCTCGCGTTCGGCACCCTGCCCGAAGTCCTGTTCGGCGGCGGCCTGTACCTGGCCGAGCTCTACGCCTGGGTCATCCTGATCCTGGGCTTCATCCAGACCAGCTGGCCGCTCAACCGCCCGGTGATCGAGCCCGTGGGCGAGCCCGCCGCCTGGCCGAGCGTCGACATCTACATCCCGACTTACAACGAGAGCCTCGACATCGTGCGCAACACGGTGTTCGCGGCGATGGACCTCGACTATCCGGCGGACAAGTACCAGGTCTTCATCCTCGACGACGGCAAGCGGCCCGAGTTCCGCGCCTTCGCCAAGGAAGCGGGCTGCGGCTATATCACCCGCGACAACAACCTGCACGCCAAGGCCGGCAACCTCAACGCGGCGATGACCAAGACCGAGGGCGAGCTGATCGCGATCTTCGATTGCGATCACGTGCCCACGCGCGCCTTCCTGCAGCTCACCGTGGGCTGGTTCCAGAAGGACAAGCGCCTCGCGCTGATCCAGACGCCGCACCACATGTATTCGCCCGATCCGGTGCAGCGCAACCTGCACTCGACCATGGGCGACATGCCGGGCGAGGGCGACTTGTTCTACGGCGCCGTCCAGGGCGGCAACGACTTGTGGAACGCCACCTTCTTCTGCGGCTCGTGCGCGATCATCCGCCGCGAGGCGCTGATGATGACCAACGGCTTCGCCGGCGAGACGGTGACCGAGGACGCGCACACCGCGCTCAAGCTGCAGCGCATGGGTTGGAACACCGCGTACATCAGCGCGCGCCTTTCCGCCGGCCTCGCCACCGAGCGCCTCGTGCTCCACGTCGGCCAGCGCATCCGCTGGGCGCGCGGCATGACGCAGATCATGCGGATCGACAACCCGCTGCTGGGCCGCGGCCTGAAGTGGCAGCAGCGCCTCTGTTACCTCAACGCGATGCTGCACTTCCAGTATCCGCTGCCGCGCATCGTCTTCCTGACGAGCCCGCTCGCCTACCTGATCTTCGGCCAGAACATCATCCAGGCCTCGGCCTCGCTGATCTTCGCCTACGCCGCGCCGCACTTGTTCTGCTCGTCGGCCGCCAACGCGCAGCAGCATGGCGGCGACCGCCCGCCGTTCTGGGGCGAGGTCTACGAGACGATCCTGTGCTTCCACCTGGTCAAGCCCACGGTCATGACCTGGTTCCAGCCGCGCAAGGGCAAGTTCAACGTCACCGACAAGGGCTCGCTGCTCGACAAGACCTACTTCGACTGGGCCATCGTCAAGCCGCACCTGGTCTGCATCGCGCTGATGCTGGTGGGCATCTCGATGGGCATCGCCAAGCGCGTGTTCTTCCCCCACTTGTTCAACATCCAGACCGACACGCTGGTGCTGAATATGGCGTGGGCAACCTTCAGCCTCGTGATCCTGCTCGCCGCCGTCTCGGTGGCGCGCGAGACGCGGCAGGTGCGCCAGGACATCCGGGTGCCCGTGCGCTTGCCGGTGACCGCCCACCTCGCCTCGGGCCACGTCGTGCCCGCGCATACCATCGACATCTCGATGGGCGGCGCCGCGCTCTCGCTCCCCGAGAAGCTGCCGGTGAAGGACCGCACCGTCGTTCACCTGACGATGGCGATGGGCGACGAGACGCTGGCGATCCCGGTCGAGACCGTCCGCACCGGCGGCGACAACGCCTACGTCCGGTTCGAGAAGCTCGACGTCATGGCCGGCCGCCACCTCGTGCGCGCCGTCATGGGCCGGGCGGACGCCTGGCATCCGACCCACGCGCACGAGACCGTCAGCGGCTTCAGCTCCATGAAGGACATCATCGTGGTCGACCTCGTCACCGTGAAGCGCCTGCTCCGCCTGAACCTGGCCGAACGCAAGGCGATGCGCCGCCAGCAGAGCGCGTCCGCGCCGCTGGCGAAGGCCGCCGCGATCGCCGCCCTGCTGCTGGTCGGCCTCGCCGGCATCGTCTCGCCCAAGCCGGCGATGGCCGCGCCCGCGGCGGCCGCCGCCATCTCGGGCGCGGAAGTGACGCAGCGGCTGACGCTCAAGGACTTGCGCATCAAGCAGCCGGTGCGCCTGCAGGGCACGCGGGGCGAAATCGGCATCCCCTTCGGCATGCGCCAGGACCGCGTCGTCACCGACGCCTCGATCACGATCCAGTCCGCCTGGTCGCCGGCGATGCTCGACGACCTGACCCAGCTGGTCGTCATCGTCAATGGCGAAGTCGTGCGCACGATCCCGCTGACCCGCGCCAACTCGGGCGGCCAGACCTTCACCGTGCCGATCAACCCGGCGCTGTTCCTGCCCGGCGACAACCAGCTCAACTTGCGCCTGATCGGCCACTACGCGCGCGATTGCGAGGACCCGTTCCACAGCGCGCTGTGGGCCAACATCAGCAACACCCGCACCTGGCTCGACTTACGCGTGCAGCGCCTGCCGCTCAACCCGGACCTGTCGCGCCTGCCCGCTCCGTTCTTCGAGAAGGGCGAGAACAAGGCGCTGAGCCTGCCCTTCGTCTTCGCCGGCCAGCCACATGCCGGCGAGCTCCAGGCCGCCGCCAGCATCGCTTCGTGGATGGGCAGCCTGGCGAGCTATCGCGGCTACACCTTCCACCCGCTCTACGGCCAGCTGCCGACCGGCAACGCGATCGTCTTCCTCACGCAGGGCACCGGCATCGCCGGCATCGACCTGAACCCCAACGGCCCCTCGGCGGCGGTCGTGCGCAACCCGCGCGACCCTTACGGCACGCTCCTCGTCATCATGGGCCGCGACACCCGCGAGCTGAGCCTTGCCGCCGCCGCCGTCGCCACCGGGCGCGGCGTCTTCGGCGGCGCGCTGATGAACTTCGACGGGGTGCGCATCCCGACGTATCCGGCCTACGGCGCGCCGCGCTGGATCCCGACCGACCGCGCGGTGAAGCTGGGCGAGATCATGGCGCCCTACGAGCTGCAGGGCCTGGGCCTGCCGCCGGGCCCGCTGACCGCCCGCTTCCGCGTCGCGCCCGACTTGTTCTTCTGGCCGCGCCAGGGCGGCAAGCTGAGCCTGGGCTACCGCTACCCGGTCGCCGACTGGCTCGACAAGCGCGCCTCGCGCCTGGATGTCTCGATCAACGGCCAGTACCTCAAGACCCTGCCGATCGCCGGTTCCTGGTGGGAGCAGTGGTTCGGCGGCAGCGCCGCGCGCAGCTCGGACTCGACCGCGAGCGTCGTCCTGCCCCGCTACAACCTGTTCGGCGCCAACGAGCTCACCTTCGACTACAACCTGATCATCGCCGACAAGAAGAAGTGCACCGGCACCTTGCCCGAGAACGTGCGCGTGTCGCTCGATCCCAATAGCACGATCGATCTCACCAGCGCCTACCACGGCCTGATGATGCCGGACCTTGCCGCTTTCGCGGGCGCCGGCTTCCCCTTCACCGTTCGCCCCGACCTGTCGGAGACGACGGTGCTGATGGCCAAGGACCCGTCGCCCGCTTCGGTGCGCGCGTTCCTCACCCTGATGGGCCGCTTCGGCGAGGCGACCGGGGTCGCCACCACAGGGGTCTCGATATCCTCCGAAGTGGTGCCGGGCGAACTCGCCGAGCGCGACATCCTCGTCATCGGCAGCAGCGCCATGGCCGGCGTCGGCTCGCTGTTCGAGAATGCCCCGCTGCGCTACGACAACGGCGCCCTCCACGTGAGCGAGCGCTCGCCGCTCGAGTATGTCGAGGCGCTGTTCGGCGGCATGAAGGGCGACAGCCCCTCGGATGCCGAGCCGGTGGTCTACGGCAGCCGCGACTTCTCCGGCATCGCCAGCTTCCGCTCGCCCTTCGGCTCGCAGCGCACCGTGGTCGCGCTGCTTGCCGACGACGGCACCAACCTGCCGCTGCTGGTCGACGGCATGTCGGACGACAAGATCAACGCCGCCATCCAGGGCGACCTCGCGGTCACCACCGGCGACGGCATGACCAGCTTCGCCATCGGCGAGACCTACTGGGTCGGCTCGCTGCCGCTGTGGATGAAGCTTGCCTACTGGTTCAGCCGCCGCCCGGTGCTGCTGGGTCTGTTCACGGTGATCCTGGCCGCGATCCTCGCCGGCCCCGCCTACCTCTACTTCCGCCGCCAGGCCGCGCAGCGCCTGAGCGCAAAGGACCTCGAAGCATGATCCTCCCTTCGGAACGTGTGCGCCTGCTGGGCGTGGCCCTGCTGATCTCGACCGCTTGCGTCGGGCATGCCCTGGCGGAGGCGCCGGCGGTCGACGCGCTCGTCAAGCAGGCGCAGTACTGGCGTTCGAAGGGTCGCGACGACCTGGCCGAGCAGGCGATGCGCCGCGCCCGCGCGCTCAACCCCAAGGTGCAGGCGCCCGCGCCCGCCCCGGCCCCGGCGCCCGCCAAGGCCGCGCCCCCGTCCAAGCGCGTGATCGCGGCGCCCAACCCGGTCGCGCTCCCGCGGTCCGCCAAGCCCGCTGCGAAGCCCGCGCGGGTCGCGACCTCGCGGCCGGAGCCCGGCAAGGCGCCTGCCGCTGCTCCCAAGGCGGAGGCCAAGGCCGCTCCGGCCCCGGCGCTCTCGCCCGCCATCCGCGCCGGCCAGGCCCGCGTCGCGGGCTACGCCGCGCTCAACGGCGGCCGCCTGGACGAGGCGGCCACGCAGTTCCAGAAGGCGCTCGCCACCAACCGCAAGGATCCCGAAGCACTGGGCGGCATGGGTCTCGTGCGGCTCAAGCAGAGCCGCTTCGACGAGGCGGCCGACATGCTCGAGCAAGCCTCGCGCCTGGGGCGCGCGGCGCAGTGGGCCGAGGGGCTCGGGACCGCGAAGTTCTTCGCCGGCCTCGGCAACGCGCGCACCCTGGTGGCGCAGAACCGTCTGGGCGACGCGCAAGCGGCGATCGAGCAGCTGCTGCGCTCGGGCTACAAGGAGCCTGCGCCGGCGCTCGAACTGCTGGGCGACGTGTTCCAGAAGCAGGGCCGCTACGCCGACTCCGCCGAGGCCTATCGCCAGGCCGCGCGGGTCGGAGGCAAGAACCAGCAGGAGTTGCAGGCGAGCTCGGCGCGCAGCCGGGCGATGGCCGCGGCCCAGCGCGGCGACGACCTCACCGCCGACCGCGAATTCCAGAACGGCTTGCTGTTGGACCGCGACGATCCGTGGATCCGCTACGAGTACTCCCGCTTCATGCTCTCGCGCGGGCGCATGGCCGATGCCGAGGGCCTGCTGCGCGCCCTGACGATGACCAACACGGCCGACGGCCTCTACGCCGCCGCGCTGCTGAGCAACGACCTTCATCGCCCGGCCGATGCCGAGCGGCTGATCGCGACGATCCCGGACGCCCAGCTCACCCCGCAGATGCGCAGCTTCGCGATCGGCGTGAAGGTGGACTCCGCGATCGACCGCACCCGGGTGCTCGCCAGCTCCGGCCAGCAAGCCCAGGCGATCAACGTGCTGCGCCAGCTCGGCGCGATGCCGTCCGTTCCGCCCTACAAGCTGCCCGCCATCGCCGATGCGCTCGCCAATATGGGCGATGCCACCGGTGCCGCGACGATTGCGCAGAACGCGCTCGACGCCGGCAACCTCGACATGCCGGCCTATGGCGGCCTGGTCGGCGTGCTCACCCGCGTGGGCCGCGAGGACCTGGCGCAAGCGGCGATGCAGCGCGCCGCGCAGCTGGCGGGCGACAACCCCGATGCCCGCGCCGCGCTGGCCCGCATGGGCGTCTCGCTCCAGGTCGCGCAAGCCGATCGCGCGCGGCTCGCCGGCCAGTTCGCGCCGGCGTTCGACATGCTCCAGGCCGCTTATGCCGCCGCGCCGGACAATGCCGACGTGCTCGCCGCGCTCGCCCGGCTCTACCACACCGGCAACATGCCCGCCAAAGCGGCGCAGACTTACCAGCTGGTGCTCGCGCGCGATCCCAACAACCGCGATGCCCTGCTCGGTCTGGCGCAGACCGCCCAGGCGGCCGGCGACAATGGCCTGTCGGAGAAGGCACAGGACCAGGTGCTGCGCGCCTATCCGCGCGACTTCCAGGTGCGCCTGACGCTGGCCCAAGTCGAGCGCGCGCGCGGAGACGAAGGCGCGGCGGTACGCATGCTGAAGGACGCACGCCAGCTCTACACCCGCGGCAACACCGCGGCGACGGCAAGCAACCCCTTCACCGGCGTGGGTCCGTGGACCACGGGCAACCCGTTCCGCGACCAGCCGCCGGTGCCCGGCACCACCATCGCCGGCCCCGCCACCGGGCCGACCAACGGTCAGGTCAATCCCTTCGCCCTGAGCAACGGCACGCGCCTGCCGCAGATGCAGAGCTACCAGGGCGGCGGGGCGTTCAGCGGAGCGAGCTACGTCGTCGAACAGCAGAGCGATGCCAACGCCTTGTTCCATGCCGGCCACTGGGACGGCGAGGACACGCCTCCGGCCAAGTTCGCCAGTGCCGTGTTCGACGAGAGTGCGAACGAAGGCGCACCGCTGCGCCAGCTCGTCGACTACCCGGGCCAGGGCTATCCCGCCTATCCGCAGCAGGGCTATCCCCAGCAGCAGGCTTACCCGCAGCAGCAGGGCTATCCGGCCCAGCCCTATCCTGCCCAGCCTTATCCCGCGCAATCTTACCCTGCCCAGTCGTACCCGGCGCAGGCGTATCCCGCACAGGCCTATCCGCAGCAGCAGCAGCCGTCCTACCCGCCGCAGCAAGCCTATCCCGCGCCGCAGCAGTACCCCGCGCCGCAGGGATACCCCCAGCAGCAGGCGTACCCGCAGCCCCAGCAGGCTTATGCCTATCCACCCCAGGGCGGCTATCCCGCTCAGGGCTATCCCACTCAGGCGCCTGCTCAGGGCTACCCGCAGCAGGCGACACCGGCGAACTGGGGCGGAGCGCCGGGTGCGCCCAGCCCCGCCTACGGCGGCGACCCGGTTCTGGCGCAGATCCAGTCGGACATCGCCGAGCTGTCGCAAGACACCGGCCCGCGCGCCGAGTTCAACACCTCGTACCGCTCGCGCTCGGGTGAAAAGGGCCTGAGCAAGCTCAGCGAGATCAAGGGTTCGGCCAAGTTCTCGACCGGGGTCGCCGGCGGCCGCGTCTACGCGCGCGCCGATGCCGTGGTGATCGACGCCGGCCGCCCGACGGGCTCGGGTCTGGCTCGCTTCGGCCGCAACGCCACGCCCGAGGCGCAGGCGATCGTCGACAAGCTGCCTTCGCCGCTGGTCCAGGCCGCGACCCAGCACGACACCGGCGTCGCCGGCGCGGTCGGCTTCGAGAGCGGCTCGGTCCAGGCCGAGGTCGGCATCACGCCGAGCGGCATGGGCAAGACCAAGGTCACGTTCCATGCCGGCGTCTCGCCCAAGATCGGCAACAACGCGCGTGTCAAAGCCTACGTCGAGCGCCAGCCGGTGACCGACAGCGTCGTCTCCTACGCCGGCACCGTCGATCCGGTCAGCGGCGAGCGCTGGGGCCAGGTGATGCGCACCGGCGGCGGCGCCGGCTTCACCTACGATGACAACGGCAACGGCTTCTATGCCGAGGCGCGCTACAACCGCTACCGCGGCGAGAACGTGCGCGACAACCACAACTTCGAAGCGAACGCGGGCGGCTACTTGCGCCTGACCTCGACCGAGCATTCGCGCGTGACCGCCGGCTTGAACGTCAACTACCAGAAGTACGGCAACAGCCAGAACTACTTCACCTTCGGCCAGGGCGGCTACTTCAGCCCGCAGGACTTCGTAAGCGTCAGCTTCCCGATCAACTACAGCTATGACAGCAGCACGCTGGAATTGCGCGGATCGGTGGTCCCCGGCTTCCAGAGCTACAGCCAGGACCAGACCGACCTCTACCCGACGGACAGCGCCGGCCAGGCCAGGCTCAATACGCTCAAGGCCCTCAACACCGACGTGCGTTCGTACTATGACGGGATCAGCAAGACCGGCTTCGCGGTGTCGGCCAACGGCTCGGCCTACTACCGGGTCGGCGGGAGCACCCGTGTCGGCGGTGAGGCGAGCTACAATACCTTCGGCAGCTATAAAGAGCTGAAATCGTTGATCGGAGTGCGGCAGAGTTTCGGATCCGGCAAATGAAGCTAGACCAGTTCCCCCAAGCGGCGGCGCCCGCGATTTCAGAGGCCACGCCCTCCTTCTCGCTCTTCGCGGCGATGAGCGTCGCCGAGCTTGCCGAAGTCGTGCCTTCGGCCCAGCGCCGCGGGTTCCACCTCGCGATCGGTCGGCGGATGGCGGCCGTCGAGACGCTGGAGGGTGTCAGCGATGCTTCGGCGTTGTGCTGGCGAGTGAACGCCTTCTGGCACCAGCTCGGCTGGGGCGAGGCGGAGATCTCACTGGAACGCGACGCGATCGTCGTGCGCCACCGCTTCGCGCCCAAGGCGGAAGGACTGGTGGACGACGACGCCTGGTCGGCGATGCTCCTCGCCGTGCTGGAGGGCGCCTACGACAGCTGGTTCCGCCGCCTCGGCAGCGGGCCGAGCCTGCACACGCGCGCGGAATGGAAAGGTGAGACGGTCGAATTGCGCCATGGTCGTTAACAGACGTGAATTCTCGCTGGGGCTCGCCTTCGCCCTGACCGCCGCCTGCAGCACCGGAGACCCGAGCCGAGCCGAACCTGCCCGAGGCCTGTGGCGCGTCTACCGCCAGCGCTTCCTCGATCCCTCGGGCCGCATCGTCGACACCGGCAACGGCGGCATCAGCCATTCCGAGGGCCAGGGCTACGGCATGCTGCTTGCCGCCCTGTCCGAGGACCGCGAGGCGTTCGCCGCCATGGCGCGTTGGGCGGACGCGACGCTGGCGCGCCAGGAGACCGGGCTCTACGCCTGGCGCTACGACCCGCGCCAGCCCAATCCCGTGGCCGATCCCAACAACGCGACCGACGGCGACATCCTCATCGCCTGGGCGCTCGCGCTGGCGGGCAAGCGCTGGAACATGCCGGCCTATTCCACGCGATCGGGTGCGCTGCGCCAAGCGATCCGGCGAGACTGCGTGGTGGAGCAGAACGGGCAGTCGCTGCTGCTTCCCGGCCTCAACGGCTTCGTCAACGGCCCCCGGGTGACCGTCAATCCCTCCTACTACATCTGGCCCGCGCTCGACGCCTTCGCCCGGCTCGACGGGCATGCGATATGGGAGCCGGTGATCGCCTCGGGCGAGGAACTGATCCGCCAGGCCCGCTTCGGCCCGCTGCAACTGCCGACCGACTGGGTCGTGGTGACCCCGGGGCTGGTCGCTCCGGCCGCCGACAAGCCGCCGCGATTCGGCTATGACGCGATCCGCGTGCCGCTCTACGCCGCCATGGGCCGGCGCCTGCCGCTGGTGCAGCCGATCCAGGCCTGGTGGACCTCGCTCGCCGCGCAGCATCGGCCGATCCCGGCCTGGGTCGACGTGGTCACCGGAGAGCAGGCGAACTACCCGCTGTCGAACGGCGGCGCCGCGATCGTCGCCCGGCTGACCCGGCAACCCGCCCCGGCGCAGCTCGACAGCGACTACTTCGCGGCCTCCCTGCAGATGCTCGCCGCCGCCCGGGTCTAGATAAGCGGCACCGGCCCACGCCCCCGCCCGACCTCCCATAGGGTACACTCGTTGGGAGGTCGGGTGGGGGCGTGGGCCGGTGCCGATTCCGCTTCAAGCGGAGAGACTCCAAGCCTCGCCACACCGGCGTTTGCCGACCGCTCGAGCGGGTTGCGTGCGGCCGATGAGCGCCGCTAATGCCCAGCCGCGAACTTTGCGCGATCCGCGATCGCGCGAAGTTGAGGCCGGCTGACGCGCTCGCCCGGCAAGGGCGCCGATGCTTAGGGCCGCCTCTTTCCTGCAGCCCGGGCAACCCCCTAGATCGTCCTTCAGCGCCCGCTGACTCTGCGGCGCTACAGCCGGCAGCCTGTTGAAGAGGGACCTGTTGCCGCCCATGCCAGCCGAACCGACCGAGATCACCAATGCGCAGCGCATCGCATTCTTCCGCGTGGAAGCGAGCGACATGGCGCGCTTTCCCCGCATCGCCCGCGTCATGCGGCGGCACGTGCCAGGTGCCCTCACCCGACTGTACGAGCGGATCGCGCAGACGCCGCAGATCATGGGCCTGTTCGCGCACAAGAGCCGGATGGACATGGCGCGCAATGCCCAACTCTCGCACTGGGAGGCGCTGTTCACCGGCACGCTGGGCCAGGCCTACTTCGACCGTGCGGCCTCGATCGGCGCCACCCACGCCAAGATCGGCCTGGAGCCGAGCTGGTACATCGGCGGCTATGCGATGGTGCTCGACGACATGATCGTGGCGATGCTCGCCAAGGCGCCGCCCGCGCTGCTCGATCGCGGCGCAAGCGCGAAGACCGTGGCGACGCTGGTCAAGCTGGCGCTGCTGGACATGGACCTGGCGCTCGCCGCCTACTTCCGCGACGAGCAGGCCAAGCGCGACGAGGTCATCACCCAGCTGAACGAGACGCTCGAGCGCGTCGAGCGCGAGGAGAAGTCGCGTGCCAGCGCGGTCTCGCAGATCGCGCGCGCGCTTTCGGCCGTGGCGCGCAACGACTTTACCGAGCGCCTGGAAGGCCTGCCGTCCGGCTTCGAGCAGCTCGAGGCCGACTACGAGGCGATGCGCACCACGGTCGGCAAGACCATGGCCGGCGTCGCCCAGTCGGTGAGCGGCGTCAACACCGGCGCCTCGGAGATCCGCGCCGCCTCCGACGACCTCGCGCTGCGCACGCAGCAGCAGGCCGCGAGCCTGGAGGAGGCCGCCGCCACGATGGAGCAGCTGACCGGGGACGTCGCCAATGCCGCGCGCGGCGCGGAGGAAGTGACCACCTCCGTCGTCGAGGCCAAGCGCGAAGCGCGCCTTGGCGAAGACGTGGCGCGCGAGGCGGTGGACGCGATGGTCGCCATCCAGCGCTCGGCGCAGGAGATCTCCAAGATCATCGAACTGATCGACGGCATCGCCTTCCAGACCAACCTGGTCGCGCTCAACGCCGGGGTCGAGGCAGTCCGCGCGGGCGATGCCGGCAAGGGCTTCGCCGTGGTCGCCAACGAAGTGCGCGCGCTCGCCCAGCGCTCGGCCGAGGCCGCCCGCGAGATCAAGGACCTCGTGACCGGCAGCGTCGGCCACGTCGGCAAGGGGGTCGAGCTGGTGGGACGATCGGGCGACGCCTTCAGCCGCATCGCCGAGCGGGTGTCCGAGATCGCCGAGCGCGCGAGCCACATCTCGGAACTGTCGCGCACCCAGTCGGCCAGCCTGCAGCAAGTCAACGTGGCGGTGCGCGAGATGGACCAGATGACCCAGCACAACGCCGCCATGGTCGAGGAGACGACCGCCGCCGCGCGCTCGCTCGCGGGCGAAGCCAAGGACCTGGACGGCATCGTCGCCCGCTTCCGCATCGAGCAAGAGGCCACAGTCGTGCCGCTCGGCACGGCGCGCGCCAGCCGCCCGCCGCAGCGTTCGCGCCCACCCCTGGGCAGGGCCGCGGCTGCAGAGACCAGCGCGGCCCGGGCAGCCAGAGAGGACTGGAGCGAGTTTTGATCCGCTTGCGGACGGTGTCTCACGGGCGCAGCCTGCGCCCAGCGCCGCCACGAACCGCCCGATGAGAACGGCGAGCGCAGCGATCGCGGCGCGTGCCGTTGTCCTGGCGGAAGCGATGGCAAAGACAGCGGTGCGCATCGGCGGCTCCTGAGCGCCCGGCCCGACCGGGTGCCTCGATTCGCCGTTTATAAGCTCGGAACGATCGTGTAGGAAAGAACAAAATGAGAACCAGGGCGCGACGGTCCTGGTCTCAAATCAGAAAAGGCGGCCGAAGCCGCCCTTTCCTCCTCTCCAACTCGTTTTCGCCGCCGCCTGGTCTCGCCAGGCGTTCCGGCTAGCTCAGTTGCCCTTCGCGGCAAGCGCGACGCGGTCCGACTGCATGTAGGGAACAGGGTTCACCGCGACGCCATCCACGCGCACTTCGTAGTGCAGGTGGGGGCCGGTGGAGTTGCCGGTGGTGCCGACGTAGCCAAGGATGTCGCCCTTGTGGACCGTCTGGCCCTCGGCGACGTTGAGCCGCGACATGTGACCGTAGCGGGTCTCCAGGTCGTTGCCATGCTCGAGCTGGACATAGAGGCCATAGCCGCCGAACCACGCCGCCTTGCCGACGACGCCATCGGCGGTCGCATAGATCGGGGTGCCGACCGGAGCGGAAAGGTCGATGCCCTTGTGCGCACGCATCCCGCCGAAGATCGGGTGGACGCGCATGCCGAAGTTGCTGGTCATCGTGAGACCCGCCAGCGGCGTGCGCGACGGGATCGAGACCGGACCGGCGATACCGGCGGCGGCGCGGGCAGCGGCGGAAAGCGGCGACCGTCCGGACGAGGCGGCGAGCGCCGCGCTGCCGGTGGATTCGTAGCTCTGCCAGCTGCTGAAGAGCTTGCGGAACTGATCATCCTCGCTGCCGCTCACGCTCTTCTCGGCCTGCGCGGTGCGCAG
>Ga0105251_10002810_pt1 | contig 13195 bp, 12 predicted proteins | sample KBSS64metaG_FD_80424 | JGI IMG/M metagenome (GOLD analysis project Ga0105251, IMG submission 80424) | Switchgrass rhizosphere microbial communities from Kellogg Biological Station, Michigan, USA - KBS S6-4 metaG | ecosystem: Host-associated > Plants > Roots > Rhizosphere > Soil | place...
CACTTTGTTGCTGTTCTGGCAGTGCGCGCCCAAGGATTGAGTGCTGGCTTAACAGCGAGAAGAGTTCACCGCTCATAAATGTTGAGAAGGCGGTGATTTTCCCTTTCACGATCGTCGCGTGTTTGCTGTGAGTACCTGGCAACAAGACCAGATGTTCATTTGCTGGATGTAATGCGGCGAGCCCCAGTAATTGGACTTCTTCGCCACGTATGACGTCGGGCTGGTGGTATTGGCTCATCCCCTGTACGCCAGGCACAATCCACGCTGGACTGCCCCATGGTGTGGTGAAAGCCAGTGTCCGAGTGATTAAATTGTCGATGTCGCAAGGCAACGGAGCGTAGGGTACTTCCCGCCAGCCTTGCTGTGAGCCGACCATTCCCGCCATCACGACGGGCAATGCTCCATGCTGCTCAAGCCACGGTTGCAGTAAGGTTTGCAACGTGCTGGCAAATTGCCCTTGTTCAATGGACAGCAACCCGCAGGCTTGATTGATTTGGGCGACTTGTACACTTTCCTGCATCAAAAATGCCCGGAAATTAGTCGTGCCCCAGTCGATGGCGATCCAGTTGTTTTTCATTTCAAGTAATACAAACCATGTGATCTTGTAATACAAGAATGCTAGAGCAAAAAACACCCACAATCTGTGAGAGAGATCGAAATTACATCAGGAGAGGCTCAAATAATGTGGTCGAACATTTCCGGGCGATCTTGCCAGATGCGTTTTTTGGCTGCATTCAACAAGATGGTGCGCATTTGCTGGCGGGCAGTCTCGACTTGTTTCAGGCGAATAGCATCGAACAGTTGAAAGTGATCATCGACGGCGGCTTTGGTTTGGCGAACATCTTTCTCAATCGTCTGTTTGAAAGACAGTTCCATCGCTGCGGAAAGCGCATTACCGAGAGCCAGTAAGAAAGGATTATGAGTAGCACGCAGCAGCGCATGGTGAAATGCCAGATCGCCTTCTTCAAATAAGGCTCTTTGTGCTTCAACCTGACCTTTACGCATCAACTGGAGTGCGTCTTCCATCGCTGCCAAATCATGTCCGTTGGCGTTTAATGCCGCGAGTGTTGCCACATTTGGCTCGAAAATCAGGCGTGTCACGATCAGTTGTTCAACCAGTTTCAGGTCAACTTCCCCTTCAGACAGCCAGCCGAGCACATCAATATCCAACAGGCTCCACTGCTCGCGGCTATTCACCGTGCTGCGTTTTTTGGCCTGAATGGAGATAAGCCCTTTTGCGGCAAGTACCTGGAGGGCGTTGCGTACTGAAGTGCGGGAGACTTCATACTCCACGGCCAGTTCGTTTTCACCTGGTAAAGAAAGCCCCGGCGCGAGATCGCCATGCATGATACGGCGTGCAAGATGCTGGGTGACAGATTCAGAAATATTTGTCTGTGGGACTTTCATTACACTTTCTCGGTCGTGACTAAACATGGAAATGAGCTACATAGTAAGCTAATCGCGCCGTATTCGCACCGTATGTACTTAAAAGATAAGAGAGCAACGTATGAGTAGAACTCCAATTATTCTCGACACCGATCCAGGCATCGACGACGCCGTAGCCATTGCCGCCGCACTTTTTGCCCCGCAGCTTGATTTGAAGTTGCTGACCACGGTCGCAGGCAATGTCAGCGTCGAGAAAACGACCCGCAACGCGTTGCAACTGATGCACTTCTGGCACAAAGATATTCCTGTTGCTCAAGGGGCAGCTACGCCGCTGGTGCGTAAACTGCGCGATGCGGCCTATGTTCACGGCGAGTCCGGCATGGAAGGTTACGCGTTTGTCGACCACCAACGCCAGCCGCTGGATAAACCCGCTTTTCAGGCTATTTATGAATGCCTGAACGCAAGCCCTGAACCAATCACGCTGGTGGCCATCGGGCCGTTGACCAATATTGCACTGCTGCTTACGCAATATCCGCAATGCAAAGCGAAGATCAAACGGCTGGTGATCATGGGCGGATCGGCGGGGCGTGGCAACTTCACACCAAACGCCGAGTTTAATATCGCCATTGATCCAGAAGCTGCAGCACGGGTGTTCGAAAGTGGACTGGAAATTGTGATGTGCGGCCTGGATGTCACCAATAAAGCGATGTTAAGCCCGGCATATTTAGAGCAGCTCCCATCTCTTAACCAAACCGGAAAAATGCTACACGCGCTATTTAGTCATTACCGTAGCGGTAGCATGGCGACAGGTTTGCGGATGCATGATTTATGCGCCATTGCTTGGTTGGTGAAGCCTGAGTTGTTCAGTATGAAGCCTTGCTTTGTGGCTGTTGAAACCCACGGAGAATTCACTTCTGGCACAACTGTTGTGGATATCGAAGGGCGCTTTGAACGGCAACCCAATGCGCAGGTTGCGCTGGATTTGGATGTCGATGGTTTTCAGGCATGGGTGGCGCAAGTCCTGGCGTTGGCCCCCTGAGAATTTGCGCGACATAGATCGAATTTCTCCGGTCTGATTAAGCGGTTAATCGATTAACCTGCTATGCTAATTTTGCAGTTCTCCTTGGGCCGGAGAAACAACATGACAATTCCTTTCTTTATGCCACCAGGTGTGGCGTTCGCTAACGGCCATTTCACGGCTGAAAATATCATTACTAAGGTCACGCACAGCGGCGATCTGCCTGGCATATTTCACGATCAAACCATCTGGCGGGCGATCCCTTCAGAAACGCCAATTTACCAGGTTGAAATGCTGAGTTCAGCGCAAGGTGACGGCGAGCTTTATGTGGGAACCACGCATCTGAATCCGGGGCGTGTTGGCGACGAGTTTTACATGACCAGAGGGCATTTTCATCAGCGGCGCGAGCAAGGTGAAGTTTACTTTGGCCTGCGTGGAAGTGGCCTGTTGCTACTGCAAACTGAGCAGGGTGAGGCGAGGCTGGAGCAAGTATTCCCAGGCTCTGTCCACATCATTCCAGGTTTTACCGCACATCGTCTAATCAACACCGGAACGGAAATTCTCTCAGCACTGGCAGTCTGGCCAACCATTGCCGGGCATGATTATGCCTCGTTGGCAAAAGGCTTTGCGCTACGCGTTGTGGAGCAGGATGGCAAAATTCAGGCGAAGGAGGTGCAAAATGGCTGAGCCGCTCCTCAATTTCGGACTGGATATGCAGGTTCATCACCAGCCAATGGGCTTTAGCTACGGCGAAGAGGTAATTGGGCCGGTGCCGGAGATCCGTAAACTCGATCAGATCCGTGCTTCATTGCGTGATCCTTTGTGCCAGGGGCCGGAAGATGTTTATGCGATCGTCATGGATGTTGCCCGCTTGCAGGACAGAGAAGAACTTAAAAAACGGATGTTATTGTTTGGCGTAGTGACTTACGCTTCCGGGCGGTTGGGCGATGAACCGATCCGCAGCCAGGGGCATATTCACCGGATTAGTGCCCACAGTGGCTGGTCGCCGCCAGAGCTATATGAAATATGGCAGGGTAAAGCGATTATTTACATGCAGGAATATGTTGCCGACGATCCGGGGCGCTGCTTTGCAATTGTGGCCGTGCCTGGAGAAAAAGTGCTGGTGCCGCCGGGTTGGGCGCATGCCACTATCTCTGCTTCACCGGATGAACCACTGACGTTTGGTGCCTGGTGCGACCGGGAATATGGATTTGAATACGAAGCTGTGCGGTCATACAAAGGGCTGGCTTGGTATCCACTATTGCAGGATGAGCATATTGCCTGGCAGCATAACCGCTGCTATATGCCGGGGCGTTTGCAGGTGACTTCACCACGTAGCTATACCGAATTTGGGATTACCGATGAGCCGCTATATCAACAATTTATTAATGATCCCGCGCGTTTTCAGTTTATTTCAAAACCAGGAATGGTGAGCCAGAAGTGGGTGGGTTTCCACCCATGAGGTGGTGTTCAGTCTGCTGGAATATATAAGACTTGCAGTTTTCCGTTCACCCGAAAGTTCCGCTTTTCCATATAAATCAGTAAACGGTGAACGTGCCAGGTGGCTCACGCCAGCCCCCTGGCACGTTCACCGTTCATAGATATTTATGGGATCGAATAACGTTCAGGTGAACGGAAAACCTCCATCCCGATATATTCGAGAATATAAGTAGCCCCCTCTTAAGAGAACAACCCCACCGCTACGCCTACTGCCGCTAACACTAATAACAGCAACATCGCTTTCACCGGTGACACACCGCGTTTTGCCATCAAATACCAGGTACCAATCACCACTAACAGCGGCAATAGGTTCGGGAAAATTCCATCCAACATTTGTTGCACATGAATATTCACGCCGTCTTTGGTGACAAATTCCAGCCCGGTGCCAAGCTTCACGTAACTTGCCGCCACGCCGCCCATCACGAACACGCCTAATAACGATAGCGCTTCACGCAGGCGCGTCGATTTGCTGCTGACCAGCATCTCAACGGACGTCGACCCCATGCGGTAGCCTTTCAGGAACAGGAACCACGAGCCAGGAATAATAATCGCCAGCCACGCCACGCAATAAAATAGTGGCCCGAGGATATTCCCACCCGCCGCCAGCGCCATACCGATACTGAGCAGAATCGGGATTAACATCCCTGGAATCATTGAATCGCCAATCCCAGCCACTGGCCCCATCAATCCCACTTTCAGGGTGTTGATAGTTTCTCCATCGATTGGCTCACCGTTGGCGCGTTTCTCCTCAAGACCCAGCACCATGCCGTTGACTATCGCACCCAACTGCGGCTCGGTGTTATAGAACGACGCGTGGCGTTTGAGCATCTCTTTGCGCTGTTCTGGATCGGGATAGAGCTTTTTCGCCACCGGCAACATACTCAAACAAAAGCCGAATGACTCCAGGCGCTCAAAGCTCATTGAGGAGAGGTTGTACATCATCCAACTGCGCCAGCAACGGCGCAGATCCTGGCGAGTGAGTTTACGTTCTTCCATCAGAATTCATCCTCATCATCAGCGGGCGCGGAGGCTGCACGTTCAGCCTGTGGCTCAGGTTTGTAGTTGTAGTGAATCAGTGCCAGTAACGCGCCGACAATCACTAGCGCCACCATGTTTAGCTTCAGGAAAACAATGCAGATAAACCCCACCAGGAAGTAAATCAACATGCTGTAATTCTTGATGATTTTTTTAAGCAGAATAGCGATACCGACAGCTGGCAGAATTCCGCCCAGCACGTTCATGGTGGAAAGAACGATGTGCGGTAGGCTGTCCATAAAGGCGTTGATGTACTGCGCGCCGAAATAGACCGCGATAAACGTCGGAATAAAACGCATCAGGAAGTTGGTGGCTTGCGGCCAGATTGCGCTGTTGAGATACACGCCGCGCTCGTCGCCCTTTTCCAGCGCGATATCCGCACGGTGGTTCCACCAGGAATTGAGCACCATCATGGCGTTGAATAACACGGTGCCCGCAATGCCGATAGTGGCAGCTAACGCTACAGCCACTTCCGGGCCTTTATTGGAAAGAATGCCCAGTGCAATGGCCGGGAAGGCCACAAAGTTGAGATCCGCAGGCATAGAACCACCGGGGGTTACCATGGCGATATACACGGCCTGAACCGCCACGCCGATGATAATCCCGGTTTGCACATCGCCGAGAATAAAACCTACCAGCATTCCTGAAACCAGTGGGCGGGTAATCAGATACCAGCCACCGGTCAACCCCAGTAGCCATGGGCTACTAAGCGCACCGAGGTAACAGAGAATGCCGATTAGAGCTGCTTCGAACGCCATAATGCACTCCTTTATTTGAGTTTTTGTCGAGCATCTTGCCAGCTGTAACTGCTGGCATCGGGTACCAGTCGAAATTCAATCTGGTGCCCGCGCAGCGAGAGATAGTCGAACGCTGCTATCTCTTCGGGATTCACTGATTGATTCGGGCCTATGGTGGTGGTAGTGGCTCGTGCGCTCATCGGGCCAACGTTGATTTTCTTATTGCTGTTTTGCAGGCTGATTCCCGCTTCTTCAATGCGTTTTAGCGTCACCGGAGATTTACCAATCACGAAATAGTGCTTCTCACTGGCGATGATCTTCGGCAGTTTTTCAATCGCGGTGGCGGTATCAAACAACCAGACTTTGGTGTCCTGCACTGCACCTTTCATCACTGATGACAACAGCGGATCGGCGGCGACTGCGTCATCAATGGCGATGATCCCATCGCACGGCAACTCTTTTGCCCAGCGGGTGATCAACTGGCCGTGGATCACCCGATCGTCAATGCGTACAAAAGAAATACTCATCGTTGCCCCTTAGAAATCATCAGATTGTGTGGTTTCAGCCAGTTGGGCCTGAACCAGCGAGTCGCGCGATTCTTCCAGTAAAACCGCTGCCGCTTGGGCGACATCGGTCAGATCTTTTATTTCATCGCTTAGCAATAGCATCGGGAAATTAACACCTCCCAACACCGCCATTGGCGGCTGTGTTTGCGGATCGAACGCATGATGGCAGGCGATATTCCACGGCGTGCCGCTTTGCAAATCGCACAGTACCAGCACGCCATCAGCACCTTTGGCGGCCTGTTTCAGCACCGCAGTAAACTCATCGCCAAAACTATTGATGCCCTTGTTCTCCGTGAGCATCACCGGGAATACATGCGGCAATTCGCCATAAACCATCTTGCTACCGGCCAGTAGTGCTTCGGCAAGCGAGCCATGTGTTGCCAGAATTACGTTGATCATCTTGTTATCCTCTTACCCAGGCTTTCATGGTGGCGAGCTGTTGACCTACACCGCTGTCGTATGGGGAAATGCGATATTCGCCGACCGCCGCCGGAACAATGAAGGTTTCGGCGTAATGCACCACAAAGGGTTCGAATGCGCCGCTCGGGCTTTCAACCAGCGCTTCACTGCCTTCCACCAGATTCAGTACGTTCACGCCCCCATGAGTGTGGTGCGTGACTGGCTGCGTAAACCAGTGGCGGCGGGTTTCGATAAACTCACGTTCATGTAGACCCGTACGTTCTTCGCGCCAGCCATCACCTTCCGCGATAGGCTCGAAATGATTCACCAGATGCTCGGTGACCCATTGCGTATCACGTTGCCAGTCAATCACTTGTGCACCGTGTTCAAGATGCACAGGGCGTGGTAGACCATCAAGACCGAGGCGGCCCCAGTCCCACAATTTGAAGGTGAAAATATACGGCGTGGCGCTGATCTCCAGCACCATTGCGCCAGATCCAGAGCAGTGAACGGTACCTGCCGGGATCAGGAAGTGATCGTGTTTACGTGCCGGGAAACGGTTAACGAATTTCTCATCATCAAACGCTTTTTCGCCCCGCTGAGCACGGGCTAGATCGTCGAGCATTTCCTGCGGGTCGATCCCCGTTTTTGTGCCGAGATAGACTTCTGCGCCCGGCTCGGCTTCCAGCAGGTAATAGCTCTCATCCTGGGTGTAATGCATGCCGAAATGCTGCTGGATGTATTCGGTAATCGGGTGAACCTGGAAGCTTAAATTCTGCCCGCCGATGGTATCGAGGAAGTCGAAGCGGATCGGGAATTCCGCACCAAAACGGGCATGTACACGCTCGCCAAGCAACGGGCGAGGGTAGAGCAATACCAGATCCTGAGAGGGGATCTCGATCCGCACATCACCAAAACGCAGTAACAGGCTGTTCTCCTCGGGCACACAGTCAAAACACCATGCGTAATTTGGCTTTGAGGGATCGAGATCGAATTTGTCTTTCATCCATTGGCCGCCCCAGACTCCTGGGTCGAAAAATGGCACTACGCGGAACGGTTGTTGCGTGGTTTGTTGCAACGCGCTGCGCAGTGCTTCACCGCTAACCATCGCGGGTTGTTCGGCATTATTGGTATCGAGCAGGAAATCTGCACGTTTCAGAAGCGGCGTTTTATGGCGATCAAACACACGCCACTCAATGAAAAAGGCGCGTTTGTAGCGGCGTAGAATATCTTCCTCTGTATTATTCGCCCCCCAGTTGCCCAGTTCACCACGGCGAAAACGCTGTTGAATTTCCCAGCGTGCCAGATCCGCATACACCAGCACATCACCTGAATGAATCAGTGCTGCTCCCGGGCCGTAGACCACTACCAATCCTTCGGTTATTTCAGCGACCTCAAGCTGCACGGCGGCTAGTTTTTCCGGGCAGAGAAATTCATTTATTTCATGGCATGAGAGTACGCCAAACACCCGGTCATCCGTCAGGTTGCGTGCCAGCAAATCATGCAGATGTTGTTCACTTAAGCGCGCGGATTCGGCATTAATGGTGAGCGTTGGGTTGAGTTGTGCAATGAGTTGCGCGTGAAGCTCTTCGAGTTGAACACCTGGGTAGCAGTCAATAACCAACACGGTTTTTCCCGAGCGAGCAAGTTGCTTGCTGACGGCTTGTTGGATAGCGGCCCAACCCTGCCATGCGTGATGGTCAAATCCCGAAACGCTGACTTCGGGATACTTATCGTATGATGCCGGATGCATAATCTTCTCCCTGTTCTTGATATATTAAGATTAATCGATTAACCGACTTTGAACAGGGTGGTAAACGCGATTAACCCGCCACTTTTAGCAACATGTCGCCTGAAGTTGAGTTATCTGTGATGGCTTTCACATGGAGAAATGCAATTTTTTGGTTATTCGATTAATCTGAGAATAATTGCTAAATACCAAGGAGTGCTAATGAGCACCATAACCCTTGCCCAAGTCGCAAAGCAGGCGGAAGTTTCAACGGCTACCGTTTCAATGGTGTTGCGTAACCGAGGCAGAATATCTGACGCCACTCGAACCCGTGTGCTGAAAGCGCTGGATGATTTGGGCTATGTGTATAACCAAACGGCAGCCAATTTACGCAATCGCACCAGTAATCAGGTCGGACTGTTGCTGCACGACATTACCAACCCTTTTTACGGTGAAATGACTGCCGGGCTAAGCCAGGAAATGGAACGCCACGATCTGCTGCTATTTTTGGCAAACAGTGAAGAGTCCGGCGAGCGCCAGCAAAAATTTGTCGATTCTCTGATGCGCAATAACGCCTGCGGCATGGTGCTGTGCGCGGCACGGGAAACGCCGCCGCTATTTTTCGAAACCCTGAAGCGCCGCAATATTCCGGCGATTATGGTGGTGCGCCCAATGGACGATGTGGACTTTGATTTTGTCGGCACCGATAACTTTTTGGGCACTCAGTTGGCGACACAACATCTGCTGCGTCTGGGGCATCGCAACATTGCATTTATCGGCGGTAGCGAAAATTCTATTAGCCGTGCACAGCGTATCGGCGGCTACAGCAGCAGACTGCTAGAGCATCGTATCCAGCCGAAAAGTGAATGGGTCGTTTCATCGCTCGCCAGCCAAAGTGATGGTGCACGCGTGGCTGAAGAGCTATTCCGGCAGTACCCGGAAATCACGGCTGCTGTATGTTATCAGGATATTGTGGCACTCGGTGTGATGCAGACGTTGCGCAAAATGGGGCGCCAGCCGGGCATCGACTTTGCGCTGGTGGGGTTTGACGATATTACCGAGGCGTCTTTGGTTCAGCCTGCGTTGACCACCGTTTCTGTTGCCGCCAAAGAGATTGGCCGCAAAGCCGGGGAGCTGTTATTTAGCCGCATTCAGGGCAACGATGAGCCGCCAAAACGCATTATTCTCCCACCTACGCTGGTCGTGCGGGAGTCTTGTGGTTTCGGGCTATAAACGGGTGAAGCGCCTGACCAGCGCCATCTCACTGTGCGGAAGGGAATGCCGTATTCATCGAGCACGTCATGAAACCACAAATGAGCGTAATCCACGCCGCTTTTGCTCACTGACGGCCAGGGGAGAGTAGTTTGCGTTTTGCCGCGTACCAACCCCCCAGTGGAAACAGCCGACATTCAGGGCGGCAAACAGCGGCAGTTGTTCCTCCAAAACGCTACCAACATGGCGCGCCAGCCATTCTGTGCATAAGACCGGACGCTCGAATGTGTGCCAGTAGCGCCATACTTGCAGCATTTTTGGTGTTGCGAGATACCCATGGAAGCTGATCACATCCGAAAGATCGGCGGCTGCCTTATCGATCGGGTGGGCAAAATACTCCGCTTCCGGTTCGTCGGGATCTTGCGAGATATGCCACGCACCGACGGTTAGCGGTTGCCGGGGATCTTCGTCACGTGCCCAGGCGAAAACCTTTTGCATCAGTTCTAGCGCAAAATGCTCCAGCTTTTCATCGAACTGAACTTCCTCAAGCCCGCTGGCAAACGTGCCGCGGTTACCTGGCTCGTTGTACAAATCCCAGATGGCGATACGTGAATTGTTTTGAAATGGCGCACAATGTCGCGCACATAGCGCTCAAGCTGCGGCCACATCTCACGGTTACAAACAGTCTCTCGCCCAGGGCTTGCTGCCGCCTGGCTGTTGTGTTTGCCCGGTCCAGGCGCTTTTTGCGGCCCTAAAAATGGCTCGTCGCCGGAAAAACTACGGTCATCCATCAGCGTCAGCATGACTTTAATTTGATGGTGTTCGGCGATACGCAGAAAGCTCTCAATGCGTATCAGCAATCCATCGTCATCATGCTGCCAGACAATAAACGGCAAATTGATCCGCAGTTGGTTATAGCCGAGTTCCTGATCGATGGTTTCGGGATCAAAGGTTTCGCGTTGCCATAGCTCAGTCCAGTTTACGGCGCTGCGGGGGAGGTAATTAAACCCGCAAATCCAACCCTGATTTTTATGCCACTCTGCGGCCTGTTGTTTGCTCCATTGTGCGCATGACGTGGCTCCTAAGGTGATTCCGGCGTTAAGCTGGATACCGACTTACGCCCTGGCGTATTGCCCCAGACTTTGTCGTATTCATAGCCGGTCAGGTCTTTGATGACTTTGCGGGTTTCCATATCGCAGTCTGCGAGGTTTCCGCCCATTTTCAATCGTGCGACTTCTTTAATCAGCGTTTTATGGGTTTCACGGGTGAGCTTGAATTTAAAGGTCATCCAGAAACTGATGGCCAGCAACGCGGCGGTGGCAAAGACCATTAGCCCGACAATTGCGTGCAGCGCTTCGATAGGCTGTTCGCCCTGTCCCTTAACAAAACCGCTTGCTTCCAATACCAGGCCAATCATCATAATCGCCAGTGCGACGGTGCTCTTACGCGTTAAAACCATGACGCCGGCAAAAATCCCTTCACGGCGTTTTTTGGTGACGATTTCGTCAATATCAGGAATAAAGCTGTAGATATTCCACGGGATAAAATAAAGACCCGCACGTGCTACACCCAGCACCACAAATACTGCGGAGAAGAGTAAGAATGACACTGCGAGGTTAGTGATATAGGCGTAAAATAAGAAACATAATACCGCAAGAATACAACTATACGAGACTCGAAGTGCTGCTGAAGGACTGAGATCAAATTTACTGAGCATCATCATAAATACAAATGTTCCCGGAACGGAAACAAAGGCCGCCACACTTAAATAGCCTGAAACGGCGGCAGCATCCTGATGTAACCCATAAACTACATAATAAGTAAATACCGAGCCGAAAACGTCCATCGCAGTAAACGAAGCAATGTAAATAATAATATGCTGGCGGAACATGCGAATTTTAAATGAAGAGAGTAAATCTAATACCAGGCTTTTTAAATGGTGCCAAAGATTGCCGCTATTTGCCCCTTCGGGTTCGGGTTCAAATTCTTCGCGCACGTCTTTCGCTTCCCAGGTACACATCCAGGTGGTAAATACCGCGAGGCAAAAAATCGCTGAGAAAAGCAGGCCAGTATAAGTGTACGTCATCGAGTTATCTTTACCGGTGAACTGCATGATAACGCCCGGAACAGACACCGCCAGAAAACCGCCAAGCTGTGAGCAGATCATACGCACACCGGATAAACGGGCGCGCTCGGTGTAGCGGTTGGTCATCTCTGCCGCCAGTGTTTCCCATGGCACCAGCACCATTGCGGAGAGCAATTCGATGGAAAGATAAGTGCCGAGATAATACCAGTAGCCCATATCCGTCACCCACAACAGGGCGTACAAAAACATCAGTGGAGCGCTAAGTAATAAAAAGAAGCGGCGGCGACCGAAGCGTTTACCTAACCAGGTGTTGGCAAAGTTATCGGTGATATAACCCATTATCGGACTTAATACCGCGTCTATTACGCGCGCAATGGCAAATATCGAACCGGCTTCTAATACCGATAATCCGCAATAAGTAGTGTAGAAAAAGAGAAGCCAGGTGCCAATAATAGCAAAAGCTCCACCGCCAAATAAATCGGTAACACCATATCCTATGGCTGTTCCGTAGCCAACTCTGCGTGCTGTAGGTTTCATAATGTTTCTTTCTTTTATGTATAGGGTAATAGTAAGAAAAGGCGTTAATTAGATAATATCAATCCAGTTTCTGGTGATAGAAGATTGATAAATCGCCTCAACCATACGCAATGAAATTTCAGCCTGATGAATATCAACGTAATTAGGATGGTTGGTGTTTTTGATAGATTGATAAAAATTATTAATCGCCTGCTGGTGGCTGCTTCCCCAATAACACTTTTGAGTCGCATCCGGTAATTCATCACTGGCGAGTAATTCTTTTTTCTCTACGGCGATAAGCCACAAATTATTATGATGCAACTGCAACAGGCCATTTTCGCAATGGATTTCCAGCAGTAGCGGCGAGTCGGTGGTATGACAGTTGGTCGCGTAAAAAATGCCTCGTGCTCCGTTGGCTAATTGCATATTCGCCATCGCGGTGTCCTCGGCCTGTGTGGCGTTGCTGAGAAAACTGCTCTCCACCACGCCTTTTATCGACTCCACTCCGCCAGCAAACCACTGCATCAAATCCAGCGTATGAATCGCCTGATTGATGAGCAGACTGCCGCCTTCGGTAGCGAAACGTCCGCGCCACGGGCTTTGCGCATAGTAATCGTGCGTTCTATTCCAGGTGAGTACGGCTTTGATGCTCAGCACTTTTCCGTAGGTGTTCGCCTCCAGCAGCGATTTTATCTTCTGGCTGCTCGGGTTTAGTCGGTTCTGATAACACACGCCGAGCCTGCTCGTTGCGTGCTTCAGCGCGGCTTTAATCTCTTTTACTTCGCCAGGATTTAGTGCCACAGGTTTTTCCGTGAACACATGTTTCCCGGCAGCGATGGCGGCAATAATCATCTCTTTGTGGGCGAAGTGTGGGGTGCAAATATGCACCACGTCAATTTGGGCATCGCACAGCATTTCGTGGTAGTCAGCATAATAATGGCAGCCGTAACGCTCGGCCAGCGAGTGGCCTTTGGTTGAGTCAATATCGACAATCGCCCTGAGCTTGCAGGC
>Ga0105251_10002813_pt1 | contig 13190 bp, 12 predicted proteins | sample KBSS64metaG_FD_80424 | JGI IMG/M metagenome (GOLD analysis project Ga0105251, IMG submission 80424) | Switchgrass rhizosphere microbial communities from Kellogg Biological Station, Michigan, USA - KBS S6-4 metaG | ecosystem: Host-associated > Plants > Roots > Rhizosphere > Soil | place...
ACGCGCCCGTCGTCAGCCGGTTCCTCACATATGGCGTAGCCGTTCCCGGTTTCGCGCGTTCGTATATGCAGGCGGTTTGGGAACACGAATGGATGCGCCAATGGGTTGCCGCAGCAGAAGCCGAAGAGTGGGTCATCGAGCAGTACGAGGTTCCGGTCGGCCACTGATCCGGTCGCTTGCGCTGCTGCTTGCGGCGTTTGCCGCCTTGTGGAGCGTGCCGGGGCTCGCCTGGGGCGCCTATGGCCATCGCACGGTCGCGGCGATCGCCCTGCTGAACGTGACGCCCGCCACCCGCGCTCGCATCGGCGCCTTGCTCAAGCAGGAGCGGCTGCTGGGGACGCCGCAGTGTCGCGCCCGGACGCTGGAGGATGCGGCGGTCTGGCCCGATTGCATCAAGGGCGAGAGTTGGCGCTTCGGCTACATGTCGCCCTGGCACTACCAGGACGAGCCGGTCTGCGGCCAATTCGATCCCAAGGCCGACTGCGCCAACGGAATTTGCGTGACGGCGCAGATCGACCGGACTGCCAGGATCCTCGCTGATCGCAAGCTGCCCACGACCGAGCGGCTCGAGGCGCTGATCTTCCTCACCCACCTCGTGGGCGATATCCATCAACCGCTGCACGGCGCGGACAACGGTGACCAGGGCGGCAATCTCGTCAAGTCGCCGTATGGCATCGCGCCGGGGTGGAACCTGCATTCGATCTGGGACAGCGCGCTGGCCGAGCGGGCGCTTTCGGAGGATCGCGGCGCGCTGGTGCGCCGCTACGATCCGACCGAGCGTGCCACTCTTGCCACGGGCACTGCGCAAGACTGGCTGCGCGAGAGCTGGCAGATCGCCAAGGACTTCCTCTACCCCCAGGCGTTCGGCGGCGCCGTGCCGTGCGACGGACCGGAGCCCAAGCAGGTCACCTGGCCCGAACCGGTGATCGAGAAGAGCCTGCCTGTCGTGCGCCAGCGCGTCGAGCAGGCCGGCCTGCGCCTCGCGCGGATGCTCGATACCGCGCTGGGCTGAGCGGGCGTCAGTAGGGCGTGCCGTCCTTACGCAGGTAGGCTGATCCTTCGAAGATCATGTCGATGTCGGCATAGCCGCCGTTCCCATCCATGTTGCCTGCGCCCACCGCCAGCAACACGCAGTCCGCGTCGCTCTCGTTGACGATGTGGTGCGCGATCCCGTCGCCGCCGGCCCAGGCGCAGATGTCTCCGGCGGCGAGCGGGATACGGGCCGGCGCCTCGCCGATCGGCCCCTCGATCAACACCGCGGTGCCCGAGAGCACGATCACCAGTTCATCCTCGTCGTCATGCCAGTGCCGCTGGCTCGACCAGGCGCCGGGCTTGAGCACCACGTGGCTTGCGCCCATCGCGGTCAGGCCGGCGGCCGGCGCGAGCCGGCGATAGTGTCGGCCGGCGACGGGAACGTCAAACGGTGCGGGGTAGCCGGTGCGATTGCTTTGCGGGATCGCGGCAAGGTCGAGCTTGGGCATGTGTCACTCCGGCTTGTGTCCTGGCCTGCGGGTGCATATGCGAGGACGCCACGATGAGCCAGACCGCAGCCTTGCCCGCCAGTGTCGCCGATATGGCCCAGGCGCTGATCGCCTGCCCCAGCGTCACCCCTGCCGCGGGTCTGGTGTTCGATTGCCTCGAGGACCTGCTCTCCCCGCTCGGCTTCGAGGTGATCCGCTTCGTGGCCGGCGAGGCGCCGGACGGGCCGGTGGAGAACCTGCTGGCGATCCGGCGCGGTCCCGAGGGCAGTCGCCACTTCGCCTTTGCCGGCCACCTCGATGTCGTGCCCCCCGGTGAGGGCTGGGCCAGCGCGCCGTTCGCGCCGGAAGTGCGAGGCGAATTGCTCTTCGGCCGCGGCGCGGTCGACATGAAGGGCGCGATCGCGGCGATGGTGGCCGCGGTCCGCGAGATCCCGGCCGAGGCGGGGACGGTGAGCCTCGTCATCACCGGCGACGAGGAGGGCCCGGCCCGCTTCGGCACCCTGGCCCTCATCGACCGGATGCGGGCCCTCGGCGCGCTCCCGGACTTGTGCCTGGTCGGCGAACCGACTTCGGTGAACCGGCTGGGCGACATGGCCAAGATCGGCCGGCGCGGTTCGGTCAACATCTTCCTCGACGTCGAGGGCGTGCAGGGTCACGTGGCCTACCCCCACCTCGCCGACAACCCGATCACCCGGCTGGTGGCGATGCTGGCCGAGCTCAAGGCGATGCCGCTGGACGAGGGGACCGACTGGTTCCAGCCCTCGAACCTCGAGGTCACCGACCTGACGGTCGGCAACCCGGCGCACAACCTGATCCCCGGCAAGGCGAGCGCGCGCATCTCGATCCGCTTCAACGACCGCCACACCGGCGCGGGCCTTGCCGAGCGTGTCGCCGAAGTCGCGGCCCGGCACGGCGGAACGGCGCGGCCGCTGATCTCGGGCGAGGCGTTCCTGACCCAGCCGGGCGCCTTTTCCGACATCGTGGCCGAGGCGGTCGTGGCGGAGACGGGCGTGCGGCCCGAACTTTCCACCAGCGGCGGCACCTCGGACGCCCGCTTCCTCAAGGACTTGTGCCCGGTCATCGAATTCGGCCTGTGCAACGCGACGATGCACAAGACCGACGAGGCGGTGGCGCTCGCCGACCTGGAGGCGCTCGCCCGGATCTACCGCCGGATCGCCTTGGCGGGGTTGGCCTAAACACCTTGGCTTGGAGCTTCCCGGAGTTCCTGACCGCGGAAGCTTGGCTGAGCTAGAGTTTGTCCAGGCCATTCCCGCAATATTTGCCGGCGCTGACTCAAGTACCCACCGGTGTTGCCACTGGACAGGCGCTTGCAACTCGGTATTCGCCCCTAGAGCACCAAACGACGCCAAATCAGGATCTTGCGGGTGGATGATGAGCAGTTCTCGCGCCTGGTTGACTCTATCTATGATTCAGTGCTCGATCCCGACGCCTACGACCAAGCAATGGAACAGGTGCTCGCGGCGACTGGCTCTCACTTTCTCCTGCTGAGCGCGGCGCTGCCTGGCGAGCGCGCGCACGTGGCCCCGCGCTTCATCGGTGAAATGTCTAGCCGCAGGCTCGATGGCATCGCGGAATATGCTGCCGGTGCCAGCGCCGAGGACCTGACGCTGGCGTTCGTTGCCGCCAATCCGACCGCAGGCCTGTTCTCCACCACGGTAAACCTCGATTACGACGATCCTGCGACGCGCCGCTACGTCAATTGGAACCGACACTACTTGGGCAACGCGCATTGGCAGGCGCGCTATCAGGTGGGAGAGGGCATGCTGTTCGGTGCCGCCCTCCACACGCGGTCGCCGGACCAGCCGCATTCCGCCGATGAGCAACGCAATTTCTCGCTTCTATTCGGACACATGGCGCGCGCGCAGCGGCTAGCGTCGCGCGCCGTCCACTTCGCGGCGAATGGTGGGGCCATGGCTTCACTGAATGCTGCGGGCAAAGTGCTGGCGCTTTCGCCGGCGGCAGTGGCTCTGGTCGAGCGCGGGGATGGGCTTCAGCTTCACCATGGCGAGCTCTTGCCCCGTGATCGGCGGCTGTGGGCCGAGTGGCGCGAGATGGTGCGGGCGGTGATGGTCGGCTCGCCTCCCGGTTCGGATGCAATGCAGCTGCCGCGTGGGTACGGCAAGCGGCCGCTCGCAGTCACTGTTTCGGCGCAGGCGCGGCCCTCGGGCTTCGGCGGTCTCACCCCCGGCGCCTTCGTTCGGATCATCGATCCCGAAACCATGCCGACGCCGCTCTTTGCTCAGTTGACCAAGCTGTGGCGGCTGACCCCGGCCGAAGTGCGGCTGGTTCAAGTCGTGGTGGAGAACGGCTTCGACTTGCGCGAAGCCGCCGATCGGCTGGGCATCACTTATGCAACCGTGCGCACCCAGCTTGCCAGTGTCTACGCCAAGACCGACACGCGCGGCCAACCCGAGCTTATGCGGCTGGTGACGCGGCTTTCTGCCTAAACGCGGGTGGCGGGCAGCCCGGAAACCCGGTCCGCCCGCCTTTTCCGCATGGGGTAGCCCCATCTCCCCATGCGAAAGCTTCGCTCCCCGGCAGATCTCCCCAAGTCGAATGACGCAGGGAGGGGCCGGCGGGGATGATCAGAAGCGGAAGCGCACGCCGGCCGAGAAGGTGTTGGTGCGGATCTTGCCGACGCGGACCGCGTAATCCTCGAACTCGTCGTCGGTGATCGTAGCGCCCTTCGCCTGGCGGTGACGATAGTCGAGGGTGATCGCGGCCGAAGGCGACAGCTCGAACGCGACGCCGGCGCCCAGCTGCCACGCGAAGCGGCCCTTGCCCTCGCCATCGAACTCGAAGCCGGAGATACCCAGGCCGCCACCGACATAAGGCGTCACGGGCGAGCCGGTGGGGATATCCACCCAGAGGTTACCCATCACGCTCGCCTGGCGCAGCTTGCCGCCGTCGACGTCGAAGCTGTTGCCCGAACCGCCGCAGGAATCGGTCTCGAGGTAATCGCAGACCTCTTCGCGGTCGGCAGGCGACAGCGTGATCGCGGTGCCGTTTATGCTCTTGATCGCCAGCCCCTTCACCTTGTTGCGCGAGTAGGCGACTTCGATGTCGGCGCGGATCAGGCCGAAGTCGTAGCCGATGGCGCCGTTGATGGCGAAGGCGCTCTTGAGGTCGGTCTTGAACCGCGCGTTGTCCTGCGCGCCGGTGCCGCCGAAGGTGCCGCCTTCGTCGAAGTAGGTCAGGTCGACATCGTTTACCTTGGCCACACCAGCCTGGAGCGAGACGTACACGCCCTTCTGGTCGGCGTTGTCCTGCGCGAGAGCGGCGCTCGGCAGCGCTGCGGCGAAACCGCAGGCGATCAGGATCAGCTTGGTATTCATAGTGCTACAATGTCCCCGTTAAGCGATGATCGGGGCGCCCCAATGCCGCCCTGACGCGCAGCCCTTCCGCGAGTTCGCAGCGGCAATCATCGGTCAATTGATGTATGCGCTGCTACGGAGCGAGAACTTGTTGCGGTGATGCAACAACTTGCCGTCCGTTCTCCCGACTCCGCCTTGCGCTCGTCGTACTGCCTCGCTTTCCTCACCCCGCAGCGTTCTTGCTCGCCAGGATGAACCTACCGACGACGCAAACCGCTCCGAGCCACGACGCCGACAAGACCGGGGCACACAGCTTGCAGCGGCGCATCGTGGCCGGGTTCGTGAGCAGAAATCAGCTGACTTGTACGTTAGGACACCCGCGATGGTCGCTTCGCGAGCGAAAGGGAGCAGCGGTCTCCCGCTGCGCCCTTTCTTGTGAGCCGGATCAACCCGCCGCTTAGCGGATCTTGCCGCTCAGCGAGAGGCCGATGATGCGCGGTTCGTTGTAGACCGCGGCCATGTAGTTCTCGATCACGCCCTTCAAGTTCTTCTCGTTCGTGATGTTGCGCGCGAACGCGGCGACCTCGAAGTCGCCGGTGTCGTAGCCGACCTTCAGGCCGCCCTCGAAGTTGCCCTTCGAGTAGAACTCGTCGGTCTTGTAGAGCACGAAGTTGGTGTAGCCCTGCACGTTCCAGTCGGTGGCGATGAACAGCCTGGAGCGCTCGCCCGTCGGGATGTCATAGCGCGCGGTGGCGTTGAGCGTCCACTTGGGGGCGTTGGGCAGCGGGTTGCCGTCGATCTGCGCCAGGTAGGCCGGGGCGCCGAAGATGGTGCGCTGGACGATCGGATCGTTGACGGTGCAGACCAGCTTGCCGTTGAGCGCGCAGGCCTGCGCGTAGACGCGCTTGTCCTTGATCTCGGTGTGCAGCAGGCTGCCGCCCAGCGTGATCGACAGGTTCTCGACCGGGCGATACTCGAGGTCGGCCTCAAGCCCGTAGGCCTGCGCCTTGTCGGCGTTGAACAGCACGCCGTTGCCGTTGGCGTCGTTGCCGTTCAGCTGGATGTTCTTGAGGTTCCAGTAGAACGCGGTGGCGTTGAAGCGCAGCGTGTTGTCGAGCAGCTGGCTCTTGAAGCCCGCTTCGTACGAGGTGATCGTCTCGGAATCGGCCGTCGTGAACGGCGTGCTGAACACCGCCGAGCGGCCCTGGATCGTGGGGCCACGGAAGCCGCGGGCGATGCGGGCGTAGAGGCTGAAGTCCGGCGCCGCCTTGTAGAGCAGGCTCACGTCCCAGCTGGGCTTCTCGTCCTTGAGGCGCACGCGGCAGGGGAACGCCGCGGTCGAGACGCAGGTGGTGGGGTTGTTGTTCGCCTTGAGCAGCGTCGTCGTCTTCTTGTCGCTGGTGTAGCGCGCGCCGGCGGTGAGGGTGAGCTGGTCGGTCAGGTCGTAGCTGCCCTGGCCGAAGATCGCCCACGAGGTGTTGACGTCGTGCAGGCGCACCCAGTTGTTGGGGTTGCGCGCCGCCGTCGTCAGGAAATAGCCGCGCTGGTAGAAGTCGGTGATGTCGCGGCTGTCGAAGTAGAAGCCGCCCAGCTGCCACTTGAGCGGGCCGTTGCCGGTGCTGGCGAGGCGCAGTTCCTGCGACCACTGGTCGAGGTCGCGGATCTGGCCCTGCGACTGGCCGAAACCGTTGGGCACGCCGCCCACCGGGTAGTTGGCCGCCGCGCCGCCGTCGGTGTCGCCACGGCTGTAGCCCTTGGTGGTCTCGTAGGCGGTGATCGAGGTCAGCGCCGCGCCGCCCAGGTCCCAGGTGACGTGGGCCGAGGCGCCCTTGGTCGTGTAGGCCTGCGGGTTGTCCTGCGCCTCGTCGTAGGCGACCGAGTTGCGGGGACCAACGGGATCGTTCGAGCCCTTCACCAGAGCGCCGCGATGGAACAGGGTCGAGGTGCCGTCGTAATCGCGATAGTGGCCCGAGAGCAGGACCGAGAAGTTCTCGGTCGGCGTCAGCAGCACCTGGAGGCGGGCGTTGCGGTCGTCGAAGCCGCCCATGGCGTTCTTCCTCGGCGTGGCGGTGCCATCGGCGCTCGGACCGGCGTAAGTGTTGTCGACGTAGTCGTCGCGGTGCTGGACGAGGAACGAGGCGCGCACGGCGATCTTGTCGGCCACGATCGGGCCGCCGATGCCGGCGTCGAGGTTGACGGTGCCGTAGCTGCCGACGCTGATGGCGGCCTGGCCGTTCAGGTCCATCGTCGGGCGCATGGTGTCGAACTTGATGATGCCGGCGGTCGTGTTGCGGCCGAACAGCGAGCCTTGCGGGCCGCGCAGCACCTCGACCTGGGCGATGTCGTACGCCGGGTTGGACTTCAGGATCACGTGCTCGAGCACGACGTCGTCCTGGATGATCGAGACCGGCTGCGAGGCGCCGAGGTAGAAGTCGATGTTGCCCAGGCCCCGGATGTAGAAGCGCGGGAAGATGCGGCCGGTGGTGGACTCGGCATAGAGCCCGGGCACGCGGCCCGAAAGCGCGAGCAGCGTGTCGTCGCCGCCCGAGGTGAAAGCGCGGTAGTCGTCGCCACGCAGCACGCCCACGGACACGGGCACGTCGGTCAGGCGCTCCTGGCGGCGCTGTGCGGTCACGACGATGTCGCCGCCCACTTCGCTGTCGGCCGTGCTCGCGGCGGTGCCGGCGTAGGCCGCGGCCGAGAGGGCAGTGCCTTGCGCCATGGCGATGCCCGGCAGCGCGCTGGCGCCCAGGCTCAGAAGGCCGAGAACGAGCGCCCGGCGCGGCTTGTACGATGTCATGCGAATGTCCCTTGTACCCACCATTCACGCGTCGAAACGACGGCGTTGGCGGCCCCCTAGGCGCGATCGATGTGACATTGGTGACAAACTTCCGGCGGGTGTCCGATTGCCGCGGAGGTGATGCCGCATTGCAACAAAGTGTTGCTACGGATGGACCGGCCGGCCCCGCATACCCGCCACTTGCATCGGCCGCGCCTTCCTGCTCCGTTCCGGGCTTCACCAGACCGAAAGCCCATCCCCCGCATGACCGATACCGCACCGCCCGCTCCCGATGCCGCGCCCGAGGCGCATTCCTCCGGGTTGCAGTGGCGCATCCTGGCCGGGTTCGTGGGCGGGCTGGTGGCGGGGCTCCTGGTCTATACCTTCGCGCCGGGGGCGGGCTGGGTCACCAGCGTGGTCACGTATGTCACCGGGCCGATCGGGCAGGTGTTCCTGCGGCTGCTGTTCATGCTGGTCCTGCCGCTGCTGTTCAGCGCGCTCGTCATCGGCATCGCCGACATGGAGGAGATCAAGGCGCTGCGCCGCGTGGGCCTGGCGACGCTGCTCTACACGCTGATCGTCTCGGGCATCGCGGTCGCGCTCTCGATCGCGCTGGTCAACCTGCTGCAGCCCGGCGCCGGGGTCGATCGCGAGGCGGCGCGCGCGCTGCTGGCGCAAGGGGGCAAGGCGGCCTCGGGCATCATCGCCAGCGCGCAAGGCAGCAAGAGCGGGGTCGAGGCGGTGCTCGGCCTGGTGCCGACCAACGTCATCGCGGCGATGGGCGAGAACGACATCCTGGCGGTGATGTTCTTCGCGCTGTTCTTCGGCATCGGCCTGCTGCTGGTGCGCACGCCGCAAACCGAAACCGTGCGCAACGTGATGGAGGGCGTGTTCGAGGTGGCGATGAAGCTGATCGGGCTCGTGATCCAGCTCGCCCCGATCGCGATCTTCTGCTTCATGTTCAACCTCTCGGCCCAGTTCGGCTGGGACCTGCTGATCAAGCTGGCGGCCTACGTGGGCGTTGTGCTGCTGGCTTTGGCGCTGCAGATGTTCGGCGTCTACTCGGCGCTGCTGGCGTTCGTGGCGAGGAAGAGCCCGGTCGCGTTCTTCCGCGAAACGCGCGAGGCGAGCGTGATGGCGTTCTCCACCGCCAGCTCGAACGCAACGCTGCCGACCTCGCTGCGGGTGGCGGACACCGAGCTGAAGCTGCCACCCAAGATCGCGCGCTTCGTGCTGACGATCGGCGCGACCGCCAACCAGAACGGCACCGCCATGTTCGAGGGCGTGACGGTGCTGTTCCTCGCCCAGTTCTTCGGCGTGCACCTCGACCTCGGACAGCAGATCTTCGTGATGCTGATCTGCATCCTGGCGGGCGTGGGCACTGCGGGCGTGCCGGCCGGTTCGCTGCCGGTGATCGCGCTGATCCTGGGCGGCGTCGGCGTGCCGCCCGAGGGGATCGGCCTGATCCTGGGCGTCGACCGGCTGCTCGACATGTGCCGCACGACGCTCAACGTGATCGGCGACCTGGTGTGCGCGACGGTGATCTCGGCGGTGAGTGGGGAGCAAGCCCACCCCCAACCCCTCCCGCAAGCGGGAGGGGCTTAAGCGACGTGTTCTCCCCACCCGCTTGCGGGAGGGGCAGCGAGGCTTGGCGGCTCGCCGCCTAGCCGCAGCGGGGCGGGCCGGCGTCACTCAAAAGACGGCGACGATCATCTCCAGCACTGCTTCCCACGAGAGCAGCATGAGCACCTGCCAGAGCAGCCATAGCAGTGTGAGGCAGATCGACGCTGCGATAAGCCAATGTTCCTTCGAGTAGTAGAGGTAGCGCAACCAAAAGCGCCTGAGCTTGCGCTTCACGTGGCCTTCCGCCCCGGCTTCTCCAGCACCTTCGCCTTGTAGGCGCACAAGTCCACCACCGGGCAGCGCCAGCACTCGGGGGTGCGGGCCTTGCAGGTGTAGCGGCCGTGCAGGATCAGCCAGTGGTGCGCGCCGACGCGGAACGACTGCGGGACTTTCTTCTCCAGCCCCAGCTCGACCGCCAGCGGGGTCTTGCCCTTGGCGAGGCCGGTGCGGTTGCAGACGCGGAAGATGTGGGTGTCGACCGCGAAAGTCTCGGCGCCGTGGGCGGAGTTGAGCACGACGTTGGCGGTCTTGCGGCCGACGCCGGGCAGGGCGGTCAGGGCGTCGCGGTCGGCCGGCACTTGCCCGCCGTGGTCGCGCACGAGCAGCTCGGACAAGGCGATGACGTGCTTGGCCTTGGAATTGAACAGCCCGATGGTCTTGATGTGCTCCTTGAGCGCCGCCTCGCCCAGCGCGACCATCTGCGCGGGCGTGTGAACCTCGCGAAACAGCGCGCGGGTCGCCTTGTTGACGCCGACGTCGGTCGACTGGGCCGAGAGCACGACGGCGACGAGCAACTGGTAGTCGTTGCCGTATTCCAGCTCGGTCTGCGGGTCGGGGTTGAGCTCGGCGAGACGGCGGAAGAACTCGAAGGTCTGGGCCTTGTTCATGCCGGCGCTTACAGGCCCAGCACTTGGGGCATCGTGTAGCGGCCGGTGGGCTGGTCCAGCAGCCACAGGCAGGCGCGCACCGCGCCCTTGGCGAAGATCGTGCGGTTCTCGGCGAGGTGGCCGAGCGAGAGGCGCTCGTCCCGGCCCAGGAACAACACCGAGTGGTCGCCGGCGACAGTCCCGCCCCGCAGTGCCGCAAAGCCGATCGCGCCCGGCGCGCGCTTGCCGGTGAGGCCGTCCCGCCCGCGCTCGGCATGATCGGCAAGCTCGATCCCGCGCCCCGCGGCGGCGGCCTCGCCCAGGAGGAGCGCGGTGCCCGAGGGCGCGTCCACCTTCATGCGGTGGTGGGTCTCGACGATCTCGATGTCCCAGTCCTCGCCCAGTCGCGCCGCCGCCTCGCGCACTAGGTGGGCGAGCAGGGTGACGCCGAGCGAGGTGTTGCCGGTCTGGAGCACGGCAATGTGCTCGGCCGCATGGTCGAGCAGGAAGTGGTGGCGCTCCTCGAGGCCGGTAGTGCCCACGACGATCGGCACGCGGGCGGTGACGGCGGCGTCGAGCGTCGCCTCGAGCCCGGCGGGCGAGGAGAAGTCGACCAGCACGTCGCTCGCGGCCGCGAGCGGCACCGGATCGCCGTCCCGGTCGATCCCGCCCGCGACGGTGGCGCCCGCCTCGGCGACGGCCGCCGCGATCGCCTGCCCCATGCGTCCGGCGTTACCGATGATGCCGATCCTGCTCATAGTCCGTCTTCTCCTGCCCGACGCGGCGCCTGCCAAGGCGGTGCTGCATGGCGCAGCCTGCGCGGCGGGACAAGCAAAGCATCCCGACCGAAGCGATCGTCCGCGATTTTGCTTGCGCGCGAACGAGTTCCCCATGCAAGAGCAACCGATCAAGCAGCGGGGCTACTGCATATGCTTCAGGTCAGCGACGGTGTGCTTGCCGCGTTCGCGCAAGAGTCGAGGCCAGGCGCGGATGCCGAACTGTTGCAATGGCTTTGCGGCAAGGCACCCGAATTGGAGCGACGCGCTGATCTGGCGAGTCATGTCCGCGCGCTCGTGGACTGGACGCAGTCTCGCGGGATCACGGCGATGCAGGATGTTTATCTTATTGCCGAGATGAATGTCCTTCGCGGCATCGACCTTTCGGCCGATCGCGACTTCGACGTGCTTTGCGGCCAGGCAGCGGCCGCGCGGCCGGGGTTCATGCTCGACTGGATCAGGGCAAAGCCTCCTGCCTTCTGGAGAGCGCACGATGGCCTGCGCTGACACGCTGGGGCCAGGGCTGGCGGTGCTGTCGAGCGCGATCAGCACGGGCAAGGTCACCGGCACCAAGCTTTACGCCAAGTACCTCCAGGGTTGCCCGCAGCAGGCCGCCGCCGCCATGCAGAAGGCCGCGATCCACAAGATCGACGACAAGGCCATGTGCCAGGTGATGTGCTGCTGCAAGAATGTGGAGATGAGCGGCGGCCGGCAGTACAAGCAGAACTGCGTTGCCGCGACGCTCAAGCGGGCGGACAACCTGCTCGGTGGGAAGAGCCGCTACAAGCCCGAAGTCAGCTACAACATGGAGACCGATCCACCCTCTCCCTTCATGCGCCAGGCGCCGGGGCAGGAAACAGTGCCGCGCTCGGCCCAGGGCGCGATCAGCGATGCCAAGAAGGCGATCAGCTACTACGAGCCCGGCGAGGGCATGGTCCGCCGGCCGGACGTGGTGATCGTGGAGGACCCCAGCCAGCCGCCGATCCAGTCCAACATCGACCGGATCGTCGAGATGAAGTTCCCGGGCGACGGCGAGGGCATGGACCAGTACGCCGACTACGCCGAGATCGCCGGTTCGCGCGGCAAGTTGAAAGTGCTCGACGCCAACCAGGGCGATTGCAACTGCAAGCCCGACGATGCCGAGCCCGAGCCGGTCCCGGCACCGGCCACCGAGCTGGAGATGGCCGAGGCGCGGGCGCCGAACTATGCGGCCTATGCGATGCTGGGTCTTGCGGCCATTGCTCTGGTGGGCGTCGGTGTCGCCGTGGTCCTCGCGCCCGAGGCCGCACCGCTGGAGGCAGAGGCCGGATCGGCCGCGGCCGGCGCGTTCGGCACCGCGTGGGGAGAGATTTTCGGCGGCGCGGCCGCCGCGGGAGGACTTTGACATGGCCGAGGACACGACGCTGCAGATCGCCGACCTCGACCGGATCGAGATCAGGACTCGCAAGGGGCGGATCGCGGCGCGCTTCGCGGTGGGCGGGACGTTCTATTTCCCCTGGAGCGGCGAGCCGGCGCAAGCAGAGGCGCTCGGCAAGGCGGCAGAGGGCATCCTCGGCATGCTGGGGCCGCAGATCCGCTGGATTGCGCCGCAAGGAGAGGATTTCGAGCCGTTCGACGCCAGCCGGCACGCGAGCGAAGCTGCGCGCAGGTTCTCCGGGATCGGGCGGCGCCAGGCCTCTTTCCTGGCCCATGGCGGCAGCGACGTGAAGGACGCGAGCGCGACTTCGCTGGCGGTGCACGTGCCGCGCGCGACGCCGGCCCGCAAGCTGGGCTTCCTGGTGTTCACGATCGGCTTCCAGCATCTTCAGTCGCTTCCGCCTGACACCCTGCGCCGCACCGTCCTGTGGCTGGCCGAGACGCTGCGACCGCTGCACGGGACGGCGGGCCTGTGCCTGGCGCTCTCGCCCGACCCTTACGCAGCAAGAGACGCCGACCCGGTGGTGCCGCCGTTCCTCTCCCGCTTTCCGGGGCTCGCCTTCGATCACCCGGTGTTCGATGCGTTGCAACTCAAGGACGGGTTCAAGCGGGTCAACTGGATGACGGTGCTTGGCGATCCGCTGGTGGAGCGCCTGGGCGGCGTCGACACGCTGGCGGAGAAGGCGGAGCAGAATGGCCTGGGCCTGCTGCGTTATGCCGGCGGCGCGATCGTCCAGGCGGGCGCGGCGCCCGAGTTGGGCGATATGAATAGCGGCCTGGTGCCGGAGGCCTTGCGCCGGGCCGGGCGGCTGCTCAAGCCGGTGCGGGCGCCGTTCGACGACGTCATCTTCGATGGCGACATGGGCGACTTCGACGCGCAAGGCTTTTCGCGCGAGTGGCTGGCGCGCTTCGAT
>Ga0105251_10002814_pt1 | contig 13180 bp, 9 predicted proteins | sample KBSS64metaG_FD_80424 | JGI IMG/M metagenome (GOLD analysis project Ga0105251, IMG submission 80424) | Switchgrass rhizosphere microbial communities from Kellogg Biological Station, Michigan, USA - KBS S6-4 metaG | ecosystem: Host-associated > Plants > Roots > Rhizosphere > Soil | place...
CTTCTCGGTGGTGCCCGGAACATTAAAAAACAGAATCATGGAACAGAGCCGCGAACGGGCCGAGCTCATCACCGAGCTGGACGCCAGCCGCCACGAGATCGCCCGGCTCTCGGCCATGCACGGCGCGCTGTCCGAACGCGAACGGTTCTCCCGGGAGATCCACGACACCCTCGCGCAGGGTTTCACCAGCCTCCTGATGCTGGTCCAGGCCGTCGAGGCCGAACTCGACCACGATCTGCCGCAGGCCCGCCGCCATCTGGCCCTCATGGACGAGACCGCCCGGCAGAACCTCGCCGAGGCACGGGCCCTGGTCGCCGGCGGGGCGCCCGCCGACCTGGACGGCACCACGCTGCCCGACGCGCTGCGGAGGCTGGCCGCCCGCCACGACGCGAGCATCGCCGTGACCGGCCCGGTGCGTCCGCTGCCCGCAGGACCCGAGGTGGTGGTCCTCCGCTCCTGCCAGGAGGCGCTGGCCAACGCCCGCAAGCACGCCGGGAGTCCGTCCGCCGTGACGGTCGGCCTCGTGTACGCCGCCGACTCGCTGGCCCTGTCGGTGCGCGACGACGGCCGGGGTTTCGACCCCGCCGCGCCGGTCGACGGGTACGGTCTGGCGGGGCTGCGCGCCCGGGCCGCCGAGGTGGGCGGCACCGCTCTCATCCGCAGTGCCCCGGGCGACGGGACGACCGTCACCGTGTGCCTGCCCGTCCCCGGGAGTGACGTGTGATCCGGATCATCCTCGCCGACGACCATCCCGTCGTACGCGAAGGGCTGCGCGCGATGCTCAGCGCCGAGCCGGACCTCGAAGTGGTCGCCGACGCGTCCAGCGGGCCGCGCGCGGAGGCGCTGGCCGCCGAACTCCGGCCGGACATCGTGCTCATGGACCTGCGGATGCCCGAGGGCGGGGGCGTCGACGCGATCGTGCGGATGACGCGGGCCGGACTGCCCTGCCGGGTCATCGTGCTGACGACGTACGAGACGGACCGGGACATCCTGCGGGCGGTGGAGGCCGGGGCCGCGGGCTATCTGCTGAAGGACCTGCCGCGCGCCGAACTCGCGGACGCCGTACGGGCCGCGGCGCGCGGCGAGACCGTGCTGGCGCCGTCGGTCGCCGCCCGGCTGGTCGACCAGCTCCGCAGCAGGCCGGAGCGGCCCCGTCTCTCCGAGCGGGAGACCGCGGTGCTGCGACTGGTGGCCGAGGGCTGCACGAACGCGGAGATCGGCCGCCGCCTCTTCATCGGCGAGTCCACCGTGAAGACCCATCTGCTGCGGGCCTTCGGGAAGCTGGGGGTCGACGACCGGACGGCCGCGGTGACGAGTGCCATGCGCCACGGCCTGCTGGAGTGAGCCCCGGACCACCGGAGCGGAACCCCGGACACCGGCTCGCGGTGCCCGGTCCGGCAGAGGACGCCGGCTCACGGACACGCCGGCCGATGTTCCCGCCCCGGTGGGAGGCCCACCGGGGCGGGAGCGGCTGGATCAGGCCAGGCGTGAGCGCAGTTCGGACACGATCGCGTCGGCCGCGACCGCCGTCTGCTCCCCGGACTCCATGTCCTTGAGCTGCACGACGCCCTCGGCGAGGTCACGCTCACCGGCGACGACCGTGAAGCGGGCCCCGCTGCGGTTCGCGTTCTTCATCGCGCCCTTGAGCCCCTTCGCGCCGTACGAGAAGTCGGCGGCGACACCGGCCCTGCGCAGTTCGGTGACCACGCCGAAGAGGATCCGGCGGGCCTCCTCCCCGAGCGGCACCGCGAACACACTGGTGGACGCGGGGAGTTCGAGCTCCACGCCTTCCGCCTCCAGCGCCAGCACCGTGCGGTCGACGCCCAGCGCCCAGCCGACGGACGGCAGCGCGGGGCCGCCGATCATCTCGGACAGCCCGTCGTAACGGCCGCCGCCGCCGACCGCGGACTGCGAGCCGAGACCGTCGTGCACGAACTCGAAGGTGGTGCGCGTGTAGTAGTCCAGACCACGCACGAGCTTCGGGTCGTCCTCGAAGGAGACGCCCGCGGCCGTGATCAGGTCGCGCACCTCCTCGTGGTACGCCTTGCAGCCGTCACAGAGGTAGTCGCGCAGCAGCGGCGCCCCGCCGAGCTGCTTCTGGACGTCCTCGCGCTTGTCGTCGAGCACGCGCAGCGGGTTGATCTCCGCGCGGCGCAGCGTCTCCTCGTCGAGGTCCAGTCCGCGCAGGAAGTCCTGCAGCGCGGCCCGGTAGACGGGACGGCACTCCTTGTCGCCCAGGCTGTTCAGCAGGATGCGGAAGTTCCGCAGGCCCAGCGAGCGGTACGCCTGGTCCGCCAGGATGATCAGCTCGGCGTCGAGCGCCGGGTCCTCGGCTCCGATCGCCTCGGCGCCCACCTGGGAGAAGTGGCGGTAACGGCCCTTCTGGGGGCGCTCGTAGCGGTAGTACGAGCCCGAGTACCAGAGCTTGACGGGGAGGTTGCCCGTCTTGTGCAGGTTGGCCTCGAGGGCCGCGCGCAGCACGGAGGCGGTGCCCTCGGGGCGCAGGGCCAGCCTGTCGCCGCCCTTGGTCTCGAAGGCGTACATCTCCTTGGTCACGATGTCGGTGGACTCACCGACACCGCGGGCGAACAGTTCGACGTTCTCGAAGCCGGGCGTCTCGACGTAGCCGTAGCCGGAGTTGCGCAGCGGGGCCGCGATGGCCTCGCGGACCGCGAGGTACTTGGCGCTGTCCGGCGGAATGAGGTCGTACGTGCCCTTGGGGGCCCTGAAGGTGCTCACGGAAGTCTTGTCACATTCCTCGTCGAGGAGCGGAGGTCGGGTCCGCTCCCAGGCCGGCGGCCACCTGCCGCAGATACGGGTTGGTGGCGCGTTCCTGGCCGATGGTCGTCTGGGGGCCGTGGCCGGACAGCACCACGGTCGAGTCGTCGAGCGGCAGGCACACACGGCCCAGCGAGTCGAGCATCTCGTCCATGTCGCCGCCCGGCAGGTCGGTGCGTCCGATGGAGCCGGCGAAGAGCAGGTCCCCGGAGAAGAACACGGACGGGACGTCCGCGCTCTCGGGCATCCGGAACGTCACCGACCCCTTCGTATGGCCCGGGGCGTGCGCGACGGAGAGGTCGAGGCCCGCCAGCTTCAGCTCGGCGCCGTCGCTCAGGGTCCGCACGTCGTCGGGCTCCCCCACGGTCAGCTCGCCCATCAGCGGCATCCCGATGGAGCGGCCGAGCGCCTTCTCGGGGTCGCTCATCATGTACCGGTCCGCGGGGTGGATCCAGGCGGGCACGTCGTGCGCTCCGCACACCGGGACGACCGAGGCGACGTGGTCGATGTGTCCGTGGGTGAGGATGACCGCGACGGGCTTGAGCCGATGCTTCTTCAGTGCGTCCTCGACTCCCTGGGTGGCCTGATGGCCCGGGTCGATGATCACGCACTCCTCACCCGCGGCGGGGGCGACCAGGTAACAGTTGGTCCCCCAGGCCCCGGCGGGGAACCCGGCAATGAGCACGATCGTCCTTCGTGGTGGCGTACGCGCGAGTGTCGTACGGGCGGGTGGCTGTGGATCAGAGCCTACCGGCGCTGCCGATTCCTCAGCTAACCCATATACGGTACGGGGCACACGCAGGCGGTCGGCTCAGGCGACGCACGCGTCCCACTCGACGTACGAGACGCACGAGGAGAACTCCGGTGGTCAGCCAGGAACAGCGGCGGCGTCAGCTCGCCCGGGAGAAGTTCTTGCGACAGCAGCAGCGCCGCACATCCGCTCGACGAAGGACCCGAACGCGCAACGCGGTGATCGCGGCGGTCGTCGGCGTGGTCGTCGCGGGCGGCGCGACGGCGTACGCGACCGGGGCCTTCGAGAGCGACGGCAAGAAGGCCAACGCGGGCGCCGAGGCCACGCCGAGCGCGACGCCGACGAGCAAGGCGCCCGATCCGTGCGAGAAGCCCGCCGCGGGCAAGGTGAAGCCGCTCACATGGAAGAAGGAGCCGGCGCTCACCATCGACAAGTCCGCCGCCTACACCATGAAGATGGCGACGACCTGCGGCGACATCGACATCGCCCTCAAGGCGTCCGCCGCCCCGCACACGGTGAACTCGTTCGCCTTCCTCGCCGGCAAGGGTTACTTCGACCACACCAAGTGCCACCGGCTCACCACCGAGAGCATCTACGTGCTGCAGTGCGGTGACCCGCAGGGCACCGGCCAGGGCGGTCCGGGCTACACGATCCCGGACGAGAACCTGAAGGACAAGGTCCTCAAGGGCAACGTGTATCCCGCGGGCACCGTCGCGATGGCGAACCAGTACAACTCCGGGACGCAGCAGGGCCGTAACACGGGCGGCAGCCAGTTCTTCCTCGTCTACCAGGACAGCCAGCTCCCGCCCGACTACACACCGTTCGGCACGATCTCCGGCGCGGGGATGAAGGTCCTGAAGAAGATCGCCGCCGCCGGCTCGCAGGCTCCCGACCCCCAGACGGGCAACACCGCGCCGAACGCGACCGTGGTGATCGACAAGGCGACGGTCACGAAGTCCTGACCGTCAACCGGGGAACTTCGGTCGCGCGGGATGCGGACAGGCAACCCGCTGGTCGCCTATGTTGGCCGTGACGAAACTGTGGACGATGCCAGGGGGCTCCGAAGCCCCCCACAGGCATCATGTGGAGGAGGCGCTGTGAGCAGCGACCCGTGGGGCCGCGTCGACGAGACGGGCACCGTGTACGTGCGTACGGCCGACGGAGAGCAGGTCGTCGGTTCCTGGCAGGCCGGCACCCCTGATGAGGCGCTGGCCTACTTCGAGCGCAAGTACGAAGGCCTGGTTGTCGAGATCGGCCTCCTCGAAAAGCGGGTGAAGACCACCGACCTGTCGGCGAAGGACGCCCAGACCGCCATCGACCACATCCGTGGGCAGGTGGACGCCCACCACGCGGTCGGCGATCTGGACGCACTGAAGGTGCGGCTCGACAAGCTCGTGGAGACCGTCGACGCGCGCCGCGAGGAGCGCAAGGTCCAGCGGGCCAAGCAGTCCGACGAGGCGCGGCACGCCAAGGAGGCGCTGGTCGTCGAGGCCGAGGAGCTGGCGCAGAGCGACCAGTGGCGGGCGGCCGGTGAGCGGCTGCGCGCGCTGGTGGACACGTGGAAGGGGCTGCCGCGACTCGACCGCAAGTCGGACGACGAGCTGTGGCACCGCTTCTCGCACGCCCGCTCGGCGTTCTCCAAGCGGCGCAAGGCGCACTTCGCGTCGCTGGACGCGCAGCGCGAGGAGGCCCGCAAGACCAAGGAGAAGCTGGTCGCCGAGGCCGAGGCGCTGTCCGGCTCGACGGACTGGGGTCCGACGGCGGCCCGCTACCGCGAGCTGATGGCGGACTGGAAGGCCGCGGGCCGCGCCCAGCGCGAGCACGAGGACGACCTGTGGAACCGCTTCCGCGGCGCCCAGGACGTGTTCTTCGCGGCGCGCAGCTCGGTCTTCGCCGAGCGGGACGCGGAGCAGACGGAGAACCTGAAGCTCAAGGAGGAGCTGGCCGAGGAGGCCGAGAAGCTCGTCCCGGTGCAGGACCTGAAGGCGGCCCGCGCGGCCTTCCGTTCCATCAACGAGCGCTGGGAGGCCATCGGCCACGTGCCGCGCGACGCCCGTCCGAAGGTCGAGGGCCGGATGCACGCGGTGGAGCGGGCCCTCCAGGAGTCGGAGGAGACCGAGTGGCGCCGGACGAACCCGGAGGCACGCGCGCGTGCCGAGGGTCTGACCGGTCAGCTGCAGGCCGCCGTGGACAAGCTCCAGGGCCAGATCGAGGCGGCGCGCTCCGCGGGCAACACCGCGAGGGCCGACAAGCTCCAGAAGGAGCTGGACGGCCGTCAGGCGCTCCTCGACCAGGCGCTGAAGGGCCTTCAGGAGTTCGGCGGCTGAGATTCCGGCCTTCCGGCCGCGCACGCGCGAAGGGGCTCCCGTACGCACCGTACGGGAGCCCCTTCGCGTGCCGTCCCGTCCCGCCCGGTACGCGGCCGGGCGGGACGGGACGGGCGTCAGGCCTCCGAGGGCCTGCGGGCCGATGTCACGCGGTACACGTCGTAGACGCCCTCGACGCCCCGTACGGCCTTCAGGACGTGTCCCAGGTGCTTGGGGTCGCCCATCTCGAAGGTGAACCGGGAGGTGGCGACGCGGTCGCGCGAGGTCTGGACGGCCGCGGACAGGATGTTGACGTGCTGGTCGGACAGCACGCGGGTGACGTCCGACAGGAGCCGGGACCGGTCCAGGGCCTCGACCTGTATGGCGACCAGGAAGACCGAGGACTGGGTCGGCGCCCATTCGACCTCGAGGATGCGTTCGGGCTCGCGCGAGAGCGAGTCGACGTTGACGCAGTCGCTGCGGTGGACCGACACTCCGCTGCCGCGGGTGACGAAGCCGATGATGGGGTCGCCCGGCACCGGTGTGCAGCAGCGGGCGAGCTTGACCCAGACGTCGTCGACGCCCTTGACGACCACTCCGGGGTCGTTGTTGCTGCGCCGCTTGCGGCCGCGGCCCCGCGCCGGCGGTACGGACTCGTCGATCTCCTCGGTGGCCGCCTCCTCGCCGCCGAGCGCCTGGACGAGCTTGTGGACGACGCTCTGGGCGGTGACATGGCCCTCGCCGATCGCCGCGTACAAGGACGAGATGTCGGGGTAGCGCATCTCGTGCGCGAGGGTGACCAGGGAGTCGCCGGTGAGGATGCGCTGGATCGGCAGGTTCTGCTTGCGCATCGCGCGGGCGATGGCGTCCTTGCCGTGCTCGATCGCCTCGTCGCGGCGTTCCTTGGAGAACCAGGCGCGGATCTTGTTGCGGGCGCGCGGCGACTTCACGAAGCCGAGCCAGTCGCGGGAGGGGCCCGCGCCGGCCGCCTTGGAGGTGAAGACCTCGACCAGGTCGCCGTTGTCCAGGGTGGACTCGAGCGGCACCAGGCGTCCGTTGACCCGTGCTCCTATCGTCCGGTGGCCGACCTCCGTGTGGACCGCGTACGCGAAGTCCACCGGCGTCGCCCCGGCCGGGAGCGCTATGACGTCGCCCTTGGGCGTGAAGACGAAGACCTCGTTGCGCGAGAGGTCGAAGCGCAGGGACTCCAGGAACTCGCTGGGGTCCTCGGTCTCCTTCTGCCAGTCGAGGAGCTGGCGCAGCCACGCCATGTCGTTGACGGTGTCCTGGCCCGCGCTGCCCTTGGCCGCCCGGGGCACGTCGGTGCGGATCTTGGAGGAGCCCGCGACGGTCTCCTGCTTGTGCTTCCAGTGCGCGGCGATGCCGTACTCGGCGCGGCGGTGCATGTCGAACGTACGGATCTGGAGTTCGACGGGCTTGCCGTTGGGGCCGATGACCGTCGTGTGCAGCGACTGGTACATGTTGAACTTCGGCATCGCGATGTAGTCCTTGAACCGGCCGGGGACCGGGTTCCATCGCGCGTGCACGGTGCCGAGCGCCGCGTAGCAGTCGCGGACGGTGTCCACGAGGACGCGGATGCCCACCAGGTCGTAGATCTCCGCGAAGTCACGGCCGCGGACGATCATCTTCTGGTAGACGCTGTAGTAGTGCTTCGGGCGGCCGGTGACGGTCGCCTTGATGCGGGCCGCGCGCAGGTCGGACTGGACCTCGTCGGTCACTATGGCGAGGTACTCGTCGCGCTTGGGGGCGCGCTCGGCGACCAGGCGCACGATCTCGTCGTACATCTTGGGGTAGAGGATCGCGAAGGCGAGGTCCTCCAGCTCCCACTTGATGGTGTTCATGCCCAGGCGGTGGGCGAGCGGCGCGTAGATCTCCAGGGTCTCGCGCGCCTTCTTCTCCTGCTTCTCGCGCTTGAGGTAGCGCATGGTGCGCATGTTGTGCAGGCGGTCGGCGAGCTTGATGACCAGGACGCGGGGGTCCTTGGCCATCGCGACGACCATCTTGCGCACGGTCTCGGCCTGGGCGGCCTCGCCGAACTTGACCTTGTCCAGCTTGGTGACGCCGTCGACGAGGAGGCCGACGGAGTCGCCGAAGTCACGGCGGAGCTGGTCCAGGCCGTACTCGGTGTCCTCGACCGTGTCGTGCAGGAGGCCGGCCATGAGCGTCGCCGGGTCCATGCCCAGCTCGGCGAGGATGGTGGTGACGGCGAGCGGGTGCGTGATGTACGGGTCGCCGCTCTTGCGCTTCTGGCCCCGGTGCCACCGTTCGGCGACCTGGTACGCCTTCTCGATCTGCCGGAGCGTCGACGTCTCGATCTTGGGGTCGTTGCTGCGCACTATCCGCAGCAGCGGCTCCAGAACCGGGTTGTACGGGTTCGAGCGCTGGACACCGAGGCGGGCCAGGCGGGCCCGGACGCGGTTGGAGGAACCACCGGAGCGCGTGGGCTGGGACGCCGCCGGACGGGCCGCCGGGGTGCTCGCGGGACGCTCGGGAGGGGCGGGCTTGGGACGTGCCCCTCCGGCGGCCGTGCCGTCGGGCGCGGACTGGGCGTGCTCGACCGGCCCGCTCGCTGCCTTCCGTGCGGGCTTCTCCGCGGCGCCCGAGGCTGGCTCGGGCTCGGTGGAAGCGGTTCGCCCCAGGCGTTCCGCGCTGGGGGCGAGTGGCTGGGCCTCGTCTGGCAAGAGGGCTCCTCGTGCGCGATCCGGGTCCCCCGGTCAGGCTCCGGAAACCCCATGGTAGCGATCCTCCGCGCCGGGCTCGCTGTCGGCCGCCGACGGCGGCCTCGTACAGGGGAACGCCGGAGGCGGGCACCGGATTCCTCCGGGCCCGCCTCCACGGTGTCCTACGGGTGCCTCAGGCCTTTCGGGGGCCTTTCCGGGAGCGGACTCCCAGGTGGCGTGCGCGCGGTCCTCAGACCGTCAGGAGCGCCTCCAGGGGAGCCCCGGCCAGGGCCGGCTCCAGGCGGCCGCGGCCGCCCAGGAACCCGAGTTCCATCAGCACGGCGACGCCCGCGACCTCGGCGCCCGCCCTGCGGATGAGCTGGAGCGACGCCTCCGCGGTGCCGCCGGTGGCGAGGACGTCGTCGACGACCAGTACGCGGTCGGCCGCGCTCAGGTCCTCGGCGTGCACCTCGATCTCGGCGGAGCCGTACTCCAGGTCGTACGCCTGCGACAGGGTCGCTCCGGGGAGCTTGCCCGCCTTGCGCACGGGGATGAAGCCGATCCCGGCGTGGACGGCGACCGGGGCTCCGAGGATGAAGCCGCGGGCCTCCAGGCCGACGATCTTGGTGGCGCCGGTGCGCACGGCGATGTCCGCCAGGGCGCCGGTCAGCGCGCCGAACGCGGCCGGGTCGGCCAGGAGCGGGGTGATGTCCTTGAACATCACTCCCGGCTCCGGGTAGTCGGCCACGTCACGGATGCGGCTGGTCAGCAGCTCTTCGATGCCGGTCATCGGCGCTTCCCCGAGGGACGGCCGCGGCCGCGGGCGCGGGACGCGGGCTGGTGGCGGGGGCCGACGACCGCCGGGGCGGCGTCCTCCAGGTCGTCGTCCTCGTACGAGGACCCGGTCGCCCCCGGCTCCAGGGACTCGCCCGTGGCGGCCGCCTGGGCCCGCTTGGCGAGGACCCGCTTGCGCAGGGCCTTCATCTCCGGCTCGCGCTCCTTGAGGTCGGCGACGAGCGGCGTGGCGATGAAGATCGAGGAGTACGCACCGGCCGCGAGACCGACGAACAGCGACAGCGAGATGTCGTTGAGCATGCCGGCGCCGAGGACGCCGCCACCGATGAACAGCAGGCCGGCGACCGGCAGCAGCGCGACGACCGTGGTGTTGATCGAACGCACCAGGGTGCTGTTGATCGAGCGGTCGGCGACGTCGCTGTAGGTCCAGCGGGTCTGCTTGGTGATCCCCTTCGTCTGCTCCTTGAGGCTGTCGAAGACGACGACCGTGTCGTAGAGCGAGTAACCGAGGATCGTGAGCAGGCCGATCACGGTGCCCGGGGTGACCTCGAAGCCGACCAGCGCGTAGATGCCGACCGTGATGGTGATGTCGTGGATCAGGGCGACCAGGGCCGCGATGGCCATGCGCCACTCGAAGGCGATCGCCAGGTAGATCACGACCAGGACCATGAAGATCGCCAGGCCCTCCCAGGCCTTGTTGGCGATCTGGTCACCCCAGCTGGGGCCGACCAGGTCGGCGTTGATCTTCTCGGAGTCGACCTTCAGGTCGGTGGCGAGCTTTTCCTTGATCGTGTCCGACTTGTCGGTGTCGATGCCGGCGATCTGGATGCGCAGTCCGCCGTTGCCGAGCTTCTGGACGACGGCGTCGTGACCGGAGGCCTCTTCCGCGTACGTCTCCGCCTGGCTCACCGAGACCGGGCTCTTGCCGGTGGTGAAGACGGCGCCGCCCTGGAACTCGATGCCCATGTTCAGGCCCCGCACCGTCAGGCCGAGGATGGCCGTGATGGTGATCAGGATCGAGATGCCGTACCAGATCTTGCGCTTGCCGACGAAGTCGTAGCCGATCTCGCCGCGGTGGAGCCGGGCGCCGAGGGTGCCGAGTTTCGACATCTCACGCCTCCTTCGTGTCGACGGGGGCGGACGCGCGACGGGTGCGGCGCAGCGGCGGCTTGGCGCCCAGTCGCTTCGGGTCGAGGCCGGACCAGCGGTGACCCTCCGCGAAGAACTTCCTGCGGGCCATGATGGTCATCAGCGGCTTGGTGAAGAAGAACACGACGACGACGTCGAGCACCGTGGTCAGACCGAGGGTGAACGCGAAGCCCTGGACCTTGCCGACGGTGACGATGAAGAGCACCGCGGCGGCGAGGAACGACACGAAGTCGGAGACCAGGATGGTGCGCCGGGCACGCGGCCAGGCGCGCTCGACGGCCGGGCGCAGGGAGCGGCCCTCGCGGATCTCGTCCCGGATGCGTTCGAAGAAGACGATGAACGAGTCCGCCGTGATACCGATCGCGACGATCGCACCGCAGACGGCCGGGAGGTTCAGCGCGAAGCCGATGGCCGGGCCGAGCAGCGACATGAGCACGTAGGTGAGGATCGCCGAGACGCCCAGGGAGGCGATGGCGATGACCGACAGACCCCGGTAGTAGATCACCAGGTAGAGGACGACCAGGGCGAGGCCGATGGCGCCCGCGATCAGACCGGCGTGCAGCTGCTCACCGCCGAGCGCGGCGGTCACCGTGGTGACGCTCGACTCGTGGAAGGTGAGCGGCAGGGCGCCGTACTTCAGCATGTTGGCCAGGTCCTGGGCCTCGGTCTGGGTGAAGCTGCCGGAGATCTCCGCGCTGCCGCTCAGCGACTGGGCCACGGAGGGGTCGGAGACGACCTGACCGTCGAGGACGATGGCGAACTGGTTCTGCGGCGGCTGGTTCTGGGCCAGCTTGCCGGTGATGGCGGCGAACTTCTTGGAGCCACCGGACGTGAAGTCCATGGTGACCTTCCAGCCCGCGGCGCTCTGCGTGTCGAAGACCGCGCCGGCCTTCTTGATGTCCGTACCGGCGACCTCGGCCGGGCCGAGGATGTACTTCTGCCACTGGCCGGAGGAGTTCTTGTCCTGGCCGCAGGCCACGGTCGGCTCGGTCGGCTTGGTGCCGGTGCCGGCCTTGGCGCGGACCGCCTTGTCGGTGCAGTCGATCGCGGCGTACTCGGCCTGCAGCTTGGCCGTCGCCGGGTCCACGCTGGCGCTCGCGGACGGCGAGGCGCTGGAGGAGGCCGAGGCGCTCGGGGTGCTGCTCGCGGACGCGGACGGCGAGGAGCCCGCCTTCAGGGCGTCGGTGACCGCGCGGCCCTGGGTGGTGGCGGAGGCCGACGGCTTGGCGGAGGGCGACGAGGACGGGGACGCCTTGTCACCGGCCTTGGCGGAGGAGCTGCTGGAGGCGCTCGGCGACGGGGTGGCCGACGCCTTGCCACCGGAGACGTCGGTGGCAAGGACGGGACGGAAGTACAGCTTGGCGGTGGTGCCGACCTGCTCGCGGGCCTGCTTGGAGTTCGTGCCCCGGGGGATGTTGACAATGATGTTGTCGGCACCCTGGGTCTGAACCTCGGCCTCGGAGACACCGAGACCGTTGACACGGCGGTTCATGATGTCGACCGCGGTGTCCATGTTGGTCTTGTTGATCGCGTTGGGCTGGCCCGGCTCGTTCTGCGCCGTGAGCGTGATGCTCGTGCCGCCGGCGAGATCGATGCCGAGACGCGGAGTGGTCTGCCCGGAGGCGAACATCCCCCCGGTGAGCGCCGCGATGGCGATCAGGATCAGGGCCAGCGAGCGCCCCGGCCTGCTCTGGGCGCTCGCGTTCCGGCCCTTCTTCGGTGCTGCCACCTTGTCGTATCTCCCTGTCCAACCGCCCCGCGCCGGGTGAGCGCCTGGACGGCCATGCCATGGTGTCGGGACTCCGTGCGAGAACAGCACGTCCCGGGAGGTGGGAGGCACGAGCGGATCGCACCTCGCTCCCGGGTCGTGACTACTTCGCGTCGGCCCCGCCGTCGGTCTTCTTCGGCTCCGCCCCGTCGGCGTCGGCCTCGTCGGCCTTCGTCTCGACGGGCTCGTCGGCAGGCTTGTCCGCCGCGTCCTTCTTGCCGAGGTCGAGGGGCTTGTCGTCGGAGGCGTCGGAAGAGGCGTCGGCGGCGGGCTCGTCGGTCTCGGTGAGGGAGGAGGCGTCGTCCGGCACGACCGTGCCGTCGGTCTTCAGGTCGTGCTCGATGCCGTGGACGATGCGGTTGTACTCGTCGTCCGTGAGGACGGCGCCGATCGCGTTCTTCGCGAAGAGCAGGTCGACGCCGGGAGCGGCGTCAAGGAGAACCGTGTCCTCGTTGACCTCCTTGACGGTGGCGTACATACCGCCGATCGTGCGCACGCCGGAGCCGGGCTGCATCTCGTTGCGCATGGAAGCCGCTTGCTGCTGCTTCTTCTTGGCCGACCGGGTCATCAGGAACATGGCCCCGATGAGCACGATGAACGGGAGGAGGGTCACTGGACTCACGGGTCGGGACTTCCTTCTTCGACCGCAAAGGTGAGCGGCCTGCTGGATGGGGGTATGTATGCCGTCGACAAGGGCGGCATCGGCGGAGTCTAAGCGAGTCCGCACTCAGGGAACAACGCTCAGCATGGCACCGGGGTTCCTGCCCCGGCACGTACGCACGCCGTCACGCCCCGAACAGGTCTTCTTGTCCGTTTCCACCGGCTGACCGGCGGGGTGGCGTGAGGCCGAGATGCGCCCATGCCGCGGGTGTCGCCACCCGGCCACGCGGAGTGCGGGCGAGGAGTCCCTCTCTGACGAGGAAGGGCTCGGCGACCTCCTCCACCGTCTCAC
>Ga0105251_10002816_pt1 | contig 13162 bp, 13 predicted proteins | sample KBSS64metaG_FD_80424 | JGI IMG/M metagenome (GOLD analysis project Ga0105251, IMG submission 80424) | Switchgrass rhizosphere microbial communities from Kellogg Biological Station, Michigan, USA - KBS S6-4 metaG | ecosystem: Host-associated > Plants > Roots > Rhizosphere > Soil | place...
AGATCGCCGACAACGCCTGACGCGCCGGTTCGGTGGCGTCCCAGGTCTGCACCCCGTCCACGCAGTTGTCGCAGTGGCCGCAGGGTTGGGGCATGTCTTCGTCGAAGTAGGCAAGCAAGGTCTGGCGACGGCAGCGGGTTTCTTCACACAGCGAGAGCATGGCGTCGAGCTTGTGCTGTTCCAGGCGCTTGTGGCGCTCGTCGCCTTCGGAGTTCTGCAGCATCTGCTTGAGCATCACCACGTCTTGCAGGCCGTAGACCATCCAGGCATCCGCCGGCAGGCCATCACGGCCGGCACGTCCGGTTTCCTGGTAGTACGCCTCGAGGGATTTGGGCAGGTCCATGTGGGCCACGAAGCGCACGTTGGATTTATCGATGCCCATGCCGAACGCGATGGTGGCGACCATGATCAAACCTTCCTCGTTGAGGAAGCGCTTCTGGTGGTACGCCCGCAGTTCGTTGGGCAGGCCGGCGTGATACGGCAACGCCGGGTAGCCTTGCTCACTGAGGAATGCGGCGACCTCGTCGACTTTTTTGCGCGACAGGCAGTAGACGATGCCGGCGTCGCTGCGTCGATCGGAGAGAAACGCCAGCAACTGCTTGCGCGGCTGTTCCTTGGGCACGATGCGGTAAAAAATATTCGGCCGGTCGAAGCTCGAGAGGAACCGTTCGGCGTTTTGCAGGTGCAGACGCTCGACGATTTCTTCGCGGGTACGTTTGTCGGCGGTGGCGGTCAGGGCGATGCGCGGGACGTTGGGGAACAGCTCCGCCAGTTGGCCCAGTTGCAGGTATTCGCGACGGAAATCGTGGCCCCACTGGGACACGCAGTGGGCTTCGTCGATGGCGAACAGGGAAATTTCCAGGCTCTGCAGGAACGCCAGCATGCGCGGCTGCACCAGGCGCTCGGGGGCGAGGTAAAGCATCTTCACTTCGCCGCGCTTGATGCGGGCGGCGAGGTCGCGTTGCTGTTCGGCGCTGAGGGTGGAGTTCAACGCGGCAGCCGCCACGCCGAGCTCTTCCAGGGTGGCCACCTGATCGTCCATCAAGGCGATCAACGGCGACACCACCACTGCAAGCCCCTCACGCAGGAGTGCCGGCACCTGGAAACACAGCGACTTGCCGCCGCCGGTAGGCATCAGTACCAGGGCGTCACCGCCGTTGGCCACGCGCTCAATGATTGCACCCTGGCGGCCACGAAAACTGTCGTAGCCGAAGATGTCCTTGAGGACGCGTTGAGCCTGCTCGAGCATGAAAAACTCCAAATATCGCCGAAATCCCTCTGTACAGGCTGGTCGAAAAAGCACGCTTGAGCGGGAAATAATCCGTAAGCGAACTTTTCCCGCGACTGGCGCTTGGCCTGTAGGGGCATCACAAAACGCGGCAGTATACCCGAGGGTCACCCGGCAAAGGGTGCCGTTGGTGAATTGCACAGGCCCATTAAATGGCCCGAAATGCTGGGAATTCATTCCGTCAGGCAGACCCAATTGTCCCCTTCGCGAGCAAGCCCGCTCCCACAAGCTGGCCTGGGCGCTCAAGAAAGCCTAGAATTGCCCATCGTTTATTCCCAAGGTAGTCCGTCAATGTCCTTCGCTGAGCAACTAACCCGCCTGCAAGCCTTCCTCGATGCCGATGAGCTGCACGACGAGGCGCTGGACTACGTGGCCGCCCACGGCTATCTGACCGCGCTGTCGATCTGCTCCGATGTCGTGCCTGATCGTGAATGGATCGACGCACTGTTCTCCGAAGAGCCTCACTACAGTGATGCCGCTCAGCGCGAAGAAATCGAATCCACCCTGCTGGCCCTCAAGGCTCACATTGGCCGCCAACTGGCTTCCGATGAAGAGTTTGAACTGCCTTGCGACCTGGACCTCGGTGAAGACCCGGACGATTCCGAACTGCGCGGCTGGTGCATCGGCTTCATGGAAGGCGTGTTCCTGCGTGAAGAGGCCTGGTTCGAAACGGCTGAAGAAGAAGTCAGCGAAATGCTGCTGCCGATCATGGTCGGTTCCGGCCTGTTCGACGAGCAACCTGAGTTCTCCGACATCGCCTCCGACGCCAACCTGATGGACGACATGATCGTTCAGATACCGGAAGCGCTGACCGCCCTTTACCTGCTGTGCAACGCACCTGACGAAAAGCCGGCGATCCTCAAGCCTCGCCACCACTAAGACCGTTGCCCGTGGCGCCCATGGGCAATCGCTCTGTGATCACGCGCTACGTTCTGCTGGCCATCGGCTGGCTGAGCGTAGTGCTTGGGGTGATCGGCATTTTCCTGCCGGTGCTGCCCACGACTCCCTTCCTTCTGCTGGCTGCCGCCTGCTTCGCCCGTAGCTCCCCGCGCTTCTACCAATGGCTGGTGGAACACCCGCGCCTGGGGCCGTGGATTCGTGACTATCTGGATGGCAACGGGATTCCGCTCAAGGGCAAGGTGTATGCCATTGGGTTGATGTGGTTGAGTATCGGGTTTTCCTGCTACCTGGTGCCGCTGATCTGGGCGCGAGGGTTCATGCTGACCAGTGCGGTGTTGGTGACGGTTTATATTTTGCGGCAGAAGACATTGCCCAAGGCACCGCAGGACTAAATGTGGGAGCGGGCTTGCTCGCGAATTCGGTGGATCAGTCAGCACATGTATCGGCTGACACACCGTATTCGCGAGCAAGCCCGCTCCCACATTTTTGATCCAGTGGCTTCAGAGGGATCAACGCATTGGCGGCAAGCCATACGCCGCCAGATCAAACTCCGCCAACTTGCGAATAATCTGGTCAGCATGGTGATACTTGCTGTCCGCCATCGCCTCATCCGGCACCGCAATCGCGGTCATGTGCGCAGCCTTGGCCGCCGTCACGCCAAACGGCGAATCCTCAAACACCAGGCAATCCTCCGGTGCCACACCCAAGCGGCGCGCCGCCGTGAGGAAGATATCCGGCGCAGGCTTCGCAGCTCCCACTTCCGGGTCATCCGCGGTCACGATAGTGTCGAACAGCCCAAACCATTCACGGTGCAACGTGGTTTTATGACCAAACGAATTACGTGACGAACTGGTGCCCACGGCAATCGGAATGTTATGCGCCTTCAAGTGCCGCACCAGCGCTTCAGCGCCCGGCATGCCCAACGCCTTGGGGAAACGCTCGCTCATCAACGGCTCGCGGATCACCAGGAATTCGGCGGGCGTAATCGGCAGGTCCAAAGCCTTGACCACGTAGTCGGCCAGGTCCTGGGCGCCGCGACCAATGATGTGCTGCTTGATCCCCCAGTCATAAGTACGGCCGTAGCGTTCGGCGATGATCTGTGTAACTTCGGTGTAGATGCCTTCTGTGTCCAGCAACAACCCGTCCATATCGAAAATGACAGCCTTGATCGGGACAGCGGTACGCGGTGCATTCATCACTACAGATCCGTGGGCAAAAGGACTAAAAGGATTCAGCACAATAACGGCCCGCCTTGCCTGCAAGCAACCGTTAAGCTTCCGACCGACAGTACTGCCCTTTAGAATATCTGCCTTACCCATGGAAGTGCCCCCAATGCTCTACCGCCTTTGCGCCGATGGCCTGGTGCTGTTTCATTTGTCGTTCATTCTGTTCGTGCTGTTTGGCGGTTTGCTCGCCCTCAAATGGCGGCCCGTGATGTGGCTGCACTTGCCCGCGGCTGCCTGGGGCGTTGCGGTGGAAGTGTTCCACCTGCCCTGCCCGCTGACCCGCTGGGAAAACCTGTTTCGTCATTTGGCCGGGCAGGATGGTTATGGGGGTGGCTTCATCGAGCATTACATCCTGACCCTGATCTATCCGGCCGGGCTGACGCCGCAGATTCAATTGGGGCTGGGCGCGCTGGTGCTGTTGATCAACATCGCGGTGTATGTGCGGTTGATCAAGCGCCGCTAGGCAGACAGCCGATGCCCGCCAACGTCGCCTCAACCGCTTCATCCAGAGGCGTGTGCGGTTCGCTGCCCAGCACCTGCACCAGGCAGCGGTTATCCATGCGTACCTCGGTTTGCCACAGGTAGCGCATTTCCTGCATCTCGCGGAAGGTGGTGACAAAGGGCGCGGCCAGTTTCAGCAGCCACCATGGGAAAGCACTGACAGAAGGCTGGCGGCCGGTCCTGCGTGACACCACCCGCTGAATCGCCTGGCTCATCTGCCGACCGTCCGCATCAACATGCCCCACCATATGAAAACGGGCGAAGGTATCAAGGGTGTCGCGGCGTGCAATCAACTCGACCATGGTTCTCGCCACGTCAGGCAGGTAAGCCCACTGATGCCCCACGCCTGGTGCTCCCGGATAACTCACGCTGGCCACCGGTTTTGCGGGTTTGACCAGGCCTTGGGAAAACCAGCTGCTGCCGGCCTTGGCGCCGAAAAAATCGCCTGCCCGCACGATCAACACCCGGGCGCCCTGCTGGGTCGCCTCAAGCAAACGCTGCTCCATCTCCACCCGGATCGCCCCCTTGAGGGTAAGTGGATGCTGCGGCGAATCTTCCTCCAACCGCGCAAAGGCATCCGGCCCGAAGTTGTACACTGTGCCCGGCAGGACAATCGTCGCCCCTTCAGCGATTGCCGCCGCGATGCTGTTGTCGATCATCGGCAACACCCGTTCTGCCCAGTGCTGATAACCGGGCGGGTTGACCGCATGCACGATCACCGAACACCCCTTGGCCGCCGCGATGACTTCCTCACGGTTCAGCGCATCACCTTTTATCCAGGTGAAATCGACGTTCTGCTTGTGGGCCTTATCCACATCTCTCGTCAGGGCGCACACCTGCCAGCCCGCAGCGAACAACTGCCGTGCCACCTCACCACCAATCCCGCCCGTCGCGCCCAATACCAGAACCTTGCTCATGCTTTTTCCCCTGAGGGTTGTTTGATGCAGCGATTCTGCTGGTCGGCGAGCTATAGAGGAATTGCCGAAGATGATCCAGACGCTATACATTTATGCATGGCATCAAATATTGGTTGGGAGCTTTACCGGTCGTTCCTCGGGGTACTCAAGGAAGGATCGTTGTCGGGGGCCGCACGGCAGCTCGGCATCACTCAACCTACGGTTGGGCGGCACATCGCTGCGCTGGAGAAATCCCTGAACGTGGTGCTGTTCACCCGTTCCGCCAGCGGCCTGCTGCCCACGGCCGTCGCCCTCACCTTGCGCACCCACGCCGAAACCATGGAAACCACCGCCGCCGCACTCGAACGTGCAGCCTCGCCCCAAGGCCCCGAAGTACGCGGCGTGGTGCGGGTGTCCGCCAGCGAAGTGATCGGCGTGGAAGTCTTGCCGCCGATCATCACCCGCCTGCGCCGGCAGCACCCGCACCTCAAGGTCGAACTGGTGCTGAGCAATCGCCTGCTCGACCTGCTGCAACTGGAGGCCGACATCGCCGTGCGAATGGTCCGACCCAGCCAGGAACAACTGCTGGCGAAACGTATCGGCGTTATCGAAGTCGGCCTGCACGCCCGCAACGACTACCTGCAACAACACGGCATACCCCAGAGCCTAAATGATCTCGCAGCCCATTCAGTCATCGGCTACGACCAGGAAAGCGCCTTCATCCGCAGCCTGGCCGTCAAAGGCTTCGAGCGCAGCGCCTTTTCCCTCAGCAGCGACAGCGACCTCGCACAACTGGCCCTGATCCGCGCCGGCGCCGGCATCGGTGGCTGCCAGGTCAAACTGGCCCGGCAAGACAACCGCCTGAGCCGAGTCCTGCCGGACGCCTTTGCCCTGCAACTGGACACCTGGGTCACCATGCACGAAGACCTGCGCAACAGCCCGCGTTGCCGCGTCACCTTTGACGCCCTGGTGGCCGGTTTGCAGCATTACGTACAGGATTGAGACAGCTTCGCTGGTGAAGAATCAGAGTCCCTCAAACCCTTCATAGACGCCCCCATGTCCGAAGCCTTCGAAGTCCCCAGCCCGCACGAAAAACACGTTGAACATGCGACCGAACATGCCCACCGCAGCGGGGACAATTTCGCCAGCCGCATCGCCGTGATGACCGCCATCATGGCCACCGTCGGCGCCATGCTCAGCTACCAGGCCGGCTCAACCGAAAGCGAAGCGGCGATGGACAAAAACAACGCCGCCATCTTCAAGACCGAAGCCGCCAACCAATGGAACTACTACCAGGCCAAATCCAGCCGGCAGAACCTCGCGGAACTGGCGACCCATATTCCGGGCGTTGACGCCAAGCACTACACCGATGAGATCGAGCGTTATAAAACCCAGAAGGAAGACGTGCGCAAACAAGCCGAAAAGCTTGAAGCCACCTCGAAAGAATGGGATGAAAAGTCCGAACAGGCACTGCACCAACATCACCGCTGGGCACAGGCGATGACCGCGATTCAGATCGCGATTTCGCTGGCGGCGATTACCTTGCTGACAAGGAAGGAATGGTTGAAGCGCATGGCATACACCGCAGGCAGTGTGAGCGTGGTGCTGGGCGGGATGGCCTGGCTGCATATTTAAGCTTCACCCCGGCATCGCTATATAGTAAAACGCATAACGCCTGACACTATAAAGCCGAGGAAAAGCCGGTGACCGCACAATCATCCAAGGAAGCTGTGGGCGTCGCCTACAGCATCGAGTCAATGCGCTACGCACAGGCCATGACCTGGCGCGCCATCGAAGCGCTGTCCAGGCTCATCCGCCCCGGCATGCTCGAATCCGAAGCCCGCGAACTCGGCAAAAAAGTCGTCGCCGACCTCGACATGCAGCGCATCTGGCACCCGCTGCTGGTGCGCTTTGGCGCCAACACCCTCAAGACCTTCAAGGAACGCTCCGACGGCGACCCGGTGCTGGGGGAAAACGACATCTACTTCATCGACATGGGCGCCGTGTGGCAAGGCCATGAAGGTGATGCGGGGGCGACATTCAGCACCGGCAACGACCCAGAGATGGCCGCGTGTGCGAGCGCGGCAAAAGCGTTGTTTGATCGGGTTGAGCAGCGCTGGAGGAACGACAAAGTCGTCGGCCTGGAGCTGTATCGTTTTGCCGAAGAACAAGCGAAGGAAATGGGTTGGGTGCTGAACCTGGACATCAAAGGGCACCGCGTCAGCGATTTCCCCCATGCGATTTATCGTGGCGGTGACCTTGGGGATTTTGACCAGTATCCCAATGAAGGGCTGTGGATCCTGGAGATACAGATCGCGCACCCGAGCGGGGCTTATGGTGCGTTTTACGAAGATTTGCTGGCTTAACTTTTCAAGGAATAAAGATGGAACGCTCGACCGAATTTCCCGTGCTGTTGTTTTCCTACGGCACGTTGCAGGACAAGGCTGTGCAGTTGGCCAACTTTGGGCGGGAGTTGGTGGGCCAGCGGGATGCGATGCTGGGGTATTCGACAAGCTGGGTGGAGATTACCGATCCTGAAGTGTTGGCTGCGAGTGGCAAGACCCATCATCCGATTGTTTCGCCGAGCGGGCGGAATGAGGACAGTGTTGAAGGGATGGTGTTTCAGATTACCGAGCAGGAACTGGCGGCGGCGGATGCGTATGAGGTATCGGACTATAAGCGGGTTTCGGTGGGATTGGCTTCGGGGTTGATGGCTTGGGTGTATGTGCAGGCTTGAGAGCGTGCAGTTGGTCAATCGAAGTGATTTCCTACAGATCAATCGGAAGGAGTGCCCTGCCGGGTTTGTGAGGTGGAGCATATAGTTCGCCGGTCGCTCTCATAGCGACTCGGGTTTGGCGACTCGATGACAAACTGGCAGAAGCCTCCCGGCTAAGTTTGCGGGAAGCTCCTGCGCGAAATAAGCTACTCAATGGTAGCTGTGCGCGGGAGACCTTCGGGTCTGCCGGTTTCAGTTTGTCCCGGTTCGCCAACCTGCGTACAGCTGCCACCCTTTTGTTTCGCAACAAATGTGTGGCAGCTCTCCTTAAGCAAATGGAGATTCACGCATGAACCAATACATGGCCCTCACCAGCAACGATTGCGAGACACCTGCCCTTTTTGTAGATACCACTGCGCCGCTGGACATTTTGCTGGACGCTGCCGGTTATCGAATTCGTGCTGTTACTCAAGTTCTGGAAAATCTGGCACTGCGTGCGGAAATCAGCAGCGATACGGTTGTGCTCAGTGACTTTTCGCTGCTGTGTTCGATTCCGTTGCGCGATGGTTGTGATTTGCTGGATGTAATAAGGCTGCGTATGGCTGCGCAGTGCTCCTAAACTGAAATGAGCAACTGACTCTTATCTCAGAGATTTAGGATCTACCTCCCATCGCAATTGAATTGCCTATGCACTAACTATCTTCGTCAGTCACATCCAGCTTTCCCATTCTGAAGTAGGTTTTAAACCTGTTTCAGAATGGAGGCATACAGACCAAATAATCCGTCCCGTTTTAACCCCAACCCTATCAATTAACGTCGCTTCGTCAGGAATAAAAATTTACCCATTGAAAATTGAGAAATAAGAAAACGTTACTATAGAGCCCAGGCGATGACCGAGACCCAGGCCGTAATTACGTAGGCGACAAGGAAGTGGTTTTAGCCGAATGGTATGGGCTCAATCGAGGCTTCGAACGGATAAGACATGAAACACAACTCCCCTACAACTTATTGTTTTTAATAATCTTTACACCTATCCATCGCCAACAACTCTTACGCCACCTATAGCAAATGCGACAGCCATTAGGTACCTCAGCACCCTACCTTCGGTATCTACGCAGCGAATCTACCTGAAAGATTGGAAACACAAAAAAAATATGATAGCCTTGAGCTATCATGTGCACCACTAATAAAACCAAAACCAAAATATAAATCACAATAATTAAAAGTAAAAAATATGAAAATTGAAAAAATAAAAGCATTTCATCGAGAACTCCTTAGAGAGTTTTCCCCGGACGGACTTGCATGTGAACTACACTACCACACCAATAAAAACTGGATAAATATTTCTAACACTTCAGCTGTACCTATGTCCACTATAACTTATTTAGACCGCTCCAAAGGAGAATCTATCTCCTACCACAACGCCAACAGCCTCACCGCTTGGTTTTATATTTTAGAAGCTGATGCAACTATATCGCTAAGCTTTCCTAAGTCGCCTCAGATCAACACTCGTCGAAAAATAAGAAAACGCATAGAGAAATCGTATGAAAGCGCCTCTAATGCATATAAGGTTTCACACCACCCTCTAACCCATCTCCTCGCAAAGGACGCATTTCGCGAGCAACTAACCTTAGCTATAGCCGAGATCAACGGTAGCACACCATCTTATATAGATGCACAAGAAAGTAAGCACCCCAGAAAGCTTGCCGTCATGGCTCTAGATATAGACTATTTCAAACAAGTCAATGACACCTGGGGACACCTCTACGGAGATCAGGTTTTAAAAGCTTTCGGAAAACGTTTGGAAAGCACAGCATTAAAAATTCAGAACGAAGGAACCGGAGCGCCTATTGCCTATACAGGCCATCCATCAGGCGAGGAGTTTTTAGTACTTATTACAGCAAACGCAACCAGAGAACAATTTGAGCTCTGGGCAGAAGACTTTCGGTCCTCGATAGCGGAGGAAATACTCCCAACGGCTAAAGAATGGCAGTGGTTAAACGAGTGCGATGAACTTTCCGCGCTAAGTCTACCTCAAACTCAAGATAGAACTATCACTGCAAGCATAGGAGTAGCTCTTCATACTAACACCACGCCATCAGACTCCACACTCGACCCCGCGGCAGTTTTCCTTGATCGAGCCGATACCGCTCTATACAGAGCGAAGGCGGCAGGTCGTAATCAGGCCATTTTTTATGATGATATTCTTTCGTCATGCGGCAGGGTCCTAGAGCAAGATGCAAATACAGATGTAATAGCAATCGATATCGGATCAAATGTTGGCGTAACTATTGGCCAAGAATTCAAAGTATACAATCCAAAATTCTCAGGCTCTCGTAAGTTCTCTGTGAATGACGGACGAACCACCCGGACTCTAGGCACTTATCCTAGAGTAGAGAGTGCTCGAATCGTAGTTTTCAACTGCCAACCTGAAATTTCATTCGCCTCAATTGACTCAGTAGACAATGTGAGCACTTTCTTAGAGCCCGGTTCCTTGCTTGAGGCCATACCGGCTGGCAGTATCGGGCATTTACTGCCCCACTCTTCCAGGTACTTTCCATCTTCATCTACTCACTTCGACGCAGGAGGAGTCCAAGCAATTCAAGACTTTTTAAAAGCCGACTCCAAATCAACTAAACCGTTTGCCATTGTGATTCGTTTTACACGTGAACCAGAGTACCTACGAAAATATGGCACCGCCGCTTTAAACAAATCGTTAGCACGCCTTTATAGGGCAGCGCAGACAACATTTCATAGCGCACGCGGAGTAGAGGTTTTAGACAGGGCATCTATTTGTATAGCGGGATCAAATAAAGGATATGATGAGAAAATCGTTTCGGAATTCGTCGATCGCCTAGCGGATGACTTGCCTGAACTAGGAATCCTTGCAGGTATTTTTTGTCATGATGACCTAAAACTTTTTGCTGAAAAATCCATAATCCTAGATCCTTCAAATGCTATCGAACTAGCTAGATTTTCCGCATCTGAGTTTGGACGAGAGCCCCACTCGAAAATCCGTCACTTTAAACCAAATACTCCTGGACAAGTCTTAAATGCTCTACGCGAGGCAAGAACTTTCGAAGTCGCCTTTGCCGACTTTGAAAGACTAGTTAGCTTAGGCGTCGACTCGGCAGATATATTAAACTTAGGCGGATTAATTTCCAGCAACTTAGGTAAAAAACAAACAGCTTTAGAACTATATTTAAAAGCCTCGAAAAAATCCCCCACCACATATATCTACAAAACAAACTATGGAACTGCCGCTTATGTGACAGGAGAAATAGAATCAGGCCTAGAAGTGCTCAACACACTTACAGACGAAGAAGTTGAAAAATGCCAAACCGCACATCCATATGGATACATAACATATACAGCTCTACTAGCCTTAGCTGAAACAGATAACACACAGCTATTTAATTCACAACGTTTTCATCACATGGCTCCCATTGCATTATCTCTGCCGGAAATTACCGAATCACCTTATGCAAGAGACCGCATATCTGAAGCATTAGCAGCTTCGCTACCTACTGCGTAGAAACCGAAAAGGATGAAGACTAAATCATCCTTTTTACTTCCAGAAAACCTAAACGCAATGCGCGCTACGGGCCCTATTCCTCATTCCTTTCCACATAAATCTACATACTCTGGCGTCAAACTGCCTCAGCTATAGAAACAATGGTCAGATAGCGACTAGATCGCTAATCCGAAAGGGAAAATTGCCCAGTTGGGCGAAATGAGGACAATGTTGAGAGCACGGTGTTTCAGATCACCGAGTAGGGACTGGCAGCCGCTGATGCGCATGAGGTGACGGACTGCAAACGGGTTTCGGTGGAGTTGGCTTCGGATCTAACGGCTTGGGTGTATGTGCAGGCTTGAGAGAACCCGGCGGAACAGAAACCGCAAACGACCTTCGACTGCCTCACCTTCATCAAAAAGGACGAATAACTCGCCCTTTTCCAGAGTTTCAGGGCAAAGGCGCCGCATTGACGGTGTACCAACCCGACGGGGTCTTAGCACACACCTGCGGCCTTAGCGGTGTTTCAACCGTTGTATTGCCCTGACTGGAGAGTTGGCGAACGGCAATCACTGTCGCCCGAAAAGGGTAAAGACCCGCCGAGTCGACATGGGCTGTTTGCCATCCCGCTTCTTCCGGGGTCTTTGTCAGAACGGTCTCGTTGTAAAACATCTCGCAAGTCTGGCCGCTGAGGAAGCCCCCATTGGAGGTGTCACCCGTGATCAGACGGACGCGAGCTGTATTGGCCGGGTCGTATTGGCTTATTTGTGCTTCGTTGGGAGCGTAGGTTTTAGTGGTGGCGCATCCGATAAGGGTCAAACTCATGGCCAGCGGAAACAGTAAACGCATGGGTAACCTTCAAATCCTGTGATGGTTGGTTGCCGCAACCGTACGCCGCAACCGTACTATGAAGGGTGTGCCATATCGCTCTTTTTTCAGACGCCAAAAACCACAAACCCCCGACTTTCTCTAGGAAAACCAGGGGTTTGTGTTTACTTAATGTGGCGGTGAAGGAGAGATTCGAACTCTCGATACAATTTCTTGTATACACACTTTCCAGGCGTGCTCCTTAAGCCACTCGGACACTTCACCGTATCTCGTCAAACTGATTCAGTCTGTCGAGGCGCGCTAATGTAGTCGAAAGCTTTTCCGATGGCAAAGGTTTTTTTCAGAATTTTCATGCGCTTAGGCGGCTATGCCGTTCCAGCCCTCTGCGGCGCCATGCACACCACGGCGATTCTGCCATTCTCGGGCACTGGCGGCGCTTGTCTATAGTAGCTGCTGCGCCTTGCCGAAGGCCGCCTGCGGGCGGGCATGGAGGAAAAGTCTGACTGGGTAGTCAGTCATGGCGCTTTACCAGGGCGGGCGCGGTGGGTAACGTCTGCCGTCTGTCCTTCTATTACAAGCATTACAAGGAATCGCGTCATGAGTGAGTTGATTGCCTACCACCTCGAAGACGGTATCGCGACCCTGACCCTGAGCAACGGCAAGGTGAATGCCATTTCGCCGGCAGTGGTCAGTGCGTTTAATGAAGCGCTGGATCAGGCCGAGAAAGATCGGGCGGTGGTGATCATCACGGGCACGCCGGGGATTTTGTCCGGTGGCTATGATTTGAAGGTGATGACCGCCGGCCCTAAAGAAGCGGTGAGTCTGGTGACGTCAGGTTCGACCCTGGCCCGTCGCCTGTTGTCGCACCCGTTCCCGGTGATCGTGGCGTGCCCCGGGCACGCGGTGGCCAAGGGCGCGTTCCTGTTGCTGTCGGCAGATTACCGGATCGGTGTGGACGGGCCTTTCAGCATTGGCCTGAATGAAGTGATGATCGGCATGACCATGCACCACGCCGGGATCGAGCTGGCGCGGGATCGTCTGCGTAAGTCGGCCTTCCACCGTTCGGTGATCAATGCCGAGATGTTTAACCCGCAGGACGCGTTGAGCGCCGGGTTCCTGGATAAGGTGGTCGCGCCGGAAGAGTTGCAGGCCGCGGCGCTGGAAGCCGCTCGCCAACTGAAGAAGATCAATATGAACGCCCACAAGCACACCAAGCTGAAGGTGCGTAAGGCGCTGCTGGAAGCCCTGGATGATGCGATCATTCAGGACCAAGGCCACTTGGGTTAATAAAAC
>Ga0105251_10002817_pt1 | contig 13160 bp, 15 predicted proteins | sample KBSS64metaG_FD_80424 | JGI IMG/M metagenome (GOLD analysis project Ga0105251, IMG submission 80424) | Switchgrass rhizosphere microbial communities from Kellogg Biological Station, Michigan, USA - KBS S6-4 metaG | ecosystem: Host-associated > Plants > Roots > Rhizosphere > Soil | place...
AAGGTAGATTTATGCCATTCTGAGGCGCAAAGCCTCCTCGCGCTTTCATGGCATATGGATACCTTAACTCTCGCAATTCCGTCCGACCAACGACCCTTCTGCGGGTCGGAGGTGCTGTTCTACTACGATGGACCGCTGCTCTTTTGGCTGCCGTGTGACGGCCGTCGTCTGCTGGCGGTCGCGTTGCCTGCCGACGCGGGGCGTTGGCCTTTTCTCGTGGTCGAGCTGACTGAAGAGCAGGCACAAGCCGTGGAAGGTAATCGCGTCACCATGCGCGCAGCGTGCCTGGCGGCCAAGGCGCAGTGGGTCATGCGCGACTACGACGCTGATTCGCTTGTGCTAGAGCCGCTGGCGGCTATTCCGGAGCAATGGCTGCCGGGCGATGTATTGCTTCGCAGAGAGGGAGATGCGCAATGACCGTCGCACAGTACGGGTCGCTGATGGACCCTGAAGTCCGCGCAGTGCTCGAGCGCGCGCAGTTGCAACCTGACAAGTGGGCCGTCTACCTCGTCCAGGGCAACTCGAACCAGCGCACCCTGGCCCAGAACAAGTTATACCGGACGGTGCTGCGCAAGCTCGCCCAGCAGCAGGGCCGCTCGGTCCAATACTGGAACGATTTTCTGGTTGAGCGATTCCTCGGCTTCGACGAAGTTGTGACTGAAGACGGCTACACCAAGCAGGTTCTGCCTTCGACGTCGGAGCTGTCCGTCGCCGAGTTCACGTCGTTCCTCAACGCCTGCCTATCGTTCGCTTCCGACAACCAGGTTCATTGACCCGGGATTCGCCATGACCAGCCATACCGAGTACGTTCAGGACCAGACCGAAGAGCAGCTCGAACACCTGATTCAGGTGGCGACGCACCGCCTCGAGGTCTTGCAACAGGGCGGATGGACGCGGCTCTGGGTCGTTGCAGATTATTGCAACAAGGGCTGGTTTGCGCAGGACGAGTACGCTCAAGCCACCGAATTCCTGGGCATGCTCGCCCGCGCGCACGCAAAGGAGGGCAAGCCCTTTGAACTGAGCATCGAGCAAGCCAAGTGCCGTCCCGCGGAGGCAGCGGGCCTCTTCGCCGAGACGCGCGCCGAATCCGCCAGGATGGCCAAACTCCTCGCCGCCTGAAACTTCCTCCGGCCGCTGTGGCCCTTTCTTCGAGCTATACAGTCTGATTGGATGAGTCGAGAGCTCTGGTCCGTTACGTACAGACCAGCGGTCGAGGCGTAATCGCGCGCACTCGACATATTCGGCTTTTCTCGTTATACTATCCGACAATTCCTCCTGTGTTCTAACTCAAGGACTGACTGTATGTTGAAGAAATCCCTGGTGGCTCTGGCTGCCGTTATTGGCGGCGCCGCCGCTATGCCCGCCCTGGCGGCCAATGCACTCAAGTGCGAGCCCCCGGTGATTCAAGTCGCAGCCGACGACAGCGGCTCGGCGCAATACACCGTGAAATGCATTGGCGCCGCTGCGCTGACCGTGACGCCGACTGTGGCGTTTTCGGGTGAAGTGTTTGCCAACGCCACGCCGCCGTACGAAGTGAAAGCCTCTTACAGCATCGACGTGCGCGACGTCATCGCCCGCAAGATGGGCCAGGACGCACGTGACGACCAGGTGGCGCAAGGCACGCTGCAGGCCAGCACGGTCTCGATTGCCTCGTTGCCGTCGCAATTCGCCGCCCAAACGGAATGGGACGGCAAGTCCAACACCCTTTCCATCGAAGAAAAGCCGGGCGTCTGGCGCGCGTTCGTCATCACGCCGGTAGCGGATGCAGGTCAAGCCCTGTCGGATGCAGGCGTGGCTTCGGTGCCGGTGAAGGATGGTCACGCGGTATCCAAGGTGGTGCTGGGCAAGCAATTCTCCCGTTTCGCAGGCAAGGGCGCAGACCAGCCGGTCGTGGTCGCTCAGCTGGGTCTGCGCGACGGCAAGTTCGAGGTGCTGGTGGGTGAGTCCCGCGCTGCCTCGCAGCAGGCCGTGCAGGACGCGCTGCTCAAGCTCGACAAGAAGCCGTCGGACGTGGCACGCGCCTGGGCGCTTGCCTCCATCGCCCAGTTCCTCGGACTGGACAACGAAGTGCGCTATGCGGAACAGCGTGTTGCCGCGCACAGCCCGCAACTGCTCGAGGAGTTCCAGCAGAACGTCGAGCGCATCAAGCCGTACACGCTGACCCATTAAGCCTCACTTCGCGCCGGATGCCCTCCGGCGCGTCTCAGTTCCCCAAGGACCACCCATGAAACTCAAGACCATTGCGCTCGCAATGCTGCTCTCGGCCGCGGGCGGCGCGTATGCATCGCCGGCAATGCAGAGCTGCTCCCCAATGGAAGTCGTTCACGACGGCGTCGCGGGCATCTCGTATAACCTGAAATGCGAAGCGGGCAGCTGGGCGCTCAACTATCACGGCTCGGTACCGGCCGGCACCGATTCGGTGATGGCGCGCTACAAGCTCGACGTGCACAACCCGGACGGCAGCAATTTCTCGCTGAATCGCACGGTACGACTGCCGTCGCCGGCCATGCTCGGCCAGGCGCTGCTGCGCGAGGCCGTTCTGCTCGATAGCGGCGACGTCGCGCTGCGTGACTGCGAAGACTTCAGCTGCACGCTTTATCGCCCGCTGGGCAGTACCGAAAAGCTTTCCAAGGCAACGATTACCGTCACGCCGGAAATGAAGCGGCTGTCGGACGACGCCAACCGTTTGAGCGGCGAACTGGCCCACCGCCAGGCAGACCTCGCCACGCAAACTGCCAAGGTCGCGGCCCTTGAGGCGCAGGTCAGGGACCTGTCGGCCAAGCTGGCCGGGTCGGACAAGTCGCTTACTGACGCCCAGGCAGCACTGGCGACCGCCAAGGAAGAGTCTAAGGCGGACCTCCAAGGCCTCGTGGGCTCGTCGGCGGCGCAAATTTCCGGTCTCACGGACCAGCTGAAGACCGCGAACGCAACGCTGGCGCAGGTCCGCAAGGATTTCGCCGCGTGCGAGGAAGCGCACCAAGCAGCGGAAGCCGCGAAAGCCAAGGCAGACGCAGAAGTCGAGGCCCGCGGCCGTCAGGTTGCCGACCTTCAGGCCCAACTGACGGCGGTGACGTCGAAGCTCAACGCTTCCGTGACGAACGCCGACGCACAGGCTGCTGCGCTGTCGAACCGGCAGGTCCAGGCAGGGAAAACCGAGTTTGCCAATCTGGCGCTGTTGCGCCTTCGGGCGGACTCCGCGAGCGGCGAAGTGCAGACGTTGACGTCGAAAGTCGACGAACTTCAGCGTGCCTTGAGCGACGCGAACACCAAGCTGGCCGATGCCCAGACTGCCCAGCGCTCGAATGACACCATCCGTGCAGCTGCGGCTGCCGGCCTGGAAAGCCAGCGCTCCCAGCTCGCGACGGCGCTCGCCGGCGCCAAGCAGGCCAATGCCGAGCTGACCTCCGCGCATACCGGCCAGGTCGCCGAGCTGCAAGCCTCACTTAGCGCGGCCAACGACAAGCTGGCAGCGACGCAGGCTCAGTTCAACGACTATGTCGCGGCACAAGCTGCTACTCAGGCTCAGCAGAAGCTTTCGAGCGCCGCTCAACACGCGGAACTGGACAACCTGCGCGCCCAGCTGTCGGCCGCCGTGTCACAAGTTGCTGACCAGGCGAAGCAGCTGACCCAAGCTCAAGCTGCGCTGACGAAGGCGCAGCAGGCTGGCGTCGCGGTGGGTGTCCAGCCGGGTAACGCCGATGCTGGCTTGACCGAACAGCTGGCAAAGGCAACGGCGGAGCGCGACGCCGCGAAATCGGATGTGGCCGACCTGACGCAGAAGCTGGCCGACGTGCAGCCCCAGCTCGACCAGATGCGGCTCGAGCGCGATGACATGGCCAAGCGCGCCAAGGAAGTCGCGAAGGAAATGCTGACCTCGCTGGACAAGCTCCAGGCGCTTCAGAACGAAAAAGCTGAAGAGGATAAGGTCCTGCAGGACACCACCAACAAGGTGATGGACCTCTCGACCAAGCTCCAGGCCGCCAACCTCGCGCGCGAGCTGGCCATGCAGGCCGCAACCACGGCAAACGCCGACACCGACAACCAGCACCTGCAAAACAAGCAGCTCGCCCTCCAGCTGAGCCGCGCGCAGGCGCAGGTTACGTCGCTGAGCGCCGAACGCGATACCCTCTCAGCCAAGCTCCAGGCCTCTGCGCAGAACAGCACGGCCGCAGCTCCGGTCGCGGCGCCCGCGCCGGTTGTTTCGGCCCCGATTTCGACCAAACCGACCACGGCGCACGAGCGCGACCTGCGCGAGGAATCCGAGGCCAAGCAGCACTACATCGACTATCTGCGTCAAACGAACGCGGACCAGGCGAAAGAGCTGGCAACCTTGCGTGCGCAGCTAGCAATCGCAAAAAATGCGGCAAAATCGACCTCGCCGGATGGAGCGTCTGCTGTAAAATAGTCCTATACGCCCCTTGACAAATTCGCCTTAACTCTGCCTTAAAGCTCAAAAAAGCCCGCTGCGTGCGGGCTTTTTTGCGTCCACACGCCAACATTTAAGGTATACGTACCGATTCACAAGGCTATTGGCGCTATACATAGTGCAATCGAGGACATACCGAAAATTGCACATTTTGAGAGGAAACACAGGGAGGTCAATGCCACAGAACAAAAAGAGGCTACTGTTTAAAGGGAAGTTTGCAATGACGCTTGACAAAGTGGGAATTCATTGTAGAATGAATCCATCTGTGATTTATACCCGTTACTACGGGGTACCGATATGAGGGAGTAGCATGAGCCAGTTCGACCGTTATACCGTGACCGAAGAAGTCGAGGCGATGCGAGCTTTTCTGGACATCAGCAAACGAAACTTCTTGCGTGACTATGGCTTCGTCGACGAGGTTGACGAGCCGCGCAAGGGTCGTCTGCCGAAGTACAAGGATGAGCCCGTCAAGGCACTCCAGGAAATGGTGAACCAGAAAGCCGCGCGTTGCGAAGCCCCCGATACCACGGTGGGTGAGCGATACAAACTTGCACGGGACTACATGGGCATGAACGACGCGCAAGTGTCGCGAGAGCTCGGTGTGAGCCGGGAGTTGGTGCGTAAGTGGGGATTGGACATGCATCGTCCGTCCAACATGGAGGCGCTTGCCACCCTGCTGAACGTTCCGCAGAAATGGCTGGAAGAAGGTGGGGAGCAAAACCTGCCGGCTAACAGTCACCTGGGTGTTCGTGTCGGTGATGAAGCACTCTACTGGCGTGAGCAGCTGTATGGTTTGACTCAAGCAGTGGTAGCAGATTTGCCCGACGGCGCCGATGAGTCGTATGCTCAGGCCGCTATCGAGTGGGCCGTCTACCAAACCTTCGAGCTCGCGCAAGCAGCCCGCCGTGCTGGTGGTCGTTGGCAAATCGTTATGAACGAAGCAGGCAACATACTGCTTTTCTCGCCTTGGATTCCGATTCCGGAACATGGTCTGTCAAAGCGTTTCTGGAGCGATGAAGTCGAATCCATCATCCAGGAAGAACTCGCGAACAAGCCGTCTGTGTACGGCGCATGGGAAGCCGTGCGTCAGCGCTGTGAAGCAATGGGATTGGGGCCGGAAGCATACCCGAAGCGTATTTCTCTGCACAAACGCGCAGAGAAGGACCGCATTCGAGCCGAGCGTTTCGGTGTCGACCTCAATGACGTTGTAGCTGCATCGGTCGAGAAGTATTCGAAGCAGTGAGTTCGTAGTCTGCGCAAGTAGTAACTCTCTTGACAGAGTGCCAGTTTACCGCTATACAGGTAATATTCGTCTAGGATTTATCGTGACAGGTAACTGCATTCTCGAAAGGCGCCCGGTTTTTCTTGACCGGGCCCTTACTCTGCGCGCTGCGCAACCCGCGTTGACCGAGCTGGAAGCTCAGGTGCTCGCGGCGCGCGGCGCCGTCCCCGATATTCACACGCTCCCGAATCTGCTCGGTATCTACCTGACCGACATCGAGCGCGGAGCGTTTCGCCTACATCAAGCCATCCTCAAACGCGAGCAGATTGTCGTCATCGCAGACTATGACTGCGATGGCGCGACCTCGTGCGTCGTCGCGGTTGCCGGTCTGCGAGCACTCGGTGCCGATGCCGGCTACGTTGTGCCGGACCGCATGGTGCACGGCTACGGCATTTCCCCGTCCGTCGTCGACCTCGCGCGCGAACGCTATCCTCACGCGCGCGTGCTGATGACCGTCGACAATGGCATCCTCGGACACTCCGGCATCACGCATGCGGCCAATCACGGTCTTGATGTTGTGGTGACCGACCACCATCTTCCCGGCGACAGCATCCCGGCGGACGCGGTGGCCGTCATCGACCCTTCGCGCGACGACGACATCAGTGGCCTCACGAAGCTTGCGGGTGTGGGTGTTGCGCTCTGGCTTGTTGTCGCTGTCAAGAAGTTGCTGGCGCAAAGCGGCCACGAGACGCCTCCGCTGAATTTCCTGCTACCGTATGTAGCCATCGGTACCGTTGCCGACATGGTTCCGCTCGACGCGACCAACCGAAGCCTCATCACAGTGGGCCTTGACCGCATGCGTGCGGGCCAGGCGCCCATTGGTGTTGCCGCGCTCATTAAGGAAGCCGGCTACGTTCCGGCATACCTGACCACACAGGACATCGGGTTCGGGATTGGTCCGCGCATCAATGCCGCTGGCCGGCTTGAGACCATGGATGCCGGCATCGACCTGCTCCTAGCCACCGACCCGAAAGAAGCACGCCGCCTCGCCAAGCTCCTCACCGAAACAAATGACGAACGCAAGCGGCTGCAGAAGGAAGCAACCGACGACGTGTCGAGTATGCTTGACATTGCTTTCACCGAAGACATGCGCGCCATCGTCCGCGGCAGCTCCGACTGGCACCCCGGCATCGTGGGACTGGTTGCTTCCAGACTGAAAGAGAACTTCCACCGGCCGAGCTTCGTATTCTCGCTTGCCGATGGCTACGCGAAAGGTTCCGGTCGCTCGATTCCCGGTTTTCATCTCAAAGACGCTTTGGAGACAATCGCACGTCGTTGTCCCGGCGTGCTGGCAAAATTCGGCGGACACGCGATGGCCGCCGGCGCAACGCTCACCAGCGCTGCAGCGCTAGAGCAGTTCGAGCGAGCATTCCATGATGTCGCGCGCGAGCAAATCACCGACGAAATGCTCTCCAGCGTGCTTCACAGCGACGGTCCGATGCCGAACCTGTCGCTGGACGCCGCGGCGCGGCTACTGCGACATCCCTGGGGACAGCACTTCGAAGCGCCAGCGTTCGACGACACCGCCATCATCGAAACGGTGAAAGGGATGGGGCAGGGTGGCGTTCACTGGAAAATTGAAGCGCGAATCGGTGGTCGCCGGAGCAAGACAACGGTCGTACTGTTCAATCATGCCGAGCCAACTGTCGGCCAGGAAGTGCATCTGCACCTGCAGCCCGGCCTGAATACCTGGCAAGGTCGCACCGATGTCCAATGGCTGGGTCGGGTGCTGCACTGAGGAGCGCATTGCTTGCTATACGGCAATAGGCAATATCGCCATATAACGAGGATGTTATGAGCAAGAAGACCACGGACCAGTCCAGCTGGCAAGCCGATTATCTGAAAGAACTCCAGCGAACAACTGGCGACACGAAAGGCGCATCGTTCGAAGTCCTGGCTCCGAACGGCCGCTACGTCATGAAGTTCAAGGATGGCATAAGCCGGACGGTGACCCGAAAAGAGGTCCTCGAGATGACAGAGCGACTGAAGGCCCGTCCGGACCACAAGTCCAAATAAGCGCCACCGCAAACTCGACGACCCCTCTCGTAGGGGTCGTGCTGTTTCTGGCGTGGATTAAAACGGTTTCGCTTCCCGCCACCCAAGCCACGTCGCCATTCCGAGCACATATAGAAGCAGCACCCCCTCAAGTGCTGCGCGCCAGGCGCCATGCCAAAGCGCCGTTCCGGCGCTGACGCCTAGCCAGCCGACTACAGGCGCACCAATCACCAAAGCGGCAATCCCGAGCGCCCGGTACAACCAGGGGTCGCGGCCAAGCTTGCGCGCCGCCTTGTAGAGCACGAGCTCGATAATGACAGCGGCAAGCACGACCGCCTGGAGGAGGTTGAGGTTAAACATGATATTCATTTTAAGCTATAGTACGCGGTTTCTACCGCAGCTTTCAGCCAGCCCCGATTCGGGTCCAGCACCAGAGGTTCACTGCTGCCTGGCTCCTTGGCCGAGCTCGATAGCCATAAAATGCAGCCGTTCGCTCCGAGCCGTCGCAAGGTCTGCAGCCGGAAAACCATCTGCTCGTAGCTCAGGTAGCGCGCCGTCTTGTCGACGTCGGTCCAGGCCGGCGTGATGTACGGCAGGATGGGCTTGTACGAATGATTGATGCTGTCCAACTGTCGGCAGGCATGAATGGCATACGCCACCGCGCGCGCCCATAGCTGGTCACCGCCCGGAGAACCATCGTAGTGATAGTTGTATAGCGAGGGGCTGTAGTAGTCCACCAGTGCAGCGACCTCCGCGTACTGCGGATTCAGCTTGTCGTGCACGGCGGCGGTCGTGTTCGCAAAGCCGTAGGTGTTCTGCGGCACCTCGCTGTACAGCCCGACTTCGACACCCGGATTCGCCTGTTTGAATGTGCTGACCACCTCGACCAGGTTCTGCACGATGGACTTGCCATTGAGCGTAGGCACACCGGGCGTGGCGCGGCTGGCATCCCATTCTTCCGCGTCGAGGGAAACGGGATAGGCCTGGTTTGCAGTTCGCGCAATCGCTCGAAGCTTGTCGGCGTTCAGTTCAGCCCGCAGGCCCGTGCCGTCGAGAAAGCGAGACGAGTAGACAACATTGACAGGCAGCAACCCCACGCTCTCGAACCACGCAGCGTCGACGTACCCGGCAGAGGTATGCACAACGCCTGCATTGTCGCGATAGCTTCGGAACGGCAGAAATTCGCACACCGAGAATCCACTCATGCCCAGCGCGGAACGTCGAGGCGGCCCGTTCTCCGCCCGCGCCGGCGAACCCACACCAGGCAGCGCCAATCCGCCAAGTACAGTTCCCCACCCCAGTTGAAGGAGACGGCGGCGCGAAATCGAGCCGGTCTGAATTCTCTGCGGTGCCAGCGTCTTGTCTGTCATCAAGAAGTTATTCCGAAGTGTAAGTTACGGCGTCGACTACGCCGAAATCGGCGTAAAACTATCCCACGTAACGTGGGTTTTGTCAAACCGACCAGGTTGCACTTCTGCGCCAGCCGGACGAAAGAAAGCCATCCTGTGAAGGATGGCTTGAGGAGGGTGATGCGCGTTATTTACCACGACGCTTACTAAGCCACTTCCACACAACACCAACAGGCACGAAATTAATTAGGCCGCGCTTGCAACCCAACAATATTGCTTCTATGAGGGTCATGTTTTCGTAGTCTCGGTTCATGATGGAGTCCTTGAAGATGTCCTTTCTTACTGCTCTCGTCCTTGTCCATAACACAGCACAGTGGTCATTCATCACACTGGACTGTATCGCTCCACCATGCATCAATGGTGTTTGCTGCCTTCGTCGTCAGCAGGGCCGTCGTGGTTCTGGTTTTTGTTGCAGTGCTTGTGATTGCTGTGCTGCTTGCAATCCAGATACACGCCACGTACCCACCAACCCAGTTCGAGTGCCAACGCCAAATACTTTGCGCATTTGAACATGGTACCGACCGTGGGGTCCACTTCAGCAAACTCGGTGAACAGATGATGCAACCAATGTTCATCGAGCCACAGTGTGACTTGCACCATCGTTCCGAAGGCAACGGTCGTGGTGACCATGCTGGAACTGAGGGCGGCAGTCTCCTTGACGGTGGTGGCAAACCACTTTCCGACACTGGACTCCACCACACCCTTGACGCAGGTCTTGACTAACTTCTTAACAGCCAAAACGTTGTCTTCCTTGTTCTGCTGTAACAACTTCAACTGCATCACTTCTTTTTGCTTTTGAGCGCTCATTTTGTTCATGATGATTCTCCTTCACGTCTTTTTTGGTTTGAGCAACCCAAGTCCCGGCACTATGCCTGCGGACTGGGCAGGCATATCTCTATGTCCATGCATTCGTATAGGTGCCAGGATTTGCATGGCTGCCGGAAAAGGCTTGCCCCAAATCCGATGCGAACTTTCATGCAGGTGTCAATCGGGCAAGCCAGCGTCACGCAAGCCGGCGCTGGATGCCGCGGGACGCGGCGACCTCCATCGCGCACCACTCATTCATAGGCAGCCAGGAACGGAGATACGCCGGTCGCGTCGCGCTCGAGCGGATGTTGGCGAGCAACCTGATTACCACGCAGACCTGCTCTACGAGAGAGCGACGCCCGCCTGAGAGGAGGACTACCGGGATTAAAATGATTACTATGATTAGGGCGTGGCTATCCACACGAAAACTCGGCCGTAGGTTTCGAGATTTTCGCGGCTTGGGCCTGCACTTACGATGAGCGGCAAGCCACTGCACGGTGGAGGGCAAGCAAAGCTACGGTGGAGGGCAAGCACAGCTACGGTGAAGGGCAAGTACCGCGGCCGGGTTGCGCACCCCCCCCCGCGCATTCCGGTTCGATAAATCGACCCAGCCCGCCGGGTATATCCACCTTGCGCCAATGAATCCTGGTGTCTGCCGTTCGTCGTAATTGCGGATATACGCTTTTAATGATATACTACGGCATCTCGAATCGCATGGTGCCCAAATGAGCAAGAAGTCGACCGACCGACACAAGGACCACTCTCGCCAGTACAACGTACGCATTCCGACGCAACTTCTGGACGCCTTCAACGAAACGTGCAAGGCGCGAGAAATGAAGCCAGCTGTCGTTGTGCGCACGTTGCTGCAGGGTTTTGTGGATGTCGCCGCAGCTGACGTCGAGCGGAGTGCCTCGTGAGCGCACAGATGTCGCTAGACCTGGTGATTCAGTCCCGGGCGGTGGCACGTGCAGCGCTGGATGCTGTGGGGTCTCAACAGCAGGAGACGCTAGAGGCGGGCAGTCGCTCTCTTGCCCTGGCAGCCCGGCGCGCCGCCGCGCGCGCGAAAGCGGACGAAGCGCCAATCCTCGAACTCGAACCCATGGCTACGCCGGCGGCAGTGAACGCCGCTCGAACACGGCGTGCTGTTCGTCGCGGGCGCGACGTGTACCTTCCGTGCTGGTCGGACTTTGCCGTTGGACTCCCCAATGCGCTGCTGCGCTCGCGCTTGTGGACGGCTGGCGAGGGGGCGGATGCCTGGATGGAAGGGGCGGAAGTTGCCACGCTGGGCCAGGATACCCGGATTCTCTACACCGGCAAGCAGCTGACGCAGTACGACCGGCGCGTCTTTGCCGCATGCCTCGACTACTACAAGGAAGACCGGCCGCTGTCCGACGGCATCACGTCCGCGTGGGTCTGCGTGTCCTTTTTTTCTTTCGCCCAGCAAATGGGGTTGAGCTACACGCTCAATACGCATAAGGCGATGCGTGCAAGCCTGCTGCGCCTTGAAGCCGCCGCGCTGCGAGTGGGCGCTGGCAACCTGGAGCTCCCGGTACCCCGGCTGCTCGAAGTCGCCTTTGACGATGGCTACCACAACCGCCCTGACGCCGAACTCAAGGGCAGTGACCAGATTGCGTTTCGCGTGCTCGAGCAGTTCGCGGCGCTCTACGGCCCGTCGTCCTGGACCGCGGTGCCAAAGCCTGCGCTAGGTCTGCGCGGCATCCGCGCCTGGCTGGCGGGCTTCTATGCGACCCACCGCGCGCCACGCGAGCTGCCCTTCAGCAAGCTGCAGACACTAAGCGGCATGACGTGCCGGCCAAACGATTTTCGGGCCTGCGTCGTACGCGCGCTCGATGAACTGTCCAGCTCGGCGACCGAAGCAGAGATTCGTGTGGCGCGATACCAGGTCAGCGTGGACAAGAAGGCCGTCACCGTTGTACTGGCGCGATGGGGCACGACGCCCGCGCTGACCACTGACGTGGAGGACGCCGATGCCTGAAATCATTCTCATCTCTGCGCTCGCTCGCAACCGGGTTATCGGTCACGAGAACCGGCTGTGCTGGCATATCCCTGAAGACCTTGCGCGCTTTCGACAGCTGACGCGCGGGCACGCGGTCATCATGGGGCGGAAGACCTGGGAATCGTTGCCAGCGGCCATGCGGCCGCTTCCCGGGCGGCAGAACATCGTGGTCTCCCGGCAGCGAGACTTCGCTGCGGCCGGCGCGCTGGTCGCGACCAGTCTGGACGAGGCGCTATCGCTGTGCGAGCGCGAGACCGTATTCATCATCGGTGGTGCGCAGCTATACACACAGGCGCTGTCGCGCGCAGACGTCCTCGAGCTCACCGAGGTGGAACTTGCTCCGGAAGGAGACGCGTTCTTCCCCGAGGTCGACGCCTGTGACTGGCAAGAGGATGTTCGAGAAGACGCCATCAGCCAGACCGGTATCCCGTTCGCATTCGTGCGCTACATCCGGACAGCAACAGCGTGAAGACCCGGCGCCATCGACGCCGGCAATCCACGTCTCGGAGTAGAACCATGAACGGCTCCCTTCAACGGAGTTTTCTCTGCGGTTTCCTTGGGTTCATTGCAGCCCTGTTTTTAACGGTCCTGTTCGGGCCGCCTCACAGCGGGGCGTTGTTTCTCGCTGCTGTCATCGGCTTGACCGTCATTTCCGGCACCGGTCTGCACGTTCTTGCGCGGCGGTATGACGACAAGCTGACCCGACGTATTGCGTCGGCCACGTCGCAGCGGTGGGACGTCGTGCTTAACGACGTCCAGCTCGGCACGGTCACGGACGCGGAGTACGCCGCCATCCAGCTACGCGTGTTCCGGGATGGCCGTGTGGCCGGCGAGCAATTTCTCAACGTCGGCCATGTTGCGCTGCGCCTGATTGGCCGGCTCTTCGTGCTCATCCCGTTCCTGCTGTTTTGGACCGCCCTCGCAATGTACCTGACGGCGCCGGATTCAGTTGTTTCCGTGCTGCTTGAGGTCCAAAAAGCTGATGCCGCGATGATTGCCAAGGCAGCGGGAATGCTTTTCCAGTGGGTATGCGTGTTCGCCTCCTCGGCACTCGTCATCATGGCCGCATCTGGCATTGATGTTGGCGTTCGCGACTGTTTCAGCGCCGGCGTACACCGGGAACTGCGTCGCCGCTTCAAGACGCCAGCGATAGGTGAATTGCGACTGACCCTTCAGCCTTCCGACTGTGGGTGCGTGGCGGACTGACAAGCTCTCTATCATCAT
>Ga0105251_10002818_pt1 | contig 13159 bp, 10 predicted proteins | sample KBSS64metaG_FD_80424 | JGI IMG/M metagenome (GOLD analysis project Ga0105251, IMG submission 80424) | Switchgrass rhizosphere microbial communities from Kellogg Biological Station, Michigan, USA - KBS S6-4 metaG | ecosystem: Host-associated > Plants > Roots > Rhizosphere > Soil | place...
CACCCGAAACGGCCGGGGTGAAGGCGCCGTGGCGATGAAGACCTCACCGGCCCGCAGCAGTATCAGGCGTTGGTGGTCGTCGAATTGCACGTCAATCGCCGAGGCCGAGCCCAACACCAGGCGGGTACCGTCGGGCAATACGACTTCGCGAATTTCGCCAGTGCGGGTGCTATGGCCGGCACTTGCCAGTTGCCAGGCGTCGGTGCGGCGCACGCCGTAGGTGAGGCCACCGGCTGCGACCAACAGGCCCAGCAGCCGCAGGGTGCGGCGACGATTGAGGGAATCGGGTGCTTCGGGTTCGGCCAGGCTGTGCCTGGCTACTGCGGCGGGGACGCTGTTGAGTTTTTGCTCGAAGCCCAGCAGGCGTGTCCAGGCCAGTTCGTGATGGGGGTGTTCAGCGCGCCAGCGCAGGCAGTTGGCGTGGTCTTCGGCGCTGACGTCATCGGCCCACAGGCGAGCCATCCAGGCGGTGGCGCGCTCGATGATATCGGGGGCGATTGGCTGTTCGGTCGACATCGCCGTGGGTCAGCCGTGCAGGGTTTGGTAGCAGGCCTGCAGGCCGGCGGCGATGTATTTTTCCACCGAGGAGACGGAGACGTGCAGCTCGGCAGCGATCTCGCGGTAGCTCAGGCCATCGAGTTTGCACAGCAACAGGGCCTGGCGGGCCTTGGGTGGCAGGTTGTGCAGGGCAGCGTCGATTTCGATCAGGGCTTCGATGGCCAGGGCGCGGGTTTCTTCATCGGCTGCGCAGGGTTCGGGCAAGAGGGTCAGGGCTTGCAGGTAAGCGGTTTCGATCTGGCGACGGCGGTAGAGGTCGATGACCAGGCCGTTGGCGATTTGGGTCAGGTGGCGGCGGGATTCGCCGGTGGGCGGGAGTTGGCCCTTGCGCATGAGTTGCAGGTAGACGTCATGGGCCAGGTCGGCGGCGTCGAATGCGTTGCCCAGCTTGCGCCGCAGCACGGTGCGCAGCCAGCTGTTGTGGTCGACGTATAGAGTTTCAACCTGGCGTTGAAAGGCGAACTGTCCGATGTTCACAAACCTCTCCTTTTACCCAATGGCGCCGGGGGCATTGGGTTTTTGGTAATGGTTTGCAAGACTATCGGCTCTGGGGCGTGGGTGCAATGTGGAGGGGCTGGGTGGGGTGATGTGTGCCTATCCGTTTTTAGGTAACGGCGGCTATTGGGGCGCCTAAGATCAAAAGCAGATCAAGAGCACAGCGGCCTACCGGCCGGCTTGAGTGTTTAGAAGCCAAATCAAAAGCTAAAGCGGGCACGGTCCAAATGTGGGAGCGGGCTTGCTCGCGAAGGTCGTTAACGATGACGCTGGCATTCTGGATGAACGCGGCGCTCTCAGGTTCTTCGCGAGCAAGCCCGCTCCCACATAAAAGCCGCTCTGCTTTCACTCCCCACAAGGTGCGTGGGTGCGATCATGGGCCCACTTGATTGATTTTTTGCCGTGTAAGACACACCTTAGAGAATCGTTTTTCTTAAAGGTGACGCCGCCAGTGTCCGAATTCCCTATCGTCAAAACCGAACGCCTGACCCTCAGGGAGCTGACACAGCAGGACGCGGCGGCGTTGTTTGCGATTCATGGCGACGCAGAGGCAATGAGGTGGTTCGGCACCGATCCGCTGACCGAACCTCACCAAGCGGAGCAATTGATTGAGGTATTTGCCAGTTGGCGTACGTCGCCCAACCCAGGCATTCGCTGGGGGATTGAGAACACAGCCACGGCAGAGCTGATCGGCACCTGTGGTTTCTTCAAATGGAATCGTGCGTGGCGAAGCTGTGCGATCAGCTTTGAGATGGCGCAGTCAGCACAAGGCCGCGGGCTGATGAAGGAGGCGGTTTACGCCGCCGTTCGATGGGCGTTCCAGCACATGGAACTCAACAGAATCGAAGCGCTGGTTCATCCCGACAATGCCCGCTCACTGAACCTGCTTGAGAAAGCCGGGTTCGTGCGGGAAGGGACGTTGAGGCAGGCGGGTTACTGGAACGGAAGTCATCAAGACCTGGTTCAGCTTTCGCTGTTGCGGACGGAGTGTGAGTACCTTTAACGAGTGCCCTTGGCCTGCTGTTCTATGGTTTGCACCCACACAAATCCTTCGTCTTCACTGGGGGGCTCCAGCATGCTGAACACGCTTTTCAGCGCGTCCTCTGGCACCCTTTTGTCAGCGTTGCGTTGGGCATTTCGCGACAGCGCCAACGCCAGTGGTGCACTCACCAGAATGCCGATCACCGGGATTGCATATTCCTTCGCGATGGAAAGCAGCTCCTCCCGATGACGCCGCGCCGGCAGGGCAGCATCGAAGACGATCGCCCCGCGACCCAATCGCTCAAGGTTTTCCGCCACCCAGCGAGACTTGCCAGCGCCCTGCACGCCCATGACCACGTAGACATGAGAGCCCTCGACCGCTTGCGACAGTACTTCCCTCAAGCGTGCATACGCGAGCTGCCATGCCTTGCGATTGCGCTCAGGCGTGTACTCCCGGCCGAACTCGGTTTCCAGATAGTCATCCGGGTTGATCACGGTCGCCATGGTCTTGGTTCACTCCTATGGCGCAACCTCTCTTTGCGGTCTCAGGTGCAGGTGCAACTGCGCGATGTGCTCAGGCCCAATGCCGCAGCAGCCGCCCACGATGGTCGCACCCGCCTCGACCCAGGTTCTTGACCAATCTAGGTAAGACTCGGGGCCCAGGTCACTACGAATGTCCAACAGCGTACTATTCGCCTTGGCCTCTGTGTTAACGGGAGGAAACGCGTTGGCGTAAACCCCCAGCTCAATGCTTTGGCCAAGGCTTTGAATCACAAGCCGGGCCTCGGTGAGTGCCGCTGCCATGACTTCCGGCTGACTGCAATTGAAGAGCACCGCCTGCGCGCCCAAGTGTGCCGCCACACGTACGGCGTCGCCCACCGATTCGGTGGAGCGCAGCCGCGCGGGCCCATCCGTTTCATCCAGCAGCGTAAACGATACCCAAAGTGGCTTGGATTGCGCGCCCAACGCCTCAACGACCGCTCGAACTTCAGCGGTCGAACTCTGGGTCTCCGCCAGCCAGACATCCACATGGGCTTGCAGCCCGTCGATCAGCTCGCGATGGATCGCGACCGAGCGTTGATGATCAAACAGGTCAGGCCGATAGGAGCCCAAGGCCGGTGGCAACGAGCCCGCCACCACCACTGGCTCGGCACTACCGGCGGCAGCCTGACGCGCCAGGCGCCCTGCCCGCTCTGCCAGCAAACGACCCTGCTCGGCAAAACGTGCATCGCCGATATGAAACGGCACCACGGCATAACTGTTGGTGGTGATGATCCGGGCACCGGCAGCAATGAATGCTCCGTGAGCCTGGAGCACAAACTCCGGTGCCTCGATCAACGCCAGTGCCGACCATTCAGGCTGGCGGAACGGCGCCCCGATGCGTTTCAACTCACGGCCCATGCCGCCATCGAGCAGGCGCAAAGCAATCTGGCTCATGGGTTTGTACTCACTTTTTGTGCTGACGGAGCCAACCATTGATCAACCGTCGCCGTGTTCGCCTGGACCCACGCCTTGGCCGCTGCATCTGCCGGCAGTTTCTCTTTTTCGATCTTCAGGATCAGGGTATTCAACTGCGCCGGTTCAATCGAGAAATTACGCAGGAATTCAGCGATTTTGGGTGCGCGCTTCTGCAAGGCCGTCGAAGCCAGCACATAGACTTTGGCGTCGGGGAAGGCACAGGTGATCTGGCTCTTGTTCAGCCAATCCGGGTCGACCGTCGGGCTGATAAATTTCCAGCAGCCATCGGCCTTGTACAGCGGGTCATCCTTTTTGTTGTCCTGGGCGTAACCGTCGAACGCCGGTTCTTCCAGACGGCGCAGGTCAAAGGCCGAGAAGATCCAGTCTGGGGTATAGGCGTAAAACACTACGCCGCGTTGCGCCTTGTACGCCGCCGCCAGCTTGGCGTAGGTCACAGAAGCCTCGGTGGACACCGCCTCGAATTTATCGGCGAACCCATAATCCTTGGCCTTGATCTGGCCGATATAGGTCGACTCCCAGCCTGCCGGGCCGACCAGCAGCTGTGCCTCGCCACCGCCCAGCGGCTCGAACAGCTTGGCCACTTCCGGTTTTTTCAGGTCGTAGACCGATTTCACACCGTACTTGTCCTGGATATACCCCGGGATGTAAAACCCCTGCTCACCGGCATAAGGGTGGGCGTTCGGCACCAGTGAACGGGTGCCGCCTGTCACGTATCGGGCCCATGCTGCCGACTGGTTGGGCAACCAGATGTCGGTCAGCACATCCACCGCGCCGTCGCCTTTGGCAGCGGCACTGAACAGCACCGCCACGTCCCCGGCCAGGTACGACACATCACCGTTCAGGCGGCTTTCGATAACTTCTCCAAGAATGTGCTGAATGGCGATTGCGCCCGTCCAGTTTTGCTCGCCAATGACAATCTTGTCCTTGGCGAAAACCGTCGGGGAGAAAATCAGGGAAGCCAACAGTGCGGCGGCTCCCCAGCGGCGCGATAAGGGTGTGTTCACGATAAATCTCACTCTGGGTTGTGCAGGTGATCTTGCTTGCGCAAGCTCGATTGAATGATTCGGTCCGGGATAAGCGCGCACAGCACAATCGCGACACCGGCCAGCATGCCCTCGCCTCCCTTGATGTTGCGCAGCGCCGTCATCACGTCATAACCCAGGCCTCCGGCGCCGATCAGGGCCGCGACCACGACCATCGACAGGCTCATAACGATGGTTTGGTTGATGCCCAGCAACAAGGAACGGCGGGCCAGCGGCAACTGGACCTTGATCAGGGTTTGCCAGGGGCTGGCGCCGTGGGCGACAGCCGCCTCGACGGCATCCTTGGGGACTTCCTGAATGCCCAGCGATGTCAGGCGAATCATCGGCGCCAAGGCAAAAATCACTGTCGCGATCACCGCCGGTGTCTTGCCCACGGAGAAGAACGCCACGGCGGGAATCAGGTACACAAAGGTGGGCAGCGTCTGCATCACATCCAGCAATGGCGTTACCACACGGCGAAACAGCGGTCGTTTCGCCAGGAGGATGCCGGTGGGCACGCCGATGACCAGCGCGATCAGTACCGAGGAGCCCACCAGTGCCAGCGTGGCGATGGTGCGCTCCCAGAAACCGAACAGGCCGATGTACAACAATGCGGCGCTGCTTGTCAGCGCCAGCGCCAGGCCGGCCGAACGCCAGGCCAACAACACCAGCGCCAATGCCGAAACTGACCATGGCAACCATCCCAGCAGGTTTTCGATGCCTTCGATGACGGTACGGACGGCGACAATCACCCCCACAAATGCGCCTTCGAAGGTGACCTGAGACCAACCGATGAACTGGTCGATACTGTCTGCTGCAAACAACAACGCTTGCCGGTTTGCCGGAAACTGAAGCAACGCGCTACGGGTGTCCGGCGTGATGACTCGCCAGACCACCAACGCCTCACTCGCAAGCAGCACCAACAACGGCAGCACCCAACTCGATACGGTGCGGCGCACCGGCTGACGGCTGAGGGAAACAGCCAGGAAACGACTGGCGCCGAGCACCGCCATGGCGGCCAGGACCGCGAACCACGCGCCGCTGATAATGCCTTTGACCAGGAAGGTCAATGCGGCAAGTTCGGCAGCGAATGTCAGCCAGAACAAGCCACCCCTGCCACGGGCCGCCAGCGCTGCCGGCCCCAGCAGCAGCGCTTGCCACCCGCGTAGACCGGAGCTGGCGCGTTGCTCACGAGGCTCGGCATCGGGAGCCTGGAGACGGACGCTGGCAAGCTGTTGCACCGGGGATGGCGTGGGCGCGCAGTCGCGGAAAAAATCGGCGACTTCTGCATCGGCAGGACGCTCAAGCAACTCTGCCGGAGTGCCCAATTGCACCAATCGGCCTTTGGCGTAGCACGGCAATACGGTCGGCCAGCAGGATAGCTTCTGCCGGGTCGTGGGTGACCAGCAAGGTGCTGATCCCGCGCTCCCGTGCCAGGGCCAGGAAGTGACGTTGCAAATCGCGTCGGATGGTGGGGTCGAGTGCGCTGAATGGCTCGTCCATCAGCAGAATATCGGGCTGCGTCACCAGCGCCCTGGCCAACCCGACGCGTTGCTGCATGCCTCCGGACAGCTCATGGGGATAATGCTCTCCCCAACCGTCCAGCCCTACGGCCTTTAACTGCGTGATGGCCGCCGCATGACGAGCCGGCTCGGGTTCCCCGCGCAATTCCAACGGCAACGCGACGTTGTCCAGAACCGTGCGGTGGGGTAACAGGCCGAAATGTTGAAACACCATGCCGATACGGCGCGAGCGCAATGCACGCAAAGCCTTGCTGCTCAGCTCGCTGATGGCCTCGCCTTCAATCAACACCTCGCCACTGGTGGGCTCGATCAAGCGGTTGATGTGCCGCAGCAACGTCGACTTGCCGCTGCCGGAGGTGCCCATCAGACAAAGGACTTCTCCGCGGCGTACCTTCAAGTTGATATTGCTGACGGCTGGCAGCGCAGACGCGTCTTTTCGCGCATAAGCCTTGGTGATGTTTCGCAGTTCAAGCACCACATCACCGTCGTTCGCGTGATCGTCTCCGGTCCCTTCAGGGTATCGGGAAGGCTCGACCCAGGCAGTCGCCAACGGGGATTGAATGATTGTCACAGTAGCTCCAGGTAGCCAAACGCAAAAAAAAGCGCTGCGCTTGAAGCGCAACACCTTCCGTGGGCATAAAGCTAAACGATCTTAAAAAGCAGGAATAAATACCTTTTTTGCATTAGCTTAAGCGCTGCGGTTCGGACGTGGTCGGCGGTGGCAACCCACGAAGAAACACGTTTGTGCAGACGAAAAAAAAGGACCTCTTTTCAGAGGTCCTTTTTCAGTTTCTGTCGCGTAACGCCTGACGCCTAGCGGGCTCTACTCTTGAACATCCATGAACTCCTTGGCCCAGCTCACGTAGGTGTCGGGGAAGGTGTAGGTATGGGTCAGTTCGCTGGCGGTCAGGTTTGAGGTGCTGCGCGTGAGGTTGCGCTGCTCGCGGAGGCTGTCGTAGGTGGCCTTGATCGAAGCGAAGTACGCGCCGTGGCCGGCCACCACAATCCGCACACCCAGTTTGGCCAGGCGCTCGTTGTCATTGAGATTCGGGTTGGCGTAGGTCACCAGCATCAACGGGACCGTCAGACCTTCGGCGATCTGTTCAAGGTGGTCGAAGTCACGGACACCCACCATGCAGATGCCGTCTGCACCGGCTTCTTGATACGCCTTGGTGCGATGGATAACGTCCTCCACCGGCAGCACGGCGGCGTTGGTGCGCGCGATGATCGAAAGCTGCGGATCGACCCGCGCCTCCAGGGCTGCCTTGACCTTGCCCACGCCCTCTTCCGTGCTGATGAGATCGGTGGATTTACGCCCGAACTGCGCGGGCAGCAAGGTATCTTCAATGGTCAGCGCTGAAACGCCCGCACGCTCCAGTTCCTGGACCGTGCGCATCACGTTCAGAGCATTGCCGTAGCCGTGGTCAGCGTCGGCGATCACCGGAAGTTGCGCCACCCGGCCGATGCGGGTGGCCTGCTCGACGAACTCACTCAGGGTAATCAGCGCGAAGTCCGGCGCAGCCAACACCTGCAGCGACGCCACCGAACCACCCAGGATGCCGACTTCAAAGCCCAGGTCTGCCGCGATCCTGGCAGACATCGGGTCGAACACCGAGGCGGTGTGAAAGCAGTGCTGGGAGGCCAGCAGCTCGCGAAACGAGCGCCGCAGATCATGGTGGGAAATTTTCGACATGTTCACTCCTCACTGTCGCCGTATACGCGGGAACGACCAGTGCCAATTCAAAAGTAGGGCTAGCGTATCACGCCGTAAAAAGATGGTTGATGACGTTTGAGAAACTTATACATCACGTTTAGCAGAGGCGTTTGATGGCGCGGTGTTCGAGGACTGAGACCACCAGCCCCCACCGTTAAACCGCACCTTCGGCCTCAAGTGCGTGCCCCAGCAGTCGATATACAGGGGGTACGCATGGCCACACCCGCCGTCAAAACAACACATGCGACGTTCGACCCAACTGTTTTCTCCTTGCCAAAACTATAAATACCCGCAGGTGAAGTCATGAATATCAAGCAGAAGCTGACCTGGGCCTTTGCGGCCATCGCGTGCCTGCCGGTCATCCTGGTGGCCATTCTGGTGGTGCTGAATGTGCGCGAGGGGGCCATGGCCAATTTCCTCGACAGCAGCGGCCGCGAGATCCGTCAGATCGACAACGGCATGAAGCAATTTTTCGACGGCATCAGCCAGAACGTCGAATACGTGGCCAAGGACCCGCGCGTTGTCGCGGCCAAGGACCTCAAGAGTTATGCCGGCGCCGACGCTGCGCAAATTCCGCTGACTGCGACCAACAAGGACCTTCTGGGGATTTTCGACCAGTTCGCCAAAAGCCATCCCAGCACCGCCTACCTGTCCCTGGGACTGAGCGACGGCGGTTACGCCAGTTGGCCTGACGACACCAAACTGAACAACTACGACCCGCGCGTGCGCCCCTGGTACCAGGCGGCCATCGCTGCGCCAGGCAAGACCGTGCGTACCGGCGCCTACTATTGGGCGCCAGACGATGTGTCGCTGATCGGCACCGTGCACACCGTCGCCGACGACACGGGCAAGATCCTCGGCGTCGTCGGCCTGGACGTGTCGCTCAAGCAACTCACCGAACTGGTGCGCAACATCAAGCTCGGCGACAGCGGCTACCTCATGCTGGTGGAAGCCAACGGCAACGTGCTGGTAGACCCCAGCGACGCCAAGCACAACTTCAAACCGATGGCCGATCTGGGCCCTGATTATGCCGAGCTGGCCAAGCGCGGCGACGGCGTGACCCAGGTGAACATCGAGGGTGTGACCTACATGGCCAACGTGGTCAGTTCCAAAGACCTGGGCTGGCGTTTTATCGGCCTGATCAAGCGCGACGAAGTGATGGCCGGCGCCACTCGCCTGACTTGGCTGATCGCCGCCATCGCCGCCGCACTGGCCGTGGTGTTCGCGATTGTCGGCGCCAGCTTTGCCAGCGTGATCGTGCGCCCGATTCGCGGGGTGGCCGACGGCCTGCAAGAGATTGCCGAAGGTGAAGGCGACCTCACCCGCCAACTCAAAGTGCAGGGCAAGGACGAAACCGCCAGCCTGGCAGGCTGGTTCAACCAGTTCCTGAGCATGATCGCCCAGCTGGTGCAGCGCATAGGCAATGCCTCTTCCGACCTGCAAGCCGCCGCCGCCGACACCCGCGATGTCGCCCATAACATGAACCAGGCGGCAGGCCGCCAACGTGAAGCCGTGGAGCTGGTCAGTACCGCCTTCAACGAAATGGTGGCGACCGCCAACGAAGTCGCCCGCTCCTGCAGCGCTGCCGCATCGAGTGCCGACGAAGGCTACCGCGATGTACACGACGGCCAGCAGCATATCGGCGAAGCCACCGGCAGCGTGCTCAAGCTCAGCGAAGACCTGCAGCGCTCCACCCAGACGATGCAGCAACTGGAGCAGGACAGCAAAAACATCAACACCATCCTCGACACCATCCGCTCGATCGCCGAACAGACCAACCTGCTGGCGCTCAATGCCGCCATCGAAGCCGCACGTGCCGGTGACCAGGGCCGTGGGTTCGCCGTGGTTGCCGACGAGGTGCGCGCCCTGGCGCGACGCACCGCCGACTCCACCGGCGAAATTGACAGCCTGCTGGGCAACCTCGCCCGCCGCACTCAGGAAGTCACTCAGCAGATGCAGGGCAGCCTGCTGGTATCCCACACCAGCGTGGAACGCATCCAGCAGGCCCGCGACAGCTTCGACAAGATCCGTGGCTCGGTGGACTCGATTCGCGACCAGAACACCCAGATCGCCACGGCCGCCGAGGAGCAGCACCAGGTGGCCGAAGAGATCAACCGGCACATCGCGCAGATCCATGCCGATGCGCAGTTGGTGGAAGGCTTTGCGCATTCGGCACAGACCGGGTCTGGACGGTTGACGGATATTTCCGGTCAGCTCAAGGGCCTGGTGGGGCGCTTCAAGTTCTAGGCATTTCGCTGAGGGTAATGCCTGAACCGCTTACAGCGCGGGCAAAAAAAAGCGCCACTCAATGAGTGGCGCTTTTTCTATTCCCTGTTCGACGTCAAGAGCAAGGCGCAGCTTGAGGCTCTACCCCACCCAGCTGATGGCGGTCTTTGGAATCACTTCGGATTCATCGAGCTTGGAAGCGAACATGCTCACCGCCTCGACCGCATCGCTGGTGCCAGTGCGAATCTGCAAAATCACCGAACCGGCTTGATCGGCCAACGTAACGCCGCGCTGCGCCCCTTCCTGGGTGGCGTTCATGCTGACGACCGCGTCCCGTGTCTCGGCGAGAATCTTGCTGATCATCTCGGCGATTTCCGCCGTAGAGCGGCTGGTGCGCCCCGCCAATTGCCTCACCTCGTCGGCAACGACAGCAAACCCCCGTCCTTGATCCCCGGCGCGGGCAGCCTCGATGGCGGCATTGAGCGCCAGCAGGTTGGTCTGGTCAGCAATCCCGCGAATGGTATTGACGATGGCGGTGATCTGCTCGGAGCGATCGCCCAGTTGTCCCACCAGTCGCGCAGACGCCCCGATGTTTTCGGCAATGCGGCGCATCTCGCTGGCGGTCTCCTGAATGACCTGGGTGCCCTGCTCGGCAAACTTCTCGGTCTCGGCAGAAATATGGTAAGCCCGGGAAGCGCCACGGGAGTCGGCCTCGAATTTCTCGACCCGCTCGGTGATGTCACTGGCGAATTTGACGATCTTGGTCAACTTGCCGTCGGCGTCATACACCGGGTTATAGCTTGCCTCCAGCCACACGACGCGGCCGTGCTTGCCCAGGCGTTTAAATTGCCCGCTGAAAAACTCGCCCCCATTCAGCCGACGCCAGAAGTCGGTGTACTCATCGCTGTTCACCAGGCCGGGTTCGCAAAACATCCGGTGATGTTTGCCCTTGAGTTCCGCCAGCCCATAACCCATGACATTCAGAAAGTTTTCGTTGGCGACCAGCACATTGCCGCTCAGGTCGAACTCGATCACCGCCATGGCCCGGTCCAGCGCCGCAAGCTTGCTGCGGGTGGCGGCCTCCTGGGCCACTTTGTCGGTGACGACAAGCGCATACTTGACGACCTTCAACACCTGGCCACGTTCGTCCAGCACCGGGTTATAACTGGCCTCCAGCCAGACCGTCTGCCCGTCTTTATTGACCCTCTGAAAGGTGCCGGAAACGAATTTGCCGGCCCGAAGCGCGGCCCAGAATTCGCCGTACGCCGCGCTGTTCGTCAATGCAGGCAAGCAAAAGTCCCGATGTGACTTTGCACTCAATTCATCCGGGCGATATCCCAACGCCTGCAAGAAGTTATCGTTGGCGCGAAGCACCTTGCCGTTCAAGTCGAACTCGACCACGGCCATCGAGCGCTCAAGCGCAGCCATCAATCCTTTGTACCCTGCAACGTCGGCCGTCCTGGCTGCCAGTTCTGTTTTCAACGTTTTATTGAACATGACGTACCCCTTCAGAGCAATGGACTCTTAAAGGCGCTATCGGCTGTCAGTTGCGGAACTAAACACAGCCCGGCAGGCTTTTTATTTGACGTCAATTTAGTGCTCTTTTCCTTGCACCACGAGGCCTGCGGGACGCTCACACTGCCAATGTTAAAATATGTTATTTAAAAAAATAACTTCACATAATCCGATCACTGGTGGATTATCAGCCCAACATGTCTCACCCCCTGACCACAAAACAGGAACCCCCATGAATAATAAGAACGTCGGTGTTATTGGACTTGGCGCGATGGGCCTGGGCATTGCCCGCTCGTTGCTGCGCAATGGTTTCAATGTGCATGCCTGTGATGTGCGTGAAACCGTCACACAACAGTTCGCCAGCGAAGGCGGCGTAGCCTGCAGTTCACCGGCACAGATGGCGGGTGAATGCGATGTGATCATCACCGTGGTGGTGAATGCCGAACAGACCGAGACCGTCCTGTTTGGTGAACACTCGGCGGCGGCCGCATTGCGCCCGGGAAGCCTGGTGATTGGCTGTGCCACGGTGGCGCCAACCTATGCCGTGGAGCTGGGCAAGCGCCTGGCAGACGCCGGGTTGCTGTACCTGGATGCACCGATCTCCGGCGGTGCCGCCAAGGCCGCGGCTGGCGAAATGACCATGATGACTTCCGGCCCGGCCGAAGCCTATGCCAAGGCGGATGCGGTGCTCGCGGGTATGGCCGGCAAGGTTTATCGACTGGGCGACGTGCATGGCCTGGGCTCCAAGGTCAAGATCATCAACCAGTTGCTGGCGGGCGTGCACATCGCCGCCTCCGCCGAAGCGATGGCGCTGGGGCTGCGCGAAGGGGTCGACGCCGATGCCTTGTACGAGGTGATCACCCACAGCGCCGGCAATTCCTGGATGTTCGAGAACCGCGTGCCACACATTCTCAAGGCCGATTACACGCCGTTGTCCGCCGTGGATATTTTCGTCAAGGACCTGGGCCTGGTGCTGGATACCGCACGGGCCAGCAAGTTTCCGCTGCCGCTGTCGGCCACCGCACACCAGATGTTCATGCAGGCCTCCAGCGCCGGTTTCGGGCGTGAGGACGATTCGGCGGTGATCAAGATTTTCCCGGGCATCGAACTGCCGACCGCCAAGCCTGACTCCGTATAAGGACCGCGCCATGAACCTACCTGCCGCACGCCCTTTACTGGGCTGCATCGCCGACGATTTCACCGGGGCCACCGACCTCGCCAATATGCTGGTGCGCGGCGGAATGCGTACGGTGCAGAGCATTGGCATCCCGAGCGACGAAGTCGCCGCCGGGCTGGACGCCGATGCAATCGTTATTGCCCTGAAATCCCGCACCCTGCCCGTTGCCGACGCCATCACCGACTCCCTGGCCGCCCTGGAATGGCTGCGCGCACAGGGTTGCGAGCAGATTTTCTTCAAGTACTGCTCCACGTTCGACTCGTCGTCTGCCGGCAATATCGGCCAGGTCAGCGAAGCGCTGCTCAAGGCGCTGGGCAGTGACTTCACCCTCGCCTGCCCGGCATTTCCGGAAAACGGCCGGACGATCTTCCGTGGCCATTTGTTCGTGCAAGACCAGTTACTCAACGAGTCGGGCATGCAGCACCATCCGCTGACCCCCATGACCGATGCCAACCTGGTCCGTGTGCTG
>Ga0105251_10002819_pt1 | contig 13159 bp, 7 predicted proteins | sample KBSS64metaG_FD_80424 | JGI IMG/M metagenome (GOLD analysis project Ga0105251, IMG submission 80424) | Switchgrass rhizosphere microbial communities from Kellogg Biological Station, Michigan, USA - KBS S6-4 metaG | ecosystem: Host-associated > Plants > Roots > Rhizosphere > Soil | place...
GGGTACCGACTTCGAAGATACCGACCGAGAAGCCGACTTGCTGCTGGCGCTCGACGTTGTTGGTGGTGGAGCCGCACTCAAGGTCCACGGTGCCGTTCTGCACCAGCGGGATGCGGGTCTGGGAGGTGACCAGGTTGTATTTGACCTTGATGTCGGTGCCCAGCTGCTTTTTCAGGGCATCGACTACGGCCAGCTGGATGTCATGGGAGTAGCCCACGGGCGTTTGACCGCCGGCCAGGTAGGAAAACGGAATGGAAGAGTCGCGGTGGCCCAGGGTGATGGTGCCCGAGTCCTTGATCTTCTTCAGGGTACCGGTCAGTTCTTCAGCCATGGCTGGCGAAGCGATGATCGCGGCGGCGATGGTTGCGCCCAACAGATGACGAACGATACGCATCAAATTTTCCTCGACGTGTTTGTTTTTTTTATGGAGCCGTTGGCGGACTCTTTCGTTCAACGAATACAGCATGAAGCGGTGCATTCGGCTTCCAAGTGTAGAGCATGAGTCGTGCCAAGCTCTGCTTCTGATCATAACGTCCCGCAGAAGCTGGCGATCAACAGTTTAGCGGCTGTCATGTAACAGATTTTTGTCCGAAACTCCGAATGAATGGCTATCAGGTCGTTCGGTAATCCGAACGAATTTCCACGCGCTAAAGGTCAGTGCTAATTAGTTAATACTTAGTTGAGGCCCTTATCTGGCTACTTGGTCGCTTCTCAATAAATGGAGAGGCACTCATGACCGACGCCCCTGAACGCGACCTGCCACCCGACTCGATCGACGCCTTGATCGCGAGGCAATTGCCTGATTGGCTCAAACAGGCACCCGGCGAGGCGCGAGAGGCGCTCCACCTTGCCTTGATTCGGCAGCAGCAAAGTGCCGAACAGTTGAAGCGGCTCTTGAGCGGGATTCCCGATTTGATTGCGTATTGTGCACCGCTTCTGGAAGAGGCCCTGCACAAGGAGCACAACATTCATGTCGATGTACGATCGGCGCAGTTGTGTACCGTGGTGCGCAGGTCGTATCCCAGCATCTTTCCTCTGCCGCCGATCGAGAGGACGGTGCGTACGAACTCGCTACCGCTGCTGTCGGCGGCGATGCACAATTTTGCCGAAGATGAAATTGTAACCAGGCCGCGTATCCGTCGACAGTTGGAGGCTCCGTCGGGCGCCAAGCTGCCCGTTTCGTTTGTGCTGTTCGCAAAGCTCTGCCATGCGCTGGACCTGGGCGGCCGTTATCAGGGTCTGCTGCGGCAGCATCTGCTGCCAGCTGACAAGGCGGGTGACCCGCCAGGCCATGCCCGGCGTGAGGTCGAGGCAGTGTTTGAAGAAGCACAGCGCACGGCCCTGGAGGCCGCAGTTCGTGTGGCCTTTGCCAAAGCCGACATCGATGAGCGCAGTTATCTGCAGATGCTCAGGATCGTCGCGGCAAAGCCGATCGTACCCGCCGATACAACGGTGCTTGCTTGCAGGCAGCTGTTCCTGCTGGGCAAGTGCATCCAAGGCGTGGTGGTGGTCGAATGGCGTGAGCACAATGGCAGCGACCCTGCCGGTCTTGTCGTGTGGATTCCGGGTGACGCTGACCGGCCCGTTCGCCAGCAGGCTTCCTGGGCCGCACTCTATGAGGATCTGGGACTGCGCCTGCGCGAATCGAGTTATGCAACGTTCTTCATGCGATTCATTGGTGAGCGCGAGCGCATGGCCTTCAGCGCCGTACTTGAGCACCTGCAGGCCAAGACCGCGAAAGGCGCGGCACTTGAGCTCGACGGGCGTCACTTCGCCTTGGACAAACCGTTGTTTGCCCATCTGCGTAAGCAGCACATCGACAAGATTCTCGACGACGCCAGGGTGCTGGCGGTACCCAGCAAAGATGAAGAGGCCGCCGCTCGCAGCCAGCGCCTCGCCAGCTATGAAAATGCCGGCCTGACGCTGCTGGGCCTGGCAGGGCTGTTCGTACCCGTGCTGGGCGAGTTGATGCTGGGTGTTGCCGCACTGCAGATCGCCGATGAAGTCTATGAGGGTTATCAGGACTGGCAGTTAGGGGATCGCGAGGCGGCCTTGGGCCATGTGTTCTCGGTCGCGGAAAACCTGGCGGTGGGCGCGGCAGTGGGGGCAGGGGTGGCGCTTGTGCGCAATTTGGCCCCGGTGCTGCTCGACGGTGTCCGCGTGAGGTTGTGCTCCAATGACATTACGCCCTATCGCCTTGCCAAACCTGGCGATATCCCTGGCAACGAACCACCGCATGGGCAGATACGCCTGCATGAAGGCGCCTTTCAGGTTGCCCGTACCAAGGATGGCAAAGCCCTGGCGATCCGTCATCCGCAGCGTGAGGATGCGTATCGACCGCTATTGGCGCGAAATGGCAGTGGCGGCTGGCGGCACGCAATGGAGTCACCGCAGGAATGGAGCGGTGAACAGCAGTTGTTGCGCCGCCTGGGGGGGCGTTTTGCTGATGTGACGCAGGCACAGGCCACCGCTGTGCTCGATTGCACGGGATTCGACGAAGCGCGGCTGCGCCAGCTGCAGGTGGAAAACGCCCCGGCACCGGCACGGCTGCGTGATGCTCTCGACCGTTATCGATTGCATGCCTTGCACCCGACGATCGAGGCCGAGGCGTTCGAACTGCTGGTGGCTGACGCGCAGGAGCCGGAAGAGGTCGCAGATGTGCTGCTGCGCAAGGACTTCCCTGGGCTGACCGTAAGGGGCGCCAAAGAAATACGCAGGCAGGCCGACGGCAAACATCTGGAACAGCTGGAAAGCGCTGGCCGCGTACCACTGGCCATGGCCGAAAGAGTGCGCTGGTACCTGCACGACAGCCGATTGGACCGGGCCTGCGCGGGTTTGCGGCAAGAACAGGCGGTCAATGCCGACAGTGAAACGCTGGCCATCGGCTTGATCCAGGCGCTTGCCCCGTGGTCCGAATCGGTGCGCATCGAGCTGCGCGCTGGTTCCGCGCAAGGTGCCTTGCTGGGACAGGCCGGCAGCGACGCGGCCCAGGAGGTGGTGTGCATCGTTCGGGAGGAGCATGGCTACAGCATTCATGATCGCTCGCCAAGCCCCGAAGCGGGCCCGTTGACTGCCGATAGCCTGATGCAGGCCCTGTTACTGAGCATGAGTGACGAGCAGAAGCTGTCGCTCGGCAGTACCCAGCAGCAGGAACCTGAGTTGATCGACAAACTGGCGGCACATGTCCGAAACCACCGCGACCAGGCATCCAGGCTTATCGGGCAAGTGCCCATTGCAGGTGGGGTGCGGCCGCCGGTGCGTTTTGCCGATGGCCGTCTTGGCTACCCGTTGAGCGGTCGCGGGGAAAACCGTGGTCAAGCCTGCAGACGAGGGATCCAGCAAGTGTTTCCCACGCTTGACGAAGCCCAGTTGCGCAGCTACATGCTCGATCTGGTTGCCGCACGGGTCGATCCATGGACCCATTACCAAACGCTGCATGCGCAGTGGGCGTCGCTTCGCGAAGCGCTCGCGGGGTGGCGCGCTGATTATGGCTCGATGTTGGATTACCTCAGGCGCACCCGGGTGATCAATACGATCCGCCGTTGCTGGCGGCGCAAGTTGAGGCGGCGCTCGAACGGTAGTTACGCGCTCGAAATTCGCGGCGAACACGTCGGTAGCTTGCCTGTATTACCTGAAGGCCTCACCTTCGAGCATGTCACACGTCTGCAGCTGCGAGACATGAATCTGGAAACCATCGATGCAGATTTCCTCGCGCGCTTCCCCAACCTTGAAGTACTGGACTTGCGCGATAACCGATTGTTGTCACTCCCTGCGGGCCTCGAGCAACTGAGCGAGCTCCGGGTGCTGCGTCTGGAGTACAACCAGATCATCATGACCCCATTGGACAACCTGCGAGTTGCTGCATTGGGCAACCTGCGTCAGCTCGAACTCAGCCACAACCCCTTGGGTAATGCTCCTCAAGTCAGGCGCTTGTTGCACCTTAGGCAGGTGGGTTTGCGGGCGGCTGAACTTGACGCGCTCCCCGAAGATATTCGGCAAGTGCCCTGGCAAGGGATCGTCGACTTGCGCCAGAACCGGATTCGGCAGGTTAACCAAGACCTGGCTGGGCTGCGTGTACGCCTCGAGCAATTGGCCCTGCATGACAACCCGATCGATGAAGAGGGTGAGCGGTATCTGGACGCGCAACCAGGCCCATCGAGCCGTTCAGGTCACCGCGTTCAGCAAAGCCCCTATTATCGCCATTATTTGACGCAACAGGCCCAGCTATCTGACTGGCTTGGGGACGACTCGGGTGCACAGGCGACCCAGCGCGAAGCAATGTGGACCAACCTTCGCAACGAACCGGGTTCGGAAGATTTCTTTAACTTCCTGCGGGATTTTTCCCAGTCCCGGGATTACCACAGGCATCCAGTGTTCTACCGCGGCAGGGTATGGAACATCATCCAGGCCTGTGAAGAAAATAGCGAACTGCGCGAGCTGGTGTTCGAGCAGGCAGGGGGAATGGCCAGCTGTGAGGATCGCTTGCTGTGGCTGCTCAGTCAGATGGAAGTGCGTGCTTTGGTGCACCGACAAACTGCAGGGTTGACACAGATGCAGAGCGAATCGGAACTGTTGGCGCTTGGGCGTTCCCTCTACCGGCTTCAACAAGTGCAGGAAATAGCAGCTCGCAGAGTCAGTGCGCTAAGGGCAGAGCGTGCGGGGCAACCGTTGCTGCTTGACGAGATCGATGACATCGAAACCTACATGGCTTATCTGACCGGGTTGGCCGTGCCATTGCGGCTGCCAGCCCAACCGTTGCACATGCACTATCCACTGGCGTCTTTCGTGAGCTCTGCGGATATCGACGCTGCCCGGTTAGAAATACTGTCTTCGGAAACGCCGGAGCGGCTCGCTCGATCGATCAGAGAGCAGCCGTTCTGGCAGAGCTATCTCCGAGAAACCCATGCCCCTGATTTCAGCGCGATAGTTGAAGAAATGCGCGAGATGCTTGAAGCCTACGCGAGTCAGGTTGAGAGCGGGGCGATTGACGAACAGGCCTACATTGAGCAATGCAATGCTCTGAAACAAGAACTGGAAGCGAAAGAAGCATCGTGCATCCACACCCTGACCGACGAGGCCTTCTCTCGAAGGCCTGGCTGAGGGTGGATGCTTGACTGCGCCGCGCAGGCTCTATGGACTGAGCGGCGTAGTTGAAACATGGGTCACGCGGCTTGAGTGCCATCGCGGCCGAGATTGCTGTGCTGCAGGTACTGTTCAAGTGCCTGCTGTTCGGCGGGGGACGTGAACAGGCCGAGCTTGGTACGGCGCCACAGAATATCCTGCGCCGTGACCGACCATTCCTGATCGCGAAGGTAATCCACCTCGCGCCCGAACAGGCCACCACCGATGGCCTGGCCAAGGTCTTGCGGCCCATGCACACCTTCCAGCAGGCGCCATACACGGTTGCCGTAGGTCACCGCCCAGCGTTTGGCGATGTCCACTGGCAGCCAGCCATGCTGGGCCAGGATAGCGTCGCTCAGCGCTTGAGCGGTGGTCATGTTTTCACCGCCGGGCAGCGGTGCATCGGCCGTCCAGCTGCCGCGCATCTGCGAGAAGAATGGCTTCAGTTCGCCCATCGCCGACTCTGCGAGTTTGCGGTAAGTCGTGAGCTTGCCTCCGAATACCGACAGCAACGGCGCCTGACCATCGCCCGCGGACAGTGCCAGGGTGTAGTCGCGAGTCACGGCCGATGGGTTGTCCGATTCGTCATTGCACAGCGGGCGAACGCCGGAATAAGTGTGCAGGATGTCGGCACGGCTGAGCTGGTGGTTGAAGTGCTGGTTGACCACCTTGAGCAGGTAATCGGTTTCGCCTTCAGTGATTTTCACCTGCGCCGGGTCGCCGCTGTATTCACGGTCGGTGGTACCAATCAAGGTGAAGCGTTCCAGATACGGGATGCAGAACACGATGCGCTGGTCTTCATTCTGCAGGATGTAGGCATGCTCACCTTCGTACAGGCGCGGCACGATGATGTGGCTGCCCTGGATCAGGCGGATACCATAAGGGGCGTCCAGCTTGAGGTCGTCCTTGATGAAGCTGGCTACCCAAGGGCCTGCAGCATTGACCAGGGCGCGAGCGCGAATCGTCTGCAGGCGGCCGTCGGCATGCTGCAGTTCGACCTGCCACACGCCGTCGACACGCTCGGCGCGCAGGCAGCGGGTACGGGTGACGATATCGGCACCGTTCTCGCGGGCGGCCATGGCATTGAGCACCACCAGGCGGGCGTCGTCCACGGCGCAGTCAGCGTATTCGAAACCACGGGTGATCGCCGGCTTGAGCGGGTAGCCCGGGCCGAAGCGCAGGCTGCGCGAGGCGCCCAGGCGCTTGCGCTTGCCCAGGTGATCGTAGAGGAACAGGCCGGCACGGATCATCCACGCCGGGCGCAGGTGCGGGCGGTGCGGCAGCACGAAGCGCATCGGTTTGACGATGTGCGGCGCCTTGGCCAGCAGTACCTCGCGCTCGGCCAGTGCCTCACGGACCAGGCGGAACTCGTAGTGCTCCAGGTAGCGCAGGCCGCCGTGGATCAGCTTGCTGCTGGCCGAAGAGGTGTGTTGGGCCAGGTCGTCCTTTTCGCAGAGGAACACCTTCAGGCCGCGGCCGGCGGCGTCGGCAGCAATGCCCACGCCATTGATGCCACCGCCGATCACGGCAAGGTCATAACAGTCGGCGAGTGATGGCTGGGACGAAACGGGCTGGGACACGGGCAAGGCCTCCTGGGGCTGTTCACATCGAATATGAACATTGATGTTCGTTTACGAAAATACTAGCGCAACAGAAAGCCGGTCGCCAGTCAGTCTTTATAGAAAAAACTGATCAGATGACAATAAAGTGAACATTTTCGAAAATGACGGGCCGGCAGGCGGCCCGTTGGCGGCTCAAACCACGTCGAGACGGATCTTGTACTGGTTCAGCAGCTGAGTGAGGGCGGGCGTCGGCGCCTGGTCGGTCACCAGGCAGTCGACCAAGCTGATCGAGCCCAGGCGTACCATGGCATTGCGCCCGAACTTGCTGGAGTCGGCGGCGAGGATGACTTGCCGGGCGTTGGCGATGATCGCCTGGGACACCCGCACCTCCTGGTAATCGAAGTCGAGCAGGCTGCCGTCTTCATCGATGCCGCTGATGCCGACCAGGGCAAAGTCGACCTTGAACTGGTGGATGAAGTCGACACTGGCCTGACCGACCACGCCGCCATCGCGGCGTACCGTGCCACCCGCCACCAACACCTCGAAGTCATCCTTGGTCGCGAGAATCGCCGCCACGTGCAGGTTGTTGGTGATGACCTTCAAGTTGTTGTGGTTGAGCAATGCCCGGGCAATCGATTCGGTGGTGGTGCCGATGTTGATGAACAGCGATGCATGGTCGGGAATCTGCTTGGCCACGGCCTCGGCGATGCGCTGTTTTTCATCGCGCATCTGGTCGGCGCGCATGGCGTAGGCGGTGTTCTCGATGCTCGAATCATAGGCCGCACCACCGTGGTAGCGGCGCAGCAGGTTGAGCTCGGCGAGCTGGTTGATGTCGCGTCGGATGGTTTGCGGGGTGACGACGAACAGCTGCGCCATTTCTTCGATACTGACGTAGCCGCGGTCGCGCACCAGCTCGAGGATTTGTTGTTGGCGTGGGGGCAGATTCATGGGCGGTCCTTTGGGGCTGCCGGACAAATTCTGCAATGATGCCGTAGGAAGGGGACTACGGCCAGTAGCCTATCGGCGAGCAACTGTCTTGCTCACAATCGAAATGCTACGCAACTCCTGTGGGAGCGGGCTTGCCCCGCGAACACGGGCGAAGCCCGTGCCATCCGCTGCGGCGCCTGCTTCGCGGGCAAGCCCGCTCCCACAAGGACCGCATCGCGGCCCCCTGTGGGTCACGCCTCGTGATCTTCCCAGTCACGGGTGCGGTCGACGGCCTTCTTCCAGCCGGCATACAGTTTCTCTTTCTGCGCCTCATCCAGCTGCGGGCTGAACTCGCGCTCGATGATCGCCTTGTCGCGCAGTTCTTCCAGGCTGCTCCAGAAGCCACAGGCCAGGCCGGCCAGGTAGGCAGCGCCGAGGGCGGTGGTTTCGCGCATTTTCGGGCGCTCCACGCAGGTGCCGAGAATGTCGGCCTGGAACTGCATGAGGAAGTTGTTGGCCACCGCGCCACCGTCCACGCGCAGTTCCGACAGGCGTTCGCCGCAGTCCTGCTGCATGGCGTCGAGGACGTCGCGGGTCTGGTAGGCGATTGATTCCAGCGCGGCGCGAATGATGTGGTCGACCTTGACCCCGCGCGTCAGGCCGAACAGGGCGCCTCGGGCGTACGGGTCCCAGTAGGGCGCACCGAGGCCGGTGAAGGCAGGCACCAGGTACACGCCGTTGCTGTCCTTGACCTTGCTGGCAAAGTACTCGGTGTCCAGGGCGTCATTGACGATCTTCAGCTCGTCACGTAGCCATTGCACGGTAGAACCGCCGTTGAAGACTGCACCTTCCAGGGCATAGGCCACCTCGCCCCGCGGGCCGCAGGCGATGGTGGTGAGCAGGCCGTGGGAGGACTTCACGGCCTTGTCGCCGGTATTCATCAGCAGGAAGCAGCCAGTGCCATAGGTGTTCTTGGCCTGGCCCGGTTCCACGCACATCTGGCCGAACAGCGCCGACTGCTGGTCGCCGGCGATACCGGCGATGGCGATACCACTCTTGGTGTGGCCATACACCTCGGAAGAAGGACGTACCTCGGGCAACATCTGGCGTGGGATGCCGAGGATTTCCAGCAGCTTGTCGTCCCACTGCAGGCTGTGGATGTTGAACATCAGCGTGCGCGAGGCGTTGGTGTAGTCGGTGACATGCACCTTGCCGCCGGAAAACTTCCAGATCAGCCAGGTATCGATGGTGCCGAACAGCAGCTCGCCGCGCTCGGCGCGTTCGCGGGCACCTTCGACATTATCGAGGATCCACTTCAGCTTGGTACCGGAGAAGTACGGGTCGGTGACCAGGCCGGTGGTTTCGCGAATGTACGCTTCATGGCCATCGCGCTTGAGCTGGGCGCAGATCTCGGTGCTGCGGCGGCACTGCCAGACGATGGCGTTGTACACCGGGCGGCCGGTTTCCTTGTCCCACACCACGGTGGTTTCACGCTGGTTGGTAATGCCCAGCGCAGCAACCTGGGCATGGCTGATGCCGGCCTGGGCCAGGGCCTCGACCATGGTCGCGCTCTGGGTGGCGAAGATCTCCATCGGGTCGTGCTCGACCCAGCCAGCTTGTGGGTAGTGTTGGGCGAACTCGCGCTGCGAGGTACCGACCACATTGGCATCGCGGTCGAAGATGATCGCCCGCGAGCTGGTGGTGCCCTGGTCCAGGGCGATGATGTAGTTCTTATCCTGGGTGTCTGTCATGGTCGTAGGCCTTGCAAAAAGAGGAGTTCAGGGCTTCAGCATCAGTTGGCTTGAGTATCGCCCTGGCGATTGTCGGTTGTCTCGGCGCTTGCGCTTGGCGCCGTCGGCAGGTTGCGGGCGATAAGGCCGCGATAGGTCGCGGCACCCAGGCAAGCGCCGAGAATCGGTGCGAACACCGGAACCAGGAAATACGGAATGTCCCGACCGCCAGTGAAGGCGATTTCGCCCCAGCCAGCCAGGAAGGTCATCAATTTTGGCCCGAAATCGCGGGCGGGATTCATCGCAAAGCCGGTCAGCGGGCCCATCGCACTGCCAATCACGGCGATCAGCAGGCCGATCAGCAACGGTGCCATGGCGCCGCGCGGCAGGCCGTTGTTGTCATCGGTCAGGGCCATGATCACGGCCATCAGGATCGCGGTGATCACCACTTCGACCAGGAACGCCTGGCCCGTGGACAGTGACGGGTGCGGATACGTCGAGAATACCGAGGCCAGCTCAAGGCTCTCGGTGCTGCCACGCAGCATGGCGTGGGCCTGTTCGTAATCGAAGAACAGGTTGCTGTACAGGGTGTATACCAGCGCCGCGCCGCAGAAGGCGCCGCAGATCTGGGCCAGGGCGTAGAACGGCAGCTTGCGCTTGTCGAAGCCGGCGAACAGGGTGAGCGCGATGCTCACGGCCGGGTTCAGGTGCGCACCGGAAATACCAGCGGTGAGGTAGATCGCCATGCTCACACCGACGCCCCAGATGATGCTGATTTCCCATAGGCCGAAGCTGGCGCCAGCGACTTTGAGCGCGGCGACGCAACCGGTACCGAAGAAGATCAGCAAGGCGGTGCCGAGAAACTCGGCCAGGCATTGGCTGGAAAGCGTGGGTTCGCGTAGAGCAGTCGTCATGTATGACCTCGTTTTTTTTGTTGTGAGGCGCAAAGCGCTCGACAGCAAAGCCTGATGTCTATCCCCATTGACCTCAGGCGGGTGTTAAGAAGCGCACCTTAAAAGGGCACCATTTATTCAGAAACGAAAAAATATAGACAAGAAACGCTGATGTCAAAGGTCGAAAGTGAACGGGTAGTCACGTTTTGGTCGCCTGTTTCATAGGCTGATGCCCGTCGTAGAGCGCTACGTCAGCCATTGGCTGGCTGGGATGTAGGATTTGCCCTAAAGTAGCCGCGACCTGTCCCAGACCGGAGCACTGCATGACCCCCGCACTCGACCTGCTGAAAAAAGCCCGCGCTGAACACCGCGTGCACAGTTACGAACATGACCCCAAGTCGGCGTCATATGGGCTGGAGGCGGCGGAAAAGCTCGGGCTCGATCCGCAGCAGGTGTTCAAGACCTTGCTGGCGAGCAGCGAAAAGGGCGAATTGCTGGTGGCGGTGGTGCCGGTGGTGGGGACGCTGGACCTCAAGGCCCTGGCCCATGCGGCAGGCGTCAAGAAATGCGAAATGGCCGACCCGGCTGTGGCTCAGCGGGCGACGGGCTATCTGGTGGGCGGGATCAGCCCGTTGGGGCAGAAGAAGCGCCTGCGTACCTTCATCGATGACTCGGCGCAGAATTTTGCAACCATCCATGTCAGCGCCGGGCGGCGGGGCTTGGAGGTCGAGTTGGCGGCCGCGGTGCTGGCCGAGCATACCCAGGGTAGATTCGCCGCCATCGGCAAGGTTTGAGACCACTGGGGCCGCAAAGCGGCCCCGGGGTTCTGCAATCAGGTCGCCGAACTGTAGCGGCGAACCCCGTTCTCCTGGCGCGACAATTGCGCCGACACACTGCCTGGCACCGGGAACAGCACCAGGTGGTCGGCCTTCACCGCAATCCCCACATCCTCACCGACCTGGTGGTCGATATGGCTCGGGAAGATCGCCTCGAGCTGGCTGCCCGTAGGCAGCTGCAAACGGTACAGCGTCGATGCGCCAAGGAAACTCTTGCCAACGATGTTCGCCTGCAGCGCGCTGCCCGGGGCAGGCACGATGTCATCAGGGCGCAGCAGCACATCCACCGAACTGCCCGGCGCCATGGTGTAGGCACGATTGCCACGCAGCTCGCCCAGCTCGGTATTGACCGCTTCATGGCTGCTCATCTGGCCACGGATGAAATAGCCCTGGCCGACGAAACTGGCCACGAACGGCGTCTGCGGTTCGTGATACAGGTTGTAGGGCGTGTCCCACTGCTCCAGCCGGCCTTCCTTGAACACACCGACGTGGTCGCTGACGGCAAACGCTTCTTCCTGGTCATGGGTGACCAGGATCGCGCTGGTGCCGCGGCTCTTGAGGATGTCGCGCACTTCGTGGCTCAGGCGCCGGCGCAATTCCACATCGAGGTTGGAGAACGGCTCGTCGAGCAGCAGCAGCTGCGGCTCAGGTGCCAGCGCGCGCGCCAGGGCGACACGCTGTTGCTGGCCACCCGACAGCTCGTGCGGGTAGCGCCCGCCGAGGCCGCCGAGCTTGACCAGTTCGAGCATTTCGTCGATCACCTGGGCCTGGTTCGGGTGCTTGGCGATGCCGAAGGCGATGTTCTGCGCCACGGTCAGGTGCGGGAACAGGGCGTAGTCCTGGAACACCATGCCGATCCGGCGCTTTTCCGGCGCCAGGGTGAAACCCGCGCGGGAAATCACTTCGCCGGCCAGCTGGATCTCGCCTTCGTGCACCGGCTCGAAGCCAGCGATGGCACGCAGGGTGGTGGTCTTGCCGCAACCCGAGGAACCCAGCAGGCAACCGATGTCGCCTGCGTTCAGGTGCAGGTTGAGGTTCTGGACGATGCGCTGGTCGCCATAGCCGCAGGCGAGGTTGCGCAGGTTGAGCAGTAGGGGTTGACTCATGCGTGGTGGTAAGCCGGTTCGACAAGGAATTCGAGAAGGGCCTTCTGTGCATGCAGGCGGTTCTCAGCCTCGTCCCAGGCGACCGAACGTGGGTCGCCGAGCAGGTCCTGGCTGATTTCCTCGCCACGGTGGGCGGGGAGGCAGTGCATGAAGAGGACGTCGGGTGCCGCCAGGTCGAGCAGCTCGCGGGTGACCTGGTACGGCGCGAAATGCGCCAGGCGCCGTGCAGTTTCCTCCTCCTGGCCCATGGAAGTCCAGACATCGGTGACGACCAGGTGCGCGCCACGTACGGCTTCCTTGGCGTCACGAATGATCTGCACACGGTCGCCGCCCAGTGCCAGGAAGCGCTGATCGGGCTCGTAACCTTCGGGGCAAGCGATGCGCAGCTGGAAATCGAACTGCCGGGCGGCCTCGATGTACGAGTTGCACATGTTGAAGCCATCGCCGATCCAGGTCACGGTCTTGCCCTGGATCGAACCGCGGTGTTCGATGAACGTCTGCATGTCAGCCAGCAGCTGGCAGGGGTGCGACTCGTCGGACAGGCCGTTGATCACCGGCACGCGCGAGTTGGCGGCAAATTCGGTCAGGGTGCTGTGGGCGTGGGTACGAATCATCACCACGTCGAGCATGCTCGACAGCACGATGGCGCTGTCACCGATCGGTTCGCCACGGCCCAGCTGGGTGTCGCGCGGCGAAAGGAAGATGGCCTGGCCGCCGAGCTGGATCATGCCGGCTTCGAACGAAACGCGGGTGCGCGTCGACGACTTCTCGAAGATCATGCCCAGCACACGGTTTTTCAGGGGCTCGAACAGCACGCCGCGCTTGCGCAGGTCCTTCAGCTCGATGCCTCGGCGGATCACACCGAGCAATTCGTCGGTGGTGAAATCCAGCAGGGAGAGAAAGTGCCTAGCGCTCATGATTGACTACCTTATCTGCAACGGTATGCAGGTCGACCGTATGGTTTTTTTTGACAACGGGAGTGAC
>Ga0105251_10002820_pt1 | contig 13156 bp, 13 predicted proteins | sample KBSS64metaG_FD_80424 | JGI IMG/M metagenome (GOLD analysis project Ga0105251, IMG submission 80424) | Switchgrass rhizosphere microbial communities from Kellogg Biological Station, Michigan, USA - KBS S6-4 metaG | ecosystem: Host-associated > Plants > Roots > Rhizosphere > Soil | place...
CGCGGGCGCCGGGCATTTCCCGGGGCGGGTCGGTGTCTTCCATGCGCAGCAGCCAGCGGCCGTCCACTGCACGGGCATCGAGCCAGGAGGCAAGGGCGGCGACCAGCGAGCCGAAATGCAGGAAACCGCTCGGGGTGGGGGCGAAGCGTCCGATGTAACGGGAGTCTTTCATGGCGTTGCCGGGCATATAAATGAAACGGGGCGCAAGATGCGCCCCGTTCGGATGGGAGAAGTGTCAGCCTTTGCCGACGGTCTTTTCCTTTTTCTCCGAGATTTCCTTGCAGTCGAAGCACAGGTCCGCGGTCGGACGGGCTTCCAGACGGCGCAGGCCGATCTCGATACCGCAGGAATCACACCAGCCGTACTCTTCGTCCTGGATTTTCTGCAGGGTCTTGTCGATTTTCTTGATCAGCTTGCGCTCGCGATCGCGGTTGCGCAGCTCCAAGGCAAACTCTTCTTCCTGGCTGGCGCGGTCGGCCGGGTCCGGGAAGTTCGCAGCTTCGTCCTTCATGTGGTCTACAGTGCGGTCGACACTCTGCATGAGCTCGCCTTTCCAAGCATTGAGAAGCTTGGTGAAGTGCTTCTTCATGGGCTCGCCCATGTACTCTTCGCCCTTGGTCTCTTTATAGGGCTCGACACCGTACATGGTCTGACCGGTTTTTTGCTTTTCTACGGTGGACATGAATAGACCGCCTCTCACTCATCTGATCCAATGCGCAGGCTGCTCCATCTCCGGCACCCGCCGGCCCTGCGACTGCGAGCCGCCGAACTTACCAGATAGATCGGGGGTGCGCTACCCCGCCCGACCCTAGCAGTTGACAGCGGTATGCGCCTCACGTTCGCTGCCGTGCAAAGGTAGAATCAACAGTTTAGACCCAATTGAGAGAAGGTCATGGCCCACCCCTATAGTGCGCGCAGCCGCGCCATCGAACCCTTCCACGTCATGGCGTTGCTGGCGCGGGCCAATGAGCTGCAAGCGGCCGGCCATGATGTGATCCACCTGGAGATCGGCGAGCCGGACTTCACCACCGCCGCACCGATCGTCGCTGCCGGCCAGGCCGCCTTGGCCGCCGGGCATACCCGCTATACCGCCGCCCGCGGGCTGCCAGCACTGCGTGAGGCCATCGCCGGTTTCTATGGCCAGCGTTATGGCCTGCAAGTCGACCCCGAGCGGATTCTCGTCACCCCGGGCGGCTCCGGGGCACTGCTGCTGGCCAGCAGCCTGCTGGTCGACCCCGGCAAGCACTGGCTGCTGGCTGACCCGGGCTACCCATGCAACCGCCACTTCCTGCGCCTGGTCGAAGGCGGCGCGCAGCTGGTGCCGGTGGGGCCGGAGGTCAACTATCAGCTGACCGCCGATCTGGTCGAGCGTTACTGGGACAAGGACAGCGTCGGCGCCCTGGTCGCCTCGCCAGCCAACCCGACGGGCACCGTGCTGGGCCGCGACGAACTGGCCAGCCTGTCCAAGGCCACCCGCGAGCGCCATGGCCACCTGGTGGTGGACGAGATCTACCACGGCCTGACCTACGGCATGGACGCGCCGAGTGTGCTGGAAGTGGACGACTCAGCGTTCGTCCTTAATAGTTTTTCCAAGTATTTCGGCATGACCGGCTGGCGGCTCGGCTGGCTGGTGGCACCGCCCAATGCCGTGGCCGACCTGGAGAAGCTGGCGCAGAACCTCTACATCAGCGCACCGAGCATGGCCCAACATGCGGCGCTGGCCTGTTTCCAGCAAGAAACGCTGGCGATTTTCGAAGAGCGCCGTGCCGAATTCGCCCGTCGCCGCGACTACCTGTTGCCGGCCCTGCGCGAGCTGGGCTTCCGCATTGCCGTCGAACCACAGGGGGCGTTCTACCTCTATGCCGACATCAGCGCGTTCGGTGGTGATGCCTTTGCCTTCTGCCAGCACTTCCTTGAAACCGAGCATGTGGCCTTCACCCCGGGCCTGGATTTTGGCCGCCACCTGGCCGGCCACCATGTGCGTTTTGCCTACACCCAGAGCTTGCCGCGCCTGGAGCAGGCGGTCGAGCGCATCGCCCGTGGGCTGCGCAGCTGGCAGGGGTAAATGGTGTTCTTTCCTCAACTGGAACAAGGGCGCCTGCTGCGCCGCTACAAGCGCTTCCTGGCCGACATCGAGCTGGCCAATGGCGAGCAATTGACCATCCACTGCCCGAACACCGGTTCCATGCTCAATTGCATGCGCGAGGGCGGGCAAGTGTGGTTCAGCCGCTCCAACGACCCCAAGCGCAAGCTGCCAGGTACCTGGGAAATCAGCGAAACGCCCCAGGGCCGGTTGGCCTGCATCAATACCGGGCGGGCCAATGGGTTGGTCGAAGAGGCGCTGCGCGCCGGGGTGATCCAGGAACTGGCCGGTTTTACCGCGCTGAAACGTGAGGTCGCTTACGGCGAAGAACGCAGCCGGGTGGACTTTCGCCTGGAGTTCGCCGACGGGCCAGCCTATGTCGAGGTCAAGAGCGTGACCCTGGGTTATCCGGATACTGCCGTGGCAGCGTTCCCGGATGCCGTGACCCAGCGTGGCGCCAAGCACCTGCGCGAGCTGGCGGCCCTGGCCCGCCAGGGCATTCGTGCGGTGCAGCTGTACTGTGTGAACCTGTCCGGTGTCGAGGCCGTGCGCCCTGCCGAGGAGATCGACTACGCCTATGCCGAAGCGTTGCGTGCGGCGGTGGCGGACGGGGTCGAGGTGCTGGCCTACGGCGTGCGCCTGGACAGCGAGCAAATCGTCATCGACCGCCCGCTGCCGGTGCTGCTCAACCCTTGAGCCAGATGCCCTGGCTGTCTTCATGGCAGTCCAGGGCCTGCAGCATCTCACCTTCGCAGGGGCCGGCCACGCATTCGCCACTTTCGATCAGAAACAGTGCGCCATGATGGGCGCAGTGGATCAGGCTGGCGCTGTCGTCGAGAAAGGCGTCTTGCGCCCAGTTCAGCGGGATGCCGCGATGTGGGCAGCGGTTGCGGTAGAGATGCACCTGACCGTGGCGGCGCACGCCGAACAGGTCGATGCCGTCTACGCTGAAGGCGCGGCTGTGGCCCTCGGCCAGGGCCGAGGAAGGACAGAGTAAGTGCATTGCAGGGAAGGCTCGTGAAACAAAGTGATGGCTTGACGCTTCAATGCGAATAATTATCAAATTGCCCGCATTCGCTGCGCCAGCCGCCTATGGTGCGCAGTTCTGCCGCCCGCCACAAGGCGTGCGGCCCGCCTTCAGAAGGAATCCGATGATGCGCCGTCCCGCTGCCTTGCTCGCCCTGTGCGCAGCTTTTGTTGTTGCCACCCAGGCCTTGGCCGCCGAACTGCCGCAGCGCTGGGTCAGCGCGGGCGGGGCGCTGAGCGAGTGGATCAGTGTACTGGGCGGCGAGGCACGCCTGGTGGGCGTCGATACCACCAGCCAGCACCCCGAGTCGCTGAAGGCCTTGCCAAGTATCGGTTATCAGCGGCAGTTGTCGGCCGAGGGCATTCTCAGCTTGCGCCCGGACCTGCTGGTCGGCACCGAAGAGATGGGGCCGCCCCCCGTGCTGGCGCAGGTGCGCAAGGCGGGCGTGCGTGTCGAGCTGTTCTCCAGCCAGGCCGAGCTGGCTGCCGTGGACCAGAACCTCAAGCAGCTGGGTGCTTTGCTGGGTGCCGAGGAGAAAGCGGCACAGTTGTCGGCCAGCTATCACCAGCAACTCGAAGCGCTGCAACTGCAGGTGAAGCAGGCCCAGCAGAATCACAAGGCGCCAGGTGTGTTGCTGCTGGTGGGCCATGCCGGCGCCAAACCGCTGATTGCCGGGCAGGGCACGGCAGGGGACTGGGTGTTGCGCCAGGCGGGGGCGCGCAACCTGGCAGAGCACCAAGGCTACAAGAACTTTTCCAGTGAGGCGCTGGCAGCGCTCGACCCGGATGTCGTGGTGTTCTCCGATCGTGCGTTGAGTGGCGAGCAGGCCTTGCAGGCGCTGCTCAAGGAAAACCCGGCGCTGGCCGCTTCCCGCGCAGTGCGTGACAAGCGCCTGGTGTCGCTCGATCCGACATTGCTGGTGGGTGGCCTTGGCCCGCGCCTGCCAACTGCGTTGCAGGTACTGGCGGCTGCGTTCTACCCGACAAGCGTTGCCAAATGAAACAACGGATCCAGCCGCGAACACTGTTTGTTTGCCTGACCTTGCTGTGCCTGCTGGCTGTCTGGTTGTCGCTGGCCTTGGGGCCGGTCAGCCTGCCGCTGATCGATACCCTGCGTGCAGGCCTGCGTCTGTTGGGCCTGCCAATTGCAGCAGACGGTCTGCAGCAGGCCGAGATGATCCTGGGGCAGATCCGTCTGCCGCGCACCTTGCTGGGGTTGGCAGTGGGTGCGGTACTGGCATTGTCTGGTGTGGCCATGCAGGGGCTGTTTCGCAACCCGCTGGCCGACCCCGGCCTGGTCGGGGTTGCCGCCGGGGCGGCGATGGGCGCGGCGGTGGCCATCGTGGGTGGCAGCTGGCTTGGGGGGATGCCGGAGGCGCTTGCCCCGTACCTGTTGTCGTTGTGTGCCTTCATCGGCGGGCTGGGCGTGACCGCGCTGGTCTATCGCCTGGGGCGTCGCGACGGGCAGACCAATGTCGCCACGATGTTGCTGGCTGGCGTGGCCATGACTGCATTGGGCGGTGCGGCCGTAGGGCTGTTTTCCTACCTGGCCGATGACGCCACGCTGCGTACGCTGACCTTCTGGAACCTGGGGAGCCTCAATGGTGCCAGCTACGATCGTCTTTGGCCTTTGCTGCTGATCGCAGCCGGTGTGGCGTTGTGGCTGCCGCGCCGTGCCAAGGCATTGAATGCCTTGCTGCTGGGCGAGTCGGAGGCCCGGCACCTGGGTGTCGACGTGGAGCGACTGAAGCGCGAACTGGTGTTCTGCACGGCGTTGGGCGTGGGCGCAGCAGTGGCGGCCGCGGGGTTGATCGGTTTCATCGGCCTGGTGGTACCGCACCTGGTGCGTTTGCTGGCAGGGCCCGATCACCGCGTGGTACTGCCCGCCTCGTTGCTGGCCGGGGGCGTACTCATGCTGTTCGCCGATCTCGCGGCACGGCTGCTGCTGGCGCCTGCCGAGCTGCCGATCGGTATCGTCACTGCCTTTATCGGTGCGCCGTTCTTCCTGATTCTGCTGATACGAGGGCGCAGTTGATGTTGCAAGTCGAGGGGCTGCACCTCAGGCGGGGCAGCAATGACGTATTACAAGGTATTGATCTGCACCTGAGCCCAGGGCAGGTCGTGGGCGTGCTCGGCCCCAATGGCGCCGGCAAGAGCAGCCTGCTCGGGGTGCTGTGTGGCGAGCTGGCGCCGGATCGCGGGGCTGTGACGCTGCAAGGCCGGCCGCTGGCCGACTGGGCTGGGCAGGAGCGCGCCAGGCGCCTGGCGGTGCTGCCGCAGGTTTCCAGCCTGGGGTTCTCGTTCAAGGTTGAGGAAGTGGTGGCCATGGGGCGAATGCCCCACGATACCGGGCAACGGCGTGATGCCGAGATTGTCGAAGAGGCCCTGCAGGCAGCGGATGCCGCGCACCTGGTAGGCCGCAGTTACCTGGCCTTGTCTGGTGGCGAGCGGCAAAGGGTGCACCTGGCCCGCGTGCTGGCTCAGCTTTGGCCTGGCGAGGAGGGCAGCACGCTGTTGCTTGATGAGCCGACCTCGATGCTCGACCCACTGCATCAGCACACTACCCTGGAAGCCGTGCGCCGTTTCGCCGACTGCGGCGCCGCTGTGCTGGTGATCCTGCATGACCTGAACCTGGCGGCGCGCTACTGTGATCGCATCCTGCTACTTGAAAGCGGGCGCTGTCATGCCCTGGCCACACCCGCGCAGGTACTGACGCCGGCGTCACTCAAGGCCGTGTTCGGTATCGAAGTGCTGGTGCAGGCGCACCCCGAACGGGGCCACCCGCTGATCATTACCCGCTAGGAGGTACTGCCCATGGGTCATCCGTTGCTGTGCGGTTCATTGATGTGCCTGGCGCTGGCGCTGGGGGGCTGCCAGGCCAGCCTGCCGCCATTGCCTGCCTGGCAGAGTAGCGAAGGGCGGGATGACGCCGAGCTGGGGCAGATCCACGATCTGGCCAGCGGGCAGGTGATCAGCCCTGAACAGCTGGTCGAGGGCCTGGCCGATGCGCCGCGGGTGTTGGTCGGCGAGAAGCATGACAACCCGGATCATCACGCCTTGCAACTGTGGTTGATGCGTGCGCTGCAGCAACGCCGGGCGCAAGGCAGCCTGCTGCTGGAAATGCTGCAACCCGAGCAGCAGGCCCGCGTCGATGCGCTCGCGGGGCAGGCGCAATTGCCGCAGGACCTGCCCAAGGCCCTGGCCTGGGAAGACGGTTGGGACTGGCAGCTTTACGGCCCTATCGTCCGAGAGGCCTTGCAACACCATGTACCGCTGTTGGCGGCCAACCTGTCACCCACAGAAATGCGCCAGGTCTATCGGCACCCGGCGCTTCTGCCGGGAACCCAGTCCAATGCGCCAGCGGTCAGGGCGGCACTGCTCGAACAGGTGAAGCAGGGGCATTGTGGCCTGCTGCCGGAAAGCCAGCTGCCAGCGATGCTGGCCGTGCAACAACAGCGGGATCGGCGTATTGCCGAACGGCTGCTGGCGGCGCCGCAGCCAGCACTGCTGTTGACCGGTGCGTACCATGCGCGCAAGGACCTGGGGGTGCCTTTGCACCTCGCCGATCTGGGCGCCAAGGGCGCGAGCAAGGTATTGCTGCTGGCGGAGGCAGGTGAACAGGTCGAGCCCGGGATGGCCGACTATGTCTGGTACACGGCCGCGATGCCAGAGCAGGATTACTGCGCCCAGCTGAGGTAGGAGCAGCCTTGCCGGACCGGTCGGAAAGGGGCGCGAAGCGGCCCCAGGATTTCAGCTTCGCAGCTTGATCTGCTGGGGCCGCTTTGCGGCCCATTCGCGACACAAGGCCGCTCCTACAGGGGCGTGTCGGGCCTTGAAGCGGAAACCTGCGGGCAAAAAAAGACCCGGCAAAAAGCCGGGTCAATAACCGTGATTAGCCTGATGAGGAGATAATCTGAGAGTCCGAACCAGGGGCTCTTAGTTTATCCAACCAGTCTCGCGACCAGTTGTGATAATCATAACGATTCTCATTACAGCGTCAATCCCCTTCGTGCGTTTATTTCAGATTTTTTTGCATGGGGCATTTCGCATCGAGTTGTTGATTGAGCGCTTCCTTGCGTTCGGCTGGCAAATCGTTCCAGTGCATGTCCAGCAATGCACCTTCAATGGCGTACAACAGCACCTTCGACGCCCGGAATCCTCGTGTTTTCACAGCCTGGTAGGCACCCACGGCGCCCAGCCGGCGCAAGTCCGATGCACTGTGGATGCCGGCCGCATGCAACCACTGCGCGGAGGTCTTGCCAAGATTCTTCAGGTGCTGCAATTCATCGTTCATCGAGCCTCCTTGCGATGGCTGAACGGGTCTAGGGGATAAATCGCGAGCAGGTCAGAGAGGAGTGTAGCGGGGGTTGGGAAATGCGCGGCCTTTTGCCATCGGGGACGACGAGCTGCCCTGAAGAGGGAAGGGCCTGTTCCGGCGACCGGCCGGAACAGGCATAAAGCGACCTTACAGGCCTGGCAGGCGCTGGCGAATCTGTTCGATCACCTGGTCCATGCCGCTGGCTTCCTGGGTATCGATGCGGGTGCTGTGTACCAGCTCCTGGGCATCCAGAGGCTCACGGCTGGCCTGCTGGGCCTTGACCACCTCCAGTGTGGCATCCGACGGGTCGCTGTTCTCGGCCTGGCGCTGCTCCAGCCAGCTGGCGATCACCGCTTCCGGGGCATGGCAGTCGAGAATCAGGAACGGCACGCCAGTCTCGTTGGCCACGGCTGCGGCAGCCTGGCGCTGTTCAGCCTTGAGGTAAGTGGCATCGAGCACCACCGGGAAGCCGGCACGCAGAATCGTCGCCGCCAGCTCATGCAGGCGCTGGTAGGTCGCCGCGCTGGCGTCCTGGTCATAGATGCCGGCCGCGAGCTGGCCCGCATTCTGTTGCGGCTGTTCACCGAACAGGCGCTTGCGTTCCACATCCGAGCGCACGCGAACCTCGCCGAGTGCCTCGACCAGGCGCATGGCCACGTGGCTCTTGCCCACTGCCGACACGCCATGGGTGATCGCCAGCAGTCGAGAAGGGATGGCGCTGTAGCTTTCCGCCAGGTTGGCGTAGTTGCGGTAGGTGCGCAGGCTGGTGGCACGCTGCACGCCGTCGGCATTGGCCGGCATGCTGAACAGGGCGATCTTGGCGCGGACCAGGGCGCGGTAGGCCTTGTAGAAGTTGAGCACTTCCAGGCCTTCGTAGTCGCCGGTCAGCTCCAGGTACTGGCTGACGAAACGTCGTGCCAGGCACTTGAGGCCGCGGTCTTCCAGGTCCATGGCGAGGAAGCCGGTGTCGGCCCACACATCGGTCTTGCGGAACGGTTCGTTGAACTCGATGCAGTCGAAGATCACCACCTTGCCGTCGATCACGGTGGCGTTGCCCAGATGGATGTCGCCATGGCATTCGCGGGTGAAACCATTGGCCTTGCGCGCCGCGAACAGGCCTTGAAGGCGCTCGAAACTGCTGCGTGCCCAGGCTTGCAGGTTGTCCAGCTGCTGCAGGTCGGCCTTGTCGCTGAGGAACGGGCGGATCTGCTCGAAGTTCTGCTCGACCGGGGCCATGACGCTTTCAGGCGAGCCATATGGCTCATCAGCGGGCACTTTCGGGGTCTGCAGGTGAAACTCGGCAATCTGCCGCGCCATCTGGTCGATGTGGCTGGTGCCTAGCTCGCCATTGGCCTGCAGGGTGTTGAGCATCTGGCCCTGGGGGAACTGGCGCATCTTCAGCACATGCTCGATCACTTCGCCTTCACCACCGATCTGAGGTGCTTCGGCACTGCCGGTGATCGGCAGCACTTCAAGGTACAGGCCCTCGGTCAGGCGCTGGTTCAGGCGCAACTCTTCGTTACAGAAATGCTCGCGCTGGGCCAGGCTGGTGAAGTCGAGGAAGCCGAAATTCATCGGCTTCTTGATCTTGTAGGCGTACTCGCCGGTAAGCAGGACCCAGGAGATGTGCGTCTCGATGAGCTGGAACCCGTCCACAGGGTGAGGATACAGGGCAGGGTTCTGTAATGCGGTGATCAAGGCTTGGCTCACTGGAAATCCTTCCGGGGGCAGGGAATTCGAAAGCGCCATTATGGTCAATGGTGCCGTCCCTGCCTACCGCCAGAGGGCGCCTGCCTACCCTTTATAAAGTGCGTATAATCCGCCGCCATGACTCGAACCCGAAATCCTCGTACCCCTCAGAAACGCCCGACCGGCCGCTCGCGCGCCTGGCTGGGCTGGGCCTTGAAGCTCAGCCTGGTCGGCCTGGTGATCGTTGCCGGCTTCGCGGTTTACCTCGATGCCGTTGTCCAGGAAAAGTTCTCTGGCAAGCGCTGGACCATCCCGGCCAAGGTGTATGCCCGGCCGCTGGAGCTGTTCTCCGGCCAGAAACTGAGCAAGAACGACTTCCTCACCGAACTCGATGCCCTCGGCTACCGGCGTGAAAGCGCGGCCAACGGCCCGGGCGCGGCGGCGGTCAACGGCAATAGCGTTGACCTCAACACCCGTGGCTTCCAGTTCTACGAGGGCATGGAGCCTGCGCAGTTCGTGCGTGTGCGCTTCTCCGGCGATTACGTGGCAGACCTGGCCGGTGCCAACGGCAAGAAGCTCGACGTGGTACGCCTGGAACCGCTGATGATCGGCGGCATCTACCCGAAGAACCTCGAAGACCGCATCCTGATCAAGATCGACCAGGTGCCGCCGTACCTGCTCGAGACCCTGGTCGCCACCGAGGACCGGGATTTCTATAGCCACTTCGGGGTTTCGCCCAAGTCCATTGCCCGGGCCATGTGGGTCAACACGTCGTCTGGCTCGATGCGCCAGGGCGGCAGTACCCTGACCCAGCAGCTGGTGAAAAACTTCTACCTGACCAGCGAACGCAGCCTCAGCCGCAAGCTGACCGAAGCGATGATGGCCGTGCTGCTGGAGATGCACTACGACAAGCGCGAAATCCTCGAGGCCTACCTCAACGAGGTGTTCGTCGGCCAGGATGGCCAGCGCGCGGTGCACGGCTTCGGCCTGGCCAGTCAGTTCTTCTTCAGCCAGCCGCTGTCCGAGCTGAAACTGCACCAGATCGCCTTGCTGGTAGGCATGGTCAAGGGGCCGTCCTATTACAACCCGCGGCGTTACCCTGAGCGTGCGCTGGCACGGCGTAACCTGGTCCTCGACCTGGTGGCCGAGCAGGGCGTGGCCAGCCAGGCGGAAGTCGATGCGGCGAAGAAGATGCCGTTGGGCGTGACCAAGCGCGGCAGCCTCGCCGACAGCTCGTTCCCGGCCTTCCTTGACCTGGTCAAGCGTCAGCTGCGCCAGGACTACCGCGACGAAGACTTGACCGAAGAAGGCCTGCGCATCTTCACCAGTTTCGACCCGATCCTGCAGATGAAGGCCGAAACCTCCATGGCCGAAACCTTCAAGCGCCTGTCCGGGCGCAAAGGTGCCGACGAAGTGGAATCGGCGATGGTCGTGACCAATCCGGAAACCGGCGAAGTGCAGGCACTGATCGGCAGCCGCCAGTCCGGCTTTGCCGGCTTCAACCGTGCCATCGACGCCGTGCGGCCGATCGGCTCGCTGGTCAAGCCTGCGGTTTACCTGACCGCGCTGGAACAGCCAAGCAAGTACACGCTGACCACCTGGGTGCAGGACGAGCCGTTCTCGGTCAAGGGCGCCGACGGTCAAGTGTGGCGCCCGCAGAACTATGACCGCCGCTCGCACGGCACGATCTACCTGTACCAGGGCCTGGCCAACTCGCTGAACCTGTCGACCGCGAAGCTCGGCCTGGAAGTGGGTGTGCCGAACGTGATCAAGACCATCGGCCGCCTCGGCGTCAACGTCGACTGGCCGGCCTTCCCGGCGATGCTGCTGGGCGCTGGCGGCATGTCGCCGATGCAGGTTGCGACCATGTACCAGACCATCGCCAACGGCGGTTTCAACACGCCGATGCGCGGCATCCGCAGCGTGCTCACCGCCGAAGGCGAGCCGCTCAAGCGCTACCCGTTCCAGATCCAGCAGACCTTCGACCCGGGTTCCATCTACCTGGTGCAGAACGCCATGCAGCGAGTGATGCGTGAGGGTACCGGCCGCTCGGTCTACAACGTGTTGCCAAGCTCGCTGACCCTGGCGGGCAAGACCGGTACCAGTAACGACTCGCGCGACAGCTGGTTCTCCGGCTTCAGCCAGGATCTGCTGGCGGTGGTGTGGATGGGGCGTGACGATAACGGCAAAACGCCATTTACCGGTGCCACTGGCGCCTTGCAGGTCTGGACCAGCTTCATGAAGAAGGCCGACCCGCTGCCGTTGGACATGCCGCAGCCAGACAACGTGGTGCAGGCCTGGATCGATCCGTACAGCGGGCATGGCTCCGACAGAAGCTGTCCGGGAGCCGTGCAGATGCCGTATATTCGCGGCAGTGAACCGCCCGCCGGTGCAACCTGCGGCGGCGAGCAGAATCCCGTAGAGTCGGTCATGGACTGGGTCAAGGGCTGGATGAACTGAGCCCTGAGCAGCATTGATGAGGTGTGAATTGAATAAGTGGCTGTTTCCTGCCGTGACGGCGCTGGTGGTGCTCCAGGGTTGTTCGACCGTGCAGCGTGGCAACATTCCGGTGGTGGACTCGAGCACCCGGGTGTCCAATAGTGAGCGTGTCCAGGCCAATCGTTCGGCTGCGGGCATGAGCAACGGCACCTCGCAGGCGCAGTCGCTGCCCGAGGACTCAGGCGTCACTGTGATGATTCCGCAAGGCGCTGGCGCCACCGGCATCCAGACGTTCCCGGCGGCCAACGGCGCGGCGCCGATCAGTACCGGCCCGATCACGCCAGGTCCGGTCACGTCGGGCCCGGTCACTTCGGCACCGATGACCACCAACCCTAACCCGATCGCCGACGAACCGTTCGATATCGCTTCGATGAACAGCACGCCTGCTGCTTCCAGCGCACCGACTGGCATTCCGCGCAGCAGCGCGGCTTCCGGTGGCCTGTCGGCCGATGAACAGCTCGACGGCCCGGTGCTGGCGTTGCTGACCACCGCCCAGTCGCAGCAGGGCAGCGGTGACTACAATGGTGCCGCCTCGAGCCTGGAGCGTGCCCAGCGCATCGCTCCGCGCGAGCCGCAGGTGCTGTTCCGCCTGGCCCAGGTGCGCCTGTCGCAAGGCGATGCACCACAGGCCGAGCAACTGGCCCGCCGTGCGCTGACCTACGCCAACGGTCGCCCCAACCTGCAGGCCGAGCTGTGGAACACCATCGCTCAGGCCCGCGAAAAGCAGGGTGACAGCGCCGGTGCCGCGCTGGCGCGGCAGAAAGCGCGGGTCAACTCGTGATGGTCGAGCAACGCATTCTCGATATCGCCGACCACCTGCTGCTCATCGAGCGTGAGCTGCAGGTGCAGGGCTGGTGGGATGACGAGCCGCCCAGCGACGAAGCGCTGGCCAGTACCATTCCGTTCGCGGTCGATACGCTCAGCTTCGAGCAGTGGTTGCAATGGATCTTCCTGCCGCGCATGAAGATCATCATCGAGCTCGGCCACCCGCTGCCCAATGCCTCGAGCATCCTGGTGATGGCGGAAACCGTGTTCACCGATCGTCCGGAGCAAAGTCGCGAGCTGCGGCGGCTGTTGGCAGCATTCGATCAATTGATCGCTCCTTCCGCCTGATTTCTTCAGTTTTTCCTTCAAGGGCCGCAGATTGTGGCCCTTTTTTATGGAAATCTTATTTTTTCTGCTGCTGACTTGGTTTTTAGTGGTGGCAGGAATTCATCTTGGGGAAAAATTGGCAATAATTTTTCTTGACTTGTAGGCGCCAAATCACAAGAATCCAGATTCCGCTGTAGAGGGACTGCCAGAAGCAGACCCGCTAAGCAGATCATGAGGCGCACACCCGCGCCGCCTGTTACACCCCGCAACGCGTTACCTCGCGCTGGGTGGGAAAACCCCGCAACACTCTGGGGAGCTCCCAATACTTGCTCAGTCAGTGCTGAACGTTCGCTCATGCTCTGCTTGGCAGTAAACCTATTAAGACCCGTCCACTAGGGACGGTATTCTGGCGTTTTAGAGGTGAACAACGTGGAGCTTTTATCTGGCGC
>Ga0105251_10002823_pt1 | contig 13136 bp, 10 predicted proteins | sample KBSS64metaG_FD_80424 | JGI IMG/M metagenome (GOLD analysis project Ga0105251, IMG submission 80424) | Switchgrass rhizosphere microbial communities from Kellogg Biological Station, Michigan, USA - KBS S6-4 metaG | ecosystem: Host-associated > Plants > Roots > Rhizosphere > Soil | place...
ACTCCGGCGCCGTTCCGGGGGCACGCTGTGATGGGCCATCCATGGCCCGCACAGCTTTCGCGGCTTCCTGCCGCTCATCCCCCTCCACGACACCTGCGCTCGGCCTGGCGCCTTGACGTCGCGCCCTGCGGTGTCTGGGCCATCGCGCCCAAAGATCAAAAGCAAACTGCTACGGATGATCTGCGCCGGTCTTGTAGGAGCGCGCTTGCCCGCAACGGTGTCCGTGAATCCACCCCGACCGGCAAGCCGGACTGCTACCTCACGCCTGCTCCTGCGGTGGATCGTCCTTGCGGCGGTGAAACAGGGTGCCGTGCTTCCAGTGCCTGCCGAAACGAATCCCCGGCGCCTCGATGTAGCAGTGGGTCAAGAGCGAAATCACTACCACGGCCACCACCACGAGCAACATCAGCAGGTTGTCGTTCAGCGTGCTGCCGGTGCTCAGGTAGCGCAGGATCGTGCCGGTGGTTTCGCCGGGCCGGTCGACCAGCAGGGTGTAGCCGGTGAACTTGGCGGCCACTGCAAGGCCGGTCGCCAGTACGAAGATCACTGCGGCGTGGGTCAGGTAGATCGACAGCCACAGCTTGCCCAGCGCTGGAAACAGCCGCAGGCGCAGCAATCGCGAGATCACCCCGGACTCGAACGAGAAGATCAGGATGGCCGCGCAGAACAGCAGCCCCAGCTGGATCGTCAGTGGCCGCTCGCCCTCGGTCATGACCCAATAAATCGCCGCCAGTACCCCTATCTCCAGCAAGCTGGCCAAGCCCGCGTTTGGCGCTGAGTCATGCAGTCTTACGTACAGGCGATAGGGAATCGCGCCTGCGAAGAAACAGGAAATACCCCACAGCACATTTCGTGGGATCAGATTGAAATCCTTGTAGAGCGCCAGGAAGGCCAGCACGCACAGCAGTGAAAACAGCTTGCGGGCCAGTTGCGGCAGGCTGAACACAAGCAGCCCGAAGATCATCCAGATCCAGAACTCGACGCTGATGAACCACGATGGGTAATTGAACGAAAGTGCATTGAATGTCGGCCACCAGGCCTGTATCAGCAAGAGATTGGGCAGGATTTCGCTGGGGTCGCGGTCACCGCTGAAGGCTGGATAGTTCAATGACAGACCATAGCGTTCCAGCACCAGCTTAAGGCATTCGAACCCGATGAAAAACAACAGCACCGCACCGTGCAGGGGCAGTACGCGGCAGGTTCGGTTGACCGCGAATTCGCCCAATTGCCGGAGGGTGCTCAGGTGGCCCACATAACGGCGGTAGATCAGAAATCCGCTCAGGGCGAAGAAAAAACCCACGAACTGGCTGGCGTTTCGGAAGAACGTCAGTTCCGTGATGCTGCGCTCAATGTGCGAGTGATGAACGATCAATGCGACTGCACAGAGGCCGCGAAAGCTGTCGAGCACGAGGAATCGCTTCATCTTACGGGTCCTTTTGTAGATGAGTGTAGACGGTGGCAGACAGCGGTTGGCAGTGCAGGGGGGGACCAACGAGCCGAGTATGCCCCACGGGTTCGGCAGCGCACCAGTCACGCAGAAGGTTCCAACTGCGCGTTTGTCGCAAAACGTTAAATCCCAATATATGGGATTGTAATTTACATATTGAGATATTTTGCTTTTTGGGTTTATAGTCGGCCTGCATTCACTCTTCAATAACAATCAGGTGAAGCCATGCAGGCGCAATTGATCGCGCTCGACTGGGGCACGACGTCCCTTCGCGCGTATCGGCTCGGCGATAATGGCCGGGTGCTGGAACACCGCTCGCTCAGCGCGGGCATCATGCAGCTGCCGTCGGCGCCGCGCTGGGTGGCCGGGCAGATGTGCAGCGACGGTTTCGAGCTGGCGTTCGACGAAGCCTGCGGCGACTGGCTCGACGCCCAGCCAGGCGTGCCGGTGATTGCTTGCGGCATGGTCGGCAGTGCCCAGGGCTGGCGCGAGGCGCCCTATCAACAGACACCGGCCAGCGTCGCGGCCTTGAGTGCCGGCCTTGTGCGGGTGCGCAGCCTGCGCCATGTCGATGTGCACATCATTCCCGGCGTGATCCAGCGCTCGGAGCTGCCCAACGTCATGCGCGGCGAAGAAACCCAAGTGCTCGGCATCCTCAGCGCGCTGGCCGCCGAGCAAGCCCACCGGCCGCTGTTGATCGGCCTGCCCGGCAGCCACTCGAAGTGGGTGAGGGCGGTGGACGGGCGCATCGTGCATTTCGATACCTTCATGACCGGCGAGGTGTATGCCGCGCTCTCCAGCCATACCATTCTGGGCCGCACCATGCAGCGCAGCGACGGCTTCGATACCGCCGCGTTCGACCGGGGCGTCAGCGTGGCGCAATCGTCCAGCGGTGCAGCCGGTGTGTTGTCGACGATTTTCAGCTGCCGGACCCTGGGCCTGACCGGCGATCTGACCGGCACGGCTCAGCCTGATTATCTGTCTGGCCTGTTGATAGGCCATGAAATCGCCGCGCTGGCGCAGATGCTGAACAACAACGGCGCAAGCCTGCCGGGCGTGATCCTGATTGGCAGCGGCGCGCTGCTTGAACGCTACCAGCGTGCGCTCAACGCCAACGGCTTCCCCCAGGTTGCACTGGCTGAGCAGGCCACCGAGCGTGGCCTGTGGCAGGTCGCGCTGCAGGCCGGCCTGATCCCTTCCCATTCGGCGGCCTCGGGCCAGCCCCTTTCTGTAGAGAACTGAGATGCTCAAACAAGCCTTGGCGCAAAACGGTCTGGTCGCGATCCTGCGTGGCCTGCGCCCCGAAGAAGCACCGGCCATCGGCGAAGTCCTGTACAGCGCAGGATTTCGCGTGATCGAAGTGCCGCTCAATTCCCCGCAACCGTACGACAGCATCCGTTTGCTGCGTCAGAAACTGCCTGCTGACTGCCTGATCGGCGCGGGCACGGTGCTTACCCCTGAACAGGTGCGTCAGGTGAAGGAGGCGGGCGGCCAGGTCATCGTCATGCCCCACAGCGACCCTGAGGTCCTGCGCGCCGCCAAGGCCGCAGGCCTGTTCCTGTCACCGGGAGTGGCGACGCCGACTGAAGCCTTTGCCGCACTGGCCGAAGGCGCTGACGTGCTGAAGATGTTCCCTGCCGAGCAGATGGGTCCCGCCGTGGTCAAGGCCTGGCTGGCGGTGCTGCCTACGGGCACCGTTTTGCTGCCGGTCGGTGGCATCACCCCGGACAACATGAAGGTGTTCCTGGATGCCGGCGTGCGCGGCTTCGGTCTGGGCTCGGGGCTGTTCAAGCCGGGCATGGGCGTCGATGACGTCGCCGAGCGGGCCCGCACTTATGTGGCCGCCTGGAACCAGTATCGCCCCGCGAACCTTCAGTGAATTGCACAGGCGCCCCTGGGCGTTTTGAACTGCCGTCTTCGAATAAGAGAGAACTGACATGAAAATCACCAAACTCACGACCTTCATCGTCCCGCCGCGCTGGTGCTTCCTCAAGGTGGAAACCGACCAGGGCGTAACCGGCTGGGGCGAGCCCGTGGTGGAAGGGCGTGCGCACACCGTGGCGGCCGCCGTTGAAGAATTGTCCGACTACCTGATCGGCAAGGATCCGCGCAACATCGAGGACATCTGGACCGTGCTCTATCGCGGCGGTTTCTACCGTGGCGGCGCTATCCATATGAGTGCCCTGGCCGGTATCGACCAGGCCCTGTGGGACATCAAGGGCAAGGCGCTGGGCGTGTCGGTCAGTGATCTGCTGGGCGGCCAGGTGCGGGACAAGATTCGTGTGTATTCGTGGATCGGCGGCGATCGCCCGGCCGACACCGCGCGCGCTGCCAAGGAAGCGGTAGGCCGTGGCTTCACGGCGGTGAAGATGAATGGCACCGAAGAGCTGCAATTTCTCGATACCTTCGAAAAGGTCGATCTGGCGCTGGCCAACGTGGCTGCCGTGCGTGACGCGGTCGGGCCGAACGTGGGCATCGGCGTGGATTTCCACGGGCGCGTCCACAAGCCCATGGCCAAGGTGCTGATGAAAGAGCTGGACCCCTACAAACTGATGTTCATCGAGGAGCCGGTGCTCAGCGAGAACTATGAAGCCCTCAAGGAGCTGGCGCCGCTGACCAGCACGCCGATTGCCCTGGGTGAGCGGCTGTTCTCGCGCTGGGACTTCAAGCGCGTGTTGAGCGAAGGCTATGTCGACATCATCCAGCCCGACGCCTCCCACGCCGGCGGCATCACCGAAACCCGCAAGATCGCCAACATGGCCGAGGCCTACGACGTGGCGCTGGCGCTGCATTGCCCGCTGGGCCCGATTGCCCTGGCCGCGTGCCTGCAACTGGATGCGGCCTGCTACAACGCCTTCATCCAGGAGCAGAGCCTGGGCATCCATTACAACGAGAGCAATGACCTGCTCGACTACGTGAAGGATCCGGCGGTGTTCGACTACGACAAGGGCATGGTCAAGATCCCGAACGGCCCGGGCCTGGGCATCGAGATCAACGAGGAATACGTCAAGGAACGCGCCGCGGTCGGCCATCGCTGGCGCAACCCGATCTGGCGCCATGCCGATGGCAGTTTTGCCGAGTGGTGAGTTGAATCATGGGTTGACGCAAATCTTGCGTCGACCCTATTCGCGAGCAAGCTCGCTCCCACAGGGTGTGCGTGTGGCTTCGATCTGCGCTGCACCTCAGATCTACTGTGGGAGCGAGCTTGCTCGCGAAGGCGTACTTATCGGCACCACGAATCTTCCTGACCTCAAATAAACATAAAAAGAGGCACGTTCCCCATGCGCACACAGACGCTGCAAGAGGCGCGGGCGATCACCGCCACGCCTACCCGCAAACGCTATTTCATCATGGTCCTGCTGTTCATCACGGTGGTCATCAACTACCTGGACCGCAGCAACCTGTCCATCGCCGCACCCGCGCTGACCAGCGAACTGGGCATCGACCCCGTGCACGTCGGCCTGATCTTCTCCGCTTTCGGCTGGACCTACGCCGCCATGCAGTTGCCCGGTGGCTGGCTGGTCGACCGCGTGCCGCCACGCATTCTTTACACCGTGGCGCTGGCTTTGTGGTCGATCGCAACCATCTTTCTGGGCTTCGTCGGCAGCTTCATTGGCCTGTTCGTGCTGCGCATGGCAGTCGGCGCGCTGGAAGCCCCTGCTTACCCGATCAACAGCCGGGTGGTCACCGCCTGGTTCCCCGAGAAAGAACGTGCCACCGCCGTGGGCTTCTACACCTCCGGCCAGTTCGTCGGCCTGGCCTTCCTGACCCCGGTGCTGGCCTGGTTGCAAACCGCGTTCGGCTGGCACATGGTGTTCGTCGCCACGGGCGCTGTGGGCGTGCTGTGGGCGGTAATCTGGTACATGGTCTATCGCGAGCCGCGGGATTTCAAAGGCGTGAACCAGGGTGAGATCGACCTCATCAAAGAGGGCGGCGGCCTGGTCGATATCCAGACCGACACCGCGAAGCAGAAGGCCGGGTTCAACTGGAGCGACCTGGGCATCGTCCTCAGCAAGCGCAAGCTGTGGGGGATCTACCTGGGCCAGTTTTGCCTGAACTCGACCCTGTGGTTCTTCCTGACGTGGTTCCCGACCTATCTGGTGAAGTATCGCGGCATGGATTTCATCAAATCCGGTCTGCTGGCCTCGCTGCCATTTCTGGCGGCCTTCGTCGGCGTGCTGTGCTCGGGCTTCTTCTCCGACTGGCTGATCCGTCGCGGGCGCACGGTCGGTTTTGCGCGCAAGCTGCCGATCATTGCCGGGTTGCTGATTTCCACCTCGATCATTGGTGCCAACTACGTTGAATCCACGCCGCTGGTCATCATGTTCCTGGCGCTGGCGTTCTTCGGCAATGGCCTGGCGTCGATCACCTGGTCGCTGGTGTCGACCCTGGCGCCGGCGCGCTTGCTGGGGCTGACAGGCGGCACCTTCAACCTGATCGGCAATCTGGCGGCGATTGCCACGCCGATCGTCATCGGGTTCCTGGCGTCCGGAGCATCGTTCGCCCCGGCCATCACCTATATCGCTGTTCTGGCACTGCTTGGGGCGCTTTCCTACATCCTGCTGGTGGGCAAGGTCGAGCGCATCGAGCTGTAACGGCTGACATGGACCCTGGCTGGCATTGATAATGCCGCCAGCTTTCCGATTCGATAAGGCGTGATATGCAACAGTCCTCAGATACCACGACCGGCAAAGAAGCCGCACCCACCGGCACGCAAACCCTGCTGCGCGGTCTGGGTGTGGTTCAGGCCGTGGCCAGCGGCGCCCGGGATCTCAAGGAGATCGCCCGGCTGATCGGCACCACGCGCAGCACGACCCATCGCCTGGCCAGCTGCCTGGTGGAGGAGCGTTATCTGCGGGTGCTGCCGCAGGTGGGCTATCTGCTGGGCCCCAAGCTGATCGAGCTGGGCTTTCAGGCCCGCGAAGAATTGCCGCTGGCCATGCTGGCGCAGCCGTTTCTGGACGAGTTGTCGGCGCTGACCGGCGACACCGTGCACCTGGCGATTCGGGACGGTGACGAGGTGTTGTACCTGCACAAGAACCCCGGCCGCAATGGCCCGGAAATGCGCTCCCGGGTAGGGCACCGCATGCCGCTGGCGCGGACCGGGATCGGCAAGGCGCTACTGCTCGACAGCCCGGAGAGTGAATGGCGACGGCTGTACGATATCAGCGTGCCCGAAGTGGCCAGGCAGCCTCAGTGGCCTGCGCATCAGGAACAGACCTGGGAGCAGGTGCGCGCGCGGATGCATGAGTATGTGGCGGGCGGGTATGCGTTCGATCTGGAAGACAACGAACCGTCGATTCGCTGTGTGGCGGCGCCGATTCGCGATGCCGGCAAACAGATTGTGGCGGGGATCAGCATCGCCAGTACCGTGCCTTACATGCCGCTGGAGAAGATGGCCGATCTGGTGCCGGTGATCAAGGAGGTCGCGGCGCGGTTGTCGGCGGAGCTGGGTGGTTGATACAGCGTTGATCCTTCAGGCCCTGCTTACCCCTGTGGGAGCGAATTCATTCGCGATTGGCTAGTACATCCAACACATCTCCATTGGCTGTACCAACGTCTCGCGAATGAATTCGCTCCCACAGGGTCTGCGGTAGTTAGGCCTTCAGCGTCGCCATATCGATCACGAAACGGTACTTCACATCACCGGCAATCATGCGCTCGTAAGCCTGGTTGATGTTCTTGATGTCGAGCATCTCGATGTCGCAGCTGATGTCGTGTTCGGCGCAGAAATCCAGCACTTCCTGGGTCTCGGCGATGCCCCCGATCAACGAGCCTGCCAGCACGCGGCGTTTCATCACAAGGTTGGCGGCGTGTACGGCCGGGTCGATCGGTTCGATCAGGCCCACCAGAATGTGCACGCCATCAAAGCGCAGGGTTTCCAGGTAGGGGTTCAGGTCGTGCTGCACCGGAATGGTATCGAGCAGGAAGTCGAAGCGCCCGGCGGCGGCTTTCATCTGCTCGGCGTCGGTGGACACGATCACGTGATCGGCGCCCTGACGGCGGGCTTCCTCAGCCTTGCTCGCCGAACGGGTGAACAGCGTGACTTCCGCGCCCATGGCCTTGGCGAACTTGATGCCCATGTGGCCCAGGCCGCCCATGCCCAGCACGCCGACCTTGTCACCGGCCTTGACGCCGTAATGCTTGAGCGGCGAGTAGGTGGTGATGCCGGCGCAGAGAATCGGCGCGGCAGCGGCCAAGTCGAGGTTTTCCGGGATGCGCACCACGAAGTGCTCGCTGACCACGATGCTGTTGGAGTAGCCGCCCATGGTGTTGCTGCCGTCGACGCGGTCCGGGGTGGCGTAGGTCAGGGTCGGACCTTCCAGGCAGTATTGCTCAAGGTCCGCCGCGCAGGCTTCGCAGTGGCGGCAGGAGTCGACCATGCAGCCGACGCCGACCAGATCGCCGACTTTGTGCTTGCTGACGTTGGCGCCCACCTCAGTGACCTTGCCGACGATTTCGTGGCCCGGCATCAGTGGATACACCGCAATGCCCCACTCGTTGCGCGCCTGGTGGATGTCGGAGTGGCACACGCCGCAGTACAGAATCTCGATGGCCACGTCGTCCGGGCGCGGGCTGCGACGGTTGAATGTCATGGGGGCGAGGGGAGCCGTTGCCGACTGGGCGGCGTAACCGATAGCTGTGTACATGTGAAGCCTCGCAAAGTGCTGAGTGTTTAGGCGGTGCATTTTGCGCAGCAGGGCGGGGGGCGGCCATGTCGGTTCCTACGTGAGTCATGCCTAATCCTCCGAAGGTTGCTTATCGAGGGATGCGCGCGGCCGCAGATCTGCGATCATGTCAGTGTCTAATCCTCTGTCCGGTTGCCCATGCTTTTGACTTCCCGCTCCGATGCCAACCAAACCCTGGTGTCGCTCATCAAGCCGCTGTCCCACACCCCGGGCTTTCTCGATACCGGGTTGCCGGGCGTGCAGACGCTGTCGTGGAGCCACTACGTGGCCAGCAGCCCGCAGATCTACGAGCCCAGCCTGATCATCCTGGCCCAGGGCAGCAAGCTCGCGCGCCTGGGGCCCCGCACCTTTGAATACGGCGCCGGGCATTACCTTGTGCAAGCGCTATCGGTGCCGTTCATGTGTGAAACCTTCGCCACCCCTGATGAACCGCTGTATGGCGTGTCCGTGTCGATTGACCGGATCGTGCTGGGTGATCTGGTCCAATCCATGGGCTTGCCGGCGGATGCGTCGGTCAAGGCGCAGACGCCGGAATCCATGACCTCCGCCGAGCTGGATGCGCAGATGCGCGAGAGTGTCGAGCGCCTGTTGCGCTGCCTGCACGACCCGATGGACCGTCAGGTCATGGGGCCGTCGCTGGTGCGCGAGGTGCTGTACGCCGCCCTGCGTGGCCCGCAGGCGGGGGTGTTGCGGGCGCTGGTTGAACAGCAGGGGCATTTCGCCAGAATCGCCGCGGCGCTGCAGCATCTGCGCGATCACTATCACCAGGCTTTGAGCGTGGATGAACTGGCCGGCTGCGCCAACATGAGCGCCTCGACCTTCCATGAGCACTTCAAGCGCACTACCTTGTTGTCGCCGGTGCAGTACCTCAAGCGGCTCAGGCTTTTGAAGGCGCAGCAGATGCTGATCGGCGAAGGCATGGCGGTGGGGCAGGTGGCGCATCGGGTGGGGTATCAGAGCGCGTCGCAGTTCAGTCGTGAGTACAAACGCTATTTCGACCGGAGCCCGGGGGAGGAGGGGGTGTTGCTGAGGATTTCTGCGTAAGCGATTTCAGGGCCGTGCTCGATAAAACCGTGGGAGCGAGCTTGCTCGCGAAGAGGCCGGCACGACCCACGCTAATCCAGCGCCGGATCGTCAGCATTCGTGAGCAAGCTCACTCCCACAGGGGCGTCGGTGTCAGTTACATATTCGGGTAAGTCGGCCCGCCCGAACCTTCCGGGGTCACCCAGGTGATGTTCTGCGAAGGGTCCTTGATGTCGCAGGTCTTGCAGTGCACGCAGTTCTGGGCGTTGATCTGGAAGCGCTTGGCGCCGTCTTCCTGGGTCACCACCTCATACACGCCGGCCGGGCAGTAGCGCTGCGCCGGTTCGTCGTACTTGGGCAGGTTGACGCTGATCGGGATGCTCGGGTCCTTGAGCTTGAGGTGGCACGGCTGCTCTTCTTCGTGGTTGGTGCCCGAGATGAACACCGAACTCAGTTTGTCGAAGCTCAGCTTGCCGTCCGGCTTGGGGTAGTCGATCTTTTTCGAGTCCGCTGCCAGCTTCATGCACGCGTAGTCAGGCTTGTTGTCGTGCAGCGTGAACGGGATCTTGCCGCCGAACAGGTTCTGGTCGATGAAGTTGAACGCACCGCCCAGTACCGGGCCGAACTTGTGGATCGCCGCGCCGAAGTTGCGGCTGGCGAACAGTTCTTTGTGCAGCCAGCTGCCTTTGAAGGCTTCGACATAAGTGTTCAGCGCGTCGCCGCCTTCGCTGCCGGCCAGCAACGCATCGGCCACCGAGTCAGCGGCCAGCATGCCGGATTTCATCGCGGTGTGGCTGCCCTTGATCTTGGCGAAGTTCAGGGTGCCCAGGTCGCAGCCGATCAGCGCGCCGCCGGGGAAGACCATCTTCGGCAGCGAGTTCAGGCCGCCCTTGCAGATGGCGCGGGCACCGTAGCTGACGCGCTTGCCGCCTTCCAGGTACTGCTTGAGGATCGGGTGATGCTTGAGGCGCTGGAACTCGTCGAACGGCGACAGGTACGGGTTGGCATAGGACAGGTCGACGATCAGGCCGACCACCACCTGATTGTTTTCCAGGTGATAGAGGAAGGAGCCGCCGGTGTTCTCGGTGCCCATCACGTCCAGCGGCCAGCCGGCGGTGTGCACCACCAGGCCCTGTTGGTGCTTGGCCGGGTCGATTTCCCAGATTTCTTTCAGGCCAATGCCGTAATGCTGGGCGTCGGCTTCGCTGTCCAGGTTGAAGCGCTTGATCAGCTGCTTGCCGATATGGCCACGGCAGCCTTCGGCGAAAAGGGTGTACTTGCCGCGCAGTTCCATGCCGGGGGTGTACATGCCGTCTTTGGGATGGCCTTCGCGATCCACGCCCATGTCACCGGTGACGATCCCGCGGACCACGCCGTTCTCGTCGATCAGCGCTTCCTGGGCGGCGAAGCCGGGGTAGATTTCCACGCCCAGGTTCTCGGCTTGCTGGGCCAGCCAGCGGCACAGGTTGCCCAGGGAGATAATGTAGTTGCCTTCGTTGTGCATGGTCTTGGGCACGAACATGCCCGGCACCTTGGTACCGGCTTCGCTGCTGGTCAGCACATAGATGTCGTCGCCTTTGACAGGCGTATTGAGCGGTGCGCCCAGTTCTTTCCAGTCAGGGAACAGCTCGTTCAGCGCGCGAGGTTCGAACACTGCACCGGAGAGGATGTGGGCGCCGACTTCGGAGCCTTTTTCCACCACGCAGACGCTGATTTCCTGGCCAGCTTCGGCGGCCTTCTGTTTCAGACGGCATGCGGCGGACAGACCGGCAGGGCCGGCGCCGACGATGACGACGTCGAACTCCATAAATTCGCGTTCCACTGACTCTCTCCTGATCAAGGCTCAACGGTATTTTTTTATAGGTCGCTAAAAACTGACGTATGGGGGCGTTGTCACCCAAGCGTCATCTCAAAGGGGCGCATTATATCTACACCACCTTGCAGGTCCAATACAAACGTTTGTTTGAAATGGCTGAAACCCTGATAAAACATAGGGACACGACTTGTGACTGGCGTTTTTGTCGTATTGACCCGAATAGGTGTTCCGGTCAAGATACGGGCGGTTTTGCGCTCGCCGTAGGCTGGCCGTTGGCCAATGGAATACCTCTGAAAGCTGCGCGGGCGCCGTGTTGCAAACCCGCCCGATCACCCGTTTACAGGGGCGATGCAGGCGGTGTGCAGTTTACACGCATGGTCAGGCGCTGGCTTGGATTGCGCGGGTCGAGCGGTTGTTTTTTGCCGAACTCACCCTTAAGCAACGACGAATACGCTGTTTTCAAAGGTGTTCTTTACACTGACGTGTACCCATCGCCGGGCAGGGCCGGGCGATTTTCTTTTCACCGGAGAGTAACGAGGAATCCATGAAGGTTCTTGTAGCTGTCAAACGAGTGGTCGACTACAACGTCAAGGTTCGCGTCAAAGCGGACAACTCCGGCGTCGATCTCGCTAACGTCAAAATGTCGATGAACCCTTTCTGCGAAATCGCCGTGGAAGAGGCCGTTCGCCTGAAAGAGAAAGGCGTTGCGACCGAGATCGTCGTCGTTACCATCGGCCCGACCACCGCTCAGGAGCAACTGCGTACCGCACTGGCACTGGGTGCCGACCGCGCCATCCTCGTCGAATCCGCTGAAGAGCTGACGTCCCTGGCCGTGGCCAAGGCGCTCAAGGCCGTTGTCGATAAAGAGCAGCCTCAGCTGGTCATTCTCGGCAAGCAGGCCATCGACAGCGACAACAACCAGACCGGCCAGATGCTGGCGGCCCTGAGTGGTTATGCTCAAGGCACCTTCGCCTCCAAGGTCGAAGTGTCGGGCGACAAGGTTGCCGTGACCCGCGAAATCGACGGCGGCCTGCAAACCGTTTCGTTGAACCTGCCGGCCATCGTCACCACCGACCTGCGCCTGAACGAGCCACGCTATGCGTCGCTGCCCAACATCATGAAAGCCAAGAAGAAGCCTCTCGAAGTGCTGACTCCTGACGCTTTGGGTGTGTCCACGTCCTCCACCAACAAGACCCTGAAAGTCGAAGCCCCGGCTGCTCGCAGCGCAGGCATCAAGGTCAAGTCGGTTGCTGAACTGGTCGAGAAACTGAAAAACGAAGCGAAGGTGATCTGATGACTACCCTGGTAATCGCTGAACACGAAAATGGCGTGATCGCTCCCGCCACCCTGAACACCGTTGCCGCTGCTGCCAAGATCGGTGGCGACATTCACGTGCTGGTCGCAGGCCAGAACGTGGGCGCTGTCGGCGAAGCCGCCGCGAAAATCGCTGGCGTCTCCAAGGTGCTGGTCGCTGACAACGCGGCCTACGCGCACCAACTGCCGGAAAACGTTGCGCCGCTGATCGTTGAGCTGGCTTCGGGTTACAGTCACGTACTGGCCGCTGCCACCTCCAACGGCAAGAACATTCTGCCGCGCGTTGCGGCCCAGCTGGACGTCGACCAGATCTCCGAGATCATCTCGGTTGAATCGGCTGACACCTTCAAACGTCCGATCTATGCCGGTAACGCCATTGCGACTGTTCAGTCGTCGGCGGCCGTCAAGGTCATCACCGTTCGCGCCACTGGCTTCGATCCTGTTGCTGCTGAAGGCGGCTCCGCTGCCGTTGAAGCTGTCTCGGCGGCCCACGATGCAGGCAAATCGTCCTTCGTCAGCGAAGAGCTGGCCAAGTCCGACCGTCCTGAGCTGACCGCTGCCAAGATCGTCGTTTCCGGCGGTCGCGGCATGCAGAACGGCGACAACTTCAAGCACCTGTATGCCCTGGCCGACAAGCTGGGCGCTGCGGTCGGCGCTTCCCGCGCTGCCGTCGACGCAGGCTTCGTGCCCAACGACATGCAGGTCGGCCAGACCGGCAAGATCGTCGCGCCGCAGCTGTACATCGCCGTCGGTATCTCCGGCGCGATCCAGCACCTGGCCGGCATGAAAGACTCCAAAGTGATCGTTGCGATCAACAAGGACGAAGAAGCGCCGATCTTCCAGGTGG
>Ga0105251_10002825_pt1 | contig 13133 bp, 7 predicted proteins | sample KBSS64metaG_FD_80424 | JGI IMG/M metagenome (GOLD analysis project Ga0105251, IMG submission 80424) | Switchgrass rhizosphere microbial communities from Kellogg Biological Station, Michigan, USA - KBS S6-4 metaG | ecosystem: Host-associated > Plants > Roots > Rhizosphere > Soil | place...
CACGAGCAACCCTCGCCGAAAACAGATCATGAAACCAACGGCCAGCGACAAATGCCGGGTTGGCGAGCACTGTTCGGACCCCATGAGGGCGTAATGATTCCCCAAACAGGTCCAGACAATGCTCGAGTCAGAGTGAAACGAACCTGCGAACGCAGGCTCACGCAGCGCGCGATTATCCAGCAGGATGCGTTACAACGCATCAGGGTGGACTAACTATTTATCGTACAAAACCCCTTGTTTTCCTATAAACAAAGGGTTTTTTTACCTCATATTTGTAACAGGAATGTCACAGGGCCATCATTGACCAGGTGCACCTGCATGTCCGCACCGAAACGCCCGCTCGCCACTTGCGCATGCTGGCCTTGAGCCTTGTGCAAAAGATAGTCGAACAATTCGGCCCCGAGCGCCGGTGGCGCTGCGGTCGAGAAGCTCGGGCGCATCCCGCTGCGGGTATCGGCCGCCAGGGTGAACTGCGACACCAGCAGCAAACCACCACCGACATCCTTGAGCGACAGGTTCATCTTGCCCTGATCGTCACTGAACACCCGATAATTGAGCAGCTTGTGCAACAGCTTGTCGGCATGTTCGCGAGTATCTTCAGGCTCGACTGCCACCAACACCAGCAATCCCTGATCGATGGCACCGACAATTTCCCCGCCAACCTCCACGCGTGCGCCACGCACGCGCTGCAGCAAGCCCTTCATGCTTCTTCCAGTGGCAGGTCGAGCAGACGGCGGGCCATCTGGTCGGCCGCACGCACCAGGGCATCGGTGATACCCGGCTCGGAGGCAGCATGGCCGGCATCACGGATCACCTTCAGCTCACTGTTCGGCCAGGCCTGATGCAGCGCCCAGGCGTTGTCCAGCGGGCAGATCACGTCGTAGCGACCATGCACGATCACCGCCGGCAGGTGGGCGATCTTCGGCATGTCGCGAATCAGCTGGTCGGGCTCCAGGAAAGCGTTGTTCATGAAGTAATGGCATTCGATGCGGGCGATCGAAAGCGCGCGCTGCGGCTCGGAGAAGCGGTCGACCACCAGCGGATTCGGGCGAAGCGTGGCAGTGCGGCCTTCCCAGGTGGACCAGGCTTTGGCGGCATGCATCTGGGCGATCTGGTCGTTGCCGGTCAGACGCTTGTGGAACGCCTTGACCAGGTCACCGCGCTCTTCCTGCGGAATCGGTGCGACGTAGTCCTGCCAGTAGTCGGGGAACATGCGGCTGGCGCCTTCCTGGTAGAACCACTCGATCTCCTGTGGCCGGCACAGGAAGATGCCACGCAGGATCAGGCCGTGCACGCGCTCGGGGTGGGCCTGGGCATAGGCCAGGGCCAGGGTCGAGCCCCACGAGCCGCCGAACAGCACCCATTTGTCGATCCCCAGGTGCTTGCGAATGCGCTCCAGGTCCTCGACCAGGTGCCAGGTGGTGTTGTTCTCCAGGCTCGCGTGCGGCGTGGAGCGGCCACAGCCGCGCTGGTCGAAGGTGATGATGCGGTACAGGTTGGGGTCGAAGTAGCAACGGCTCTGGGCATCGCAACCCGCGCCTGGGCCACCGTGGATGAACACCACAGGCAAACCTTCCGGCGAGCCGCTTTCATCGACATACAGCACATGAGGCGCTTCCACGGCCAGATCGTGCCGGGCGTAGGGTTTGATCTGCGGGTAGAGGGTCTGCATTGCGCACTCCGTGTGAGGTTTGGTTCGGCCGTGGGCCATCATAAACCTGAATTGCGCTTTGAGCATGCCCCATGTCTGCCTCATACATAGTTACCACTCGCAGTACCTGCGCCCGAGGATAGTGCAGTCCCTTTCAACTTGGGCAAGGAACTGCGCATGCCATCTGCTTCAACTACTCCCCTCCCCGCACATCACGCACTGATCAGCACCAGGGCGCCAGCATGGTTGAAAACAGCGCCCGCCGCGACCTTCGCCGCCCTGCGCACGGCCCTGCGCACTATGCCTGCGTCGCCGGAACAAGCCTGCCGCGACCATCCACAGGTCGCCAAGGCGATGGTCGAGGCGCATGAACGTTACCTGGCGAGCAAGCCGCAGGCGCAACGGCTGTTCGCCTCATTGCCCGCGCTGGACCGCTTCGCCATGCAACAGCTGACCGAGGCGGTCAAAAAGGAATTTCAACTGGATATCGATGTGAGCAACACCTACCTGTTCGACGCCGTCGGCTATGCCCAACGCCGGCAACAAGGTTCGACTGAGCCTCGGCGATTCGTCAGGTCATTGATGCATCATGCGCTGCAGAACTTCGAAGCGTCGGCCACCGAGCCTGGCGGGATGGATGTGTCAACGCCAGCCATGCGCTCGGTCATTCTCGATGCCGGCGGCTACCAGAACGGCCCGCCCTTTGAAAACGTGGTGAATATTGAACCCACGCAATACGCCGCGCTGTGCCGCTCGCTCGACATTGGCGGGCAGTATCAAGCCTTGCTCGACAGCATTTATTACCCGGCGCCAAAGCCATCGGCAGACCAGAGGCCGGCAACCTGGCTGGACCGGTTCGCTGCCCAGGCGCCCGTGCTCGACACCTTGGGGGAGGTCGAGCTGTCCGCCTTCCTGCAGGTCCTGCATGCCGCTTTCCTGCTTGGAAAGATCAGCCAGAGCGCCTACGAGAGCATCCTGACCACACCACTCGAAACATTGAGCGGCTCACCACCGGCCTCCTTCGCTTTCCTCACGCTGTGGCAGGTCGAGTTGACCGGCTTGGTCCTGATCCAGTTCGAGCAGATCCCGGCAGTAGTGCTGTACAACCGTCATGACAACGACTCGCCACTGCGTCAGTTCGACTCATTTGCGGCACTAAAGACACATCTGCGCAACGCCATCCAGCAAACGCCCTCCCTGATCGACCGGCATATCCCCGATGCGCAGAAAGCAATGTTGACGGTCAAACTGCTGGACCACCTGCTGCCCCTGACATTCACCTTGAAGAACATCTACGAACGAGTCGCTGCCAGCGAGGCGGACCTGCCACTCACCCCGCGCCCCTTCACCCGACCGTTTCGAGCCGAAGTGCTGTACCAGAACTACACGCGCCACAGTGACGACGCCCGGTTCCACGCCGTCCCCACACGTGCCATGGATGCACGGACCTTCCATGCCCGCCTGGCCTATTTCGAGTCGATTGCCCTCAACGCCCTGAACCTGGTCGGCTTCGTGGTGCCAGAGGTTGGCTACCTGCTGCTGGCGATGAATGTCCTGCAACTGGGACATGAGGTGTACGAGGGCATTGAAAGCTGGCGCAACGAAGACCGCCAGCAAGCGTTCAACTACTTGCTGGACGTGGTGGAGAACATCGCCACACTCGCCCTTGTCGAAGCGGGCGGACGGGCCATCAAGGCCGAGCTGGGCGCTGCCATCGAGCGTGAGACAGTCGCCCCCCAGGTACCCACGCCCGTAGAGACGCCCTCGTTCATCGAGGAACTGGTGGAGGTCGAGATGCCTGATGGTAGCAAGCGTCTGTGGAGCCCGGACCTGACGCCCTATGCGCAGGATACTGCTGGCCTGGCGCAAGAAGAACCCGACAGGACCGGCCTGGTGCGCCATGATGGCAAGACCTGGCTGACCCTGGACGGCAACACCTACGCACTCAAATGGTCACCCGAAACCGGTAGCTATCGGCTGGTCCATCCAAGCAAGGCCTTCAGCTACGAACCACCCCTGCGCCACAATGGCAACGGCGCCTGGCTGCATGCGCTGGACCGTCCACGGCAATGGCAAGGCCTGCGGTTGTTCCGCCGCATGGGGCACCTCAACGCCAGTTTCGACGACATCGTCGCCGAGCGCATCCTGCGTGTCAGCGGCACCGAAGAGGGTGTGCTGCGCCTGGTGCTGGACGAAAGCCTGCCGCTACCGGCCCAGCTGCGCGACACGCTGCAGCGTTTCAAGCTGGACCAAGAGGTACGGCGCGACCTGCCCGGCGCCTCGCCCACCGCTCGACAGGCGGCCTTCGCCGATCGCTACCGCCAGTTACCGGCACCGCAGGCACCTGGCGCGGTGACGTTGCGGCACGTTTACCCGAGATTGCCCATTGCCTGCATCGAAGAACTGCTCGACCACGCCAGCGTCGCCGAGAATCGCACCCTGGCGACAGGCCGGGTGCCACGACGTATCGGCGACGAAGTGCGCCTGATGCAACAGCAGGTACGCCTCACCCGTGCCTATGAAGGCCTCTATCTGAGCAGCGTGGACAACCCTGACAGCGAGCGCCTGGTCCTGCACAGCCTGACGCAGCTGCCGGGTTGGCACGCCGACACCGGTATCGAACTGCGCCGCGGGAATTTGCCAGCAGACCGGGTCGACAGCATCGGCCCCGAGCATGGGCAACGCAGCATTGTCATCCGTACTACAAGCGGCTACGTGGTCAGCGCCGATGACTCCGGCCGGCCGGCTAGCACCCACGACTCGCTGTACCAGGCACTGTTCACCACCTTGTCGCAACCCGAGCGTCTGGCACTTGGCATCAGTGATGCGCAAAGCCTCGCCGAACAGATCGAGCAGGCACCATTACTGCCCCGATGGGCACTGCGCAAAGCACTCAAGATGCAACGCCCAAGCGCCAGGTCGCCCATGCGCCTGGCCGACGGTCGCCTGGGTTACCACCTGAGTGGCGAGGGCAAGCTGGGTGCTCCGAGCAGGGCTAGCCTGCTCGAAGCGCTGGACGAACTGGCCCTGGCGCCGGAATTCACGGTTTCCGCCGAGCGTCTGCTGAGCGCCATGGAAGCGGCAGGACGCTCCCCGGCCGAGATCCAGGCCCGCATTGGTCAACTGCGCGCCGAGCGCCAGGAACTGCGCGCCAGCCTGGACCAGGCGTTTGCCGGCCCAGGTCAGATCGTCGGCCTGGGCGCGCGTCGGGCAAGCCGCGAAGACATCGAGATGGCCCTGTGGCAACACTGGATCCACAGCGCCGTGCCGGAGCTCGATGAGTCGGCGGGGACCCTGCGGCTGTCACAGATGTTCATCGCCGAGTTTCCACAGCAATTACCCGCGTTCATCCACTCGCGGGTCAGCCGCTTGCAGTTGGACAACCTTTCCCTCGACCATTCGGGCGCAGGCTCCATCAGCGTGACCCAGTTCGAAGCCCAGTTACACAATGTGTTCCAGCACTTTCCCAACCTGGCCGCACTTGAAATCGAACGCCCCCATGCAGCAGGAGCTGCTCCGTCCGAATTCGCCAACGCCCTGCCACTGATCGTCAGAAGCTTTCCGCAGCTAGGTGAACTGAGGCTGATCAACCAGAACCTGACGCTCTACCCACTGGACCTCGAGCGTTTCGCCTCACGCGACACCCTGCGCCAACTGGACCTTAGCGGTAACCGGCTTGCCCCGCACGTCACCTTCCGCTTCCCGGACATGCAACTGGACTACTTGGGCCTGGATCGCATGGACCTGCAGAACTGGCCTGCCTGGCTCGATGAAGCGGCATTGGCCCGAATCGGGACGCTGTCTCTGCGTGAAAACGCGCTGAACATGGTGCCTGCCTGGCTATCGGCCAATGCTGAAGGCCCATACGGACGCTGCCTGGTCCAATTAGCTGGCAACCCACTGCGACCTGCCCCGCTGCTTGAGATGTACCGCAGCCTGGCCCACCTGCGCCGGCGCTTCGATTTCAGTTTTGGCAACAGCAGGGTCCTCGATGAATACCAGCGCCTTCAGGAGGCTGTCGACCAATGGGCTGCGCCCTCCAGCGAAGTGTTGCCAGCACAGCGCAGACGCACCCGAAATCAGGTTGCCACGTCGATACTCGAACACTGGGAACGGCGGATTCGCGAAGACTCGCTGACGCCATGGCTGCTCGAAGCGTTCAGCCTGGAAGACTTCCCGCCCACGCTTCCGGACTTCTTCGCCGGTTATGTCGATATCGTCAGGCTCACCCGCGTGCAAGCCACCGCAGAGCAGCTCGATCAATGGCTGATGCGTTTCCCGCAGATCACCCTCCTGACCCTCGACGGCCATATCCAGCCATTGCAGCGGCTTCCCACAGCGCTGGCCAGTCTCCCGACGCTGAGCCGGCTGAACCTACGGGACCTGGGCCTGGAAATCGATGAGCAGGCCTTGGCGATCCTCGCGCGCCTACGGGCGATCAGGGAGGTGGACCTTTCGGGCAACCTGCTGAGCCTGGCGCTGCATACCTGGCCCATGCCTCGCCTCGACCGCCTGGCTTTGCGCAACATGGGACTGCAGGCCTGGCCAGCATGGCTCTACGACGCCATGCCCAGGTTCACCCTGGATCTGCGTGGCAACCAGCTGACTACGCTGCCACAGACGGTCCTCGACAACCCGCGCAACGCTTATGGCAGCACCGCCCTCCTGCTCACCGAAAACCCACTACTGCCCGAGACGATGCGCACGGCACACCTGTCGCAACGCTACGACAGCAGTTTCACCTTCGACATGGACCTGCCGTTCGACATCCTCAACGCCTCGCCTGCCGGGTCCGGCGCGGCTTTCGGCAGTTCCATCGGCAGCTTCGGCAGCTTCGGCAGTACCGCCAGCACGGGGAGTGCCCACAGCCATGGCCTTGCACCGTGGGCGCCGCGACAGTCGCCGGACGTCGGCCCTTGGCTGGAAGGCAGCGGGACGTTGCAAGCAAGCCGCCAAGCGCTGTGGCAACAGCTGGAGCAGAGTAACGAGGCAGAAAACCTGCTGCAGTTGTTCGCCCAGCTGACAACGGCGCCGCCTTATCGCGACACCGCGACCAGGCCGGCGCTGATCGAGCGGCTCTGGCGTGTACTGGGCATGGCCGTCGATTCGCCTGTGCAGCGCAGCCTGTACGAAGGGATGGCCCTCGAGGCCATCAGCGAAGGCACCTGCCCGGATGGCATAGTCGTCCAGTTCAAGCAGATCGAGACGCAGTGCCTTGTAGAAACGGCGCTTGGGCAAGCTTCAGTTGAACATCGCGAAGCGGATCTGTTCCGCTTGCTGCGTCGGTTGTTTCGCCAGGATCGTCTCGACGAGATCGCCCGCGAGAGGGCCAGGAGCATGCGCGAAGACGCCGTCGAAGTGCGTCTGTCCTACCACAACCAGCTGACCAGCACACTGGACTTGCTGACGCCGGTAGACACCATGCTGTTCAGCGCCAACGTCACCTCGCAGGATGCGACGGCCGCGGCGTTGCAGATATGGAGAGAGGAAGACGAAGGCGAGTTTCTGGCCTACGCCCACCACTGGCCGTTCTGGACCGATTATCTGCGGGAGGCCTATGCCAGCGACTTTGCCTTGATCGAGTCTGAGTACCGAACGGCTGTCATGCTGCTTCAGGACGATAACCCAGGTTCCACCCTGGCCGATCTCGAGGCCCCCACCCGTGCGCTGGAGGAGCAAAGAGACCAGCGGGAGAAGAACTTGCTTGAGGAACTGACCTTCCGCGCCCGTGCCGCCCACGCCTGACGCAACACAGTGCCCCCTGCCAGGGGGCACTTGGAATTCAGCGGCCGTAACGCTCCCGGCCCCATTGCAGCGCGGTTTCCAACAAGCGCTGCAACACGACCTGGGTCGGCTGGGCCAGATCTTCGCGGAAGGCGAACGGCTCGACCTCCTCCATGTAGGCGCTCTGCGCCAGCTCCAGTTGCACCGCATGGATATGCCGGGCCGGGTCGCCGTAATGGCGGGTGATATGCCCACCCTTGAAGCGACCATTGAGCACATGGCTGTAGCCATGTGCCTCGGCGCATACCCCCTGCAATCGATCAGCCAGTGCCGGATCGCAACTCGCGCCGTTGAAGGTGCCCAGGTTGAAGTCCGGCAGCTTGCCGTCGAACAGGTGCGGGATCAGCGAACGGATCGAGTGAGCGTCCCACAGCAGTGCGTAGCCATGGACTTCTCGCAGGCGCGCCAGCTCGTGCTGGATGGTGTCGTGGTAAGGGCGCCAGATCTGTTCCAGGTAGGTCGCGCGTTCTTGCGCGCTGGGTTCCAGCCCGGCGTTGAACAGCGGTTCACCTTCGAACAGCGTGGCCGGGTACAAGCCCGTGGTGGCACCGACGTACAGGGGCTTATCGTCGTCCGGGCGGTTCAGGTCGATGACGAAGCGCGAATATTCCGCTGCCACAACGCTGGCCCCCAATTCGCGGGCAAAGTCGTAAAGGCGGGGAATGTGCCAGTCGGTGTCGGGCAGGCTGCGAGCCTGGTCAACCAGGCCCTTGTCCACGGCCGGCGTCAGCTTCAGGCCGGCGTGGGGCATGCTGATCAGCAGGGGCACGCGGCCCTGGTGGAAACTCAATACCTTGTCCATTGCGCCTCGCTCAGTTGGAAATCTCGTTACCCTTGCGCACCACGCGCTTGGGCAAGTCGCCGCCCAGCCAGTAGGCCAGGTCGGCAGGGCGTTCGATCTGCCAGGCGACGAAGTCGGCGACCTTGCCGGCCTCCAGCGAGCCGTGGCTGTCACCCAGGCCGAGTGCCGTGGCCGCATGCACGGTGACGCCGGCCAGGGCTTCTTCAGGGGTCATGCGGAACAGCGTGCAGCCCATGTTCAACATCAGGCGCAGCGACAAGCCTGGCGAGGTGCCCGGGTTGAGGTCGCTGGCCAGGGCAATCTTCACGCCGTGGCGGCGTAGCGCATCCATCGGCGGCAGCTGGGTTTCGCGCAGGAAATAGAAGGCGCCCGGCAGCAGCACGGCGACCGTGCCGGCGGCGGCCATGGCGATCGCGTCTTCCTCGGTCATGAACTCCAGGTGGTCGGCCGACAGCGCCTGGTAGCGTGCTGCCAGGCTGGAGCCATGCAACGAAGACAGCTGCTCGGCATGCAGCTTCACTGGCAGGCCCAGTTCCTGTGCCTTGATGAACACCCTTTCGACTTGCGCCGGGGAGAACGCCAGGTGTTCGCAGAAGGCGTCCACCGCATCCACCAGACCTTCAGCGGCCAAGGCAGGCAGCATCTCGTCACAGATGTGCGCAATGTAATCGTCCGCCCGGCCGGCGTATTCCGGCGGCAAGGCATGGGCGGCCAGACAGGTGGCGCGCACCGCCAGCGGCAACTCGTCGGCCAGGCGCCGGGCCACGCGCAGCATCTTGCGCTCGTTGGCCAGGTCCAGGCCGTAGCCGGACTTGACCTCGAGGGTGGTCACACCATCGCGCATCAACGCCTGAACCCGCTGGCGAGCACTGGCGAACAGCTCATCCTCGCTGGCCGCGCGGGTGGCCCGCACGGTGCTGGCGATACCGCCGCCCTGGGCGGCGATCTCGGCATAGCTGACGCCCTGCAGGCGCTGCTCGAACTCGCCGCTGCGGTTGCCACCGAACACCGCATGGGTGTGGCAATCGATCAGCCCCGGGGTGACCCAGGCGCCGCCCAGGTCCACCGTGCGGTCAACCTCGAACGGCTGCAGCTCGGCACGTGGGCCGATCCACTCGATGAGCCCGGCGCAGGTGACGATGGCCGCATCCTCGATGATCGAGTAACGGCCCTCGGCCATGGTTGCGGCGTGGCAGTGCTGCCAGAGGGTTCTCATGTGCAATCTCCTTGACTAGCGGTGCAGCTCGAGCGGTGCATGCTTGCCTGCGCGCGGCTTGCACCACAGCAGGTAGGACGCCACCAGGAACACCACCCAGACCACGCCGACCAGCAAGGCCGCCTGGGTATCCGGGAAGTAGCCGAGCACACCGAAAATGAACACCATGAAGGCAATGGCCATGGCCGGGCCATAAGGCCAGAACGGTACCGGGAACTTCAGCTGGGCTGCCTCTTCCTGGCTCATGCTGCGACGCATGGCCACCTGGGTGACCAGGATCATCAGCCACACCCACACGGTGGCGAAGGTGGCGATGGAAGCGATCAGCAGGAACACGTTTTCCGGAATCAGGTAGTTGAGCAGCACACCGACCAGCAGCGCCGCGCCCATCACCACCACGGTCATCCATGGCACGCCGTGCTTGGACAACTTGCCAAAGCTGCGCGGTGCGTGACCTTGCTGGGCCAGGCCATACATCATGCGGCCAGCGCCGAAGATGTCGCTGTTGATTGCCGAAATCGCGGCCGAGATCACCACGATGTTCAGCACGGCAGCAGCCGAGCCGATGCCCAGGTTGCTGAAGATCTGCACGAACGGGCTGCCTTCGCTGCCGATCTGCGGCCACGGGTACAGGCACATCAGCACGAACAGGGTGAGCACGTAGAACAGCAGGATGCGCAGGGGCACGGCGTTGATCGCCTTGGGGATGACGCGCTGCGGGTCTTTGGCTTCACCGGCGGTGACGCCGATGATCTCGATGCCACCGAAGGCGAACATCACCACCGCGAAGGACGCGATCAGGCCGCCGATGCCATTGGGCATGAAGCCGCCATGCTCGATCAGGTTGCTGATGCCCACGGCATGTTCGCCACTCACCTGGCTGAAGCCGAAGGCCATGATACCGAGGCCGGCCAGGATCATCGCGACGATGGCGCCGACCTTGAGCAACGACAGCCAGAACTCCATTTCGCCGAACACCTTGACGTTGCACAGGTTGAGGCCGCCGATCACGAAGACGATGCCCAACACCCAGATCCAGCGGGCCACTTCGGGGAACCAGAAGCCCATGTAGATACCGAAGGCAGTGATGTCGGCGATGGCGACGATGACCATCTCGAAGGCGTAGGTCCAGCCGAGGATGAAGCCGGCCATGGGGCCGAGGTAGGTGGTGGCATAGTGGCCGAAGGAGCCAGCCACCGGGTTGTGCACGGCCATTTCGCCGAGGGCGCGCATGACCATGAACACCGCCGCGCCGCCGATCAGGTAGGCCAGCAGCACAGCCGGGCCGGCCATCTGGATGGCCGAGGCGGAGCCGTAGAACAGGCCGGTGCCGATGGCGGAGCCGAGAGCCATGAAACGGATGTGGCGGGCCGTTAGCCCGCGCTTGAGACCTTGAGCTTGTTGCATGTCACGTCCTTAAATTGTTTTTGTGGTCGTGAGATCGATGGGGGCTGCGCTGCAGCCCATTCCGACCGGTCCGGCGCCCCGGCAAGGCCGCTCCTACAGAAGAATGCGTTGCCTTTGTAGGAGCGGCCTTGCCGGGGCGCCGGACCGGTCGGAAAGGGCCGCGAAGCGGCCCCGGGGGGCATCACAGGCTAGGCAGGACACCAGCAGGCAGCAGCCCGGTCAGGCTACCCTTGGCCAGCAGCTCGACGGCTGCCTCGATGTCCGGCGCGAAGAAGCGGTCACGGTCATAGTGCGGCACTTCACGACGCAGCGCCTGACGCGCCTGCTCCAGCTTCGCCGAAGTCTTCAGGCCTTTGCGCAGGTCCAGCCCCTGACACGCACCCAGCCATTCGATAGCCAGCACGCCACGGGTGTTCTCGGCCATTTCCCACAGGCGCTTGCCAGCGGCTGGGGCCATGGACACGTGGTCTTCCTGGTTGGCCGAGGTCGGCAGGCTATCGACACTGTGCGGGTGCGACAAGGCCTTGTTCTCGCTGGCCAGGGCGGCAGCGGTGACCTGGGCGATCATGAAGCCGGAGTTGACCCCACCGTTTTCCACCAGGAATGGCGGCAGTTGGGACATGTGCTTGTCCATCATCAGCGAGATGCGGCGCTCGCTCAGCGAACCGATTTCGGCGATCGCCAGGGCGATGTTGTCGGCGGCCATGGCCACCGGCTCGGCGTGGAAGTTGCCACCGGAAATCACGTCGCCTTCGGCGGCGAACACCAAGGGGTTGTCCGACACGGCGTTGGCCTCGATGCCCAGCACCTCGGCAGCCTGGCGGATCTGCGTCAGGCAGGCGCCCATGACCTGCGGCTGGCAGCGCAACGAGTACGGGTCCTGGACCTTGTCACAGTTCTTGTGCGACAGCGACACTTCGCTGGAGTCGCCCAGCAGGTCGCGGAAGCATGCCGCGGTGTCGATCTGGCCACGCTGGCCACGCACTTCGTGAATGCGCGCATCGAACGGCGAACGCGAACCCAGCGCGGCTTCAACGCTCAGGCCACCACAGGCGATGGCGGCGGCATACAGGTCTTCGGCGTGGAACAGGCCGCGCAGGGCGTAGGCCGTAGAAGCCTGGGTGCCATTGAGCAGGGCCAGGCCCTCTTTGGCGGCCAGGGTCAGCGGCTCGAGGCCGGCGATGGCCAGGGCTTCGGTAGCCGGCAGCCACTGGCCCTGGTAGCGGGCCTTGCCTTCACCGAGCAGTACCAGCGACATGTGCGCCAGCGGTGCCAGGTCGCCGGAAGCGCCGACCGAGCCCTTGAGCGGGATGTGTGGGTAGACTTCGGCGTTGACCAGGGCAATCAGCGCATCGATGACCTTGCGGCGGATACCGGAGAAACCACGGCTCAGGCTGTTGATCTTGAGGACCATGATCAGCCGCACCAGGGCGTCGTCCAGCGGCGCGCCGATACCGGCGGCGTGGGACAGCACCAGCGAGCGCTGCAGGTTCTCGAGGTCATGGCTGGCGATGCGGGTCGAGGCCAGCAGGCCGAAACCGGTGTTGATGCCGTAGGCGGTACGGTCTTCGGCAATGATCTGCTCGACGCAGGCAACGCTGGCGTCGATGGCCGGCGCGGCGCTGACGTCCAGCTGCAGGCGCACGGGCGCGGCGTGGATGGCGCGCAGCTGGGCCAGGGTCAGGGTGCCGGGCTTGAGGGTCAGTTCGGTCACTTCGCTACTCCAATTCTGTCGGGGCCCGCAGGCCCCTCTTGTTGTTCAGTATCACTCAAAGCGCAGCGATCAGCCCGTGATCATTGGCAGGTCGAGGCCCTGCTCCTTGGCGCAGTCGATGGCGATGTCGTAACCGGCATCGGCGTGGCGCATCACACCGGTCCCCGGGTCGTTGGTCAGTACGCGGGCGATACGCTCGGCGGCTTCATCGGTGCCGTCGCAGACGATGACCATGCCCGAGTGCTGGGAGAAGCCCATGCCCACGCCGCCGCCATGGTGCAGCGAAACCCAGGTGGCGCCGCCTGCGGTGTTGAGCAGGGCGTTGAGCAGCGGCCAGTCGGAGACTGCGTCGGAGCCGTCGCGCATGGCCTCGGTTTCGCGGTTGGGGCTGGACACGGAACCGGAGTCCAGGTGGTCACGGCCAATCACCACTGGCGCCGACAGCTCGCCGCTGCGGACCATTTCGTTGAAGGCCAGGCCCAGCTTGGCGCGCAGGCCCAGGCCAACCCAGCAGATACGTGCCGGCAGGCCCTGGAAGCTGATGCGCTCGCGGGCCATG
>Ga0105251_10002826_pt1 | contig 13125 bp, 13 predicted proteins | sample KBSS64metaG_FD_80424 | JGI IMG/M metagenome (GOLD analysis project Ga0105251, IMG submission 80424) | Switchgrass rhizosphere microbial communities from Kellogg Biological Station, Michigan, USA - KBS S6-4 metaG | ecosystem: Host-associated > Plants > Roots > Rhizosphere > Soil | place...
GAGCTTCGCTTTCAACCTGCACGGACGCTTTTTTTAAAAGCGCCACCCGGAGTAATACGGATATCTAAACTCCTCTCGCGATAATATGCAGCGCCGGTGTTCGGTGAAAAAAATCCGGTGGGGGTTTTATGCTTGCTTTAACGTAGGTTGTGGGGGGGTGAAAGTCAAGATGGGCCTCCGTACCGCGCGAAGGCGCGTCGAACCATGAAAACGGCCGATCGTGCGGAGCCGGGAAAAGACCCGAGAAACCCGTTCACTTGGGTTTGAATCTATCCAGAAACCGGTCGGCCAGAGTCTTTGAATTAAGTAACCTGGCCGAATGATTCTCGACTTCCCAACTCCGCTGATCGTCCGAAATGGAGATCAACAGGGTGATATCGCGCGGGCCCGTGTTCAGAGAAAACAAACCTTCCTTGTCCAAACTGGGGACGCTTAACTACATCCTGCGCGATAAGGGTCTCGATTCAGGAAGCATGCCGTTCGTATAAGCCGATCGCGCGCGTGCGCAAACGTGGCGCGGAGCGGCCCGTCGCGCTCGACGAGCACCGCCAGATCGTACTCGACGAATCACTGGCCGAATGCTTCGGATGACTGATGACGACGCTTGCGCGCGCGCAGATGTCGTCCGAAGCGTTGCGCGTGCGCTTTCCGGCGCAGGTGAAAGTGGGGCCCGCCCACCGGGTGCAGGGGCTCGTCACGCTCGCGCTGCCGGGCATCGTGCTTCGGCCGCTGCCGGTCGTGCCGCCGCAGATTCCGGTTCACGCGGGCTACGACTACTTCGGGCTCGAACCGGGCGGCGAACGCACTGATCGCGCCGCGCTCCTTCTGCGCCGATTCCGCTCGACCGGGCGCGCGCCGGTGCGGCGCACGCGCCTTCGCCCACGACCACGAAGCCCTCTACGACTTTCGATGTAGGCCGTCCGGCCGATTTTGCCGTGCCCCGCCTCTGACTACTTTTGAAGCGCAGGCCCGAGGCACCGGCGCTGTTCGCCGAAGTCCCCGGGCCGCACCGCCGCCGCACCTTGGCGGCGGCGTTTCGAAGCCGTCTGGAGAGGACCATGATCCCGCATCCCGGATCGGCGGCGGCCGGCGCGCCGTCTGCACCCAGCCATTTCAGAACCGCCTCGGGAGCACCGTCATGGTCGCGTTGATGACGTGCGATGCGGGCGCCCATGCCCACGACACGCAGAGGCTCGCCGACCTCTGGCACCGTCGCGCCGCGCTCAGCGAAATGGAGATGGCGCAGATCTACGGCATCGTGCTGCATGCGCTGCGGGCGTACTATCCGGCCGAGTTGCGCGGCCTGCCCGAAGACAAGGAAGAGTTGATCGCGCAGTTTTTTTACTCGCGCGTGCTACGACTCGACTTCGATCAGCGCGTGTCGCACGCATCGGCGGAAAGCGCGCCGTCCACCGCGTATGCGCTGTGCGCGTATTTCAGGCGCTTTCTGATCGACTGCCTGCGCAGCGCAAGCGTGCAGCGCAATCTGTCCATCGAAGTGGACGGCGTGCAGGCCGAAGTGGATGCGCGTCCCCACGCCCCCGACGATCCCGTGGAGACGGCGCTCGCCGAACACGGCCTCGGCGAGCGGCGCGTGCGGGAACTCGCCCGCGCGTTCATCGCGTCGCTCGATCCGTCCGATCGCATCATCCTCGCGGGCAGCCTCGGCGCGTCGCACGACCGCAAGGGCGGACTCAAGGGCGTGGCGCATGAGAACGAGGTGCCGTCGTATCACTATCGCGCGTGCAAGCTCGGCGTCACCATGAAAAAAGACGCGACGCCCGGATGCTTCGCCGTGACCAGGATCGGACGCTGGATCGAGAACACGCTGGGCATCGAAATCGCGCTCGAGAACCGCGACGTGATCCTCATTGTGCTGAGCCTGCTCGCGCTGGAGGCGCATGAATGAACGCGCGAGGAGCGATGCTCGCCGGCGCTTCGGCTGCCGTGCCATCAACCTTCGCGCAGCTTGTCGGCCTGCAGCCGCCCCACGATGAGCCGGAGCAGATGCAGCGCGAATTCCGGCTCCTGATAGTAGAGCCGGATCGCATCGGCGGCGCAGACCGTGCGCATCTCGCATTCGGTCTTGCACACGGCGGTCGACGTACGTCGATGCCCCGGCGAGAACAGCCCGATTTCGCCGAGCACGCTGCCCGCGCCCAGTTCGATCCCGATCTCGCTCAGTGTCACCGTGCCCTTTTCGACGTAGAAGAGTTCGCCGCTCGCATCGCCCTTGCGGAACAGGACCTCGCCCGCGCGATACCGCTGGCTCTCCATGTTGGCGAGCAGCCTGCCGAGCGATACCTGGCCGTCGATCGCGCGCGCGACCTGCGTCTCGCGCACGCGCTCCATGCGCGCGGCGGCCGCGCTCGCCTCGCCGCGGCTCGCGACGTTGAGCGCCTTGAAGATCGTCGTGAGATGCGTCTTGACCGTGGCCTCGGCGCAGTCGAGCTCGCGCGCGATCATCTTGTTCGAGCGGCCGCGCGCGAGCAGCGCGAGCACTTCGATCTGTCGCGGCGTGAGGCGCGCGTGGGCATCGGCGTTCGGAGATGCTTCGCCGCGATGCGCGGGCGTGGCACGAATGGAGGATGGCACGGGGGCGACCGGGTTCCCGGCGAGGAATGCGCGCGGAAAGTACACGCCGCCCGCGAGCGCGACCCGCAACGCGCCGAACAACATGTCGGCCGACGCGGATTTTTCGACGCAGCCAGCAACGCCGTCGGCGATCAGGCCGTCGATGTCGGCCTTCTGCGCGGCGCCAAGCAGCACGACCAGCGGTATCGCGCGCGCCTGTTCGCGCAGTGCTTCGTGCTCGGCGGCTGACTGGCGCAGCGCGTCGCCGTCCATTACGATGCAGTCGGGCTTCGGGTCATCGGAGATCGAGCCAGCGAGACCGTCGCGCACGCACACCTCGACATCCGCGGCGTAGAGGCGCAAGAGCGACGCGACGCCTTCGCGAAACAGTCCTGCCGGTCCGGTGAGCAAGAGCTTCATGACGTTCGCTTCGCACGGAAAGTTCGGACTCTGGCAGGCAGTGAGGCGTGCGCTGCGCACGCGCTCTGGAAGAACATCCTAAAGAATGGTGTCCAACGCGTTGGCGAACCTGGCGACCGTGCCCTCGACGTCATGCAGCTTATCGAGGCCGAATAACCCGATGCGGAAGGTCCTGAAATCTTCTGGCTCGTCGCATTGAAGCGGGACGCCGGGCGCGATCTGCAAGCCGGCGTCGGCGAATTTCTTCCCCGATCGTATGCCGTCGTCGTCCGTGTAGCAAACCACGACGCCCGGAGCCTGGAAGCCTTCGGCCGCCACGCTTTTGAAACCGGCGCCAGTCAGGCGTGCGCGTATGCGCTCGCCGAGTTCGAGCTGCTCCGCTCTCACCTTGTCGAAGCCGTATGCCTCGGTTTCCTTCATGACATCGCGCAGCGTCGCGAGACTGTCCGTGGGCATCGTGGCGTGGTACGCGAATCCGCCACTCTCGTAGGCTTCCATGATCTGCAGCCATTTGCGAAGATCGCAGGCGAAACTGGTGCTGGTTGTCGAGTCGATTCTTTCGCGGGCGAGCGGGCTCAGCATGACCAGTCCGCAGCACGGTGGCGCGCTCCATCCCTTTTGCGGTGCGCTGATCAGGACATCGACGCCGCTCGCCTGCATATCCACCCAGATCGCACCGGAGGCGATGCAATCCAGTACGAACATGCCACCGACGGCATGAACGGCGTCAGAGACGGCGCGCAGGTAGGCATCGGGCAACATCATCCCGGATGCGGTTTCGACATGCGGCGCAAACACCAGATCCGGCTTGTTTTCTTCGATCGCAGCGATCACGTCTTCGATCGGCGGCGGTACATAGGCGGCCTGTCTTCCTTGTTCGACTGGACGTGCCTTCAACACCACCGATTCAGACGGGATGCTGCCCATGTCGAAAATCTGCGACCAGCGGAAACTGAACCAGCCATTGCGGATAACCAGACATTTTTTGTTCGTCGCGAACTGCCGTGCAACGGCTTCCATGCCGAAAGTCCCGCTGCCTGGGACGATAACGACCGACTTCGCGTTGTAGACACGTTTCAGGGCGGCGGAAATATCGTGCATGACTCCCTGAAAGAGTCGCGACATATGATTGATGGATCGGTCGGTGTAGACGACGGAATATTCGAGGAGGCCCTCGCGGTCGACATCGGGGAGTAGTCCTGGCACGTTCGCCTCCGGTAATGGACGAATGAACGAATCGAAAGCTCATTCTAACGAAAGCCGCCAGAAGCGGCATCGGCCGGGGCCATCTCACGTATGACATCATGAGTCCCCGAACCGCAAGGGGAGAGCCCTCCCCGCTCTCGCAAGATATGACCCGCGTTGCCCACCGATTCCCAGGAACGTCGACATGAATTTCAGATCCTTGCAGTGCTTCGTCATTCTTGCCGAGGAACTGAACTTCAGCCGCGCGGCCGAGCGCCTGCATATTGCGCAACCGGCACTGAGCCAGCAAATCCGGCTGCTGGAAGAGCGGCTCGGCACTCAGCTCGTCGATCGCGCCAGGCGGCCGCTGCGGCTTACCGAAGCGGGTCATTACCTCTGCACCGAAGCGCGTCAGATTCTGGGATCCTGGGAACAGGCGAGTCTCGGTGCGCAGGAAATCGGCATCGGGCGGCGCGGCTGGCTGTCGATCGGCTTCACGCGATCCGCGATGTACAGCATCCTGCCGCCCGCGCTGAAGGCGTTCCATCACTCGTATCCGGAAGTCGAACTCAAGCTGTTCGAGATGTTGACCGAGGAACAGACCGATGCGCTGCGTGATCTGCGCATTCACATCGGGATCGGGCGCCAGCCGCTCGACATCCCCGGCTGCACGTCTTATCCGCTGCTGCGGGAACATATCGTGGCCGTGCTCTCGCCGGATCATCCGCTGGCGAGGAAAAAGAAAGTGCGCATCGCCGAACTCGAAGATACCCCGCTGATCCTGTATCCCAAGCATCAGAATGCGCAGTTCAAGCGCACCGTGCAGTCGTTATATCGCGATGCAGGCGTGACGCCGTTCGTCGCGCATCAGGCGTACGAGATCCAGACCGCGATCGCGCTCGTCGCGGCGGGCCTCGGCGTGACCTTCGTCGGGGAGTCGGTTGCGCGGCACGGTCGCACGGACGTCGTGTTTCGTGCGCTCGCGGGCCCGGGCGCGACGCTATGGTCCACGCTCGCCGCAACCTTCCGCACCGACGACGACTCCGCTCATCTGCGCGCCTTTCTCCGCTGCCTTCCGGCACCTCTCAAAGACGCCGCACTATAAGCAACGCCTTATAGAAGAATAAGGAACGCGTCTTGGACGCGGGCAGCCACGCTTCTTATCATCGGCTCTAGTGATCTGGACCGGGACGCCCCTGCGCGCCCGGCCTGCGCACACAGACGGCGAAGGCCGTTTGTAAAGCAGGGCCGCAGAGCCCTCGCATTCTCGAAAGAAACGCGGAGACGGCATGACCCCATTCAACGAAGCGGCAACCATGCGAAAGGTGTACGGGCGGCTCATGCCCCTGCTCTTCGCGATGATGTTCTTCAACTATCTCGACCGCATCAACATCGGCTTCGCGGCGCTCGACATGAATCGCGCGCTCGGCTTCTCGCCCGCCGTGTTCGGCTTCGCGGGCAGCATCTTTTTCGTCGGCTACATGGTGCTCGAAGTGCCGAGCAACCTGCTGCTGCATCGCGTGGGTGCGCGCCGCTGGATCGCCCGCATCCTGCTCACGTGGGGGGCGGTCGCGGCCGCCACGGCGTTCGTCTTCGACGACAAGAGCTTCTACGTGCTGCGCTTTCTGCTCGGCGTGATGGAAGCGGGCTTCCTGCCGGGCGTCGCGGTCTATCTGACGAAGTGGTTTCCGGTGCGCTACCGGGCGCGCGCCGTGGGCGGCTACATCATCGCGGGGTCGTTTTCCGCGGTGCTCGGCGGCCCGATCTCGACCGCGCTGATGACCTACGCGAACGGCATGCTGGGCTTGCAGGGATGGCAATGGATGTTCATCCTCGAAGGCATCCCGGCGATGCTCCTCGGCCTGCTCACGCTGCGCATCATGACGGAGCGCCCGGCCGACGCCGACTGGCTCGCCGATGACGAAAAGCAATGGCTCGAAACGACGCTCGCGGCCGAGCGCGAAGCCTTAGGCGGCAACACGCATTTTCCGCTGCTGCGCGTGGCGGGCGACATCCGCGTGTGGAGTCTCGCGTGTCTGTTCGGCTGCGCGCTGGTCGGCATCTACGGCCTCTTTCTGTGGCTGCCGCAGATCGTCAAGAGTCTCGGTCATCTGAGCAATATCGAAGTGGGCTTCCTTTCGGCGGCGCCGCCGCTCCTGGGCGTGCTGGGCACGTTCATCATCAGCCGCAGCTCGGACCGCACCGGCGACCGCAAGAAGCATCTCGCGTTTGTCTATGGCATGAGCGCCGTCGCGATCGCGGGCAGCGCGTATGCGCCGAATCCCGTCATCGCTTACGCGCTGCTGTGCGTGACGGGTCTCTTCATCTACGCGGGCAATCCGCTGTTCTGGAGCCTCGCTTCGTCGTTCAGGACCGGCGCGGCGGGCGCGGCGACGATCGCGCTCATCAATACCATCGCGCAGTTCGGCGGGCTCGTCGGGCCGTGGAGCATCGGCCTCGTGCGCAGCGCAACGGGAAACTTCAAGCTCGCCCTGCTGACGATTGCGGCGTTTCTCGTCATCGCGACGGTCATCGCGCTCGTGATGCGCGTCAAGCCCGCCGACGACGAAGCCGACGCGCTGCCGTCAGCGGACCCCGCCGCGCGCACCTGAATCCCGCCCTCAACGATACGGAAGTCACGCATGATCATCGATTGTCACGGCCATTACACGACCTCGCCGCCCCAGCACGAAGCGTGGCGCATGCAGCAGATCGCCGCGCTGAAGGACGGCGCCGCGCCGCCGCCGCGCCCCGCCATTTCCGACGATGAGATCCGCGAGAGCATCGAGGGCGGGCAGTTGCGCATTCAGCGCGAGCGCGGCACCGATCTCACGATCTTCTCGCCGCGCGCCGCCGGCATGGGCCATCACCTCGCCACCGCCGACGCCAACGCAGTCTGGTCGGCCGAATGCAACGACCTCGTGCATCGCGTGTGCGCGCTCTTTCCGCGCAACTTCGTCGGCGTCTGCCAGTTGCCCCAGGCGCCGGGCGTGGCGCCGGAGAACTGCATCGCCGAGTTGCGGCGCTGCGTCGAAGAACTCGGTTTCATCGGCTGCAATCTGAATCCGGATCCGTCGGGCGGCCACTGGTCCGGGCTGCCGCTCACCGACCGCTCGTGGTATCCGCTCTACGAAGCGATGGTCGAGCTCGACGTGCCCGCGATGATCCACGTTTCGTCGTCGTGCAATCCCAACTTCCATGCGACCGGCGCGCATTACATCAACGGCGACACCTCCGCGTTCATGCAGTTGCTGCAGGCGGATCTGTTCGCCGATTTCCCGACGCTCAAGTTCATCATCCCGCACGGCGGCGGCGCGGTGCCTTATCACTGGGGACGTTATCGCGGACTCGCGCAGGACATGAAGCGGCCGCTGCTCACCGAGTATCTGCTGAAGAATGTTTTCTTCGATACCTGCGTGTATCACCAGCCGGGCGCCGAACTGCTCGCGAAGGTGATTCCGGCGAAGAACATCCTGTTCGCATCGGAGACGATCGGCGCGGTGCAGGGCGTCGATCCCGAAACCGGCCATTACTTCGACGACACGCGCCGCTATATCGACGCGATCGAATGGCTCAGCGACGCGGATCGCCAACTTATCTATGAGGACAACGCGCGCGCCGTCTACGGGCGCCTGTCCGCGCAACTCGCACGACAACACTCGACTGAAGGAGCGACGACATGAATCCGGCCGGATGGCGCGAATACGAATCCGCGCCCCAGGCGAGCGCCGCGACGCTCGCCGCCTTGCGCGAACTCGCGGTATCGCTTCTGAGCGACAACATGGCCCGCGTGAGCGGCACGACTGGTTTGCGGCCGTTTCATCGGCCGAAGCCGATGGCGGGAACCGCGGTCACCGTGCGCACGCGCGGCGGCGACAATCTCGCGATTCATCGCGCGTTCGACTATTGCCGTCCGGGCGACGTGCTCGTCATCGACGGCGCGGGAGAGCTCACGCAGGCGCTGATGGGCGACATCATGGCGAGCTTCGCCGAAAGCATCGGCGTGCAGGGCCTCGTGATCGACGGCGCGATCCGCGATGTCGGTGAGTTGAGTCAGCGCGATTTCCCGGTGTACGCGCGCGGCGTGACGCATCGCGGGCCGTACAAGCATGGACCGGGAGAGATCAACGTGCCGGTGACGGTCGGCGCAATGGTGGTGCATCCGGGCGATATCGTCGTCGGCGATGAAGACGGCGTTCTCGCCATCGCGCCGGCGGATGTCGAAGCGGTGATCGAGGGTGCGCGCAAGCAGGCGGCAAAGGAAGCGGCGGCGCTGAAGTCCATCGCGGAAGGCCGTTTCGATCGTTCGTGGGTCGCGCCTCAGCGCGATCGCATGATGAACGGTTGACGGCTTGCTGAACCGTTGCGGATGCGCGCATGATGGCGCGTCCGCCTTCGACTACATCGCCCATGCCCGACTATCTCGACTCCGCCGCACTCATCGCGCTCGCACGGCACGCGGATGCCGAGGCTCCCGGCGCTTGCACGTGCACGAAAACGCCGCTCGACGGCTGGCAATCGCAGCCGCTTTCCCTCGACGAAGCGCAGTTCCGCGAGATCGGCACGCTGGTTTCGGAGCACGATCCGGAGCCCACGTTTGCCGAATATCTGCCCGGCAAGATCAATTACTGGTCGGCCGATGCGCCCATTGCGCCACGCTATTTTCCGTATAACCGCTGCGGCGTGTGGGCATGTTCATCGTGTGGGCGACTCTATCTGCGCTACACGGAAGGTGGCGGCTATTTCGTCGATCGCAGGATTCGTGCGGTGCGTTGGAATTTGATCGAAGACGTCTCGCTGTGAGCGTCGATTGCTTTTCGTCGAAAGTCGCGGGTCTCGTTACACGAGCAGAAGCGACCCAGACCGTAGCCGCTGTCAAATTGAATATCGATTCTGCGGGCCACGCACATATTTCTTTTTCGCGATTTCAAGCAGCGCTTCGCGAAACTCGTCGAATGCGACGAGATACGCCCGCTCGTCGGAACCCAGCGCGGGTTGAAAACTCTTGAGCGTTGCGCTGCCGACCTCGAACGTGATTTCGCGCGATTCGTCATGGCCCCAGAAGAACACGCAATGCCGCGCGGCATCGTAGCTTCGGCTCGGATTCGGAAAATGGAGGGCCATGATGAGTCTTTACGGCGTGGGCGGAAATCGCCACTTGCTGGCGGTGGAATCGATGAGCGAATAGCTGATGCGCCTTTGATCCGCCCGGTTAGCGTCCTCAGTCCTGAGAAGAAGCAGCCGTGCCCGACGATCCCGGTTGTAAGCAGTCTCATCTGCCGCAGGCGGGATAGCTTTCTTGATATCTGATCGCATGACTACCTCTGAAAGACCGGTCCACGTAGTGAGGGCGGTCTAATCACTATATACCCTTCCCGCCGCACGAACTCTCTTTATTACGCCATGTCATCGGGCGATCGAAGTTCTGGTCCGTAGCGGCCCGAATAGTCCTCGACCAACAACGCTCCTACGCAACAGCCGCCTGCCTCGCGTAACGCCCGTCCGGCACTCCAAGCCCCAGATGACTGCGCAACGTCTTGCCCTCATATGCGCGACGGAAAATGCCTCGCTGCTGAAGAATCGGCACGACACCCTCCGTAAAGGCTTCGAGACCATCGGGCAGAACGTCCGGCATCAGATTGAAGCCATCGGCGGCGCCGTTTTTGAACCAGTGCTCGATGTCATCGGCGACCTGCTCAGGCGTGCCTACGATCACGCGATGCCCGCCGCCGCCCGCCAGCGCACGAATCAGCTCGCGCACCGTGTAGCCATGCGTGCGCGCCTGCGCGAGCGTCGCGTTGAAGAAGGTGTGATTGCCGTTGCCGCCGTTCGGCGGCGCCAGATCGTCGGGCAAGCGCGCGTCGAGGGAAAGCGAATCGACTGGAACGCCGAGCGTCCCCGCAATCCGGTTCAGGCTGTATTGCAGCGGAATCAGATCGACGAGTTCATCGCGGCGGCGCAGCGCCTCGCTTTGCGTCGATCCGATGATCGTCGTCAGTCCCGCGAGCACTTTCACCGCGTTCGGGCCGCGTCCGTAACGCGCGGCGCGTGCGTTCAGGTCTTCGCGATAGGCACGCGATTCATCGAATGATTGAGATGCTGAAAACACCGCTTCCGCATGACGCGCGGCAAGTTCGCGCCCATCGCCCGATGCGCCCGCTTGCACCAGCACCGGGTGACCCTGTGCGGAACGCGGCACATTCAGCGCGCCCCGGACATTGAAGAATCGCCCGCGATGATCCGCCGGATGCACCTTGTCGAGATCGACGAAACGGCCACTCGCCTTCTGCGCGACGAACGCATCATCCTCCCAGCTATTCCATAACGTCTTGACGAGCGTCGCGAACTCGTCCGCGCGTGCATAGCGTGTCGCGTGATCGGGCACCGCATCGAGACCGAAGTTGCGCGCAGACGGCAAGTCCGCCGTCGTGACGATGTTCCAGCCCGCGCGTCCCCCACTGATCAGATCGAGCGTCGCAAACCGGCGCGCGATGTTATAGGGCTCGTTGTAACTCGTCGATGCAGTCGCGATCAGCCCGATATGCGTGGTCGCCGCCGCGACGCTCGTGAGCAGCAACGTCGGTTCGAGGGCCGTGATGGGACGCATGTCGAGTTGATCGGAGATCGCGGCGTTATCGGCAAGAAAAATTGCATCCAGACACGCGCGTTCGGCGATTTGCGCCAGGCGCACATAGTGATTCACGTCGAGAAAGACGTTCGGATCCGACGACGGCAAACGCCAGGCCGACGGCACGAATCCCGAATGAAGTGCGTTGATGTTCAGATGCAACTGGCGCGGGGCCTCGCCGCTCATGGAAAGCTCCAGGTGAAAAACACAACGTTTGATTCTGGAGCAGGAGGCCCTAGCGACGCCACGAACGATTTCGAGGAAGCATATGAACCGCAGCGCTAAACGGGGCACCGTCCGGGGGCGGCGCGCGACCGAATTCAGCGATGCGGCACAGCCATTGCTGCGTAAGGAGCGTACTCGTCGCTTCCTGGCTACCGGTTAGCGCGTTCGATGCGGCCCTCATACCGCGACGAAGCGCCTGGCGCCCGAGCCACCATTACCGCACCCTTACCACGGAGAAGACGACGATCGACTAAGTACACTGGGCAATCACGGCGCCTATTGCAGCTTACGCGAGTCCAAGTCTGCACAATGAACAACGCCGAATCGAACCCGTCTCAACCTCAGCAGAAAACGCAACAGGCCACGAGCCCCGGCACCACGCCGGCCACGGAGACCGCCCGCATCGATCCGCAAACGGCCGCCGCCGAACTCGATCCGGCGTCCGTACGGAAGACACCCGCGCCGCCTTCCGACGACCCGTCCCCGCTTCCCTCCATCGACGATAACCGGTCCACGGCATCGAGCGGCGATCCGGTCGTGCGCGCAAGCTCACGCATCGTCTCGACTGACAACGCGAACATGGAAGCCACGGACGATACGGTCGATACCGATCGCAAGAATCTCGATGCGAAACGCGATCTGTCGCCGATGCATGACAACGTCGTTGGCTCGAACGCGACGCTCGATGACAGCGTCGCGACGCCGGCGTTCGGGCTTGGTGGAATCGACAGCCGCTCGGACGGAAACCGGCCGTCGATCGCCTTGCGACCCGGATGGACGATGCGTCATGAAGGAACCATGCACTTGCCCACCAGCAACGGTGGCCGCACGGAGCACATCATTTTCATCGATCGGACTTCGAACTGATCGATTCTTTCCTTACCGATACTCATCCGCCATTTCACTCTCAGCGAGAAAGCCATGCCCCGTCTCAGTGCCAAACCCGAAGCCTTGCCGCCCGCGTTAGGCGTGCTTGCCCTTGCGGCTGCCGCAGCAGCGGCTGCTGCTCTATGGAATCGCCATAAGGCCAAACAAGCCGAGCGAGCGAACCCGCCGATCGGCCGATTCGTCGAGATCGACGGCGTTCGCCTGCACTACACCGACACGGGTCACGGCCCGTGCGTGGTGGTACTGCACGGCAACACTGTGCCGCTACAGGACTTCGAAGCGAGCGGTGTGATCGACCGGCTGGCGGGAAATCATCGCGTGATTGCTTTCGATCGACCGGGTTTCGGTTATAGCGATCGTCCGCGCAATCGGATGTGGACGGCGCAGGCTCAGGCAGCGCTGTTGCAGCGCGCGCTGCTTGATCTCGGCATCGAGAAGCCGACCGTGATCGGACATTCATGGGGTACGCTGGTCGCGCTCGCGCTTGCCGTCGATTTCCCCGAGCAGGTGCGCGGCCTCGTGCTTATTTCCGGCTATTACTTTCCGTCCGCGCGTCTCGATGTGGCCATGACGGCGCCAGCCGCCGTGCCGGTGCTCGGCGACGTCCTTCGATACACCGTTTCGCCCTTCATGGGCCGTTTAATGCTGAAGCAGACGGTAAAAGCGATGTTCGCACCGGCAACCATGCCCGATGATTTCTTCGACGCCATGCCTCGCGAGATGCTGTTGCGCCCGAGCCAGATTCGCGCGACATCGGAGGACGCGGCGTTCATGATTCCGGCGGCGGCGCGATTGCGTGCCCACTATCCTTCGATCGACATTCCCGTGCGTATCTTCGCGGGTGTCGGCGACAAGATCGTCGATCCGGAATCGCAGTCCGCGCGCTTGCACGGCGTTTTGCCGAACAGCACGCTCGAAGTCGAACTGGATGCCGGCCATATGGTGCATTACAAGATTGCGGGCTTGGTCTGTGCCTCGGTCGCTGACATTGAAACGCAGACGGGGCGCGCCGTAACCGATGGCGCTTCCGACGGCGCGCACACGGACGCCATCGCGGTATCGTGAGAGCGATGCCTGAGCACAACCGGCCGGCACGCGCGTCGACGGCGTGCCGGCCTGATTAAAGGAACGATCATGACAGACGAACATACGCCCGATGTCGGCGAAGGCCGGAAGAAGTCTGGCGACGCCATCGAGGATGCCGA
>Ga0105251_10002828_pt1 | contig 13119 bp, 15 predicted proteins | sample KBSS64metaG_FD_80424 | JGI IMG/M metagenome (GOLD analysis project Ga0105251, IMG submission 80424) | Switchgrass rhizosphere microbial communities from Kellogg Biological Station, Michigan, USA - KBS S6-4 metaG | ecosystem: Host-associated > Plants > Roots > Rhizosphere > Soil | place...
GAAGCGCGAGCACAGCCGGAAGCCTGACGAGCAATATCCTCTCATTGAGGAATGCAGCCCCGGTCCTTTCTTGGAGATGTTTTCACGCGGAACACGGCCAGATTGGACCGTATGGGGCAATCAAGCTGATGATGATTATGAGCCTTCCTGGCCTACCTATTCTCATCATTCTCGGGCGGATTTTTCGGTCGCGGCGGAGTAGGGTTACGGCTGGTCGTTTTCCCAATCTTTAATGTTGCGCTCCTGCTGTGCCCTCAGGGCTTGGCTCTCTCTAAGTTCCTGTTCAGGGTCGTATTCATCCTCTTCACCTTCGGTGTCATAGCCGAAGGTGCCTTCTTCCACTTCATCCTCGTCGCCTTCGGCGATCGCTTCTACGTCGAGGTGCTCGTCAAAGGTGACGATAGAGCTGGGAAGGCCGATCAGCAAAAGCGGGCACGGATTTCCAACGCCACGATGCACGCGGTCTTCCAATTTGCGCCAGTGGGTTGTCGCTGCACCGTATTTGTCTTTGACGAAACTCAGCGACCAAGCATCGGCGTATGTAGCGCCCCCGGCCTTCATTCGTCGGGCAACATCCGCGCGCTGGCGTGGAGTTGGCGTCAGGCCCAATGCGCCCAAATCCTCGGTAGAGCTTAGCTCATGCTCAACAGCAAACCGACGAACAAGCTGCACCATCTCATCCTGTAGGCTGGCACCTCGAGTGACGATCACCCCTACGCTTATTGCTCCCTCTGCATGAAGCCGCTTAAAATTCTCCAGATCTCGGTCGAAGAACGGGTCTTTGTTGTTCCATTCGATTTCGAGCGCGATCACCCGGCCATCAGGAAATGTCCGGACATGATCAACTTCATGAGAGATCGACTCTTTTTGGACGCCGTTAATCCGCTTCTCGATCGTGAAATTGACTTTGTGCCAGCCCAATTCGGCCAATGCGCGGCGGAGCCGCTGGGTGCCTTTGGTTTCGCCCCCACCTGATCCGATAATCTCCTCGATCGGGATGGATAGCGCGCCAAGCGCGGCTTCCAGCTCTTCGATCGCGTCGGGGAAGTCGACACTGAGGATAGCGGTTGCGTGGCTGTGGAACTGGATTTGGAAGCCGCGTGCGGCCAGATCTTCAAACATGTTCATCCGATGCCGATTCTAACTTTCCCCCAGGTGCCACAGATTGCCTGTAGAGCGCGAGCCTCCTATGCGTCTCTTCACAGCCGGTCGCATTAAAGCAAGGCCGCAGGAACACTCAGAGCACTAGATGGCCGTTGGAGAACAAGTCTGGAAGCCCGGTAGCTTCACCAAAAACTTTAGCTGGGGTGCCCCCGCTAACGGGTTGCTGGAGTTATATGAGAGCATTCGGATTGGTTTTGACGGACAGATGGAAGATGTTCCAAGAGATGTTTTCAGGCAACGAGTGTCACAATCGGGGCACTCAGAATATATTCCAATAAATTTTTTTCTATTTAATAAGAATAAAAATGGAACAGATTACCTCGTTGCCGATGAGCTGGTTTTTCAAGCTTTAAATGCCCCGCACAATACTAGCTTTGATAAACTTGCATTGTTTACACTAAACTTTAGTTATGTTGGAAAATGGACGGGGGCCGATGCAGCTCAACGACGACCCGCCCTTTGGGCTAACAGCTATATTTCTGAGAAGGTTGCGGGGGAATATAAGTGGAGCACCAAAAAGGTATCTGCCAACGACATTGAAAGATTTGTATCAGGAAACCCGAGGTACAAGGCCAAATCAGCCCGGAAACTATCGACCAATCTCAAATACATCTATGAGATTGGGCATCTTTCCGACTTTGCCAGCAAGCACGTCGAGAGATGGTGGGTTGATGCCCTATTCCTCGCACTGGACCGGCTCATAGAGGACCGTGAGCTGGACGGTAAGCAGACATCACCAGGTCAATATGGCGCTTTGCTTGAAGGATCGAGTTTCTCTCGGATCGCGGGCGCGCGGAGCTTGGAGAAAGATCTCGCGGTCAAACATCTGGTTGCGCTCTACACTACTTGCGGTGGTCGAGAACGATTTTCGGATGAGCATGTTCGTGAACGCACCGAGCTGACCATTCCTGATGTTCAATGGTTTGCAGCTAATGATAATCGCCCCCAGGGAGCGGTTCACCCTTCAAATCCTAGGATCTTGAAAATGATCCCCCGAGCTTGCGCGATGCTCGCTCGATATGTTGGATTTGAAATGATTGATGCCGACGAACTGGCCACCTTCGATCTACAGGCCTTTATTCGTACCCATACCCAACAGGCTTTGACCCGTCTCCGGGATTCCAATGTCGTTCCGACTATGTCGGTCGAAGAATTAATGAGGCTGACAAGAGGGAAATGACGACATTCCTCGACACTAGCGCCTTAATGGCGGCGATAAATGGCGCAGAGATCCATCATGACTGGTCTGTCGCGCAGATCGAGGCGCGCCGGGCCGAGGGCCCGCTGATCATCGCGGACATTGTATATAGCGAATTAGCGGCAGGCATGGCATCGCGTGAGGACACCGATGCGGCCGTAACAGAGTGGGCGCTAGAGCGATTGCGCGGCAACGATGACGCTCTTTTCATGGCAGGCCAAGCCTACAAAGCCTATCGTAAAAAGAAGCGTGGACCGGGAGAACTCCCTAAGACAAATGTGCTGCCTGATTTTCTTATTGGCGCATTGGCAAAGGTTGAAGGATACCCTCTGCTAACAACCAACGAAGATGATTTTTTGAAATATTTCCCAGACATTGAAATTATATGCCCTCCAAAGCAGGAGGCTGCTTAAATCCGTCATAGAAAATCGATCACAGCGGTTCCTTGCCGCGCAGGATACGGAAAAGCCGGGCTTCTCCACTCGTCCCGGGAGAAAAGTTTTCGGTCGTAAAATCGGCATCTTCCAATGGGATTTGCCTCAGCGTCCGATCAAGAAACTTTTCGACGGATACCATGTCGCCTGGAGCGGCGACATGAGCGTAGGCGAACCTGAAATATCGTAATAATGCTCGCACGCCGTTCGTCCGATTGAGCATAAAGCCTTGGCCTCGTTCTTCCCAAGCAATTGGCCAACGTCTCCGAACCGCGTCGAAATAGTTATACACCAATTGGATGATTGCTATCTCTTCACCGGCTACGAAAAGGTTTCGCAGCGGCCTTTTGAACAATTCATCCCCGCTTGCCTTCTCAAGAGAGCGACCGCGCAGGATTTTGTCACGGTCCCCGCGAGGATCGGCACTAATGTAGTCTATTAATCCATCAACTAGCGTTGACTGAGTGATAGGTTCGAATATTCGCCCTTCCGTAGCCAACCCAAGCCTTTTTATGCGCTTATAAAAAGGACTATCTTTATCTCTATCCAACGCCACAACGATGTTGTGGCAAGTCTTTTGTGGGCTTCGCGATCGAGAAAGTTCGTAAAGATCGTAGACGAGGCTTTTATTAACTTTGGTTTGTTCTAGATTTACTGTTGCGAATATGTGCGCTTGATCGGAGATATCCGCTCCAACGAAGATGGTTGTGGAGAGGTCGAAATCCTGTCCAGTAAATTCTTCTAATCCCGCGATGCGATGTTGACCATCTATAACGCGTGCCGTTCTCCGGATAGCCGTTGATGGAGCGTCCTCGCCGATACGAAAATTACGGACCGTCATAATGCCAGTTTCATCATCGTAGCTGACATAATCGTCTTCGAAGGCAACGATCACAGAAGATGGAAACGATGCATCCACCAAATTAACGTAGGTTCCGATTTGATCCACGCGTTTGTTATCAAGCGGCCTCTGGATTCCGAGATAGCGTTCTACGTCACGTTCTTGCTGCAAAACCCGCCGCACATCGAAGTACGTCATCCGTGCGACGTCTTTATATGGAATGGTTGCTACATATATATCACCAATCGGCTGGCGTGCCCTTAGGCAACGAAAGCTGATGCTAATCAGTGAAGGGTCGCGGACATCCTCCATGTTCATTGCTTTGCACCTAGCCATTTGCCCAGAAATGCATCTTCGCCTCTCGGCTGCTCTTCAATCACGCTGTCAGCCTTATTAGCAGCGAGGTCATCGAGCATGTTGCGATAGGCCGTGATTAGAAAGAAGATGACAGTGGCCCCAATAACAAGAATCCATGATAAAGTTTCGATGCCGGGTCGGTTGATATCGGAGGAGTTTAGCCCTCTACGGAGCAATGCAAATGCAAAGCCCGATATGACGCACGTTAGCGCGGTTATCGCGACAAAAGCGGTGCCATAGGGGAAACTCATCGAGAGAGCATTGGCGTTGCGTGCTCGATCGGCTCGGCGAAGTGCCCAACGCCCATATCGTTTAGTTAGGACATAAAACAGCGGCCCGAGCAGCACCGCAGCATACACTAACCCCTCGCCATTTTTGAAAGCCTCGCCGAGGGTTGGCTTCGGCGTGAACATGAATGACCCCAGCCCGGGCAAGATCCAAAAAGGCATCGTTGCAAAAAGGATTGTCGTCAACGTTTCGTATAAGGCCTGTTGGAGGCCCTCCCGAGGGACTTCGTTTAGCCGCCCTAAAAGAGGAATGCGCGCACAGATCGACCTTGCACATTGCCTCAACCCATTCACCAACCTCATCCGCAGAAGCCCCCTCCAAGCTGGAGAATAGCCACACAAAAGTTGAACACAAGGCTTGTGTCACATGCCTTGATAATATGATAATTTTTGCTGCTGCTATTCCAGGCCTTCCCTGAAAAATTTTCGCCCAAAGATTTCACTTCAGCCATCCGGCTTGCTCCGCCAGCCTAGCGGTTCAGTGCCTCAATTCCAACGTTGGGGTATAGGAGTGGTCAATTCGGTTATTAACGTACTGAATTATGGCTTATTCGTGCGAAATGATTACCTAGAAGGGGCATCTATAACACAGTATGATCATGCATCCCTTTTCCAACGCCGAAATCGAATTCTTCATTGAGACCAACGGCAGGCTAAGCGCAGAGCGGGCGCTTGCGCTGGGCACAGAATTCGTACTCTTCATTCAATCACAATTCGCGGAGGGAGATCTCGAAGCAATTGAGGTCGTCCACCTCGGTCGCGGCAGCTTCCGCACCCGTCTTATGCTAATTCTCCGCGACCCGGCGACCGGTACAGCAATCGCTCTTGCAGCCTTGGCACTCAGTGGCGCGGATATGCTAAAGGGCGACAGTGACAGCTCCTTCGCTACGGAGATTGCGAAGGCCTGCATCGAAAGCGGCGCGGCCCGCTGTGGGTTCCGGACTTCGGAGGAAGAATTCCTCGTCGAACGTAGCGCCATGCCCGCGATCGAAAAGTTACAATCGGTTGCGACGGCAGGTGTGGCACCCTTTTCCGGAACACTCTCGTCCGACTTTGCAGAGGGCTCTCCTCGAGCCGGAAATGAGCCTCAGCTTATTGCAAGGCCTCCTCTTCCCTCCACCATATATGACCCTCCTCAGCTCGACGTTGTCGGCTTGTTTGATCACGACGACGGCGTCCCAAAGGTCTACACCGTTGATGGCAGTCACGATATTGAGCTCGACCACGATCGCGAGACACCGCCCAGGGGTCGCGTTTCTGACTTCCGTCTGCGCGGTCCGCTCATAGAGTACGGTCGGACCTACGCCATCGAAGGTTGGGCGCCGCGCAGCGATAGACTACTAGTAAGCTTCGTCGGACGGATGATCGAGATTCATGGCGGACGCGCCGTCACCTTCGAGACCACCGATGGCGTGCGCTATGACCCGGTCGTGCCAGACGATACGCTCGGGTGGGTGCCGATGGGCGCGCTCGTCGAGGTTACAGCTTCGTTGACTGGCGACAAAGACCTCGAGATCTACGACTGGCGCGAACTTGATCGAGAGGAAGCAGCAAGCATCTCATCCTCTGTGCCTGGCCCCGAACTTTCGACCTATTCCGGCGTACTGTCTGAAGATGTCAACGGACTGCAGTTCAAAGTAGACTGGGGCGGGACCGCCTTAGTCAACGGCGTAGCCGCCGGACTCAGTGTCCCGCGCGGCCGGCCAATAGAAATCAGAGCCGAACTTAGCCGCGGTTCGCGAGGCGGTATGGCCGATCCCCGGCTATTCATTCATAGCTGGCGTCCAATTGATGGTGACACGTTAGCGGACATAGAAAACTAGATTTTCTTGTTATCCAACGTCTGCATAGGACCTATGATATTCGGGACCGAACGGTCTCATAGCGGCCGGCTTTTCCCGTTCCCTACCGCCACATGCTATCTTTCAGAACGTCCGGTGTTCGGTTGAAAGCCGCTGCTTCGAGAACGGCACGAGAATGACGGCAATGTCCAGAGCCAGGGGTTCCTACTCTGCCCTTCCCGGTGAATGGACACCGGGGTTCGAACGGCTTGATAATTATACCATAGCCTTGCTGCGATTGCGCTTGCCAAACAACGGCGAATGCCGAAAGAATCCCGGCTAATGCGCACCGATATCGACCATCTTCCTGCGGCAAAGCAGCGCGAGCTTGAGCGCATCGTCGAGGTTATTTTCGAGGAATTTCGCGACGCGATCGGGAATGCCACCGGCCCTCGGAAGGGCGCGCGCGTCCTAAAGGTTGTCCTCTTTGGCAGCCATGCGCGGGGTGACTGGGTAGATGCGCCGCTATCGGCGAACCAGTACAAGTCCGACTACGATCTCCTCATCATTGTCAGCCAGAAAGAACTGACCGACAGGGCGGCTTACTGGGCGAAGGCCGAGGAGCGTCTGATCCGCGCCTACACGATCGAGAAGACGCTGCGTACGCCGGTCAATTTCATTGTCCATTCGCTGCACGAGGTGAATGACGGCCTCGCCCACGGCCGCGTCTTCTTCATGGAAGTCGCTAAGGACGGGATTGCGCTCTACGAGACGGACGGCAGCGAACTGGCGACGCCCAAGCCGAAGACGCCCCAGCAGGCGTTCGACTCAGCAAAAGAATATTTTGAGGAATGGCTGCCGAATGCGGCTGGTTTCCAAAAGGTATTTTGCTTCTGCATGGCCGAAGGGGATTGGAAACGAGCTGCTTTCCTGCTCCATCAGGCGACGGAGAGCCTCTATCAAGGGTTGCTCCTTACCCTGACCTACTACACCCCATACAACCACAACATCGCCTTCCTGCGGTCGCTGGCCGAAGGGCTGGACCGCCGCCTCTACGGCATCTGGCCAGAAGCCACACGTCGCGAACGCGCCATGTTCCAGAAGCTGAAAGAGGCTTACACCAAGGCCCGCTATTCCAGGCATTACCGGATCAGCACGGAAGAATTGGCATGGCTCGGTGAACGCGTCGAGGAACTGGGCCGCGTGGTCCATCGGGTCTGCTCGGAACGGATCGCCGAACTGGAAGCCGCCATCGCTGGATAATAGCGATCCCGCCGGACAGCTTGTCTGGACTCCCCCTGTCTGGCATATTCAGCGGTACGGGATGGAAGGACTGGCGGCCATCCCGGGGATAACCCTGCCAGGCATCATGTAGGTCCGGCTGCAAAGGTCGGGCAGTTGCTGCAAGCCGTGATGACGGCACGCAGCGGACACCGCTTGCACCATCCGCGCCCGAACGCGCGGACCGCCGGTGTGCGAGCTGCAAATGACAACCCCGACCGACGTTTACGCGCGCGAAGTGGTTATGGCGCGCGTCAATCATCTCGTCCGACGCAAACAGAACGAGATCGAACGCATCGCCCGTATCATTCGCGCCTGCTTCGAATCCGAAAAGGTCCAGGCACCCCGGCCTGCCCAGATCAAACGGATCATCCTGATCGGCCCCTATGCGCGCCGCTCCTGGTATGAGGACCGACACACGATCCAGTTCTCGGATTATGAATTCTGGATCGTCGTCAACCATCCTGCGTTCAAGGATGAGCGCTGCTGGCAGAGAGTGCGCGATGTCATCGACAGCGAATTGGGCAATCGATGCGCGGTCGATCTCGTTATCTACTCCAAGGCCGACATCCGCATCGCCAGGATCGAGCGCGACACCTTTATCCTCGACCGCATCGAAGCCGGCATTACGCTCTACCGCGCCTCGCGCGACGCGCCGCTGAACGAACGCGAACGTCGGGAGGCAAGGCGATGATCCCCGCCCATTCGACGGCTGCGTTCGAGGCACTTTACCGGACAGAATATGCACGGGTTCTGCGTTTCTTCCGAAAGCGCGTGGGTGGCGAAGATGCTCCCGACCTCGCGCAGGAGGTTTTCGTAAAGCTGTTCGCTGCGGGAGTTGTCGAACAAATCGAAAATCCGCCAGCCTATCTCACCCGATGCGCGCGCAACCTTCTTATCAGCCGTGCGCGTCGCAGGGCGGCGGCACATATCGTCACCTGTCCGATCGACGAGGGTCGGGATGCACCGGCGCCTCCCGAGCAGACTTGGAGGATCGAGGAGGGAGACATCCGGAGGGTTTATCGGCGGACACTCCTGGCCATGCCGCGCAAGACCCGCCGCATCTTCCTGATGCACCGGCTGAAATGCATGACCTATGCGGAGATCTCCGCGCAGGTCGGCATCGGCTACGGTGGCGTCGAATATCATATGACGCGCGCCCTGGCACGGTGCCGCAGGACGGCTTCTGTGCATCGATTGTAGAATGGCTTCCTAGGCTCACGATTGAGCGCCGCCAGCGGCGCGATCTTGCCACAGTTCTTGAAGGAGAAAGAGGCTCTGCCTCTCTCTCCCTGCAAGGTGCCGCTTTGGGGCCGTGGCTCGCTGCGCTGCGCCCGCACCACCCCCGGCACCGGACCTTGCCCCCACTCTCTCCGCCCCTCGCCGGGTCGGCAGGGGTCATGCGCGGCATGACCCGCTGCGCGGATTGGAAGGGAGTAACAGCAATGACCCAGAGCACCGGCAAACAAGACCCTCACAGCCGTATCACAGAACGCATCCTGGCCGAGCTTGAACAAGGCACCCGCCCCTGGCTGAAACCGTGGAGCGGCGGCGACATGGCCACGTCCGGGCAGGCTCGCCCCTTGCGCGCCACCGGCCAGCCCTATCGCGGGATCAACGTTCTTCTTTTGTGGATGGAGGCGCAGGCGTCCGGTTTCGTCAGCCCGTCATGGATGACCTATAAGCAGGCGCAAGCCTTGGGCGCGCAAGTGCGCAAGGGGGAGCATGGCGCGACCGTGGTCTATTATGGCGACAGCACCAGGACCGTGCATGACGATGCCAGTGGGGAGGATCGGGAACAGGGCTTCCGTTTCCTGAAGACCTATACCTTATTCAACGTGGCGCAGATCGACGGTTTGCCTGAACGGTTCCATATTGTGCCGGAACCATCGCCGGAGGCAGAGCGCATCGAAGCTGCCGAGGCATTCTTTGCCAGCATCCCGGCGACCGTGAACCACGGCGGCGACAGGGCTTACTACATCCCGTCGGCCGACCGCATCCAGCTACCGCCCTTCGCAGCTTTCCATGATGCCCACGGATATTATGCCACTAGGGGCCATGAGACCGTGCACTGGACTCGGCACGAGAGCCGCCTTGATCGCAGCTTTGGCCAGGAGAGATGGGGCGATGAAGGGTACGCACGGGAGGAATTAGTAGCGGAACTAGGCGCTGCCTTCCTGGCCGCCGATCTGGGGCTTTGTATTGAGCCGCGCCCCGATCATGCCAGCTATATCGCAAGCTGGATCAAGGTGCTGCAGAACGACACCCGCGCCATTGTCCAAGCCGCCGCCCATGCCGAACGCGCCGTTGCTTATCTCCACCAACTGGCGGCCACAGAAGCGATCGAGAAAGCGGCGTAGATTATTTTGATGAGGCCGCCCCATGAAGGGGCGGCCCCTTCGCTTGTCACCCACCGACCCTATGCAAGGGCCGCTCCCTTCGATCGCGGCTAATTGGTTTCAGGCAGCAAGCGTTGATATCGAAGCCCGCTTTCCACCCGCACGCGGCGCGACGGAAATCTTCACCCGAACGTCTCGGTTGAGCCGGTCGAGAATCCGTAACAGCCGGTCGATGGTGAATCGCTCCAGTTTGACCTGGCGGATACGCGAAAAATCGGCGGCCGATATGCCGGTGCGCGCTTCGGCATCCCGAACCGTCAGCCGCTCGGCATCGAGCGTTTTGACGATTTCAGCGGCAAGGATCGCACGAAACTGGCGAATGCTGGCATCGGGCTGATCGAAGTCGGCAAAGACATTGCCCGAACCGCGAACGAGTTCGAAATCGTCATCATGGTCAGCCATCGAGCATCTCCTTCAGCCGCTTGATCCGCTCGCGCACGAGATCAATCTCGTGGCGCGGCGTCGCAATTCCCTTGGTCGATTTCTTCTGGAAGGCATGAACCACCCAAATGTCATCGCCCATTTGCAGAGCATAGACGACCCGAAAGGCGTCGCCGCGCTCTTTGATCGCCAATTCCCACACACCGACACCCAGACCGGCAAGCGGCTTGGCAATGTCCGGCGTTCCGCCATCGGCGACCACGGTCAGGGCATCCAATGCCCGATCTATGGCACGCGCAGGAAACGCCTCAAAATCTCTTCGCGCCGCCTTGATCCAAGAGACAGTGCGGAGCGTGTTACGTGATTTCGCCATATGTAGTCAAATCTGCCAACAAGGTCAATCCGCGTGCAGCATCATGCCGCCGCTGCAAATGGCGAGGTGCTGACCAGCACTTCCACGGCTTTCAGCTTATGTTCGGGCGCGAGATGGGCATAGCGCAGCGTCATCGCATAATCGCTATGCCCAAGCAGTTCGCGCACGGTGTTGAGATCGACCCCGCCCATTACCAGCCGCGAGGCGAAATGGTGGCGCATGTCGTGCCAGCGGAAGGCGGTGATGCCCGCATCCTTGAGCAAATGCCGCCACGAGAAATTGACGCGATCAAACCGCTGGCCCGCGTCGTTCACAAAAACCAGCCCGTCGGTGCTTTCCGCTTGCGCCCGCCAGCCCTGCAAAACGAACATGGCCTCCCGATTGAGCGGGATATGGCGCGTTCGCCGCGATTTCGCGGTCGCACCCGTCACGGTCAGAATACGCCGGTCGAGATCGACATTAGCCCAAGTGAGATCGAAAAGTTCACCGCGACGGCAGCCCGTGTTGATCGAGAGCAGAATCAGCGGCTTCACATGGTCGGTAAAGGCCAACTGCCGCAGGCTCGGCAGCAATTCATACCCGCGTTCGCTCCGCCAACGGTTAGCCGAATCGCGCTCGGCGCAGCGGCGCTCTTCGCGAGCATCGAGCGCCGCTCGCAAGCGGGCCTCTTCGTCGTAGGAGAGATAGCGAACTTTGGGGCAATTGTCGGTGCGCGATTTCTTGACCTTGGCGAGTGGATTGGTCCCAAGCAATTCCCATTCCACCGCGCGGTTGAACGCGGCCTTGATTGAGGAAATATCCCGGTTAATGGTTTCGAGGCTCAACCCGCGTTCGACCTCGCCTCCACGCCAGCGTTCGACATCCAGAGCGGTGATTGCATCAAGGCGCTTGTCCAGCAGGACCTTGAACGAGGTCGCAAGCCGGTTGAGGTTTTGCTTATGCGCTTTTTGATTGGCCTTGGCCCAAAGCCCATAGTCGCCATCGAGAAAGGCGCGGAAGGTCGGCACCTCCCGCTTGGGCTTGCGCGCTTCGATGGGATCAATGCCGCGATAGACTTCGGAAAGAATGACGCGGGCGCTCTCGCGGGCCTCGGACAAACCCACCGCATCAGCCCTGCCCAACCACACCCGCTTGCCCCGCGCATATTCGCAATAGAAAGACTTCACCCCGGCGGGCGTTATGCGCAGGATCAAGCCTTTGAGCCGGGCATCCCTATAATCTTTGACTTTAACCGATATGGGAAACTTATCGACCATGGATTGTGTCAAAGCAGTTCGCATTATTCCGGCCTCGCCTGCCAAAAATTAGATCCCGAATCGCATCGTTCTGGTGGTGCACTGGTGGTGCAACTTGCTGCAACAGAGCGGAACATAACGGGACAATCTGCACCACCAGAGATGTCAGCAGACTGGCAGAAAAGACCCCATTTTTCAAGGTTTATCGTTTAATTTCGCAGCGTTATGAACCGTCAAAAAAGCGGGCTGGGGGTGTGGGGGTCGGAGGTTCGAATCCTCTCGTCCCGACCAAATTTCAGCAAGGCACATGATGCCTTCCCCGTTCCTCTCCGCAAATCCATTCCCCCTGTTTGCGGCGAGTATTTTTCCGCTGTCCTACAACAAACCAAATGGGATAAATGATCCACCTTCTGAAACAGGAGGGCGGTTTTCATGGATATTGCGGCACTGATCGACGAGGTCATCACGCGCGAGGGCGGTTACAGCAATCATCCCGCCGATCGGGGCGGGCCGACCAATTTCGGGATAACCCAGATCGTGGCCCGGTCCAACGGCTTTATGGGCGACATGCGCCTCCTGCCCCGAAGCGTCGCGGAGACGATTTATCGGCGGCTCTACTGGGAAAAGCCGGGCTACGCCTTTGTCGCGGAACTGGCGCCCATGGTGGCTGAAGAGCTGTTCGACACGGCGGTTAATATGGGGCCGGGAACGGCCAGCGGCTTTCTCCAACGGGCGCTCAACGCGCTCAACCGCAATGAGGGTGATTATCCGGACCTCAAGGTCGACCAATCGATTGGGGCGAAGACACTGGCCGCACTGGGCGCCTTTCTGCACTTGCGCGGCGAGGCGGGAGAAAGGGTGCTGCTCAAGGCGCTCGAAGCGCTTCAGGGCGAGCGCTATCTGGCGCTGGCGGAAAGCCGTCCGGCCAACGAAGCCTTTCTTTACGGCTGGCTTGCGAACCGAATCGGTTAGGGATCGAGTCATGACTTCTGCGCGACAAAGGCAAATCACATCTGACCCATGGACGCTGCGGGCGCGGCCGGCCTTTCTTTACATAATGTATGGCCTGCTGCTCTGGTCGGTGCCGTTGGGGCTGATCGGGGGCGTCCGGCCCGATGTGGCAGCGGCGATCATCCGGGCGATGCGGGCCTATTTCAACGCCTTGCCAGAGCCGCTCTACGCGCTCTTCGGCACAGGCTATCTCGGCTACACGGCGGCGCGGGCCTGGGGGAAGGCCAAGGGGGTCGAACGCTAACCCGACTGGCCGGGGAAATGCGCCTTCAGAAAGTCGAGCACGACGCGAGCGCGAGGCGACAGACGCTTATGTGACGGATGGACGGCGAGAATGTCGAGCGGGGAGATGCTGCTGTCCGGAAGGACGGGAATCA
>Ga0105251_10002829_pt1 | contig 13117 bp, 8 predicted proteins | sample KBSS64metaG_FD_80424 | JGI IMG/M metagenome (GOLD analysis project Ga0105251, IMG submission 80424) | Switchgrass rhizosphere microbial communities from Kellogg Biological Station, Michigan, USA - KBS S6-4 metaG | ecosystem: Host-associated > Plants > Roots > Rhizosphere > Soil | place...
TCCGCTGAACTCGAGGTTTTTGCATGACGCTCAGTCCTTTGGCAGGCAAGCCGGCTCCGGCCAGCGTGCTAGTCGATATCCCCCGCCTGCTCACCGCTTACTACACCGGCCGCCCTGACGCCGCCGTGGCGGCCCAGCGCGTGGCCTTCGGCACCTCGGGCCACCGTGGCAGCTCGTTCGACCTGAGCTTCAACGAGCACCATGTGCTGGCGATCACCCAGGCCATCTGCCTGTACCGCCAGGAAAAAGCCATCGACGGCCCGCTGTTCATCGGCGCCGACACCCACGCGCTGTCCGCGCCGGCCGCAGCCAGTGCGCTGGAAGTGCTGGCCGCCAACGGCGTGCAGGTGATGCTGTCCAAAGACGACGAGTACACCCCGACGCCGGCGGTGTCGCATGCCATCCTCTGCTACAACCGTGGCCGCAGCCAGGGCCTGGCCGATGGCATCGTCATCACCCCGTCGCACAACCCGCCACAGAGTGGTGGCTTCAAGTACAACCCGCCCAACGGCGGCCCGGCAGACAGTGACGTGACCAAGTGGGTCGAGGCCAAGGCCAACGAACTGCTGGCCGCAGGCCTTGTCGGGGTCAAGCGCATGGCGCATGCCCAGGCGCTGCAAGCCGTCACTACCCAGCGTCATGACTACGTGACCCATTACGTGGCCGACCTGGAAAACGTCATCGACTTCGACGTCATCCGTGGCGCCAACCTGCGCCTGGGCGTCGATCCACTGGGTGGGGCAGGGGTGCGCTACTGGTCGGCGATCGCCGAGCGCTACCAGCTGAATCTGGAAGTGGTGAATACCGAAGTCGACCCGACCTTCCGCTTCATGTGCGTGGATTGGGACGGCCAGATCCGCATGGACCCATCCTCGCCTTACGCCATGCAAGGCCTGATCGGCCTGCGCGAGCGTTTCGACGTGGCCTTTGCCTGTGACCCGGACCACGACCGCCACGGCATCGTCACCGCTGACGGGCTGCTGCAGCCGAACAACTACCTGGCGGTGGCCATCGATTACCTGTATCGCCATCGCCCGCAGTGGCGCAGCGATGCTGCGGTGGGCAAGACCGTGGTATCCAGCGGCCTGATCGACCGCGTCACCGAGCGCCTGGGCCGTGAGCTGTACGAAGTGCCGGTTGGCTTCAAGTTCTTTGCCCAGGGTCTGTTCGACGGAACCCTCGGCTTCGGCGGTGAAGAGAGTGCCGGTGCGTCGTTCCTGCGCAAGGACGGCACGGTCTGGGCGACCGACAAGGATGGCCTGATTCCGGCGCTGCTGGCGGCCGAAATGACTGCCCGTACCGGGCGCAACCCGAGCCAGGCCTACAACGACCTGACTGAAGCGCTGGGCAAGCCGTTCGCCACCCGTGTCGAGGCCAAGGCCGATGCACGGCAGAAGGCGGCGCTCAGCAAGCTGGCACCGGAGCAGGTGAAGTCGACCGAACTGGCCGGTGAGCCGATCGTGCAGATCCTCAGCCATGCGCCGGGCAATGGCCAGGCGATTGGTGGTTTGAAGGTGATGACGGCCAATGGCTGGTTTGCCGCGCGGCCATCGGGCACCGAAGACATCTACAAGATCTACGCCGAGAGCTTTGTCGACGAGGCGCACCTCAAGCGCTTGGTGGAAGAGGCGCAGGTGCTGGTGGATGCGGCGATTGCCTGATTGGTCTGATCGGGGCCGCTAAGCGGCCCATTCGCGGGCAAGCCCGCTCCTACAGATTTTGCGCAATTCTCAAGTCTTGCGCTGAACCTGTGGGAGCGGGCTTGCTCGCGAATGGGCTGCAGAGCAGCCCACCCTCACTTATGCGACATCGACCAAAACGATTTCGCTGTCTTCGATAGCGGTGACCTTGAGCACTTCTTCCTGCTCTATCGCCACCCCATCCCGGCCCTTGGCACGCAGCCCATTGACCTCCACCAGCCCCTTGGCCGGCACCAGGTAACCCCGGCGCCCGGCGTCGAAGCGGTACTCGGCAGTTTCGCCTGCCTGCAATGTCGCGGCCACCAGCCGTGCATCGGTACGGATCTGCAAGCTGTCCTCGTCACCCGCACGGCCACTGGCCAGGGTCACGAAGCCTTCGCCGCGTTCGCCTTTCGGGAACGGGCGGGTACCCCAGGACGGTGCATCGCCAACCTTCTCCGGCACGATCCAGATCTGGAAGATGCGGGTATCGACCTCTTCGAGGTTGTACTCGCTGTGCACGATACCGCTACCGGCACTCATCACCTGCACATCGCCAGCCTCTGTACGGCCCTTGTTGCCCAGGCTGTCCTGGTGGGTGATGGCGCCTTCACGCACATAAGTGATGATTTCCATGTCGCGGTGCGGGTGCGGCGGGAAGCCGCTGCCGGCAGCGATCAGGTCGTCGTTCCAGACCCGCAGGTTGCCCCAGTGCATGCGCGCCGGGTCGTAGTATTCGGCGAACGAGAAGTGGTGATGAGCGTCGAGCCAGCCGTGGTTGGCGTGGCCAAGGCCTTCGAACGGTCGCAGTTGCAGCATGGTCGTGCTCCTTGAGTCAGTGGAATGAAGCCATCATGCGTCAAAAATAGATCGAAAATAAGCGTAAATATCGGCTAAATATAATCAGCTTTATAGATTGATGATGGCGATGTGGATTATGCGATTCATCGCCTAATGCACTGATCTGCAAGCATTCGCTGGCGATTTTCGGCGGATGCGGCGAACATGGCCTGCTGATCTGATTTTCAACGGAGTGACCGTGGCCCACGAGCAACCCCAGGCCCCCGCCGAACTGACCCCGCCCGCCCAGCTACCTTGGTTTCGCCGCCTGGCTGCACGCCTGCTGGGCCGTGGCCTGACCCGCCTGCAGGCGCAACACCGCGACTCCTGGAGCCTCGGTCATGCACAAGGTTATGAGGCCGGTCGCCAGGTCTTGGTAATCCGCGATTCACGACCGGACACCGCCGCCGTGCCCGGCCAGGACGACAACCTGTTCGATGACTGGCGCCTGCCCCTGACGGCAGAGCTCAAAAAGCGCTTCAAGGCCGACGTTGCCCAGCGCCTGCCCGCCGAGGCCCAGCCCAGCGCGGCGCAGTGGAAGCTGATCTTCAGCGACACACCGTCCACCTGCGTGGTGGCCGGCGCTGGGGCGGGCAAGTCGACCTCGCTGGTGCTGCGCATCCTGTTGCTGCGTCACTACCTGGGCTACGAGCTTGACGCGATGACTGTGGTTACTTTCACCCGCGAGTCGCGCAAGGATTTCATCAAGCGCCTGGTGCAGGTATTCGCCCTGTGGCAGCTCGACCTGCAACCGGCCAAGGCTCGCGAGCTGGTGCGTACCTTCCATTCACGGATCTTGCCGCTGGTGCGCAGCCTGCCGGGCTTCGACCAGGTGCGTGCGTTCGAGACCCTGGGCAACGAGATGCCGGCCGGCCGTGAGGCCGAGGCTGATAGCAACCCGTTCGACCTGCGCCTGAACGATGCTCAGCGCCAACAGCTCAACCAGTGCTACAGCCAATTGCTCGGCGAAAGCCCGCGCTTCGCCGAGATCGTCGCCACCCTGCGTCGCGAGGCCCTGCAGCTCAAGCCGCTGGACCCGGACCACCCGGATGTGCAGAAGCGCGTACAGGTCACCCAGCTGGCCGCCCAGCGTGACGAAGAACTGTGCGATGTGATCGAAGACCTGTGGTTCGCCGCCGGCGCCTGGCCGATCAAGGGTATCGAGCCCTGCCGCAAGACCGTCGAGATCCGTGGCAGCCGCTTCCATGTGCATGGCCGCCTGGAAGGCCTCGATGCCTGGGTGGTGCTGGGCTTCGACCCGGCGGAAAGTGCCCAGTACCAACGCCCCGGCGCCAAGCTGGCGGTGCGTGCCGAGTGGGCGGTCAAACGTACCTTGTTGCAGGCGTTTTGCGACAAGCCGCTAATCTGGCTCGACAACTACGCCATGGCCAGGCGCCTGGCTGCCTCACTGGCCGGTGATGCCGTGGCCGGGCCCGGTTTCGAGTACAAGGTCAAAGGCGAGCTGGCCCCGGCGCCGCTGCTCGACGCCTTCGTCGGCGCCGCCAATTTCATCGAAAACCTTGGCCTTGAGGTGAGCCCGGCCGTGGCGGCCATGAGCTTCCCGAGCGGCGATACCGATGCGCTGTTCTTCGAGGCGTTGGCCCTGTACTGGAAGGCCCTGGAAGCGCACCTACTGGACCAGTCGCCACCGGTGATGAGCTACAACCGCATGTTCGCCCTGTTCGGCGAGAACAACCCGGAGAATCTGCAGCTGCTGCCCGACCCGCTGCTGCGGCCGCTGGCGCATCTGATGATCGACGAATTCCAGGACGTCTCGCCGCAGATCGTCAGCTGGCTGCGTGCCTGCCTCGTGGAAATCCGCCGCCGTGGCCCGGCCATGCATACCGGGCGCAATGCCCAGCATTCCTCGCTGATGTGCGTGGGCGATGACTGGCAGTCGATCTACGGCTGGCGCGGCAGTTCGCCGAAGTACTTCATGGAGTTCACCAAGGCCTTCCCGTCGCCGGCCAATACCCGGGTGATGCTGGTCGACAACTACCGCTGCCAGCAGCAGGTGATCGACGCGGCCGAGCACCTGGTCAAAGGCGCGCCCGCCATCAGCGGCAAAAAGGCGCGTGCCGCCGGGCTGGCGGCAGGCCTGCCCGGTTCGCCGGTCAAAGTGTTCGACCGCGATGAAGTGGCGCTCGGCCAGACCCTGATCGAGCATTACCAGCGGGGCGAGTCAGTGATGATGCTGTACCGCAAAGGCAGCGACCGGGCGCTGATGAACGATCACCTGCACAGCGTGCTGCAGGCAGAGGCCGCGTTGCCGGCCGAGCAGCGGCGCCTGCGCCAACTGACCTACCACAGCGCCAAAGGCTTGCAGGCGGATGCGGTGTTCATGCTGGGCGATTGCCAGTACCTGACCAGCTCGCCTTACAAGAACCAGGTGTACCGCCAAGCTGGCCTGGGCCGTGCAGGCGACGTGCAGGCGTTCGACACGGCGCAGAAGGAAGAAGTGCAGCGCTTGGCCTATGTTGCGGTAACGCGTGCGGTCAGGCACTGCTACTGGCATGTGGAAGCGGCTAATGCGGAGGCAGCCAAGCTGCCCCGCGCTTCAAGCCTGGTGGATGGCCGTCAGCCGTTCTTTGAAGACTTGAGAGAACAGCGTGGCGAGCAGGTCAAGGCTGGTCGGGATCACAGGCCAGAATAGTGCGCTTGCTGAGGGTCAGTTCGTCTGCACTATAGAGTAAGCCGGCATGCTTGAGGGTGTACAGGTAGTCTCCCTGATCCATCTTGAAGGGTTGCAGTTGCCCCTGCTCGTCGAAAGGTGATTTCGTGCCGGTCAAGGGTGAGGTCTCGGCAGGCAGCAGTTTTCCGTTGTCATCTCTGCGTGCAAGAGTATCTTTGACTACCCTGCCGAGGGCTTCCCGCACGTCAGGATCTTGCGGAAGTGCGGGCGCGGTTTGCGCGTCCAGTGCGCTGTCCAGATAGTCTGTAACCATCCCCCATCCCCCATCCCCCATCGCTCATTGAGGCTTGTGGTGAGACGCTTCGTCACGTAATGCTTCCAGATGGTGTGTTCGGCCACCCAGTCCCGTCGTGGCTGGGCCTGTAGGTCAGCAGCCTTTACCCGCTCTGTCACGCCCTGTTCCGTGCTCAAGGACACAGGTGGTTCATAGTCCAGGTCCGGTCCAGGCTCGGGGAAATCAAGCGCAGTGTGCAGGGACGTGCGCAGCGCAAGGCGCATGTCGTGGTGATGAGCGTTATCGCGCAGCAGGACGTCATCATCGATGTCATCCACGTCATCGAGGGGCGGCGCGTTGTCGTGACCGAGGTTACGCCGCTGCCTTTCGAGCAGTTCGGTCTGCCGGGTATAGCGTCGGCCCGCGATGCGTTCAGCCCGTCTGTTGACCAGCGCCCGGCGATACAGTTGACGAAAGCGCAGGTAGAGCTGGTCTGTGGTTGTTTCAGGGCTGATCATCAGTGCGTACGTATCGGCCTCTACGTGCAGGGTACTGAGGCAGTCGGCAGCTGCGTTATGGTCAAAGGCTTGGAACGCGTCACTCAAATCATTCAGGTATGTCAGCAAGTCACGGTCTAGCCCGGCACCTTCGAGGACGCCCCAGACGTGTTCGGTTGCTGACTCGGGCAATACGCTCAGGCTTTCGACGGCCTGCTTCAGGGAGAGGTTTTCACTGCCGCCAAACAACTTGCTCCACAGGGCTCGGCGTGCTGGACTGGTGTTGATCAGCATGCGGTTGATGTCAATGCCCACGCCGGCATTCTTCAGTTGCAGGGCCGCGTTTTCGTCAATTGGATTGCCTCCAAATAGCCACTCCATGTCCTGACGGTGCAAGAGGCTCTCGGTAAAGGGTGTGGCGAGAACATCCTCAAGTGCTGGCACTTCGCCTATCTGATTGGCGCTTAGGTCCACCTCGAGCAGTTCGAAGTCGTCCCAAGACATCAAGGCCGTCAATCCCTCGGGCCACTCAGTCAATCCGCAATCACTCAGGTCGAGCCTTTTCAGAAAGTTCATTAGGGCAAGGTTGGGTGACCGGACGAGAGGATTGCCCCTTAAGTTCAGGGTGCGTAATCGGCGTAGCTGGCCGAGGGTCGCATGCGCACGTTCACTCAGTTCTCCAATGCCGTTGGCCGGCAACTCCAACGCTTCAAGGTTGGGGAAGTTGGCCAAGGCATCGAACAACGAGTCAGCTGCCAACTGAGGGTTTCTGGCAATTCTCAGACTTTTTAAGTTTGGAAAGCACGGAAGGAAATCTGCCGGGATCTGCTGCAGACCAAGGTTGTCGATTTCCAGGCGTGTTATGTGGTCAAAGCGTGCCAGTAGCGGTGGCAATGTGGTGATATTCATCTCTTCAAGTGTTAGCGTGGCACCCTCATCCTGGCGCCAGGCTCCTTTGATCTGCTGGCTGAACTGTTGGCGATCTGCTCGCTGTTCGTCATTGGCTTGCGATACCCAGTTTTCCAGGCGCTCGGTCAGGCTAGCCCGCTCCACTGAAAGCAAATTGATCTGAGCACCGACATCTCGACTTCTGGCACGTAGGGTTTCAAGCATTTCCCCGCGTTGTTCCATCGTCAGCCTTGGATACAGCTCCTGCAGGCGACGATCTTCGACGTTGCGGCTGCGTGCGCGCCACCAATTGGAGCTTTGGTTCCTGCCGCTCAGGGGGTAGCCCACGCGGCCGTCGCTGGTTCGAGCGGGTGAGCGGACGCTTGGCTTGATGGGTTGTTGCCCGATCAGGGTGCCAGCATGTCGCCGGTCTGCGCAGGCGATGTCGAACAGCTCGCTGTCGGTCGCGCCAGGGTGCTCGGCCTGCAGGGCCTCTATCAGTTTCTGGGTGTCAGCAGTGGCGAGGGTGGGGTGGCTCATGCCCAGCAAGGCCCTGTCCAGGCGCACATGCGCCTGCAGCAGCCTGGCCTCTTCGGCCACGCGCAAGGGAACACGGCCCGCCGACAAACGTTGGCGTTCGCTGGGGGTTGCATGCTCGGTGAGCGCTTCCAGTGCTCGGCGTGGCAAGCCTGGGAACTGACGCCCCAAGGTTTGTGCCTCGCTGCTCAGTGGTAACCGTCGCGACAGGTAAAGGCTTTCGAAAAGCGAAGCGCGCTTACCCACCAAGTGGTCTGCCAGCCGGCCATTAAGTACCTGCGCGCGCAGTGCAGGAGGAGTACCCATTGGTAACAACTGGTCGGCCGCCTGCTCGTCAAGCGCATCGGCTACTCTATCGCCCAGTTTGCCGGCTTCGAGGTCCGTGAATGTGACTTCTATTACGGTATCGGCTATCGCACCGCTGCCGCCGTAAAGCGTAAAGGCCCCCCAGGGCTCCGGCCCATTGAAAGCCTTGATGGCGTAGTCCACTGGCCACCCGGGCAGCTCTGGCAGCGCCGCCAAGGCATAGTTCTTGTAAGCAACGAGGGGGCGCCCGTCTCGAACACGCAGAATGATGTCTTCAGCCAGGGCATCACAGTGAAGTCGATCCAGCGCATCGGCGAGCAGAGCTGGCGGCCGTTGCTCGGCAATATGGATGCGTCGCAGCACGTCTGCCTCGGTGCCTGTGGCACGCATCGCGGTGATCATCTCAGCATCCTGCAAACCTTCGCTGATTGGGCCAAGCCTGCGCACCAGTTGTGCTTCAGCCCAATCGAGCGGTTGTTCATGCTCCATCCGCCAGGCACCCTCACCGTAATTCGATGCGCGTGGTGGATAAGCCGATGCATCTTGCGGATGGGCAACGCGCCATTGCCCGTCCGCCGAGGCTTGCATTTCGTACAAGCGGGTGTCCATGCGGGCGTAGTGGCGTTCATCCTGGGTGTACAGCCCCCGCTCATCGGGCGCCATGGTCTCTGGCAGCACCTGTGAGCTTGCATAGCCTTCAGTCCGGGCACTCCAGAGGTACTTTTTGCCGTCCTTGATGATGCTCTGCATCTCGTCGACGAATCCGGAGGCTTTGAGCGCAACAGCGCTACCGCCGATCAGGGCAACCGTACCGACATTGAGCAGAATCGATTCCAGCTGCGCCAAGGCCTCTGCGTTGTCGCCTTCCTCCCAGGCCTCGATGCCGTGGAACACGCTGCCCATGATCTGCGCAGCGCCAATGGTCATCATGATGGGGTTGAGTCCAGGGATGAACATGGCGGCGACGTTGAGCACGGTCAGGCCGATATCCAGCCAGTGCTCGAGGCGTTCAAGCCGAGCTTTGGCATCGACATCGGCGGTGGGCACTACGAGCACACGGGCGTCGGCCTTGAGCCTTTGTACATGCAAAGTTTCAAGGGCATCCCAGGGCTGTGAGGGCAGCAACGTTCTGGACAATTCCAGGTGTGGTTTTGCCCGGGCTGTTCTGGGCTGCTCGTCGGTTATGTAAAGGGCGCGGCGCAACTTGATAGTCAAGGAAGGCTGCAGCGCGTGGGGAGCTTGCGCACGGGTCAAGTTGAAGAAATCGTTATCCAGCAAGCATTGGCAGAGGTGGGAATAAGCCTGCTGCGCCGATTCGAATTCCTGCAGGGGGGTGTCGCTGCCGGGTAGATACAGGATGACAGGATTGACAGTGTTTGGTGCATCCGGGCCGATCACCATCCATTCGTGAAGCGCGATCCCGAACAGGCTGATCCGCCAGCAGTGCAAGGGCTTATCGGCGTAGCTTGGTTGCCCGGTGTTCGCGCAAAGCCTATGCAACGCGGCAAACCCGCTGGAGGACAGTTGATTGCGCAGCCTTGCTATGCGCGTCTGCACGCGCAATTCGTCTTGCCTCGCCTTGATTGCATGCGCCTTGATGGCGCTTGCTTGCCCGCCCTCGAAGACTGATGCCAGGTGGCTCTGATAGTGCTGGCCGAGGTCCAGTGCCCGGCAGTGCTTGATGAAGGCATTGCGGCTCAGGCCGGGAATCGATGAATTATCATCGATTGCGACCTGCAGGTGGCTATGCCGCGTAGTGTCGTTTTCTCCCTCGAAATTGTGCAGGGCAGCCTCGAGCAGGCTGCGCGGCTGCGGCGCACCGTCTGGCACCACAGGCCGCAACAGCCCAGGAGCCGGAGGTGTCCCCGGGTTGGGGCCAGGCAGGGAAACCCGGGTAGCCTGGTAGACGTACTGTGCCTGGTCGACCGGGATGTGCGTGTCAAGCCTGGCCTGCAGCAATGGTTTACAGAATTCGGTGATGCCCTTGAGCCCGACCAGGGCATTGTGCAGGCTCAGGCGGCTGGCATCACGCAGCTCGATGGCCCGGCGCAGAGCCAGTTGATCGAGGTCGGGCGCGTCGGTGTACCAATCGTAGGGTTTGCCACCTGCATCCAGGTATTCCTTGCGCAGGCTTCGCAGGAGCCTGCTGGCATGCGCAGGGTGCAGGTCTTTGCTCCAGGTGGGCAACGTGTTGACTATTTGTGTGTGATGGAATGGGCGTGAGGTTGTCATGCGGGCGCTCCTCGTGGTCAAGGGGCGCCATGAAACCGCGTGTGCGGTCGTGGTGTGCAGTTCATATCTAGTACCCGACGTCGTGAGAAGGCGGTGTCGCACATGTCTTCGTCGTTGATGGGGCAGCGCAGTCAGGTGGACTGGGCCATGGTAACGGCAGGTTTGACGCGCAGGCGCCAGGCGCCAGCCAGGGAGAGTGTTCATGCGTTCGCAGTCCAGTGCCAAAGATCACCTGCTAGACCTTGATGGTATCGAGATCGCCGTGCGCACCTGGGGGCCGGAGGACGGCATTCCAGTGCTGGCCCTGCATGGCTGGTTGGACAATGCCGCCTCATACGAACGGCTTGCACCGTTGCTCGACGGCTGCTTCGTGGTCGCGCCCGACTTGGTGGGCCACGGGCGCTCCGACCATCGTCGCCATGACAGTGGCTACTACCTTTGGGAGCACGCCGAGGACATGCTGGCGGTCACCGACAGCCTGGGCCTGGCGCAATTCCATGTGCTGGCCCACGGCATGGGCAGTGGCATCGCTTCGTTGCTGGCGGCCATGACCAGCAGCATTGCCAGCATGATCTTCATCGACGGCATGGGCGCACCATTCACTGTCAGTGAAGAAAGCCGGGTGCAACACCTGGCCCGCGCCTATCGGCTCAAGCGCATGCTCCAACGCAGCCAGTTGCAGGGTTTCGGCGAGCCGGACAGCAGCCGCTTCGACGACCTCGAAACGGCCATGCAGCAACGGCGCCGTCGCCTGGATGGCGAGTTGTCGGAGGATGCCGCTCGCGTGCTCGCCCAGCGTGACCTGCTGCAACTGGCCGAGGGTTATAGTTGGCGCCACGACCCGCGCCTGGTACTGCCTGAACCGATGCCGCTGACCGAGCGCGAGGCCTGTGACCTGCTCCGGGAAATCCGTTGTCCGTTGTACCTGATGCTGGGCAGGCAAGGCGCCTTCACCGGGCAGGGCTTCGACAAACGCAAAGCGGCATTGCCGGGCCAGGCCAAGGTTTCCTGGTACCCAGGCGGGCACCATTTTCACCTGGAGGCACCGGACCGGGCACTGGTCGACTCACTGCTGCGCATCCTGGCCCGGCACGATGGCGGCCAGCTGCAGCGGTTGGTGAACGAGTAAGGAGCATAGTCAGTCAGCAGGTTCCTGGGCTATGGTGGCGAACGCCATCGCGCACGCGCCACAAGGAGACCTGGCATGCGACCGTTCGTCATCAAGCACATCGACCACCTGGTGCTGCGGGTCAGTGATCTGCCGCGCAGCGTGGCCTTTTACCGTGACCTGCTGGGCTGCACGGTCAGCCGTGAACGTGAAGACCTGGGCATGGTTCACCTGGCCACGGGCACGACGATGATCGACCTGGTCACCCTCGACGGGCCGCTGGGGCGCCCGGGCGGTGCGGCGCCGGGTCCGCAGGGGCGCAACCTGCACCACTTCTGCCTGCGCATCGACCCGTTCGACGAGCCGGCATTGACGGCCTACCTGCAAGCGGCCGGGGTGACGGTGGAGCCAGCGGAGCAACGCTATGGCGCCGAAGGCGAGGGGCCGTCGTTGTACTGCTTCGACCCGGATGGCAATCAGGTCGAGCTCAAGGGGCCCTGCGCATGAGCGACATCAACGTGGCCGAACACTGGATCGACACGCAGCACGGCGCGCTGTTCGCCCAGGACTGGGTACCGCGGGCCGTGCAGGGCGTGCCGATCATTCTGCTGCATGACTCGCTGGGTTGCGTCGCCTTGTGGCGCGATTTCCCCGAGCAGCTGGCGGCTACCACCGGGCATCGGGTGATTGCCTATGATCGCCTGGGTTTCGGGCGCTCGTCTGCGCGCTCAGGCAGGCTGGCCCGGGGGTTTGTCGAGGAGGAGGCGGTGCAGGGCTTTGCCGCACTGCGTCAGCAGTTGGGCATCGTCGACTTCATTGTCTTTGGCCACAGCGTCGGTGGCGGCATGGCGGTTGCCTGTGCGGCTACCCATGCGCAGCATTGCCAGGCGCTGATCATCGAGTCGGCCCAGGCCTTTGCTGAAGACCTGACTTTGCAGGGCATCCGTGACGCCGACCAGCAGTTCGCGGTACCTGGGCAATTGCAGCGGCTGTCGCGCTACCATGGTGACAAGGCCGAATGGGTGTTGCGGGCCTGGGTGGACACCTGGTTGTCCGAGGCGTTCGCCGACTGGAGCCTCGATCCGCTGCTGCCAGGCGTACGCTGCCCGATGCTCAGCCTGCATGGTGAACAGGACGAATTCGGCTCGGTGGCCCACCCTCGACGCTTCACCGCCTTGACCAATGGGCCGAGCGTGATGCGCCTGTTGCCGGGCTGCGGGCATGTGCCGCATCGGGAACAGGCCGAAGTCGTGCTGGCCGAGGTGCAACGGTTTCTGGGGTGATGGCAACTGGCGATGCTGGCAAGTGGATATTGCCGTAAAGCCGATTATGCTTCAGTTACCTTGCTGCGATCCGAGGCAGCTGACCTCGTCGTGCTTCGCGCAACCAACGCTAGCCCTTGGGCCTGGGTGCGACGGTGAAATGGATGTGAGGTACTCCGGCCTTCGATAACGACAAGACGGAGGCATCCCATGGCGGTTCTCGACAGCGCTTCCACGGGCAGTAGCGCGCCCCAACGGGGCATTACCAAGGAGGAGCGCAAGGTCATCTTCGCCTCCTCGCTGGGTACCGTGTTCGAATGGTACGACTTCTACCTGTACGGCTCGCTGGCAGCGATCATCGCCAAGCACTTCTTCGCCGGCGTCAATGAAACCACTTCGTTCATCTTTGCCTTGCTGGCCTTTGCCGCCGGCTTTGCCGTGCGCCCGTTCGGCGCCATCGTGTTCGGCCGCTTGGGCGACATGATCGGGCGCAAGCACACCTTTCTCATCACCATCGTCATCATGGGCCTGTCCACCGCGGTGGTGGGGCTGTTGCCCAGTTACGCGGCGATTGGCGTGGCGGCACCGGTCATCCTGATCACCCTGCGCCTGCTCCAGGGCCTGGCGCTGGGCGGTGAGTACGGCGGTGCGGCCACTTATGTGGCCGAGCACGCGCCCAAGGGGCGGCGTGGCTTCTTCACGGCGTGGATCCAGACCACCGCCACCCTCGGCCTGTTCCTCTCGCTGCTGGTGATCCTGGCCTGCCGCACCGCCATGGGCACCGAGGTGTTCGAGGCCTGGGGCTGGCGGGTGCCGTTCCTGCTGTCGATCCTGCTGCTGGCGATTTCGGTGTACATCCGCA